>OQVR01000130.1_pt1 | contig 29090 bp, 22 predicted proteins | sample 1691521 | NCBI WGS metagenome assembly OQVR01 (sample SAMN03418256, study PRJEB22391) | human gut metagenome | biome: human-gut; feature: organic feature; material: feces | host: Homo sapiens | place: Tanzania | collected 2013-01
CTATGAAAAGATTGTTTTTCTAGTCATCTATACCGAAAGTCTTTCCTCCATAGTTTACTTTCGGTCCGATCTGTACTCTCAGATCATCAATCTCTACATCCCTGGCATTCTCTACATAGACTCCATATACCTTATTATATATAAAGCCCTCGCCACGACATGGGCGCTTATCATACACGCCGCCATCATAGCCTGTCAGTTTCTTCAAGTTAAGATGTATATTGTTGAGATAGATATTGTTTACCTTATCCGGAGTATCTCCGCCGATAAAGCATCCGTTTTCTGAAGTGGCATAAATATGATTGAAGTAGATATGGCTCACCTCGCCACATCTTCCTACCGTCTGACCTTTAGGGAATCGCCAATTGGCATCCTTGTGATTTCCATTGGCACGAGGGTAAGAAGTAACGTAAATAGGTTCTGCCTTACCCCACCATACATCGCTCCACAGCTGGCAATCCAGAATGATGTTAGAGAAAACCACATTGCTCACGGTTCCCTCATCACGATTCTGAATACCGAGACCACGGTTGCTACCTTTGATTACGCAATTGTCGATAACCACATTATAGATGGAATCCATATTCTCGCTGCCAATCTTCACGGTACAGCTACGACTCTCCATCACACAATTCGTTACCACGATGTCGTGACAGGAACCATATTCTTCAAACTCACGACGGTTTTTCAGGCAGATGGCATCATCGCCACTGGTGATATGACAGTTGGCAATGCGCACATTCTTGCTATGATCGATATCAATGCCATCACCATTACGGATCTTGAGATTGTTGAGCAGATTGATGCCGTCAATCACTATAATCAGCGAGAGATTGATGTAGTTAAGGAAGAAGTTATGCCAGCTCTGAAAGATTATGACAGTATTGGTATTATCTCTCCATACAATAATCAGGTGGATGCATTTAACAGACAGATGGTTGGAACTAAGGCTGGTACCATTCATAAATATCAAGGCCGCGAGAATGATGCTATCATCATGAGTGTGGTGGACAATCAGATTACTGACTTTGCTGATGATGCCAACATGCTAAACGTGGCTGTGTCAAGAGCCAAGAAGAAATTTTGCCTTGTGATGACAGGCAATGAGCAGGAAAAACACGGCAACATTATGGATTTGCTTGATTATATAGCTTACAACAACTGTGCGATAACAGAAAGTAAGTTAGCTTCCATTTTTGACTGTCTGTATGAGCAATACACAAAGCAGCGTATGTCATTCATCGAAAATAATCCACAAGTATCTGAACATGTTTCAGAGAATTTGACTTACGCTATGCTCAATGAAATTATTTCATCAGACAGTAGGTTCAATGTCCTTAAAGTATTGTGCCATGTTCCACTTCGGCAGGTAGTGAAAGACACTTCGTTTATGAGCGAAGAAGAACTGAGATATGCTGCAAACTATAGCACTCATCTGGACTTTTTGATAATCAATAGAGTTACTAAGCTGCCTGTTCTTGCTATAGAGACTGATGGATATTCATATCATAACGACCAAACCAAACAACATCAACGTGATTTAATGAAAGATCATATACTTTCATGTTATGGTCTTCCTTTGTTAAGACTTTCAACCAAAGGGAGTGGTGAAAAAGAAAAAGTGTTTTCAATGTTACAACAATTGACATAAAATGGAGGATATGCAAAAGCTTGCTCCCAAAAGGAACTTCTTTTGAAGTGGCATCCTATTGTGGTTTTCAAAACCGGTAATTAGGCTTACCAATTTAGAAAATCGTCGTTTTGAGACATCGAGCAAGCTCGGTTAAAAGATAAAAGCCAATGCTCTTTATGAATTCTGAATGAGAAACACATTGGGCGTTGGCTTGATATTTATGCACAACTTTTTTTCTTTGAAAAATGGTCTATTGCACCTTGAAGCTATCGTTTTTTAGCCTCTGTATGAGCCATTCAAGAAAGGGACAATCTCGGTTGTCTTTTTCAATCGGTCACCGATACGCTTGCCGTACACCTCTGAGATTTGTTGAGTGTTTTTAATAGGCAATCACTTCCCAATTAAGTTTTTGTTTTCTATTGCTGTATGTAATAAGTGTGTAGTTGAAAAAATCTGCCATATCTACCAGCATCTTACGCAACTCGCACATTATAAGCACAATAAAGGCTGGTTGATAAGTCGCCGGAAGCCTAAATCTTCCAGCCTATCTACCAGCCTTTATTGTATATCTACCAGCCTATGCCGTTCTGTTTAGCGGCATAGGCGTTTTTTTAGCTGTTTTACTTCTGCAGATACTTCTTGCCGTTGATGATAACGATGCCCTTATAGTCGGCAGCTACACGCTGACCGGCGATGTTGTAGCGTACGTTGCTCTGCGGCTTAACGGTTGTCTGAACGCCGTTGATAGAAGAAGCAGCGTCGTCGAGCACGAAGAGCATCGGCTTGACAGCGTTCTCCTGAGCCTCTTTCCATGCACCGAATGTGGTGAATGTACCGTTGCCTTTACTGTAGCTTCCTTGCTTGCTAATTGCTTCAACTCTAAAACGGCGTGGATGTAAAATTTCTTGTGCTTTTCCCAATGCACTATCTTCACATCCTTGATCATCAAGCGCATTGCACTTTAATCGGTACGAGCAATACTTTGGCCTTTAGCCGAATATCCTCGGGAAGTTCAATTCCTTGATAATCAGCTGTCGTGCATATTCCCTCGTACCACGCTTATTTTTTGTGCCATTTTGAGGTAGCATTGATAGGACAAAGGTCGGTATAATCAATGAGAAACGAGTAGAAAATGGCACAAAAATAATTCATCCATTAAATTCAATATTATTTTCTTTTAACCATTCCTTAAATTCATTTTCTTGTTTAATATATTCTTCATTAAAAGTTTTTTCAATATATTTTAATGCTTTTATTTCCGTATTATTTAAAGGTTCGTTAGATTCAATATAGGAATGGTTTTCTTTTATCTTGATTCTTGAAATAAACGAACCTTGTTTGAATGGGATGTTATAATTAGTGCTTTCGCTGTTGCAAAAGAAATCATTATAGTATGACTCGCCAATAACTATATCCGAATGTTTGGCTTTTACATCTGAAGTATAATTAAAGCAACCTTCTATATAGACCTGTGGAATTTTTGTAGAGACCATTATGATAACTACAGCTAATCTATCCGTGTATGAAAGCAAATGTATTTGCTGTGTTATATCCTTGAATTTATTTCTATCAATGATTTGATAATGAATGATATCATAAACTGACTCATTTTGTTTTTCATGAGCCAAAATACTCTCTTTGTAGTCTTGATATAAATTCGTTTGTTTGTATAATTCAATATTATTATAGCCGATGTATTCAGCAACAAACTCTTCAGAATATGGTTGTGTTATAAAGTCTGCAGAACGCATCATCAACTCTTTATCCATTAATATAATGGGTAATGGATCGATAGCCAAACGATACATAGCAACAGCACCTATTGCAGCTTTAACAGTTTCTTCGAAGTCTGAAATTATTTTAGAATATATTTTATTTTCACGATGATCTGACCAAGAATAACTTTGTGTTGTGTAAAATGAAGAAAATCCTTGTTTATGTACATACTTATTTGTCTTCTTTTGGATTGTGCGTAAGTTTTTAAAGAATGTTGGTAATTTAGTTCTTATATCTTTAAATACAGGCTCATTGTTTTTTAGGAAACAGACCATCTTACCAGATTCAAAACCAGGTTCTAAAGCCTTCCACTTTTCTAACTTCTCCGGATTGGCTGTTAAATACAGTGTTCCTATTGAAATTTCGATTGATTGGCGCAATGAGTAAAATGCGGCATCAAAAAAACCTTCTTGAAAAAGGTATATAGAATTGGCTATCATTTGAGACGCTTCATCAAAGAACCTATTAGCTCCAAAGGCATCGATTAATCCTGTTTCAGCCCATGTAATATTGTCTATGTCCCAAATGTATTTAGTTGCATTGGGCAATGAAAACTTCCGAACTTTCCAACGTCCTGTTTCAAAGGCTTCTTGTAATTCATCGGATATATTCTTTTCCATACTATACAAAATTTATATTGTGACATTCAGTGACAACTACTTTTTTACAAAGATAATTATAATCATTTAGAAACGAATAGATTTAAATAAAAATGTATATTGTATGGGTAAATTTCTGCGAAAATAAGCATTTATAATTCATTTTTATTGCGTATAATCCATGTTTTTCCGCTGAAAACAGTAACTTTGCAGCAAATTTAGAAAATAAAAAGCAATGGCCTCTAAACTCAATCGTATAAAAACAGCCTTGGTAGACAATGGCAAAACAAACAAGTGGCTTGCTGAGCAGCTGGGCAAAGATCCGGCAACGGTGAGCAAATGGTGTACAAATGCTTGTCAGCCTTCATTAGAGACACTCATGCAGATAGCAAAGCTGCTGAATGTGCAGGTGGATGATTTGCTCAGATTTGACGAGTTGCCCGAAATCGAAAAAACGTTATTGCGTAAAAACCTACTTCAATGATAACAGAACATTCTTTATATATAGGTGCTTCTCAGCACATGACATTTACAGAGGACAATAGCATCGATTTAGTTGTTACCTCTCCTCCTTATCCGATGATAGAAATGTGGGACGATGTAATGTCAAGTCAAAATCATCGGATTTCCGACAATCTTGAAGAAAAACCGGAAGAAGCATTTGAACTGATGCATCAAGAGTTGGATAAGGTTTGGAAAGAATGCTTCCGTGTATTGAAAATTGGTGGCTTTCTTTGTATTAATATTGGTGATGCTACTCGTACTATAAAAGGAAATTTCACTCTTTATAATAATCATAGTCGCATATCAAAAGCCTGTGTTGATTTGGGATTTGTAGGACTTCCTAATATTATTTGGCGGAAACAGACAAATGCACCCAATAAGTTTATGGGTAGTGGTATGCTGCCTTGTGGGGCATATGTCACACTTGAACATGAATGGATATTGATATTCCGCAAAGGTGGCAAACGAGAATTCAAGAAGGCAGATGCGAAACTTAGTCGAATGAAAAGTTCTTTCTTTTGGGAAGAGCGCAATGTGTGGTTTTCTGATATTTGGGATGTAAAGGGAACGAAACAGAAAATGCGAAAAGATTCTTCTCGCGAACGTAGCGCAGCTTATCCATTTGAGGTGCCTTACCGACTAATTAATATGTTCTCACAAAAAGACGATATGGTATTAGACCCTTTTTTGGGAACTGGCACAACTATGAAAGCCGCTATGCTGTTGGGACGCAATAGTTGTGGCTATGAGATAGACCCAAAGTTTGAAATTATTATACGTGAAGGTATAGATGAATTGGATATTGACATGTGCAATAATCTTATAAAAAGTAGATTTGATGCGCACAAGGAATTTATTGCGAACAGAAAATCCTCTGGCAAGGAAATAAAGCATTTTAATGAAACCTTGAATTGTGAGGTGATGACGAGCCAAGAAAAGGAATTAGAATTGAATTATCTTGAAAGCATTAGCGAAGACAAAAATACTGGTACATATAAGGTTGTGTACGAGAATCATTCTGATTTGACTACACTTCCTTTCACACATACATTTTTCAAAAAAGCAAAATAAGTATGGCCACAAAGCATATTCTCATAAATGGAGACAGTCGCAATATGTCATTGATTCCCAACAAATCGGTGCAACTTATAGTGACTTCACCACCTTATTGGCAGCTTAAAGATTATGGGACTGATGGACAAATAGGATTTAAAGACTCTTATGAGGGATATGTAAACAACTTGAATCTTGTATGGAGTGAGTGCTTCCGAATCTTGGAATGTGGATGCCGCTTGTGCATAAACATAGGTGACCAGTTCGCACGTTCAGCTTACTATGGCAGATATAAAGTTGTGCCAATCCATACTGAAATTGTAAGGTTCTGTGAAACAATAGGATTTGACTATATGGGGAGTATTGTATGGCAAAAGCCAACGTCCATGCATACTACAGGCGGCGGAAATGTTATGGGAAGTTTCCCTTATCCACGTGGTGGTATTGTCAAGGTTGACTATGAGAATATTTTATTGTTCAAGAAAACAGGCAAGGCTAAACCTGTATCAAAGGATATAATGGAAAAGTCTAAACTGTCCGTGGAAGAATGGAATGAATATTTTTCTTCACACTGGACATTTTGTGGTGCTCGACAAGACAAACATATTGCAGTCTTTCCAGAAGAATTGCCAAAACGCTTAATAAAAATGTTCTCGTTTGTTGGAGATACTGTTCTTGACCCATTTATGGGAAGCGGAACCACAGCATTGGCAGCAAGCAATTTGAACAGGAACTCGATAGGGTATGAAATCAACAAGGATTTCCGAATATTTTATGAGGAAAAAGTTGTACTCGTCAATAAGAGTACGAACAATATATTTAAAATGATTGAAGATTCTTCAAATGTTGATTTGAGCAGACTATCAGAAAATTTGCCGTATAAATTTGTAGACGTGCACAAACTTGACAACTTGGTTGATGTTAAAAAGAATACTTTTGGCAGTAAGTTTGAAACGAACAAGTCTGTTTTAGAAAACAAAGGTAACTTGTTCGATTCTATATTCCTATATATGGAAGAAAACGAGCCAATGGTCTTAGTTAATCATGCAAGAATAGAACTTAGAAAACTTATGATTCAAAAAGGCATTTGTTATTTACGAGCAGGAGACAGTAAAGGTTCTGTCTTGGTGCAACCAGGATTTGAGCGCATGCAATATGTGCTATTGCATACAGCAGGTAATGAACCGCAGTTATTTAAGTTAAAGACAAAGGGCAAATTCCAAATTTGGACAAAAGAAACGTTAATAGAAAAAGGGTTCAACCCTCATAGTTCACCTTATTACGTGGTACTACATTTCGACAACTCGCATTCCATTCCGATAAACAATATCCCAAATCTTAAAGAGGATAAAAATACATATCGTGCAAAAATAAAGAAACTTAGCGAGTTTGTACAACAATAATTGTAAAGGAACAGGCTTTAGAAACCTGTTCCTTTATAATATCCTACTGAAATTCAATGGGATTGTATTCAATGCTTATGCCATCTTTCTTTTTGTCGTAATATACAATAGGAACATCAATTACTTCAGAAAGATGTGCTTCTAATTTGTATGTTGCAGCTTTTATTTGCAGAGGCTTGTCGCCAATGAAGCCATCAATACCTTTTGCTTCTTCCTCTGGATTAGCTTCTCTCCAATCTTTATTCAGTTGGCTGGCTATTGCGGATATTATGGCTGTTTGGAATTTCATGCCACAATAGGTCTTACCATAGACAAGGTCTTTCACCCAATTTTCAACCATGTCTTTTGTAATCGCGTTGAATGCGCCTTTCATGGTCTCGTACATGGTCCACACTTTTTCCGTGGCATCATTTATGGCATTAGGATAACGCTCCGTATACCATGCTATCCATTCATTAATGCTTTTACCATCAAACTCTTTGACAAGTTCTGACATCTGACCAACAACCTTAGGACGTGTACCGCCAGCATTGCTGTTCACCAAGTTTATAAACTGGGTGACATACTTTGGAAACTCATAATGAGGAGCATTTGATAATTCGGCCACCTCATCATTTGAAATTTTAAACTTCTTCATGGGCTAATAGCAATTATTGTGTTTAAAATAGTTCTTTTACATCTATTCCCAAACCATTTGCTATCCTATAGATACAAATTAGGGATGGGTTACGTTCAAGTCGCTCCACCATACCGATGTAAGTACGATGAAGTCCTGCTCTTTCTGCAAGTTTCTCCTGTGAGATGCCTTGCTCTTCTCTGAGAACACGCACTCTTTGGGCGAACCGCTCTAAATATTCTTTGTCCTCTTGCATACAAATGTATTATAGTTAATTGTATACAATATAACAGGTTGTCAACATACAATTGTGTGCAAATGGTGCAGATAGAGTGATTTCAGTCACTTAATGATGTTTTTGTTGGAGTATATGTTGATATTTTAACATATATTTTAACTTTGTAATAGAGCAAATTCTTCTTGCCATATAACATTGGTTACTTAAATATTAATTTTAACCATTAAACATGTACATCGCAATGATGTTAGTGGATGGTGAGATCTTGTCTTCGCATATATTTGGGGTGACATAAAATGGAGGATATGCAAAAGCTTGCTCCCAAAAGGAACTTCTTTTGAAGTGGCATCCTATTGTGGTTTTCAAAACCGGTAATTAGGCTTACCAATTTAGAAAATCGTCGTTTTGAGACATCGAGCAAGCTCGGTTAAAAGATAAAAGCCAATGCTCTTTATGAATTCTGAATGAGAAACACATTGGGCGTTGGCTTGATATTTATGCACAACTTTTTTTCTTTGAAAAATGGTCTATTGCACCTTGAAGCTATCGTTTTTTAGCCTCTGTATGAGCCATTCAAGAAAGGGACAATCTCGGTTGTCTTTTTCAATCGGTCACCGATACGCTTGCCGTACACCTCTGAGATTTGTTGAGTGTTTTTAATAGGCAATCACTTCCCAATTAAGTTTTTGTTTTCTATTGCTGTATGTAATAAGTGTGTAGTTGAAAAAATCTGCCATATCTACCAGCATCTTACGCAACTCGCACATTATAAGCACAATAAAGGCTGGTTGATAAGTCGCCGGAAGCCTAAATCTTCCAGCCTATCTACCAGCCTTTATTGTATATCTACCAGCCTATGCCGTTCTGTTTAGCGGCATAGGCGTTTTTTTAGCTGTTTTACTTCTGCAGATACTTCTTGCCGTTGATGATAACGATGCCCTTATAGTCGGCAGCTACACGCTGACCGGCGATGTTGTAGCGTACGTTGCTCTGCGGCTTAACGGTTGTCTGAACGCCGTTGATAGAAGAAGCAGCGTCGTCGAGCACGAAGAGCATCGGCTTGACAGCGTTCTTCTGAGCCTCTTTCCATGCACCGAATGTGGTGTATGTACCATTGCCGAACTGCATGAACTGACCATTGTTAGTGATAGTGAATGTGCCGTTCTCAGCCGGCTCTACAGTCCAAGCCTTAGCCTCGTCGCCGAGCTGGAATGAAGCGTGCGAACCATCTGAGTAGAGGTAGTGACCGTTAGCGTCCTTGATAGCGTAGCCGCCCTCAACGCCCTCGAATGTGAATGCGTCGTTGTACGAAGACTTGATCTTGAGCTCGTCAACGATGCCGTCAACCTTGAAAGAGTTGAGGTAGCCGTACGGCTTCTCTGCGTTGTACTTAACCGGAGCAGCGTAGTAAGTCTTCTCGTCGCGCTGAGCAACGATGAGGTAGTCCTTGCCAGCCTCTACAGCAGTAGCCTTCTTGTATACGTTCATGTGGTAAACATAAACTGTGCAGGTAGCTGTGCCAGCGTTGAAGTCGTCGTTCTCCTCAGCAGAAGCAGTGATGACAGCCTTGCCCTCCTTGCCAGTGGCAGCGATGACGCCCTCAGCGTTTACTGTAGCCACCTCCTCGTTGTCAGAAACGAACTTAACGGCAGCTGTTGTTGCCTTTGTGAATGTAGGAGCAGTGAATGTTGTGCCGAGCTCGTAGTTGACAGTTGTCTCAGAGAAAGCCAAGCCTGCAGACTTCTTTGTAGAGCCAGCCTCACCGCTGACAGTTACCTCAATGGTAGTAGCGCGAACCTGGTTCGACTCAGCTGTGAAGTTAACGGCAGTAGCGTTGCCTACCCATGTGCCGATCTTGCCCTCGTAAGAGTAGCCGTCCTGAGCAGCGAAGCAGCCAGGACCCTGCTTAGTTGTGCCGTTAGCTGTACATGTGAACACGATCTGTGTGATGTTGCCAACTGTAGAAGATACTGTCAGTATGTTACCCTTGTAGATACGGAACTGCTGTCCGTTATACAGGTTGCCGGCACCGGAAGTAGACGTGCCCTTGTCGATGGAGAGAGTGATGCCATCCTTAGTAACAGTAGCTGTCTCGCCACCAGCGAAGTCTGTAGCATTGAGAGTGATAACGCCTGCGAATGCCGTGCTGCAAACGAGCATAAGCATAGCCATGAATGCGTAGCGTAAAGTTTTAACCATAGTGCTTAAATTTTGAGTTTATAAATGTTTAGAATTACATTGCAAAGATATACATTCTAAGCGAGAAAAGCAATTACAATAAGGTGAAAAATCCCGTACAATTCAAAAAACTCTGCTAATTCTTTGGGCGTTTCATTAAAATAGTTTAACTTTGCCTATGCGTTAATGCAAAGCAACATTATTATTCATTTTAAAAACCCCTGTTTATTGCCTATCGAAGCACATTTACTTAACAAAAAACGATTAAGAAAATGAAGAATTTAAAGGATATGACCGACGAGGAGTTGGCCTTATCATACGTCGATGGGAATAACAAGGCTTTCGATCTGTTGCTTTCGCGCAATCAGCAGAACCTTTTCTCATACATCCTTTTCGTGGTTCACGACCGCGAGACCGCCGATGACATCTTCCAGGAGACCTTCATAAAGGTTATCACCCGTCTCCAGGAGGGTCGCTACGTCGTCAGCGGCAAGTTCGGCGCGTGGGTGATGCGTATCGCCCACAACGCCATCATGGATTGGTATCGCGACCAGACGTCGCGTTGCATCGTGAAAGCCGGAAAGGACAACGACCTCTCCAATATCGGAGGCGACGACCTTGTGGAGGGCAACATCGAGAACACCTACGTCAACCGTCAGGTGATGAGCGACGTGCGCCGTCTTCTCGACATGCTGCCGCCCATTCAGCGCGAGGTGGTGTACATGCGCTTCTACCAGCAGCTCTCGTTCAAGGAGATTGCCGACACCACGAGCGTGAGCATCAACACCGCACTCGGACGCATGCGCTACGCCCTGCTCAACATGCGACGCATGGCGAAGAGCAACGGCATCTCGCTGCAGCTGATGTAAGGTGAGGTGTAGCTTTTACTTACAGTAGGAGGCTACGGCAGGAATGCCGTAGCCTCCTACGATTTGCATTGTTAGCTGTTCAATTTGCCGATGTTACCACGAACAGGTAACCGTGTTTTTGCTATGCGGTAACGATGTTACCGGTTTGCGGTAATGGTGTTACCAGTTTGCGGTAAATGTGTTTTTTTTCAGTTTCTCAGGCAAGGTTTCCTATCTATTGCGATTTAATGGGTTGAAACCGATTCTTAAATCGGCTGAAACAATAAGCATAAAGATAGAAAACCAATAAAGAAAAGTGATATGAAAACAAGAAAACTCTCTGTTTTAGTCTTGGGCTTCTTAGCCTCAGTGTTCGCTCTGAGTTCATGCGATATGGATTCGGACAACTATAATGTGCAGCGTCCTACGGCGCTCGTTACCGTTTATCCCGTCACCTCAGAGTCGTTCCGCATGCAGCTCGACGACCAGACCGTGCTCTTTCCTACCAACATGAAGGCTTCGCCCTTCGGCGAGAAGAAGGTGCGTGCGCTCGTGAGCTACGAGTACGAGGACAACGCCACAGGCAACCTGCGCAACGTGCGCGTCAACTGGATTGACAGCATACGCACCAAGCAGCCCGTCGTGTCGAAGGGCAGCGACGACGAGAAGCTGTACGGCAATGACGGCGTAGAGATTGTGCGCGACTGGGTGACGGTGGCTGAAGACGGCTACCTCACATTGCGCCTGCGCACCATCTGGGGCGGCGGCAAGCACATCATCAACCTCGTGGGTGGCGTCAACAAGGATAATGTATACGAGTTCGACCTGCGCCACAACGCTCAGGGCGACATCAGCGGCGTGCTGGGCGACGCGCTCATCGCCTTCGACCTCAACAGCATGTGGCCCGACCATCCCGAGGAAGTGAAGATAAAGCTCAACTGGAAGTCGTTCAGCGGCAAGAAGTCGATGGAGTTCCCGCTGAAGATGCACAGCGACAAGAGCGTGATGTACACAGGCGACATAGCGAAGTCGCGTTTCGTTGATTAACCTTTCACCACATAAACCCTCAGAATGTTCCGATTCTCATTTCACAAGTCTGATAGCGAGGAGCGCCTGCTGCAGCGTCTGCAGCAGGGCGACACGTCTGCCGCGGAGCCGCTCTACCGGCTCCACGTGCGCTATCTGTCTGCCTTGTGCTCGCGCTATCTCACCGATGATGAGGACATAAAAGACGTTCTGCAGGAGTCGTTCCTGAGGATATTCTCCTCGATAGACTCCTTCGAGTATCGCGGCAAGGGATCGCTGAGGGGCTGGATGGCGAAGATTGCGCTCAACGAGACACTGAAGTTTCTGCGCGCCCGTAGCCGGCTCGACTTCGTAGACATAGCCGACCTGCCGCACGACGTGCCCGACACCGACCTGCAGACCGAAGGCATACCCACCGACGTGCTCCACCGTTTCGTGCGCGAACTGCCCGACGGCTACCGCACGGTGTTCAACCTCTATGTCGTAGACGACAAGAGCCATAAGGAGATAGCCTCGCTGCTCGGCATAAAGGAGAGCACGTCGGCATCCCAGCTGCACAAGGCGAAGGCGATGCTCGCAAGAAAGATAAAACAATACAGAACCAGTAATTCCTTTCTACTATGAAGCGAAATTGGAAAGAAGACATACACGACCGTCTCGGCAACTTCGAGACCGATGCTCCCGACGGACTCTGGGAAGCCATACACCAGCGTATGGCTCAGACGGAGCCTGCCCAGACGGAGAAGCGCCAGACGCCTTTCGTCCTGCAGCCCGCTCTGCGCCGCACGGCGTGTGCAGCCGCAGCGTGTTTTGCCCTTGTTGCGGGATACCAGTATTTCGCCGACGGCGGAAAGGAGACTGTCAGCGGAGTGAAACCGGCTGGCGTCAACGGAATGATTGCCGTAGGAGGCACGGTCGCATCCGACAATAGCCGGTACGTTGCATCCAAGCCTGCAACCGCATCAATTGTTGCAACGAACCTCGCCGGCGTGCGTGTAGCTAAGAACGGCGTAACGCCCGCTGCCGACGCAGCCGTGCTGCCGACGCAGAACAGCGAATCTGCACAAATCTCAACACCTCAACATCTCAACACCTCAACATCACAACATCTCAACACCTCAACATCTCAACATCTCAACCCCTCAACATCACAACATCCCAACACTTCAACATCACAACCCCTCAACCCCTCAACATCACAACCCCTCAACCCATCAACATCTCTGCTTGCATATACGTCAGCCGACAACAGTCGGGGCAGGCATGAAGGCGCGGCTCGCTGGACGCTATCCACAAGCGCCATGACCGGCATGGGCGCATCGTCAGTCACCAATTCTACCGCTACGTACGTCGAAGCCGTAGGTCCAGACAACGTGATATGGGCAGACAATCCGCAGCTCGGCATCGGCATCTTCAACCAAGGCAAGAGCGTGAAGACCGAGTACAAGCACCGGTTGCCGGTGCGCGTAGGGCTCAACGTCGCTTATCGCCTTACAGACCGACTCAGCGTGGAAAGCGGCGTGAGCTACACGCGACTCTCCTCAGACATGAAGGACGGCACGAAGAACAACTACTCGTCGAGCAGTCAGAAGCTCGACTACATCGGCGTTCCGCTCAACGTGAAGTATCGCGCCTTCGGCTATCGCCGACTGAGCGTCTACGCCTCAGCCGGACTGCTAACAGAGAAGTGCGTGTCGGGCAAGACGACACACGAGTACGTGATAAGCGGCGAGAAGAAGAAGCACGAGACCGAAGATGTGGCTGCGAAGCCTTGGCAGCTCTCCGTCAACGCAGCCCTCGGAGCACAGTTCGACGTGCTCCGCAATGTGGGCGTCTACGTCGAGCCGGGCGTGAGCTACTACTTCGACGACCGCTCCCCGCTCAGCACGATATACAAGGAGAAGCCCCTCAACTTCAACCTTAATCTGGGCGTTAGATACACTATAGGCAAATAGCCATGAGCTTATACCTTCTTCGTATTTTGCTCGTATTTATTGCATATAGCATAAAAATGTTATGTATTTTGTTGAATTTGTAGCAAAATATCAGCTTTCGATGTAAAAATCTGTCTTTATATTTGCGTGTTTTGATTGATAGTCTTACTTTTGTAACCGAAAACACATTTTATAAGTTCCTTCGAGTAAGAAGATGTTTTAAGGTATCAACCAAAATAATATTATGGACGCAAAACAAGGATTGTATACCTCAGCCTACGAGCACGATGCGTGCGGCGTAGGCATGGTGGTGAACATACATGGAGGCAAGAGTCATGAGCTGGTGGATAACGCTCTGCGCGTGCTGGAGAACATGCAGCACCGTGGAGCCGAGACTCGTGACAAGACAGGTGACGGTGCTGGCATAATGGTTCAGATTCCACACGAGTTTATTCTGCTGCAAGGCATTCCCGTACCCGAAAAGGGACGTTACGGAACAGGCTTGGTGTTTCTTCCGCGAGACGAGAAGTTGCAGAACCAGATTCTGAACATCATGATCGAGGAGATAGAACGCGAAGGCCTCGAACTGACACACCTGCGAAACGTGCCCGTCAACGACGACGTGCCGGGTGTGGCAGCACGCGAAGTGATGCCCGCGATACGCCAGATGTTCGTGGCGCCTACGCCCTCGCTCTCCACTTCTTCGGAAGGCGCTGATGCCGTTTCGCTCGAAACCAAACTCTACAAAGTAAGAAAGCGCATCGAGCGCAGAATCCTACCGCTTGGTATCGATTCTTTCTATATCTGCTCTTTATCTTCAAAGAACATCGTTTACAAGGGTATGCTCACCAGCGGGCAATTGCGCCGCTTCTACCAGGACCTGACCAATCCTTACTTCACCTCAGGACTGGCTCTTGTGCATAGCCGCTTCTCAACCAATACCTTCCCGAAATGGAAACTGGCGCAACCCTTCCGCTTGCTCTGCCACAACGGCGAGATAAACACCGTACGCGGCAACCGTGCGTGGATGAAGGCACGAGAGAGCGTGCTCAGTTCGGGCGCTTTGGGCGACATCAAGGACATCCTGCCCATCGTCGAGGAAGACATGAGCGACTCCGCCTCGCTCGACAACGTGTTCGAGTTCCTTATAATGAGCGGCATGAGTCTGCCTCAAGCCATGGCTATCCTTGTGCCCGAATCGTTCAACGACAAGAATCCTATATCGGAAGACCTCAAGGCTTTCTACGAGTATTACTCCATCCTGATGGAACCATGGGACGGACCGGCAGCGCTTATGTTCTCTGACGGCAGGTACGCAGGCGGTATGCTCGACCGCAACGGTCTGCGCCCGTCGCGCTACACGATAACCAAGAGCGGCATGATGGTGGTGGCAAGCGAGGTCGGCGTGATGGACTTCGAACCGTCGGATGTGGTCAGCAAGGGACGTCTCGAGCCAGGCAAGATTCTGCTTATCGACACCGAGGAAGGCAGGATATATTACGACGGCGAGATAAAGGACAAGCTGGCTCACGAGCATCCTTACCGCCAGTGGCTTTCTACCGGACGCATTCAGCTGGAGAACCTTAAGAGCGGTCGCAAGGTAGCCAACTCCGTAGCCGACTACGATACGAAGCTGCGCGCTTTCGGCTTCGGAGAAGAAGACATCGAACGCACCATCATACCTATGTGTACAAAGGCACAGGAGCCGGTGGCTGCCATGGGCAACGACACGCCGCTCGCCGTACTGAGCGAGCGCCCACAGCTGTTGTTCAACTATTTCCGTCAGCAGTTTGCGCAGGTCACCAATCCTGCCATCGACCCTATACGTGAGGAACTGGTGATGTCGCTTACCGAATATATAGGACGTGTGGGTAGCGGAATCCTTACTCCCGACGAGAGCAACTGCAAGATGGTGCGTCTGCCGCAACCCGTGCTCACCAATACCGAACTCGACCTGCTTTGCAATATCCGCTACAAGGGATTCAACACCGTGAAGCTGCCCATGCTCTTCGAGGTGGAGAAAGGCGAAAGCAGTCTGCGCAGCGCTCTCGACAATCTGTGCAAGAAGGCGGAGGAGAGCGTGGACGAGGAAGTCAACTACATCATCCTTACCGACCGCGACATCGACGGCAAGCATGCTGCCATACCGTCGCTCCTCGCTGTCAGCGCCGTTCACCATTATCTTATCTCTGTGGGCAAGCGCGTACAGACCGCCATCATCGTTGAGAGCGGCGAGATAAGGGAAGTGATGCACGCTGCCTTGCTGCTCGGCTACGGAGCCAGCGCTATCTGTCCGTACATGACCTTCGCCATTATAGACCATCTGGTCGCAACGCATAAGATTCAGGAAGAATACCACACAGCCGAGCAAAACTATATAAAGGCTGTGGATAAGGGTCTGAAGAAGATTATGTCGAAGATGGGCATCTCTACTATCCGCTCTTATCGTGGCGCAAAGATATTCGAGAGTATCGGCATATCAGAGGCTCTGCTCAGAAAACACTTCGGCACGGAGCTTAGCACCATCGGCGGTATCGGACTGAAGGATATCGCGCGCGAATATACGGAGCTTAATCAGAGAGCTTTCTTCCCGTCTCCGGTTGTGAAGGCAGAGGAGAAGTATTTCCTGCCGAACAACGGTCTGTTCAGTTATAGAAAGGACGGCATAGAACATGCGTGGAACCCAGAAACCATCACGAAGCTGCAACTTGCCACACGCTTGGGCAGCTATAAGCAGTTTAAGGAGTGGGCAGCAATCGTTGACACCCACTCTGCTACGGGAGATACCGAAAAGGGTCAGCGCCCCATCTTCCTTCGCAATCTGCTCACCTTCAAGAAGGCTGCAACGCCTACACCGCTCGACGAAGTGGAGCCGGTGGAGAGCATCGTACGCCACTTCGTTACGGGTGCCATGTCGTTCGGAGCGCTCAGCATCGAGGCTCATGAGGCTCTTGCCTTGGCGATGAACCGTCTCGGAGCACGCAGCAATACGGGTGAGGGTGGCGAGGACAACGCCCGCTACCACACAACGGTGGACGGCGTGTCGCTTAGCAGCAAGACAAAGCAGATTGCTTCGGGTCGTTTCGGCGTTACAGCCGAATATCTTGTCAACGCCGAAGAGTTGCAGATAAAGGTGGCGCAGGGCGCAAAGCCTGGTGAAGGCGGACAGTTGCCCGGCTTCAAGGTGAACAAGATTATCGCCAAGACGCGTAACGCCATCCCCGGCATTACGCTCATATCGCCACCACCACATCACGACATCTATTCTATCGAAGATCTTGCCCAACTGATTTTCGACCTTAAGAATATCAATCCTACAGCCGCTGTCAGCGTTAAACTTGTGGCAGAGAGCGGTGTGGGCACCATTGCCGCCGGCGTGGCAAAGGCCAAAGCCGACCTCATCGTCATCTCAGGAGCTGAGGGCGGTACGGGAGCAAGTCCGGTTTCGTCAATGCGTTTTGCCGGCATCTCGCCGGAGATAGGTCTTGCCGAGGCTCAGCAGACACTCGTGCTCAACGGTCTGCGCGACCAGGTTCGCCTGCAGACCGACGGACAACTCAAGACGGCACGCGACGTAATCGTTATGGCTATGCTTGGTGCAGACGAGTTCTCATTCGGTACGTTGCCGCTCATCGTGCTCGGCTGTCTGATGATGCGCAAGTGCAATACAAATACATGTCCGGTAGGTGTGGCAACGCAGGACGAAACCCTTCGCGCCAAGTTCCGCGGACGTGCCGAATACGTGGTCAACTTCTTCACGTTCCTTGCTCAGCAGACGCGCGAATACCTGTCTGAGATTGGCGTAAGACATCTTAAGGACATCATCGGTCGCACCGACTTGATAGAGGTTATACCGCAGGACAAGGCGTCGAAGTTGGGAACCATCGACTTCAGCCGACTGCTCCACCGTCCTGATACGGAGAAGGCTCTGTATTGGGATCGTAGCGAGTTCACAAAAGTGAGCGGCGTAAAGGACGAAGACATCATAAGCGCCTGCGAGAAGGCTATAGAGAACAAGGAGGAGGTGAATCTCGACTACGCCATCAAGAACACCGACCGTGCTGTCACGACAATGCTCTCGGGCGTAATAGCCAAGCGATATGGCGAAGAAGGACTGCCCGATTCTACAATCAACATAAAGTTCAAGGGTTCGGCAGGACAGAGTTTCGGAGCTTTCGCCGTACGCGGTCTCAATGTGCGTCTGGAAGGTGAGACCAACGACTATTTCGCTAAAGGACTCTCCGGCGGACGCATCAGCATTCTGCCTCCGTCGCGTTCGAGTGCAGACTTCGTGGCTGAGGACAATATCATTGCCGGCAACACAGGACTGTACGGCGCTACCGGTGGCGAACTGTATGTGAACGGTCGTGTGGGAGAGCGCTTCGGTGTACGCAACTCAGGAGCTACGGCAGTAATAGAAGGTGCTGGCGACCATTGCTGCGAGTATATGACAGGTGGTCGTGTCGTTGTGCTCGGACAGATAGGGCGCAACTTCGCTGCCGGTATGAGTGGAGGTCTGGCTTACGTCTGGGACCGCGAACATACTTTTGATTATTTCTGCAATATGGATCAGGTGGAGATATCGCTCGTCGAGGAAAGCTCGGCACGCAAGGAACTCCACGAACTCATTCGACAGCACTATCTCTACACAGGCTCAGCCTTGGCACGTCGCATGCTTGACGACTGGAACCGCTACGTAGAGGACTTCATTCTTGTCACTCCAATCGAATACAAGCGAGTGCTTCAGGAGGAGAAGATGCGCCAGCTTGAAGAGAAGATCGCCAATATGCAACTAATAAACAACTAAGAAAAAGATGGGAAAACTAAAAGCTTTCATGGAAGTGCCCAGGCTGGAAGCCGGGTATCGTCCTTTGCACGAAAGAATACACGACTTTGGCGAGGTAGAGCAGACTCTCAACTCGCGTGACCGCATGGCTCAAGCCAGCCGCTGCATGGACTGCGGCGTGCCGTTCTGCCATTGGGCTTGTCCGTTGGGCAATAAGGATCCGGAATGGAACGACGCTCTCTGCAAGGGCGACTGGGAACTGGCTTACCGTCTGCTCAATGCTACAAACGACTTCCCCGAATTTACCGGCCGCATCTGTCCTGCGCTCTGCGAAAAGGCTTGCGTGCTCAATCTTACCGATCATGCTCCGGTCACCAACCGCGAGAACGAGGCTGCCATTACAGAGACAGCATGGCACGAGGACTATATAAAGCCGATGATCTTCCCGCGTAACGGCAAGAGCGTTGCGGTCGTTGGTGCCGGACCTTCCGGTCTTGTGGCAGCCAACCGCCTTAACCGTATGGGCTACGCCGTCACCGTGTTCGACAAGAACGAGGCAGCTGGCGGCTTGCTGCGTTACGGCATTCCAAACTTCAAGCTCTCGAAGCATATCATCGACCGTAGACTCGACATACTCGTAGAGGAAGGCATACGGTTCGTATACAATACGGTAGTGGAAACCAGTTCGCTACCCGAAGGTTTTGACGCCTATGTCATTGCAACAGGAACGCCCGAGGCTCGCGATCTGAAGAACGTGCCCGGCCGTGAACTTAAAGGTGTGCACCTCGCCTTGGAGCTGCTCTCGCAACAGAACCGCGTCCTATCTGGAGCAGAGTACTCGAAGGACGAGCGTGTCACCTGCAAGGACAAGGACGTTCTGGTCATCGGCGGTGGCGATACCGGTTCGGACTGCATAGGCACAGCGCATCGTCAGGGATGCAAGAGCGTAACTCAGATAGAGATTATGCCACGCCCCGTAGAGGGGCTCGACGATCCGAAGAATCCGTGGCCTAACTATCCGCGCGTGCTCAAGACCACGTCGAGCCACGAGGAGGGATGTACGCGCCGCTGGAACATCAACACGCTGGAGTTTATAGGCAAGAACGGCAGATTGTGCGGCGTTAGAGTGCAGCCCATTGATTGGCAGCCAAACCCTGAAGGCGGCCGTCCGACGATGGTTGAGGCTGGCGACCCAGAGGTGATAAAGTGCGAGGCTTGCTTCCTTGCGATGGGATTCCTCAAACCGCAGCATCCCGACTATCCGGAGAACGTCTTCGTCTGCGGCGACGCCTTGAACGGAGCCTCGCTTGTGGTGAGAGCTATGGCAAGCGGTCGCGATGCGGCGCAGAAGGTGGATAGCTACCTGCAGTCGCTTTGAGTGAATTGAATGTTTTTGAAGTTTTTATTTACAATTAGAGAGAGAGTATTATGTGCGGAATAGTAGCAATATTCAACGTTAAAGAGCAGACGCCAGAGCTGCGCACCAAGGTGCTTGGCATGAGCAAGAAGATACGTCACCGCGGTCCTGACTGGAGCGGCATTCATTGTTCGGGAAGCGCCATACTGGCGCACGAGCGACTGAGCATTGTCGACCCGGAGAGTGGAGGTCAGCCTTTGTTCTCGCCCGACGGCAAGCAGGTGCTGGCTGTGAATGGTGAGATATACAACCACAAGAAGATAAGAGAAAGATACAAGGGGCGTTATGATTTCCAGACGGGCAGCGACTGCGAGGTTATTCTGGCGCTTTATCGCGAAAAGGGCGTCAACTTTCTCGAAGATCTGAACGGCATCTTCGCCTTCGCTCTTTATGACGAGGAGCAGGACGCTTTCCTCATCGCCCGTGACCATATAGGCGTCATACCTCTTTATATAGGATACAACGCCGACGGAAAGGTGTTTGTGGCAAGCGAGCTTAAGGCATTGGAGGGTGAGTGCGAGCGTTATGAACCTTTTCTGCCGGGCCACTACTACTGGAGCAAGGACCCCGGAATGAAGCGTTGGTACAAGCGCGACTGGATGGAGTACGACAACGTGAAGGACAACACGGCGAGCAGCGACGCAATACGCAAGAGTCTTTGCGCTGCCGTGAAACGCCAGATGATGAGCGACGTGCCCTACGGAGTGCTGCTCTCGGGCGGACTCGACAGCAGCGTTATCAGCGCCATCACCGAGAGCTACGCCGAACGCCGTATAGAGACCGACAGCAGAAGCCGTGCCTGGTGGCCGCGTCTCCACTCGTTTGCCGTGGGACTCAAGGGAGCGCCCGACTTGGCGAAGGCGCGGCTAGTAGCCGACCACATAGGCACGGTGCATCACGAAATCAACTATACCATTCAGGAGGGACTGGACGCCCTGCGCGACGTTATCTACTTCATCGAGACCTACGATATAACCACCGTGCGTGCCTCCGTGCCGATGTATCTGCTGGCGCGTGTGATAAAGTCGATGGGCATAAAGATGGTGCTTTCGGGCGAGGGAGCCGACGAGATTTTCGGTGGCTACCTCTACTTCCACAAGGCTCCTTCGGCAGAGGAGTTTCATAAGGAGACCGTGCGCAAGCTCTCGAAGCTGCATCTGTACGACTGTCTGCGTGCCAACAAGAGTCTCTCGGCGTGGGGCGTGGAAGGTCGTGTGCCGTTCCTCGACAAGGAGTTTCTTGATGTGGCTATGCGCACCAATCCCAAGGCTAAGATGTGCAGCGTTCTCCCAGCATCTCGGTCGGGCGAAGCCGACCCCAAGGCGTCTATAGAAAAGCGCATCGTGCGTGAGGCGTTCGAGGACATGCTGCCTGAGGAGGTGGCGTGGCGACAGAAGGAGCAGTTCAGCGACGGCGTAGGCTACTCGTGGATTGACACCTTAAAGAAGATAACGTCAGAGGCTGTCACCGACGAGCAGATGGCGCATGCTGAAGAGCGTTTCCCCATCAACACGCCGCTGTGCAAGGAGGAGTATTACTACCGTTCCATCTTCGAAGAGCATTTCCCGAGCGAGAGTGCAGCCCGCAGCGTGCCTCACGAGGCAAGTGTGGCTTGCTCTACAGCAGTGGCTCTGGAGTGGGACGAGACGTGGAAGAACATGAACGATCCGAGCGGTCGTGCCGTCTCTGGCGTCCACGAAAACGCTTTGCAGGGTGATGCCTTAAAAGCGTGTATGGCAATGTAAAAGACAAAGCGTGAATGACAATGTAAAAGACAAGCGTTAATAGTAATGTAAAATAGAAAAAGCGGAAACCTTAATCGTAAAGGTTTCCGCTTTTTATGCTTTATAGAGTGCTGGACAGCCAGCAATAACTTTGCTTAGAGGCAATGCTTCAGACCGTGAATCGTAGCGATAGGGTCTGCAGCCTTGAACACGTAGCTGCCGCTCACGAGCACGTCGGCACCAGCAGCCACGAGCAGCGGAGCCGACTTGTCGTCTACGCCGCCGTCTATCTGAATGAGCGCCTTGCTGCCCGACTCGTCGATGAGGCGGCGCAGGCGCTTCGTCTTCTCTACCGAGTTGGGTATGAACTTCTGTCCGCCGAAGCCCGGGTTGACGCTCATCAGCAGCACCATATCCACGTCGCAGATGATGTCCTCGAGCACGCTCACCGGAGTGTGCGGGTTGAGCGTCACGCCAGCCTTCATGCCCGCAGCGTGAATCTCCTGAACGGTGCGGTGCAGGTGAGTGCACGCCTCGTAGTGTACGTTTATCATCATGGCGCCCGTAGCAGCCACCTGCTTGATGTAGTTCTCTGGATGCACAATCATCAGGTGAACGTCGAGCGGCTTCTTGCACTCCTTTGCAACAGCCTGTATGACGGGGAATCCGAACGAGATGTTAGGCACGAACACGCCGTCCATGATGTCGAGGTGCAACCAGTCGGCCTCGCTGCGGTTTATCATGTCGATGTCCGAACGCAAGTCGATGAAGTTCGCTGAGAGAAGCGAAGGTGATATGAGAGTTTCCATTCCTGTTTATTTTATTTACTTTCTTTGTTTACGTTGTTTTCTTTTTTTAGAGTGTTGTTGGAGGTGTTGTGTTAGCTAACGCAATAAGGCTTATTGCGGTTGTTAGCCTGCGCCAGTCTGTAGGAGTAGGCTATCTGTCGGATAAAGCTCAGCGTCTTTTCCGAAGGCTGTAGTTCTTCTTTAGTAAAATACTTCATAGGCAGAGCTATTTTATACGTTTTAGAGATGTTTTATATTTAGTAAACGCAAGCCTTCGGTGTTTATTACATATTGAGGCGAATATTTTTATGCGTGATTCGTTTTATTATATTCCAACCGCGCGTTGGTTATCCTATTACCGCAGCGCGGGTACATCATTACCGCAGCGCGGCTATATCATTACCGCATAGCTAAAACAAAATTCCCACGCAGGGGTAACGAGCCTATTCCTTCTATAAATATTAGTAGCCAATAAGATTTTGTGGATTATTTTTACTACATTTGCAACCAAAAGAAAATATGAATAATAAAGATTTAAATACTGTTTTGGATTTGTTTTGTGGATGTGGTGGCATGTCTTTAGGATTTGAAGAGGCTGGCTATCATGTCTTGTTAGGCATTGACATATGGAAAGATGCCTTGGAAACATATAAATACAACCACAAGCAGAGCAAAACTTTATGTGCAGATATGGCATCATTGAACCCTTCAGAAGTAGAAAAGCTTTTGGATGGACAACAAGTAGATGTTATCATAGGAGGACCTCCTTGTCAAGGTTTTTCTATAGCAGGTAAGCGCATCGTTGACGATGAACGAAACCAATTGTATAAAGGCTTTGTTAGGATGGTAGAATATTTCAAGCCACAAGCCTTTGTTATGGAGAACGTGCCCAATATCCTTTCTATGGGTGACGGCATTATTAAAGCGTCTATTATTGAAGATTTTCAATCTTTGGGCTATAACGTACAAACGAAAGTATTGACAGCCTCCGACTATGGCGTACCACAAAATCGCAGACGTGCAGTCTTTGTCGGTACGTTAAATAGTACGTTTGATTTTGAAATACCTTTAGTAGAACACAAAGTGACTACAAGTGAAGCATTATCAGATTTACCAGAAGGAAACTTGGAGGAAGGTGCTGTCTACCCAATAGAAGCGCAATCAGAGTATCAGAAACTTGAAAGGCGCAATAGCTCTGGAGTATATAATCATGAAATTACCATCCACAATGAGCAAACGAAACGAATAATTTCAATGGTTCCTGATGGTGGCAATTACAAAGATTTGCCTAAAGATTTGCAAGGCACAAGAAAAGTACATATCGCATGGACTCGGTTAAATAGCCAGCGTCCAAGTATAACGATTGACACAGGACATAGACACCATTTCCATTATAAATGGAATCGTGTTCCAACAGTTAGAGAAAGTGCGAGAATACAGTCTTTCCCTGATGATTTCATCTTTATGTGTAGTAAGACGAGCCAATATAAACAAGTAGGCAATGCCGTTCCACCATTAATGGCTCAAGCTATAGCTGAACAGTTAAAGAAGAACTTATGGAAGAAAATCAAATAACATATTATCAGATACCCAACAAAGATTGGTACCGTATACACTTTGTTAGACCAAGGTTTAAGAGCAACATTGAAAATGTGTTGCTCTACATGGCTAATGAGTGTTGTCGAATTCCCAAGTGCTCTTGTGCTGAATACAGCAAAAGATATTTTAATGCAATAAAGATGTTCCCGGGAAATATCGACGTAAAAAAGAAGACTCTTGACAACTGGCGAACAGAAATTCCTGCATTGTTTGGATTCTACAATGAAGATAAAAAGAATGATGTGACAGAGACATCAAAGATGGCCAAGTTCCTGCATGAAAATCAGGACTTGACACAATTCTTGCGCTTATTTCTGTTCTCTTTTCAGTTTCCTGGTGGTCACATGAAATCAAATGATGTTAGAGACATAATCTCTCATAACATCAAATTTAAGCCTGCAAGAACAATTATCCAGGTTCTTATGGCTGGCAACGAACTTCTTAGCAACAGAAATGCCTCAAAAGAGATGTCAATATCTGCAGAAGAAGCAACATATTGCATTTTCAATGACATTAGGGTAACAAGTGGCCAATTTACTCCAAAAGAAATTGCAGAAACAATATTGTCTAATCGGAAGAACAAGATAAGATATTACAATCCAAATGATTCAAGATGTCAATCATTGCGTGGTGAAGCACGAACTAAAGGCGATATGACAAGATACGCTGGTGACATATTGGATTATATGGAAATCGCTAATTTGCTGTCAAAAAGCCACGGCTATTTTACCTTAAAGGGTAACGAGTTTTCTGTTTTAAAGACTTTTGCAGAAGATAAAAGTTGGTTTGACGGATATGACAAATTCTATGGAAAGAAGGATGTAGCAACCATAGAACTAACAAGATTAGAGCCTTGTTGGTTCGACTATGTAAACGACTCTATGAATCCTGAGTTGTTCAAAACAGATATTCGTTCTATTATTGAACATGCAGGAGAAATTGATGTCGTTTTTGAGGATAGAATTAAGGAGGTTGTATCTTCTAATAATAGAACAACAAAGGATATTGGAAACTTAGGCGAGGCAATAATTTGCGGACATGAAAAAATGCGCCTAAAGATAAATGGTTATGAGAAATTTGTACGCCTTGTGCAAATTGTAGACAGTTCTGCTTACCATCCTGGTTTCGATATAGATAGCTATGAAGCCGATGGCACAGATAATCATCGCTATATAGAAGTCAAAACCACAATCAGTAAGAAAAAGATACAGATGTATGGATTTCATATGTCTTCAAACGAGTGGAATGTAGCCGGCACTATAAAGGAACATTATTGCGTTTATCGGCTCATGCTCAGTGAGCAGGATAGAACATTATTTGTTTTACGAGATCCTGTAGCATTATACAAATCAGATAAGATTGAAGCAGAATCTCATAACGGAATGGAGATATCATTCTCATCAGAAATATTCAAACCAACAGAATTGTTGACATGGAAAGAATAAAAGTAGCATCACTTTTTTGTGGATGTGGCGGTATGGATTTGGGTGTTGTCGGAGGTTTCTCGTATCTTGGAAAAGAGTATACAGAAACCCCCTTCGATATTGTCTACTCGGTAGACAATGATGAGTATTGCACCAAAATTTACAATGAAAACTTTAGCCACAAATGCATCGTCAAGGATGTTAGAGATATCAACATTGACGAGATGCCAGAGTTTGATATGTTAATCGGTGGGTTTCCATGCCAATCTTTCTCTATCTCTGCACAGAATCCTCCACGTTTAGGCTATAAGGACGAAAGAGGTATGCTGTTCTTTGAGATGGTGAAAATATTGAAAGCTCGTCAACCCAGATTTTTCATAGCTGAAAATGTGAAAGGAATCCTTTCGGCAAATAATGGAAAGGCCTTCCCAATGATAATTAAGGAGTTTGAGAATGCAGGCTATAAGGTCGTTCACAAATTACTTAACGCTTCTGAATATGGTGTGCCACAGAAGAGAGAACGAGTCATAATTGTAGGTTTTCATAATGAAGAGGATTTTGTAAAATTTAAATATCCTCAGAAAGTCCATACTTCAGAACGTAAAGTTCTTGGAGATGTTATAATGGAAGATGCCAACAAGGACGAGAAACTTTTCTTCAGTGAGAAGGCTGTTGCAGGAATGATGGCAGTTAGAGAGAAAATGAACAAGGGACGAGCTATGAACCTTAATGAGCCTTGTAACACGGTAAGTGCTCATTTGGCTAAGGTCAGTTTGAACAGCACCGATCCAGTTTTCATGGTAGATGGGCGGTACAGACGGTTTTCGACAAGAGAGGCTGCTCGTATTCAGTCCTTTCCAGACTCATTTAAGCTCGATTCTGTTTCACAGATTCGTCAATATAAGGCTATTGGTAATGCCGTTCCTCCAGTATTGATGTGGCATGTGATAAGAGCTTTGCAAAAAGTAATGGCAGTACATGTGTTAGATTTAAACGAGGTTAAGGTTGAATACCCAAACTTCATTGTAGATAATACTCGCTCTGCTACTTCATTGATGCCACAGTTATCTATGGGGCTTGATATGTTTGACCCAAATAAAAATGTCCTAATCAGTTTGGTTAAGTCTGACAACATGGAGCAATATTTGGATCGCTCTGCGAAAGTATATTACACAGGTAAAAAATTTCCTTCAACTGTGGCTTTGAATAAGTTGTATTATTTCATGCCTTATATTAAGCGGAAAGGTGTAAGAGATTTGTATGTTATCAAAATTGCAAGAGTTGGTACAAAGAAAGAGGTCCATCCCGAATGTGACGACAATGATTTTCGTCTTGTATTCGAGATACAATACATAGGTCAACTTTTCAACGACTATCAACCTATCCATTTGGATATTTGGCGAGCTTTCACGGATACAACTATAGAAGGTTTATTCAAATTAACAGAAACAAACAAGAAGGTGTGCTTTGAATAAGCACATCTTCTACATAAAATAAAATGGACTCATGAGTGAAACTGAAATATATAACAGGTTAAATGAACTTAGCTCTTATTTCTCATTTGGTAGAGTATTACAATACTCTGTTAATAATCACATAATTGTTTGAAAATGAGCAAGTTGATTAACAAAACATAACTAAATAAATTTGGCTAAGTGTATGATTTTCAGTACCTTTATAGTTGATTCAAGACTTTAAAAGTATGATATTTTCAGAGCCACTTAGCCAATATGAGGAGATCCTCAAGGATGCAATCCGTACATCAATGAAAGAATCTGGTGCAAAGTTAGCAAAAACTTTCCAAACTCTGCTCATTGAGATACTAACTTTGTATATGATTCTACCCAGAAAGATAAATTTCACACAGATGGCTCGCTACGGCAAGCACGGTGAGCAGACCTATCGTCAGAATTTCAACCGTAAGAAGAAAGACTGTATCGATTGGCTTCTGTTGAATCTGTCTCTTGCAAGGCGTGTGTTGGATATGGATGGCTTACTTGCCATTGCCATAGACCCATGCTACATCAGCAAGGCTGGGAAGAAAACTCCTCATATCGGACGGTTCTGGTCGGGATGTGCAGGGGCTGTGAAGCACGGGCTTGAAATCATGGGCATCGGCTTGCTGGATGTTGCCAACAACAAATGCATGATGCTGCGTGCCCATCAGACAATAGGGAACTCCGCGCTGAAGATGAGAAATAAGAATCTCGTCGAATATTACATCAGTGTTATGAAGCGGTATTCAAAGAAACTGCTGAGTATCACTGATATAGTAGTGGCTGACGCTTTCTTCTCCACATCCACGTTTGAGAAGGGTATGTCGGAGTTTGGCTTCTATATAGTCAGCCGCTTCCGTGACAACGCTTGTCTGCATTACATTCCAAAGAAGGAAAAGAGGCGTGGACGACCAAGGGTTAAGGGAGACAAGATTGACTTGGCAAACCTCAACCTCTCATGCATGGAAGAACTGCACATTGATGGTCTGGACGGAAAGGCGTACACCCTCAAGGCTTATGCTAAGGCTCTGAAGAAGAAAGTGCGACTTGTCATCTGGCGAATGCCCGGTGGAAAGTGCAAGTTGTTCTTCTCGACAAAACTCTCAATGACGGGTGAGGAAGTATTGAAGACATACCGCACTCGTTTCCAGATAGAGTTCTGCTATCGTGACAGTAAGCAGTTTACGGGACTTATGGATTGTCAGGCAAGACACAAGAGACAGTTGGATTTTGCGTTCAACGCATCGTTCGCATCCCTGAATGCCGCCAAGGTCTTCATAAAAGACAATGGTATGGACAATTCCATGGCAAAAGTTAAGTCGTTGATGTTCAATGCGAACTATACGAAATTAATTTTCGACATGTCCCGATGCCGACCGAACCGAACTTTAATTAGTAAGATTGTCAAAGAACTCATTGGCTGGCAGCCTAAGGCCGCATAGCCATATACTCAAATTTTAACGAACTATTGATAGACGCAAAGCTACAAAAAAAAGTTGCAAAAACAAAGAACTCAATTTAACACTAGATTTAATCAGGCACGAAAATTGCTAACACAAAGGGCTACCCGATGATTCAAGGCATGCAGCAGACGCCGACGGTGCGTCAATCACAGGTTCTGGCGCCACAAATGCGCCAGGGTCTGGACATGCTTCAGATGACCTCCCTTGAACTTCGTGCCGAACTCCAGCACCAGATGGAGACCAATCCCGTCATTGAGGACGTGGTGGGAAAAACCGAGCGTCAACTTTCCACGACGCTGCCGGACGAACACGCGAGCGGAACCGTCTCCGAGCGTGAACTCGACTTCACCCCCACGGGTGAAGCCGCCCAGCAGACGCTCTCCTGTGACGATGCGGATCGGGACTACTATCTCCAGAACATGGAAAACTTCCATGCCTCCACGGAAAACGGCGCCGTCGATCCAGATGCACAGTCCCGCCGACAGGCCCTCTTCGACCGCCAGATCAAGCCCGAAACGCTTCAGGAACACCTCCAGAAGCAGATTGCGGTTTCCAACATCCCCGAATCAAATCAAAAGCTTGCGA
>OQVR01000132.1_pt1 | contig 29012 bp, 23 predicted proteins | sample 1691521 | NCBI WGS metagenome assembly OQVR01 (sample SAMN03418256, study PRJEB22391) | human gut metagenome | biome: human-gut; feature: organic feature; material: feces | host: Homo sapiens | place: Tanzania | collected 2013-01
GGATTTTTTAGATTACTTCTTGCGGTCTTTCGGCTTTTATAAGATGCCTTTTGCTCGTTTTTAATTTGTAATAGCTCGCTATCACTCATTAAAAGACAAACAAAATTCATACTTCTAAAACTCCGAAAAACCACAAGCCCTAATGACCGATTTGGGATAAACGATTTAGGATATTGGTTGAAGTTGAGGGCAAAAAACCGTGGTATTTCATTGTGTCAAACGAAATACCACGGCATTTTTTTGTTTTTGGGGCATTTTCGGGGGTATTTTTGCAAGAGAAAAAATAAGTTTTATAATTAATCTATTAAATGATGTACTAATGAAAAAAATCAGTTTATTAATTGGTCTTTTAGTTGGAGTTTCGCTGAATCTCTTTGCCGGCGGGAATAACGACGAACTGGTGGTTCGCTTGCTTGACGAGCCCGACCTTCGTATGCCTCTCACCGAGAATACCGTAGTGAAACTTCAAAGCGTGGGTGTGAAAATCCAAAACCCTGATGAAGCACCTGAAGTGCGACTGCTCAGCAAAATGCGCTCCATCGTGTTTGATGGTGGCGTGGTGTCGGGCATCGCAGATGTGAAAACCTCCGCTTCACTGCCCTCGTTTTCCGTGTCGGGCAATGTTTTAAGTGTGATGGGTGTGGCTGCCGGGAGCACGGTGTGCGTGTATGGCATCGACGCTCGCTTGTATGCAACCGTAAATGCCAACGAGAGTGGCATAGCGTCTGTCTCGTTGCCTTCAGATGTGAAGGTGTGTGTGGTAAAAACATTGTCAGGATCTTTTAAATTGATAAGAAAATGAAGATAGTTAGCAAAAAAACAATATTGAGACTTTTCTCGTTTGTAGTAGCGCTTTTTGCACTGGCGCCACAAGCCGTGGCTATGCCCGACTCGGTGTATGTTTGCTTAGTCAATGGTGAGGTTGAGAACCACTCTGTGGCAGCCATCGACAGTATAGCATTTCAAATTTTCAACGCCATTCCAGAGAAGGACGACTCTTTGAATGTGTGCCATAAAGATGGCAAAACCACAAGTTACGCCCTTTACATGGTGGATAGCCTCGCATTCAAAAAGCCCACTGCGCAGCAGTCCGCACAGTGGGTGGCTGTGGATCTCGGTTTGTCGGTGAAGTGGTGCAACATGAATGTTGGTGCCAGCGCTCCAGAAGACTGTGGTGGCTATTACTCTTGGGGCGAAACGAAGCAAAAAGACTATTACGCCGACAGCACCTACTTATATACGGATGAACTGTACAATAAAAATATTGGCAAAAACATCAGTGGCACAAAATACGACGTGGCTCATGTGAAAATGGGTGGTGACTGGCGAATGCCCACTGAAAAGGAATTTATCGAACTCCGTACCCGATGCACATGGAAGTGGACCACACAGAATGGCATGGAAGGCTTCGTGGTCACAGGCAGCACTGGCAACTCCATCTTTCTGCCTGCAGCAGGCGAATATTTCAGAGACAAAGTGTTAGGACAGCGAAGCTACGGATACTACTGGATAGCAGACTTAGTTGATGGAACAAATATATGGGCCCAAAGTTACATATTTACCAACGCAGGTCTCTATTTTGGCGAATATAACAAAACGAATAAACGTTTTGTGGGTCTGAGCGTTCGCCCCGTCTGCCCATAACCGCCCCCTCAATCCCGGAATCACCGCGGCGTATTTTTTAAAAAAAATCGTAAATTGGCGAGGAATAATCTCCCTTCGCCGGTGAAATAAAATTTGTGGGAATTTGTGTAAATTTGTGGTTGATTTTGAACCACAGATGAGCACAAATTTCCACAAATTGATTTTTCGCCCGATTTTATGTAAATTTGTGGCTGATTATTTCACTTATGTTTGAATTATGGCGGTGATTAGGATTAAGGCGCTTGATGAGGCTGGAGTGGAGGTGTTTGGCACACTCACCGAGGCACAGTTGCGCAACAGGTTGGAACCTGATAAGGGGATTTTCATTGCGGAAAGCCCGAAGGTGATACACGTGGCACTCGATGCCGGGTGTGAACCGTTGTCGCTCTTGTGCGAGGAAAAACATATCACTGGCGATGCCGCTTCGTTGATTCAACGCTGTGGCGACATTCCGGTTTACACTGGCGACCGCGACTTGCTGGCTTCGCTCACGGGCTACACGCTCACGCGTGGTGTGCTGTGTGCGATGCGTAGGCCGAAACCGCGCACGGTGGCAGATGTGTGCCGCGATGCCACACGCATTGTGGTGATCGATGGCGTGGTCGATACCACCAATATAGGTGCCATTTTCCGCAGTGCCGCAGCACTCGGCATTGATGCCGTGCTACTCACACCATCGTCGTGCGACCCGCTCAACCGTCGTGCCGTGCGAGTGTCGATGGGTTCGGTTTTCCTTGTACCGTGGACATGGCTTCACGAACCAATATGCTCACTGGGTGACCTCGGCTTTAAAACCGCAGCGATGGCACTTTCCGACGACAGCATCAGCCTCGACGACCCGCTGCTCACCACCATTTCACGCCTTGCCATAGTGATGGGCACCGAGGGCGACGGCTTGTCGCAAGCAGTGATAGCGAGCACCGATTATGTGGTGAAAATCCCGATGAGCCACCAAGTGGACTCCCTGAATGTGGCAGCCGCCTCAGCGGTAGCATTCTGGCAGTTGCGCGACAGGAGGTGACGAGTCAACAAGTCAACAGGTCAACAAGTCAACGAGTCAACAGGTCAACAAGTTAATGAGTTTGCAAGAAGACTGAAGGCAAAACAATCGTCTTAACTTCTTTGACTTCTTAACTCCTTAACTTCTAAAAATTCTAATTTCTAACATTTAATTTCTCAAAAACGACATGTATATCATTCGACGCATATTTCGCTGGATATCTTTTGCGATTATCTTCTTTTTGGTTTCCTCCGTGTCGGCGGTGGTGGTATTGAAGTGGCTGCCAGTATACTACACTCCGCTGATGTTTATTCGCGTGATGGAGCAGGTGGCCGACGGCCGTAAGCCAAAAATAGAGCACGAATGGGTGAGCATCGACAGAATCAGCGAGAACATGCCCTTGGCGGTGGTGTCGAGCGAAGACGCACGCTTTTTGAAGCACAACGGTTTCGACTTTGAGGAAATCTACAAGGCCCGACTTCAAGCCCTCCGTGGTGGAAAAGAGTGGGGCGCCAGCACCATATCTCAGCAAACCGCCAAAAATGTGTTTCTATGGCCAGGTCACAGTTGGGTGAGGAAAGGTTTTGAGGCATATTTCACGGTGCTGATTGAATTTATTTGGGGCAAGGAGCGAATCATGGAAGTGTATCTCAACTCCGTGGAGATGGGCGACGGCATTTATGGCGTGAAAGCCGTGGCACGACTCAATTTCGACAAAAATCCCGACCAACTCACCCGACGCGACGCAGCCCTCATAGCCGCCACACTCCCCAGCCCCCTCACGCGCGACTCCAAAAATCCGTCAGGCGAACTCCTACGCCGCCGCAACCGCATCGTCCAAGAAATGAAATACATCAAACACGTCCCCTTCGGCACCCCCATCGAATAACCATCCCAAGAAAATCAGAACTCAGAGATTATGGAAGTTGAGAAGATTTTTTTTAGAAGTTAAGAAGTTAAAGGAGTTAAGAAGTTAAGACGATAGTTTTGCCATCAGTATTCTTGTAACCTCGTTGACCCGTTGGCTTGTTGACTTTATCTTTCTTGAAAAAATGTGGGGGAATAGTGTGGGTAATTCGTGGGAAATTTTTAAATTTGTGGTTATTAAATTCGGAATGTTAACGGCAGTAACATGGAAAATATATGGCAGATGTAGTTAAAATGACACCACAGGAAGAGGAGATGATGATTGACAATGCTTATCAAAATCTCTTAAATGGCTATCTATCAAGTAATCACCGTAAGAAAGTGGAGATTATTGAGAAGGCCTATAAGTTTGCGCGCGAGGCCCACAAGGGTGTTCGTCGCCGCTCAGGTGAACCTTATATCATGCACCCTATCACCGTGGCGCAGATTGTGAGTCAGGAGATTGGCTTGGGTTCAACCTCGATTTGTGCGGCACTTTTGCACGATGTGGTGGAAGATACGGAATACACCACCGAGGACATCGAGGCGATGTTTGGCAAGAAGATTGCGCAGATTGTTGACGGTTTGACCAAAATCTCCGGCGGTATTTTCGGTTCGCAGGCTTCGGCTCAGGCCGAGAATTTCCGCAAGTTGCTGCTCACTATGAGCGACGATATTCGCGTGATTCTTATCAAGATGGCCGACCGCTTGCACAATATGCGCACACTCCAGTCGATGCCACCTGCCAAGCAATACAAGATTGCAGGCGAAACGCTCTACATCTATGCCCCCTTGGCGCATCGCTTGGGATTATTTGCCATTAAGACCGAACTTGAAGACCTCAGTTTCAAATACGAGCACCCCGAAGACTACAAGGCGATTGAGGAGCAAATCATTGCCAACTCGCCACACAATAAGGAAATTTTCGCTCGATTCGCCGCTCCCATCAATGAGCGCTTGAAGGCTCTGGGTTTGAAATACGAGTTCAAGGCACGCATCAAGTCGCACTACTCGATTTGGAAGAAGATGGAAACGAAGCATATACCTTTCGACCAGGTGTATGACTACTATGCGGCGCGTATCGTATTTGAATGTGACAACGAGGCCGATGAAAAGCGCATTTGCCTCAACATCTACAGCGAAATCACCGACCTCTACCAGATGCACCCCGACCGCTTGCGCGACTGGATCAGCAATCCGAAAGCCAACGGCTACCGCGCGCTCCATGTGACGGTGATGGGTCCTGACGGCAACTGGGTGGAAGTGCAAATCCGCAGCCGCCGAATGGACGACATTGCCGAGCGAGGCTTTGCGGCGCACTGGAAATACAAGATTGGCGAGGGCGAGGAAGAAAGCGAACTCGCAGCATGGCTCCAAACCATTGAGGACATTCTCAAAAATCCAGAGCCAAACGCCATCGACTTCCTCGACACCATCAAACTCAACCTCTTTGCCAGTGAGATTGTGGTGTTTACGCCTAAGGGCGAGTTGATTACATTGCCCAAAGATGCTACGGTGCTCGATTTGGCGTTCACGCTCCACACCGAACTCGGCACACACTGCATCGCGGGTAAAATCAACCATAAGTTGGTGCCAATATCGCACAAACTCGCCAGCGGCGACCAAGTGGAAGTGCTCACCAGCCAGTCGCAGCAGCCCAACCCCGAATGGGAAAAGTTCCTCGTTACGGCTAAGGGCAAAACACGCTTGCGTCAGGCATTGCGTCACGACCGCCGTGCCACCATGACACAGGGCGAAACCATGCTCAAGAAATTCCTTGCCGACAATGGCGTGGAGGCATCGGCGGACAATATCAACCGCATCGTGTCGGCAGAGCGAGTGAAGAGCAGAGATGAACTGTTCCAGATGATTGGCAACGAGGAAATAGCCCTCTCACCAGGATTGCTCAAGATATTCAAACGCTCATCGCGCGGTTTGCTCAACCGACTGATGAACCCATTCAGTGGCCGATCAAACCATCAAGCGCAAGAGCCTGTGGTGGTGCCAGTGGAAGGCAAAATCGACACCAAGAAAGTGTATGAACTCCGCACCATCGATGGCAAGAGCAACTACCGCATAGCCGACTGCTGCAACCCCATTCCTGGCGACACCGTGATAGGATTTATCAACGACAAAAACGAGGTGGTGGTTCACAAGATGGACTGCGAGGTGGCAAACCGAATGAAGAGCAGTTTTGGCGGACGCATCGTGCAGACGCATTGGGAAACCAAAGCCAAGAAATTCAATGTCACCATCAACCTTGAGGGCATCGACCGCCAAGGCATTCTGCAAGAAATCATCTATCTGATTTCCACCAACCTCTCGCTCAATATGCGACGCCTTAACATCAGCGCCGACGGTGGCGTGTTCCACGCCGAACTGGAGGCATTGGTCGATGACACCGACATTGTGACCAAACTGTGCAAGCGCCTGAAGAAGGTGAAAGGCGTAACGTCGGCAGTGCGTGTGAGATAACAATCATTATGCCCCCTCAAACGATGATTGGGGGGGGAAGAAATAACGATGTTTTCGTATGAATAAGAAAAGCGATAAAACTAAACTGTTGGTAAATATCGGGCTGTTTGTACTCTCGATATTGCTGATTACATATTTTTTGCCCGAAACCGAACTTCAGATCCCTGAGTGTTTGCGCTCGTATAAGGTGGACACAAAATGGGCGTATGAAGACTACAAAGCGCCATTCGATGTGGACCACTATTCCGACACCGCCGCTGCGGTGAGAAAGGCGAAAGAGGAATTTGTGCCCATCTTCGAACGCTACGACGAAACCAGCCACCTCAACCGCCTGAACACGCTCGACACCATCGTGCGCTCTCACACCGAAGTGCCTTTGGCGGTGCGAATGGCTATCGTGAACAAGGTGAAAGCGTGCTTAGACCGAGGCATTATCGACGATGCCACACGTAAACTGAAACTCATCAGCGAGAATGACGAGGACATATCCACAGCCAATTTCTTCACCACCGAACAGGTGCTGAAAAAGTTGGCGATTATCTGTCCGCCAAACACATCGGGGGCAAACATCGTCAGCGAAATTGAAGCCGACGAACTGCTCGCGCCTAACCTCGCGAAAAACGATGCGAAAACCGCCAAACTCTACAAGGCGGCAATAGAATCGGCACGCCTGCCAGATGGAATCGTGGCAAAGGGCGGCTTGATTATCCGTAAGGGCGATATCGTGACACCAGAAGTGGCTAACACTCTGGGACAATGTTATAGCAAAATATTGGAAATCAACGAAAAAGAAAGTAGCCACATTTGGAGTTGGATAGGTCAGTGTGGACTGGTGTCGCTGATGTTGGCGGCATTCTTCGTGTTCATGTATATGTTCCGCTGGCGCACATTCAATGATATTAGCAAAATGATATTTCTAGTTGGACTTATCACTTTGTTTATCGTGATTGTGGAAGTGATTTCGGTGCGCTTCTGGTGGCAAATCTACCTTGTGCCGTTTGCGCTTGTGCCGATTGTAGTGACCACATTCACCGACTCGCGCACAGCGTTCTTCAGCCACATGGTGATGGTGGTGATCTGCTCGATAGTGGCGAAAGACCGCGCCGAGTTTATCATCATGCAGTTCCTTGTTGGTAATATCGCCATCGCCTCGATGCACGACTTCTCACGCCGCGCCCACCTGGTGCGGTGCGCATTCTTCGTGTTCTTGGGCTACACGATGGTGTATATGTCGATGGCATCAATCAACAACAACTTCGCCAGTTTCTCTGAAATGTATAAATTCTATGCCGCCCCACCATACAACAACTGGCACAATTTCGTGAAATTTGCGTTCAACGCCGGTTTCTTGGCATTTTCCTACTTGCTGATTTTCTTGACAGAAAAGATATTCGGTTTCACATCCACGATGACGCTGGTCGAACTCTCCGACACCAACAATCCATTGCTCCGTGAGATGTCAACGAAATGCTCCGGCACATTCCAGCACTCGCTTCAAGTGTCGAACTTGGCTTGCGAGGCGGCTTCAGCCATCAATGCCAATGTGCAGTTGGTGCGTGCTGGCGCGCTCTATCACGATGTGGGAAAAATCGAGAATCCCGCGTTCTTCACCGAAAACCAGTATGGCGTGAACCCTCACGACACTCTTGCCCCAATTCAGAGTGCGCAAATCGTAATCAATCACGTGAGCGACGGCATGAAGCGTGCGGCTAAAGCGAAACTGCCAAAGGCGATTACCGACTTCATTCAGCAGCACCACGGCAAGGGACGCACCAAATATTTCTACACCATGGCTTGCAAGGCAAACCCTGATGTGGAAATCGATCCAGCACCCTACACTTATCCTGGTCCGAACCCTCAAAGCAAGGAAACAGCAATCGTGATGATGGCCGATGCTTGCGAGGCTGCCACCCGCAGTTTGAAGAATCCCGACGAGGCAACCATCACCAATTTGGTGGACAAAATCATTTCAAGCCAACTTGCCGACGGTCTTCTCGACGAGGCTCCTATCAACATGCGTGAAATAGGCATCGTGAAGCAATCGTTCATCAACCGCTTGCGCTCGATGTACCACCAGCGCATCGAATATCCCGAAGAAATCACCCCAAAGCAGGAATGATTTTGAGTCAACGAGTCAACGAGCCTACGAGCCTACGAGTCAACAAGTCAACAAGTCAACGAGTCAACGGGGCAACGGGTCAACGAGTTTACAAGAAGACTGAAGGCGAAACTATCGTCTTAACTTCTTTAACTTCTTAACTCCTTAACTTCTAAAAATTCTAATTTCTAACATCTGCAAAATGTCTTTTTCGATTATATTGCTTATTATTGCTTCGGTATTGCTGGTGGTGGCATTTGTGCTCACCATCAAGCCAATGTGGGTGGCGGCAGTGCCTGCTTGGGCTGCCATGATGCTGCTCTACTGGGGCGAATACATTCTACCTGTCACTCTGCCCACATGGAAGATTGCCCTGTGGACGATGGCTACGGCGATAGTGGTGCTGCTCCGCCGCTATCAGCCCGCTGGCGAGCCCGACGGACGCAACACTGGTAACCTCTATATCGGGTTGGCATCGGTGGTGGGTGCGCTTTTAGGCATAGCCATGGGCGCAAATTATGTGTTGCTTTGCACCATAGTGGGTGCCGCTGTGGGTTTGATGGCATACAGCCGCACGCCTCATGGAAAATGGATTAAATTTGCCAGTTCCACCTTTATTCAGTATTTTTGTGCCCGTTGTTTGCCTGCGATAGTGGCAGTAGCCATTATGGGCATCAGCGTGGAATCAATATTATTTTACATTCGCACATGCTTTTTTTATTCAGGCGTATGAAATTTAGAACTATCACTATATCAAGCGTTTTCGCCATTGTGCTGTTGGTTTTTACCTTCCAGGCATCGGCGCAGAAAAAGGAGATTATTCCGGTGGATTTCAACCGTGTGAAAAGCGTCACCTCCAATCCCGAATCGCGTTATTATTTCCCGAAATTGTTGCATAGTTACATCTCTTTCAACTACAACAAATTCGAACTTGAGGATATGCGCAATCTCTACTATGGCTATATGTTCCAAGAGGACTACAACCCTTACCGCCAATCGGTCTATGCCGACAAGGTGGAGGAATACATCTATAAGAAAGACCTTACGCGCGACGAGTGCGACTCGCTGGAGCACTACGCCAACCTCTCGCTACAAGACAATATGTTCGACTTCGAGCAACTCGAATACTTTGCCTATGCGCTGAAGGCGAAGAAGAAGCATGCCCGCTACGAGGTGTTTCGCAAAAACATTCACCTGCTGCTGAGTGCCATCATGACCAGCGGCGACGGCACCAAAGAGCACCCTTGGGTGGTGATTTGCCCGATGCACGAATACGACATCGTGAACTTCCTCGGCTTCAAGGCTGTGGACCATGAGGAAATTTCCGATGGCATCGACTATGTGAAAGTGGAGAAGAAAGAGGACAGCAAGACCGAAGGCTTCTACTTCGATGTGAAGCGAATGCTCGAAATTGGTCGCCAAAAAGGCTACGACGAATAAACTGACATATATACACAATTTTTAGAATGAACACTATCGACAAAGTGCGTAACATACGCATTAGCGATTATAATTACCCATTGCCCGACCACCGTATTGCCAAGCACCCACTCGCTGCGCGTGAGCAGTGCAAATTGCTGTGTTACAAGGTGGGTGGAGAAATCAGCGAAGGTCACTTCTACGATGTGCCTGCCGTGCTCCCCGAAAAGGCAATGCTGGTGTACAACAACACACGCGTAATCAATGCGCGCTTGCGTTTCCGCAAAGCCACAGGCTCCACAATCGAGATTTTCTGCCTCGAACCAGTGGCACCATGCGACTATCAACTCATTTTCCAAACCACCCAATCTTGCACTTGGCTTTGCCTTGTGGGCAACAGCAAGCGTTGGAAGCAAGGTCCGCTCACCCAAGAGATAGAGGTTGACGGCAAAACGGTGACTTTGGAGGCGAACCGTGGCGAGCGTCGCGGCAATTCGTTTGAAATTGAATTTTCGTGGAATGGCGATGTTACTTTCGCCTCCATTCTTGAAGCCATTGGCGAAATCCCCATTCCTCCATACCTCAACCGTGGCACCGAGAGCACCGACTCTGCCGACTATCAAACCGTGTATAGCCATATCGATGGCAGCGTGGCGGCACCAACGGCAGGACTTCACTTCACCGATGAGGTGCTGGCAGAGTGCGACAAACGTGGCATCACACGCCGTGAACTCACCCTGCACGTGGGTGCTGGCACATTCCAACCAGTGAAAAGCGAGAACATAGGTGAGCACGAAATGCACTACGAGTTTATTTCGGTGCAGCGTAGCCTGTTGGTGGATTTAATCAACGCCGAAGGTCCGGTGGTGGCTGTGGGCACAACAAGCGTGCGCACCCTCGAAAGTCTCTACTATGTGGGGCAAGTGCTCGAAACCAACCCCGATGCCGACGAGGAAATGCTCACCGTGAAGCAATGGATGCCTTACAGCACACCTTGTGAAATCAGCACCAAGAAGGCGTTGCAGAATGTGGTTGACTATCTCGACCGCCACCACGCCGAGGCATATATGGGCAGCACCCAACTGATGATTGCGCCTGGATTCCAATATCGCATCATTAGCGGTATGATTACCAACTTCCACCAGCCTCAAAGCACATTGCTCCTGCTGGTGTCGGCATTTGTGGGCGCAGACCACTGGCGCGCCATCTACGACTATGCGCTCGACCACGATTTCCGCTTCCTCAGTTACGGCGATGCCTGCTTCTTCCAAAAGTAAGCAGCACAACATATAAAAATTGCACCTGTTAAATCTGATTGACTTAACAGGTGCTGTTTTTTTCACCGTTTCTTAACGGGGCGTGCCAGCGTTATTCCTTCGGATTTGGACCATATTGGTTAGGACCAGGCTTGCTGTCGCCGATACACATAAACAATGGAATCAAACCACCGATACCGCAGACGAGGATGAGCCACAGCATGTGACCGCTCTTGCCCACATCGTGCAAGCGACGAACCCAAGCAGCCAGCGATGGAATGAAGAGCGCAAGGCTGATGAGGCCCAATATCACAGAACCAGCCATGAAAATGGTGTCGTAACTTTCTGCCTGCGCAAGAATTTCTTGATATCGGTTCAAATCTTGATAAGCCATTGCTTGGATTTCTGCGATTTTCGCAAATTTCCATTGCACGAGCATCGACATCAGGAATCCAGGAATGCAGGTGAGCAGATAGAACCACCAAAATTCAGAGCGGCGAGCTCGGCCGTTGAATGTGGCATACTTAGACAAACAAGTCTTTACAGCTTCTACGAAATTCATTTGAGGTTTCATTTGTAATTGGTTTTATGGATTAATAAATAAAAAGATTCTATTGTCTATACAGTTTTTAGATAAGAAATCTCTGGATTTTTTCTATTACAGCCTCTATCTAAAAATTATTCTGTACTATTTCTTTCCGCAAATATAGCAAATTTGTAAACATTCTCCAACTTTTTCCCAAAAAAATGCAAAATGATTATTATCAATGCGCTATAGCGCATCGATAAATCATTTGTTCAAAATTATTGGTAATCCTCTAATTCTCGATATAGGAGAGGATTGGGGCGGCGGTGCCGTCGGGGTTTTCGTTGATGTAGAGTTGCACCATTCTGTTGCCCGACTCGTAGCGGTAGCCGATGATGTCGGTGGCTTCTCCCTCGGCAGATGAGTGGCCAATCACCATTCGCTTCATGTCGTATGACTTTTGGAGCGATTGCAGAATGTCGGCAAAGTGCTGGTTTGCAACCTCCTTGGGGGTGGATTTCGCCCTAAAGGTGAGGCAGTAAAGCCCGTTGCCGTCGAACTGGATTTGCAGGTTGAGCCATTGTCGTCCGAGGAAAGTGAATCCGGTGGTGTCGGCCTTGGCAAGTATTTTCAGTTCGCTGTAGTCGCCATTGTCGAGCGGAATGGTGTCGAAATGGCTGTCGGCTTGCCCCGATGCCGCATCCACAAATTGCTGTGCATAGAGCGCATTGAGCACAGTTTGCTTCTGCTGCCCAAACTGCACCGAGTCGATAAAGGTGTCTTGTATGTCGGAATCGCCCTTGCCTGAGCCGCAACTGAAGCAGGCCGTGCAAAGTATCAATATCGTGAAAAAGCGAGTGAATGTATTCATTTGACTTTGATGTGTAGTTTAACTACAAATGTAGGGAAAATCCGTGGTTTTTTGTAATTTTGTATATAAATTTTTTCCCTCAGAAAAAGATGAAGCAAATTAAGATATGGATTGAGGCGATTCGCCTCCGCACGTTGCCGGTGTCGGTGAGCGGCATGCTGATTGCTGTCGGTCTGGCGAAATTCAACGGCCAGTTTCGCCTTTTGCCCTCGCTGATGTGCGTGGTGTTTGCTGTGCTGGCGCAAATTGTGTCGAACTTGGCAAACGAGTATTTCGACTTCAAAGCCGGCACCGATAAAAAAGGACGTGTGGGGCCTCGACGTGGCGTGACCGAGGGCGACATCACCCCATCAGCCATGAAGTGCGCCATGATAGGCACACTGGTGGTGGCTTGCCTTGTGGGGCTGAGTATGCTGCTGGTGGTAGAGCCTGGCGAGGGCTATCGTAATTGGCTGATGCTGATAGGCGCAGGCATATTGATTGCCATATTTGCATTTGCCTATAGCGCAGGACCTTACCCATTGAGTTACCACGCCTTGGGCGAGGTGGCTGTGATGGGATTTTACGGACTGGTGCCAGTGATATTCACATATTATGTGGTGAGCGGCGGCGTGTTTCATCCGTTTGCCGTGATTGCAGGCATTGCCATCGGATTTATGGGTGTGAACGTGCTTTTGGTGAACAACTACCGTGATGTGGACGACGACCGCGAGGCAGGCAAACGCACATCGGTGGTGGTGTTCGGACGCAAGTTGGCGGCACTGGCATATCTGGTCAACGGACTGCTTGCCATGTCGGTGCTTGGCGTGGTGTGGATGAGGCTCTATTTTGCTTCAGCGTGGTGGTTCGTGCTGCCCATGCTGGCATATTTGCTGCTCCACATCGCTACATGGCGCAAACTCACGCACACCACAGGCGCGGCGCTGAATCCACTGCTCGGCGCCACCGCCCGCAACATGCTCATTTTCACAATCCTGCTCTGCGCCATCCTGCTCATCTAACCCCGCAGCACAATCTCTCAGAGCACTCGGAGCACTCAGAAAATCTAATTTCTAACCTCTAACCTCTAATTTCTAATTTCTAACTTCTAACTTCTAACTTCTAACTTCTTACTTCGTTTTTAGGGCGAAGCCACCGCCTGGGGCTAAGTGGACGGTGAGGGTGGCTGGCACGGTGCCAACGCTCTTTTTGTAGTCTTCGGCGTGGCGGTGGGCGTTGATGCCGTCCACAAACAACTCCATTTGTTTGCCTTCAATGAAACTGAGGTCGAGGTTCACGGTGCGTGCTTCCCAGTTGGTGATGCCGCCCACATACCATGTGTCGCCCTTGCGGCAAGCCTCTATCACATATTCGCCGACTTTTGCCGACAGCACACGGCGTTCGTCCCACGCCACAGGCACTTTACTGATAAAGTCGAGACATTCAGGCTCTGCCTCGTAGTTAGTGGGCGTGTCGCACAGCATATTGAATGGCGAGTCGAAAATCAGATAGAGGGCGAGTTGGCGGCATCGTGTGCCTTGGCTCATAGGTTGCGAATAGCAGGGGAAATAACTCTTTTTTGTGGCGTTGTGCATCGCGCCTTGTGTGTAGTCCATCGGACCCACCACTTGGCGAATGAACGGCAAGAGCGTTTCGTGGCGCACTTGGTCGAACTTCTTCAGTTTGCTCCACTTCACTTGCTCCTGACCAGCCACAGCCTCGAAGTTGAGCACATTCGGATAGGTGTAGGTCATGCCGTTTGGCACTGGCGCACCGTGGAAGTCGCAGAACAAGCGGTATTTGGCGCAAGTGGCGGCTGCCTTTTCAAGAAATGCCATCATCTTTTGGTCGCAGCGGTCCATGAAGTCGATTTTGAAACCCTTCACGCCCATTTCGCTATAATGGCGGCACACATTCTCCATATCGCGCTCAAAAGCCTTGTAGCCAGCCCAAAGCACGATATCCACGCCACGGTCGGCGGCATATTTCACAAGCATAGGCAGGTCGATTTCAGGCACCACCTGCATCAGGTCGGCTTTCTTGTTCACCGCCCAACCCTCATCGAGAATCACGTATTCAATGCCGTGTTTTGCGGCGAAGTCGATATAATATTGATAGGTGCGATTGTTCACGCCAGTGGCAAAATCCACGCCTTTCAAGTTCCAGTCGTTCCACCAGTCCCAAGCCACCTTGCCCGGCTTCACCCAATCGGCATTCACCACAGGCGTATCGGCAAGCAGTCGTGGCACCTCGGTGGTGAGCAAGTCGGCATCGTGTTCAGCCACCAGCATCATCTTCCATGGGAAGGTGTGCGCTCCAGCAGTCTTAGCGATATAGTTTTCCCACTCGTCAACTATCATTTGCAGATTGTTGTGGTCGCCTTGATATTCGTGCTTAGGATAGGGAGGGAAGAAACCCTTCACCACATTCCCCTTGCTCGGCAGGAGAAACATGCCGGGATAACTGCGCACATTGTAGTCGCCAATCAGCAGTTTTTTGTCGCCGGCAAGTTCGATGAGCATAGGCGACAGACCGAGGTGCTGACGGTTGAGGTTGGAGAGTTTGGCGTATTGATAGGTGTTCTCAAACGAGCAGTACGCCTGGTCGCGCAGGTCGTTGGTCTTGTGGTGCGAGTTGGCAGGCGCTTCGTAAGCCATACAGTCGGCTGGCAAGCAAAATTCCACCTGCTCGTTGGCTATGGTGAGTGAGTCGGCGAAACGTGTCACGAAACGGTAAGCCACGCCCTGGTCGTAGGCACGAAATTCCACCGCATATTTGCCATAGTTGAGCGTGAGCGCATTGCATTTCTCGCCCTTAGAGGCTTTCGACGATTTGCACTTTTCCGCCCCCAGCGTTTTACCACCCTCGATGCTCATGCCGAGGGCTGAACGGTTCAGAACAGGCGTTTCGCCATGGGTGATGGCAAAAGCGGTTGACTTCGCATCATTTTCGATGCTCACTTTCAACTTGCCGTTGGGCGAAGCAAGTTGGTAGGTCTTTGCCCCAGCCACTGCCCAGCAGCACAAAAGAGCAGAAATAACAAAAGATAGTTTCATCATGAATTGTAAGTTGTTTTGATGTTACAAAAATATTAAAAAAATGGGTAAATAGGGCGTAAAATCGCTGAAAAATAACACTTTCGTGTTTTTGCTGAAAAAAAGTTGAAAAAAAATTATTTTTGGTGAACCTACATATTGAAATTATCTTTAACTTTGTGCTGATATTACTTTTTAACCAAATAATAAACTTTTATTTATGAAAAAAAATTACTCAAAATTTTTGATGACAGCAGCCCTTGCGTTTGCTGCTGTGTGTGGCGCTCAAGCTGAAGAACAAGTGGTTCTTCAAGAAAATTTCGACAAACTTGAGGCTGTAACTGAAGCAGGTATTCACAAGTATGGCAAGAATCCATGGACTGGTAAGGACGTGGAAGGTGTGGAATACCAACCAAACTACAACACCATTCAAACCGATGGTAATGTGGCAGACCTCAATGGTTGGAGTTCTCGCACCACTTACATGTATGCTTGCCAAGGCTTCGTTCGTATCTCTAAGACCAGCTATGGTGGCGACCTCGTTTCTCCTAAGTTTGCTTCTCTCACTAAGCCAACCGATGTGAAGCTCTCTTGGCAAGGTATTGGCTACACCTCACTGATTAAATATGATGAAGCCGGCGAATACAAGTCAGGTGGTGTGCACGACCATCAATACTACTACGTGGCTGTGCTCGGCGCAGGCGAAATTGAAGGCGCAAGCAAGATGAACAAGGTGGCTTACAAGGATGAAAACATGAACGACATTGAAGTGAATGCTGCTCTTGTAAAGATTCCTACCGACTGCTTCGTGACTATGGACACTCTCCAAGCTTGGACTTTCGAAGGCACTAAGAACGAACTCACTATCAAGGGTGCTACCGCTGAAACTCAAGTGGTGTTTATGTCAACAATTCCTAACTTCACCAAGACAAAAACCACAGACTACTCTACCGCTGAAATGCCAGTTGACGAAGCTGCTCCTCACGGTGTGAACAAGAAGGTGAACCGCGTGATCTTCGACAACATTAAGGTTGTGGTTGCTGACCCTTCAGGTGTGAACGACATCAATGTGGTAAAGGAAGTGAAGGTTCGCAAGGTGATTGAAAACGGTCAAGTGCTCATTATCTCTGGCGACAAGAAGTACAACTTGATGGGCGCAGAAGTGAAGTAACTCTGTCTCACACAGATCCCTCGGAATTTCTGTTGTGGGCGTTAAATCCCACAGATTCTTCCGCAGGGCTCTGAAAAAATAAAACACCCATTAAATCCAATTTGCGGATTTAATGGGTGTTTTGCTTTTCAAACCCAATCCGACCCTTCCGACCCATCGGACCTCAACTCGTTGACTCGTTGACCTGTTGACTCGTTGACTCGTCGTCTTTTATTACAAAAATATGAATATTTGCTTTTTGGTGAAGAATATTCAGAAATTATGTGTAATTTTGAGTCGTTAAATTTAACCTATTTAAAAAAACGTAATATATGAAAAAGATTTACTCTAAAGTTTTAGTGTCTGCATTTGTTGCAGCAAGTTCATTTTTCGGTGCACAAGCCGAAGAAGTAGTGGTTCTTCAAGAAAATTTCAATAAACTTGAAGTGTTGACCGAGGCCGGTATTCACAAGTATGGCAAGAATCCTTGGACAGATGTGGACGCAGAAGGTGTGAAATACCAACCAAACTACAACACCATTCAAGCCGATGGCAATGTGGCTGACCTCAATGGTTGGAGTTCTCGCACTTCCTACTTGTATGCTTGCCAAGGTTTCGTTCGCATTTCAAAGACCAGCAATGGTGGCGACCTCATTTCTCCTAAATTCGCATCGCTCACCGAAGCCACCGATGTGAAACTCTCTTGGCAGGGTATCGGCTACTCCTCTGCGTTTAATTTTAATGCAGATGGCACTTACAAGTCGGGCGGCACACACGATTACCAATACTATGGCGTGACAGTGCTCGGCGCTGGCGAAATTGAAGGTGCCGCTAAAACCACTAAGGTGAATTATTTTGACGCCGAAGGCAAGGCCCTTGTAGTGGATGCTGCTGTGGTGGAAATTCCAAGCGATTGCTTTATCACTGCCGACACACTCCAAGCATGGGGCTTTGAAGGCACTAAGAACGAACTCACCATCAAGGGCGCGACTGCCGAAACTCAAGTGGTGTTCCTGTCGCTGATTCCTAAAGTGAAAACCACCGACTACACAACTGCCGAATTCCCAATCGCTACCGACGCTCCTCACAAGGTGAACAAGGGTGCAAACCGTGTAATTTTCGACAACATCAAGGTTTCATACAATGCCATTTCATCAGCCATCACCGATGTGACCGCTGCTAAGGAAGTGAAGGCTCGCAAGGTGATTGAAAACGGACAAATCTATATCATCTCTGGCGACAAGAAGTACAACCTGATGGGCGCAGAAGTGAAGTAACGCAACCTCAAACAGTTGCCACGGATCTCGCAGTATTTCTGTTGTGGGCGTTAAATCCCACAGATTCTTCCGCTGGGCTCTGAAAAAATAATCACCCATTAAATCCAATTTGCGGATTTAATGGGTGTTTTGCTTTTTCTGACCTATCTCTGTCGGACTTATCAGACTTATCGGACTTATCGGACGCAAAAACTCGTTGACTCGTTGGCTTGTTGACTCGTTGACTTCAGAAACTTGGCATGTCGGTGTCGAGGGGGCAGTTGATGAGATACACTTGCGAGCGGGCGCGGGTGATGGCGGTGTAGAGCCAACGGTAAAAATCGAGTTGGGTGAAAGCGTCGGGCATGATCGCCCCCATATCTATAAACACGTTCTGCCACTGTCCACCTTGCGCCTTGTGGCATGTGATGGCATAGGCATATTTCACTTGAAGCGCATTGAAATACGGATTTTTCTTCAGTTCGCGGTAGCGGGTGCGTTTGTCGCCTGTGAGTTCCGCCATCACCGAGGTGTAGAGCATCTCGCTTTGTGCGGCGGTGAGTGCAGGTGTGTCGCTGCTGAGGCAGTTAAGAATGATTTTCACATCCATCTCGGTGTTGCCGTGGTCGGGAAACTCCACCGTCACGTTGGCGAAGTCGAGTCCATAGCGGCGCTCAATCTCGCCCCACACACGCTTCACCCTCACCACATCGCCGTTGGCAATGAAATCGATTTGTTCGTAGTCGTTCGCCCAATAGTAATTGTTTTTGCTCACCAGCAGCATATCGTCGCTCACCAACTCATCCTCACGGTAGAGAATACTGTTGCGAATGCCGCGGTTGAAGAGCGTGGCGCGCTTATTGCTGCGTGTCACCACTATGGTTTCGCTCATGCCGTCGCGGTCGTAACTGTCGCTGATGGTTTCGAGCAGAAACTCGCCCGTCACGTTGTCGATGTCGTCGAACCGCAGCAGTTCCAACTTCGGTGCGCACAGCACGCCGCTCTCCATCACATTTCGCAGAATGGTGGCGTTGAACAAAATGCCGCTCTCTGCCGCCTGACGCGCAATTTGCTTCAGGTTCACGCTGTAGATTTGCAGGGCGTAACTGCGCAGAAATTCGGCGTTGAGGGCAGGACTTTCGCTTTGTCCCACAGGAGGCAACTGCGCCACATCGCCCATCAGCACCAGTCGGCAGCCGATGCCGCTATACACATAGTGGATAAGGTCGTCGAGCAATCGGCCTGTGCCAAAGAACGAGCCTTCGCTGCTGTTGGAAATCATCGACGCCTCATCTACGATGAAAATGGTGTCGGTGTGCTTGTTCTCGGCAAGCGAAAACCCATCAGAGAGGTAACTGTTCTGGCGATAGATTTTGCGGTGAATGGTGTAGGCTGTATGCCCAGAATATTCCGTGAAAACCTTCGCCGCGCGCCCTGTGGGAGCCAGCAGCACCGTCTTCCGTCCGCGACAGGTGAGCGCCTTCACAATGCCGCCAATCATTGAGGTTTTACCAGTGCCGGCATAGCCATTCACCAGCATCACCGCCTGTGGGTGACCGTAGAGCATGAAATGGGCAAACGCCGCCAGCAGTTCCATCTGCTCATCGTTGGGCTCGTAAGGCAGACAGTTGATTACTTCTGTGGCAAACTCAATGCTGCGTGCGTCTGTGGTGCTGACACCTTCAGGGAGTAAGTTATGCGTTTTCACTAAATCCATATCACAAATTTACAGAATTTTTGCTACAATCAAGCAAAAATTCATTATCTTTGCACTCGCATTTGTGTCGCAACGGCAATTTCGCATTGCCAAGAGCGCACGCGCAAATGGAGTGATGCTCGAGTGGCTGAAGAGGCACGCCTGGAAAGCGTGTAATCGTCAAAAGCGATTCGGGAGTTCGAATCTCCCTCACTCCGCACCCACAGGCTGCCCACCAAGGCAGCCTTTTTCATTTTCCCCCAAAAGATTCAGTTCAGTGCCCCCATGGAAACAGAAATAAAATCTCACACCCATTAAATCCATTTTAATCCGATTCACACCCTATTTTTTTATGTTTTTGTTTTTGATTCCATTCATGAGTCAACCACATTGCATAATCTATACCCTCCTTTAAATTTCCACTAAACGGAAAATCCATGGAAACAGAAACCAACGCCGAGGCTTTAGGTCACAGCATTGCGACCGTAACCGACATATACATCAAGTTCAACAGGCGGAAAACTAAGCCACCCAAGAAAGATGCCCAACCACGGCAACATAATATAATGCGAATAGAATAACAACAAATAAAAGCAAAAAGCCTCGGAGGTGTCTCCGAGGCTAAGCGTTATGGGATTCTTTGCGAGCAAAGTGGGCAAGCCGAAAAGTTAGTCCGTAAGGATTGAGACCGAGGCTCAACGGTTAAGCCGCCAAAGTCCGTCGGCGGCGCCGGAACGCCCTAATCTATACCATTAATCAGGTTGTAAAGATTTTCAAATTTATCAACTACGCCGTATCTTACCTTTGAGGTTGATATACGGTTAAAAAGTTTCTTGGCACATTCTGTCTTGGCTTTTTCCACACCTCTCAGTTCCATTCCGTCAAGTGAGCCTTTGGTTTCAGCCACGAAGAAAACGTGTCGCACAGTACCGTCGTTAAACACAATCGCCCAGTCGGGAGCGTAATTGCCAACAGGTGTAGGAATTTTCAGTTTGCGCGGTAACTTGGCATACACTTGCACCTCGGTAGCACCTTCAAGAGCCTCTGCAAATGCCTTTTCGCCCTCGCTATCGAAAGCAATGTATGGAGTGATGTGCTTCTGCGCCTCAATAACCTTATTGATGTTGAGTTTTCGCTCGGGCACGAAGATGCTGCTGTCGTACTTACCGGCAATACGGTTGTAGGAAATATGCTCTACAATCATAGTTGCCTTTTGCTCACGAATGGTCTTAACCACATTGCGGATAAATTCTTCGGGGTTGTTTTTGAACAACAGGATTTTATTGTCGATGCCTTGTAATATCTTCACTACCGAGCGGCGAGTGAGTCTTGCTCCTCGGGCGATGTCGCCCACGAGGTCGTAAGGTACGTTTGAGGTGCTTACGTCGGTCAGTTCGCTTGTTGTAGTCTTAGTGCTGCCAAACTCCGTAACTTTATCGCTGTCCTGTGTGCCTGTGACCTTCACATACTGCAACTTAGTAACAGTGAGGTTAGCTCGCAGAACCGCAACGACTTTCTCGATAAGTTCGTTGCTATCGTAGTGGACGGTATAGACATACTTGTTGTTTATCTCGTTCCACATTTCCTGGAAGCGGTCGTTGTCGAAGTTCTCGTTAAGATTGTTCTCCGGCGTTGACGTTTCCACCGGCTCGACCATATCATCAAGCACTTTCGGATTGAAGATGCCTGCCACGAGTTTCATCACACCCTCGGAAATCGGTTGCAATTTCGGAGGTAGTGGAGCAAGTTCTCCCTTGTCGGCAGCTGCGAGATATGTAGGTGTAAGTCGTCCGTCGTCATCCACATAATCGTTTTGATACAGATAGCCTATAATAGTAGAAGCCTCGGCAAGAGAAATCTTGTGCTGCTCGCCAGTAGCATCTTTCACGATGCGACCGAGGAAGTAGTCCTGCGAAGCCGCCGTAACACGGTCGCGCAGAGCCTCGCGAGTTTCACGTTGTAGAGCCGAAGTGAAGTCGGCATAACTCTCGTTGGCAATCACAGTGAGTACGTTGATAGCGTGAATATCATCGCCGAGCGTCTGCTTATCCTGACGAACGCCGTCTTTGTCAACGCAAAGACGCAAACCACGTCCAACCTCCTGCCGCTTGGCGGTTGTGGAGTTGCTGTGGCGGAGTGTGCATATTTGGAACACATTCGGGTTATCCCAGCCCTCACGCAGTGCGGAGTGTGAGAAGATAAAGCGGGTGGGTTCTTCAAAACTGAGCAGTCGCTCCTTGTTTTTGAGAATAAGGTCGTAAGCCGAAATGTCGTCAGACATATCGGAGCCACGTTTCACCGTACTGTTTACCGAGCGGCCTTTCTTGTCGATAGAGAAGTAGCCGCGGTGCGTTTCGTAAGGGCGTAACCGACGCAGATATTTGTCGTAGTCGGTATCGAAAACTGTTATATACTTATTGACAAGTCGCGCATATTCTTCCTCGAAGATACGCTGAAACTTACCTTTCACCTCATTACCCTCGTCATCATATTGGCGATAGTTAGCCACTTCGTCGATAAAGAAAAGCGATAGGCACTTTATGCCACGGTTGAAAAGTTCCTTTTCTTTCTCGAAGTGAGCACGGATAGTCTCACGAATCTGCACTCGTTGCATTGCTTCCTCGTTGCTGTCGCCAATCACTTCGCCGCAGGATATGGTTGTGCCGTTCAGGAACGTAACGTAGCCACGACCGCGAGGATTAATCTCCGTCACAGTGAAGCCCTCATATTCTGCAAGTCCGCTTTCGGCTCGCAAGTCGTCGCCCACGTCAAATTTCTTGATTTCACGGCGTATTGCTCCGGCAGCGTTGCGAGTTTCGAGTTCGATGCGAGCCACCGGCGGGTGCTTTGGCGAGAGTTCGATGCCGTCGAGGTAGAGATAATGACTTGTGCCACGCAAGTTCTTTATCTCGAAACCTTGCACCTGTATTCGCTTTACGAGGCGTTCTTTGTAGGCGTCGTAAGCGTCGAGAGCATATATCGTGTCGTGTTTGGTTTTGTGGGTGGCTGAGTAGTTGAGTGTGAATAGCGGATTAAACTTTTTGAGTGCAGTCTGTGTGGCCTCGCCCTCCATTTTCTGTGGCTCGTCCATGATGATGATTGGGCGGTTGGCGGCAATCACATCTATCGGGCGCCGTGAAGCGAACTCGTCGCGCTTGGAGTAGATGATGCGGCTCTCTTTGTTTCTTGCGCCCTCTTTCATTGAAGCGGCAAAGGCTTGGGTGTTGATAATCATTACCGAAATGCCGCTGTCCTGCGAGAACTGGTCGAGCTGTTGCAGGTTGCTGCTGTTATACACAAACCAGCGAGCCTTTTTGCCGTAATGCTCCATAAAGTGGTCTTCGAGCATGCTGAAACTCTTAGCCACGCCCTCACGAATTGCGATGCTCGGCACCACGACGATGAACTTGCACCAGCCATAACGGCGGTTTAGTTCAAACATCGTCTTGATGTAAACGTAGGTTTTACCAGTACCAGTTTCCATCTCTATGTCAAGGCTCACACGTCCTTGTCCTTTGGCGAGTGAGGTGCTTGGCTGAATGAGTTGAGTCACCTGAATGTCGCGGATATTGTCTAATATCTGCTCATTTGTCAGCACAATCTCGCCATTGCTATAGCCCGAATCTTCACCCTCAAAGGCGATAGTTTGGGCTCGTTTGCCGAGGTCGATGCGATAGTCCTTTTGTCCTTGCTGAGCCGGCTGCCCTGCAAAGACATTGACGGTATTCTCCACCGCCTCGGTTTGGTATTGCTGTATCTTAAACTTAAACTTCACGTTATTTCAGTTTTTAGTAAGTTGAAATGTGTACCCGATTTTGCGTTTTCGGGTACATATTTAGCATAACGTGTACCCGATTTGCTGTTTTCGGGTACATATCAATGCCGATGTTTACCCGATTTGCCGTTTTAGGGTACATATTAATCGTTTTGTTCATAATAATATGAATAGTCGATACCTTTCATAAACATCTCGCGGTCGTTTATCTTGTCTGTCAAAGCATCGGTTATCAGTTCTCTTATTCTTTGAGAATTTACCGGACTTAGCCGCATTGCTTCCATATAGTCGGTCTTATCAATTTGGCTCCAGTCAACGCACTTTTTCAGAGAGCGTTTAAGAATTAGATCAAGCCAAATTCGAGTACTTCTGCCATTGCCCTCCATGAATGGGTGAGCTATGTTCATTTCAACATATTTATCCACTATCTCCTCAAGCGTTGTTTCGGGCATCTTCTCTATTTGTGAAAGTGTCTCACCTAAAAATCTCGAAACAGCAAATTGAAATCCTCCCTTTGCGATATTTTTCTGACGTATCTGTCCGGCAAAGTCGTAAAGCCCACCGAACAAAAAAGCATGGATTTGCTGCAATCCTCGTGCTGTCCCCACTTCTATGGTTTGCAACAGGGTGCTATCCCATAATTGATACGCTTTATCGCGGCTTTTACTGTCTATTTGGTTTTCACCGGTAATTAACCAGCGAGCAAAGGCTGATGCGTGTTTGCTTGGAACTGATTCTATCAACCGAAGTAATTCATCTTGAGGTAAACAATCGGTAAGATAACGCTTGCCATCTGAGGCTACGAGTTTCAGTTGGTTACAATTTGTAACCAACTCATTTCCGGCTTTTGTCAAACGATGCTTCAACACTTTCCAATAATTGCGTGGATTCTTGCTATCGGTAAGTACGGCTATTACGTCAACCACCGAGAACAACCAGCGATTGCTGTCATAGTCCCATGCCGCACGCACTTCTTGGTCATTAAAGAAGCGTATTGATATTTTGTTTTGTTTGTCAGCAGCCATAAATTTTTACAGTATTTTGCACGTTGTGTCGGGTGAGTAATTCGCAAATAGTTGGTCGAAGTTGTCGAGCACATTGTCGTTGGCGGCACTGGCATCACGCATCACGAAATACACAGGCTTTTGCTTGGCAATTTCGGTGATAGTGGCTTCGTTCACGTCGCGGTCGAAGCAAGCCATAAGGTAGCCGTTATCCACATTCCACACATTCCTACCTCCTAATTCCTCACTTCTAATTGTTGCCGAGAGTTCGATACCGAGGTCGAGCATCACTTGGAATAGCAAGTCTTCGCTCGAGCGGTTTTGCTTCACGTTGTCAACGAGGGTGAAAAGGTTGACACCGTCGAAGTTGTCGGGAGTGTAATACACATCCTCCATATTGCTCGAATCGAGTTTCAGCACACGGAAGCCGATGTCGAGGTCTTGAGCCATTATTCCTGCTTCTTCTTTCACTTTGCGACCGGCACGGCGAATACGCTCCTTTGCTATTTCTGTTATCAAATGAGGCTTCCCTATTTCATCTAACATTTTGATAGAGAAACGAATCGTTTTTTTTGCATCATTGCTTGCGCTGGCCAAGTTTCTGTCTAAATCTTCTGGCAACTGGATAAGAATAAACTTAATATCTTGATTTTCATTTAATGAATATAAATAAGCAGCATGCGCAGTAGTACCTGAACCTGAAAAAAAATCAAGAATAATATCTTGCTTTCGTAAAAAGCCATACTTTAATAAACGATAAATTAGAGATGTAGGTTTAGGATAATCAAACACCTTGTCGTTATCGAACAATGACATTATTTCTGTAGTTCCAGTTTTAGTCGTTCCTGCATCTAAAAGGATAGAACTTGGAGTTTTCTTATCACCTTTTTCTATGCGTTCGTTTAAGAAAAGTTTACGTTTTGGCGAGGAATCATCATTTAATCCAAATTTGATTCGTCCATCTTTCATTAAAGAATCAAGGGTTGTTCTATTATAACACCATATTCTTCCGTTAGGAGGATAGTAATCAACTCCAGTTTTGGGATTTGTTATTGGAAAATTTGTATCACCACCAACGTGATTGGCATCTATAGGCACTAATTTCCAAGGACCTCGTGGGTCTTTGTCAGGATTAATATATTCACTTGCGTCAATATCATCACCACCAAAAGTTAACGATTCTCTATTTTTTGAATAAATAAGTGTATGGTTGTGATTGGTCGATATTTCGTCATCATTTGATATTGAAGTTCGCGATTGCCATATGATATTTCCAACAAAATTCTGCTCGCCGAAAATCTCGTTACATATTTTTATCATATTAGCAACTTCTTTATCGTCTAAAGAAATGAATATTGCCCCATCCTCAGCCAAAAAGTCTCTTGCCACTTTCAATCGTGGATAAATCATATTTAGCCAGTCGGTGTGGAAACGACCATTGCTTTCGGTGTTGCGTTGCATCGGGTCAATGGTTTGATTGCCCTCATCGTCAAACAAGCCACTTTGAGTCTCGAAGTCGCCTTTGCCTTGTGCGAAGTCGTCGTTATATACAAAGTCATTCCCGGTGTTGTAAGGAGGGTCGATGTAAATCATCTTCACCTTGCCGAGATAGGTTTCACGCAACACTTTCAGCACATCGAGGTTGTCGCCCTCAATGTAGAGATTTTGTGTCGTGTCGAAATCTACACTCTCCTCACGGCATGGGCGAAGTGTTTGCGTTGTTGGAGTGTTGGCGAGGCGTGAAGCGGCACGCTTGTCGGGCCAGGTGAACTGATAGCGTTCCTCGCCCTCGTCGAGCACCTCATTCGACAACTCCGCACGGAGTTTGTCGAAATCTATGGCAAGTTCCGGCTTGCCCTCGTTATCGAGCCGTTCAGTGACGCACTGCGGAAACAGCGCAGCAATTTTCTGCACATTTCCGCCCACCACGTCCCGGCTCATCATCTTTAACTTATCCATATATATGTTTGAGTATGATTAAATTTAAAATTATAGACTTGTTGTTCCGTAGCAACAAACATTCGAGGAAAAATCTTTTGCTTTTCCTTGCCAAAAATGCTGTCTCTGAGCACACACAAAAGAAAATATTTTGCGCTCAAATAATCTGTATAACAGAATCTATAGTAATCTGTTTCATTATATCCTGTCGCAGTAGTAAGATGAATTTTATTTCTTAGTTTGCGTAGTAACTTCAGATATTCTTTGTTAATTGTCAAATCTGTGTCAATTAGCAGTTTGTTATCACGAACAATAGAAATAAGTTGTTCAAACTTAGTCATATCTTCAACACCTACTGGGAGAATTTCATAGCCATAAAGAGTAAATTTATCGGCATTAGCAGGTGCCGTTATTGATTGTGGTTTTTTTATATCTTGGCGAAATACTTGCCTATCTCTGCGCAGCTTAATTTTACCATTGGTTTTAGCTAAATGATAAAACACAATTTCAATAATCGAAGCAGCTATAATTACAAAATTCTTAAATAGCATAGCTCGTATAACAGAAGAAACATTAAGTTCTCTTAATTGAAGCTCAATATATTCAAGATATTGCAAGTTATATGCGATATTGCTTTTGTAATAATAATCTAAACTACCAAATATTCCTTGGTTGACATCTTGTCTATAGGTATCAACTGAAATAGGATACCATCTTGAATTATCGATGTTTTTATAGAGCAGTAATGATTCAATATCGCTCATATTATTTGGACGAGGAATCTTACTCATAAAGACTTTAATTTTTGGATTTCTAAAAACAATTCTCTTTTGCGGTGAGGTTGCTTGGTAGCGTTCATTTGACGCTCCAAGTTAGCTATTTGTTGTTCGAGTTTCTGCTTTTCCTCGTCAATCTTTATTTGTTCGGTGAGCGAGTTTTCTTGCTCCACCACAAAATTACCAATCGAGGAAATAAGATAACTCCACACCATATCAAAACTCAGTCCGATTAATGGCAAAGAAGCATCATTGACTTGTAGCCATTCGGATATAAAGAATTTTGTATGGTAAGCCGCAAACCTAACCTTGTCGGCATATCGCAAAGCGAAGATAATTCGCTGCGGAATTGCCTTTGCGATAATACTTATAGCCTTGTTGTCGAAATCGGAACGCTTCAGTTCCACATCTACAACGAAGATACCTTTAACTTCCGTACCCTCTGCAACGGCAGGAAGTGTAGTTGAGATTATGGCATTGACAAAATCAAGTCTTGCAACGCTTGTATCAATTAACAAGCGTTGAGCGGCTGAAAACTGATATTTCTGATAAATATTAGCTTTCGGCAGTGGCTTCCTTACTTCAGTTGATTTTGGCAGTCCGTACATAATTTATCTCACCACTAAGAAGCAAATCAATTCAAAATCATCAAGGCCTCGGATTTCGTTACCGAAAAGCGAGCCTGTGTCGCCGTCGAGGAAAGAGAACAAGTCGGTTTGTTCCTTTACCTTGACGATAGAGGAGATAGCGTCGCCGAGCAACTTGGAGTAAGTGCCCATGTGCGAGCCGTCGCGAGTTTCACCATTGAACTTTCGGCAAAGTTCCATAATAGGCTCTGCCTTGCCACGGCAAAGATGCCGCAAATGGTCGAGCAGGTCTTTAGGTTCGAGGTGGTTTATAAATACCTCCGAATCCTTTGTGATATATACCAAATAGAATGGGTGTAAGCGGTTCTTGCGGTCGATGTTCACACTGTTGTTGCGATTCTTCAGCACATAGATAACGCCTTGTGGGTTATCTTCCGATGCCGGCACAACAGCGTGCAGCCCCATTGGTGTATGCTCGATGTCGTTGTGCTTCTTCATATATTCGAGCAAGTCGAGGCGGAACTCGTTCAAGCCCAAATCCATAATCGAAACGCCGGTGTTCATCTCCTCGATGTCAACGACTTCTTCTTGCAGACGAAGAAGTTGGTCGCGACGATATTTCAAGTCGCCCTTTTCTTCGGCAGAAATCGGGTTGTCGTCTCCTGTGGCGGTAAGCACCGATACTTTCATACGAGCTTCCACGCGAGCCTTTAGGTCGATATAAGCATCGAGGTCCATATCGGGCCAGTAGTTCACAAGTTGAATGACTTCGTTCTTCGAGCCAATGCGGTCGATACGTCCGAAACGCTGAATGATACGCACCGGATTCCAGTGTATATCGTAGTTAATGAGATAGTCGCAGTCCTGAAGGTTTTGACCTTCGGAGATGCAATCGGTGGCAACGAGCACATCAATCTCATTTTTGAGATTGGGATAAAGTGCGTCACGTTCTTTCGACACCGGGGAGAAAAGAGTAAGCACTTTGTTGAAGTCAAGTTTTTCACGCAATTTCAATGTGCTTCGTGCCTCGATGTCGCCCGAAACGAGTGCAGTGTTGATGCCGTGCTTGTCGAGAATTACCTGCGAAATATTGTCGTAGATATATTGAGCCGTGTCGGAGAACGCAGTGAAGATAATGATTTTGCGGTTGTTGCCATTGATTGGGTGAGCGAATTTGTCGCGAATGTCCTGCAACAACTGCTGTAATTTACTGTCGTGCTCCGGCGTGATGTCGGCAAGCATAACGAGCAGCAAATTGAGATTATAGAGGTCTTTACTGAGATAATCTCGCCATTGCACATAGTCCATATCTTTGAGGTCGATTTTCGACTTCTTGCCGCCGATAAGCACTGCATCTTCGCGGTCATCGAAATCAAAACCGTAGTTATCACTTTCCTCTGCGGCTATTAAATAGTCATCAACCGACGTATCGCCACCATTGAAATTGTCAATGGTATTGACCGTTTCAGCGATGTATTTCTTAATCCTTTCGAGCGTGAGGCGGAAAGAGTTCACCGAACTCTCCAAGCGTTTGTCTTTCCCTGAAAAAAGTTGACTCATAAAAAAGTTTTATTATGAGTTTTACAGAAGAATTGATGTCCACGCACTATGACCAAGCCTT
>OQVR01000134.1_pt1 | contig 28907 bp, 23 predicted proteins | sample 1691521 | NCBI WGS metagenome assembly OQVR01 (sample SAMN03418256, study PRJEB22391) | human gut metagenome | biome: human-gut; feature: organic feature; material: feces | host: Homo sapiens | place: Tanzania | collected 2013-01
ATGAAAAACCGATAATCGACAACATTGACAATCCTGAACTTATGGAGCAGTTCAGACGCGAGCTCCAGGGATTCTACAGCGTCATAAAGGGAAAGGACAATGCCATTCGTTTCGCCTTCCTTACAGGAGTGACCAAGCTTGGCAAAATGAGCATATTCAGTGGCCTCAACAATCTGAATGACATATCGATGGATGCAAGATATTCTGATATCTGCGGAATATCGGAGCAGGAATTGAAGTCATATTTCAGTGAAAGCGTGAAGACTCTTGCGGAGGTGAACGGTCTTTCGGAAGAAAATTGCTACAAGAAATTGGCATCAATGTATGATGGCTATCATTTCCATTATAGAACGCATGGCATATACAACCCTTTCAGTCTTCTCAATACATTTAACGCCAATGAGTTTAGGATGTACTGGTTCGAGACGGGCACACCGACATTCTTGGTAAGATACTTGAAACAAGGGAACTATAATCTGGACAATATCTCGAAGAATGACGTAGCGGTAGAGACATTGACAGGTGCGAACTATGTAAGCCCGGCTCCGATAACGCTTATGTATCAGGCGGGGTATCTTACGATTAAGGATTATGACCAGAGATTCAATACGTATAATCTTGACTATCCTAACGAAGAAGTGAAGAGCGGATTCCTGAATTCGTTAAGTCATCTCTATGCTCCGGCATTGGCAGGCGGCGAACTGTCTGTCTATCAATTTATCCGTGATATTGAAAAGGGCGATATAGAGAGTTTTATGAATCGTCTCACGGCATTTTTCGCAGGAAACAGTTACATGATTCAGGGCGATCTGGAGCTGTACTTTCAGAACGTGATGTCGATAATGCTGAAAATGATGGGGCTTTACGTGAAGACCGAATACCAGACGTCCAACGGCAGGATTGACATTGTCTTCGATACAGACAAGTATGTCTATATCATTGAGTTGAAGCGCGACGAATCCGCCGAAACAGCTATGAAACAAATCGAGGAAAAGGGATACGACAAACCGTTCCTCGCAAGCGGCAAGCAGATAATCAAGCTCGGCATAAACTTCTCATCCGAGACCAGAACCATTGACGGTTGGACAGAGGCTTAAATTTCAGGCCACGACTCGCAGCATCATTCTTACGCAACCTTACTCAAAGTGAAACGAAAAAGATTTCATCAACAATGAAAGAATTCGTTTCATTCTCTGTAAGTATTAGAAGATGTGGAACAAACTCCATAATTTCGTGCAAATGAAACTCAAGTATATCGATGGTCCCTATGGGTATGCCCGTGATGTAAATCTGAGTTTTTCAATTTCTTGTACCCAAAAGTCTTAAATATTTGAAAATAAACTCCAAAACTGTTGCGTATGTCAATATTTATGGGTATATTTATATCTGTTAATATGATTATGACATGGCACTCGGAAGACCGGTAAACAAAGACACGCGGAACAAGGTTATTGTTCACACGATAGGCGATCACAGATATGCTTCGACGAAAGTTTATACCGTGGATGCGGATGGAAAGAAGCATTACGCATACAAGCATTGGGGCACGCTTGTGGACGGAAACAGATTCCACCCCGGGACCAATTATTTCTACGCTCCTGTAGCGGAGCGCGACAAGCTTGTCTTTCCTTCAACATGGGACATGAGTGAGGTGTCCGAACTGTCAAGTACGAGACGGAGGGGCAGGGTGTCTTACCAGGAAGAGGACATCGACCGCCAGTATGGTGCCACATGGCTCCTTGACAAGGTCGCTGAAGCGACCGGCATCAAAGACGACCTTCTGAAAGTCCTGGGCGGCAACCATGAGATGGTCAACGACGTGCTCACAATGGCCTACTTTCCGTTTGTCGACAACCTGTCATACAACCAGTTGAGCCAGTGGCAGAAGGAAGTGAAGGCTCCATCGGAGCATGAACTCAACAGCGTCAATATCACCCGCCTGACGCAGAGCATAACCGAGAAGCACAGGATGGACCTGTTCAGGTGCAGGGCCGGACGGGTAGGCAAAGGCGAGCTTTGCGCGGTTGACTCCACATCAATGTCGACCTACGGCTTCAACCTTGTGGACATCCGATGGGGCAAGAACAAGGAGCGCCTGCCGCTTCGGCAGACACTGGAGGTCGTAGTGTATTCATTGACCTCGCACATGCCCATCTACTATAGGGAGCTGCCGGGCAACATGCCCGACTGCAGGACAATCGAACTCATCATGAAAGAGTTGGAGCATGCCGGGTTCAGGAATCTCGTGCTCGTTACGGACAGAGGGTACGAGTCCATGAAGAACCTTGAGACGTACATCGCGAAGGGCCAGAAGGTCATCACAAGCGTGAAGGTCTCCGGCGGTGACGTCCTTGGCAAGATCAGGGCGATAGACATGAGTCGCGGCTTTCCTCAGGGCATGACGATTGCGCCAAAGGACAACCTCTACTACGCCCAGTATGACATGGAATACTCGGTCGGAGGCAATGGGGACAATGTGATAAAGGCCGACAACTATAAGCTCAACCTCTACTACAACCCGTCAAAGCGCGGTGAGAAGATATGCGACATCCAGCACGCGGTATCGGAGCAATCCGCGGAACTTGACATCATGATCCAGACCAAGGAACCGGTTGCAGACCGCGAGGATACGATAAAGAGGTTCAACCTGCTCGATATTGCCTTCAATGCCGACGATACCGTCAAATCATACGGAGTGAACCAGAAGAAACTGGACACGATGCTGCTCACGGCCGGCTTCTTCGCGAGCAAGACTATCGGCGTGGACTTCGACCCCCTGCAGGCAATGAACAACTACGGCATGCGTGACGAGCAGGAGAAGTGCTTTGCGCTACAGAAAGGCCCTCTTGGGCACGACCGTCTCAGGACATGGTCCGAGGGAGGCAAGAGAGGAAGGATGTTCATCTACTTTGTGGGTCTCATCCTGGCTTCGTACGTACGCTCCGTATGGCAAAGTGATGAGGTGCTCCGCAAGAGGTTCACATCGACAGAAGCGGTCCTTGCCGAGATGCGTACGATCAGATGCGTGGAGCACACCGGGAGGATGAAGTTCATTACGCCATTTGTCGGCTCTCAGGTTGACATATGCAAAGCCTTTGGCTTCAGCATCCCCGACAACTGCGCTCCAGTCTACGTCTCCAAAGCCAAGAGCTTGACCAGAAGGAGAGGCCGCCCGGCCAAGGCTAAAACCGAGAATCTGGAATTATAGGTATATTAAATTGAAAAACTCAGATTCAGAAGGGAGATTCTCCCCCTCCGGAAGATTTTGCAACAGTCCCATGTTCTAAAGTGTTTTAAAAGATTAGGATATATAAATGTTTAAAGATTACTAAGTAACATGAAAATAATAAGTTGCCTCAGATTAAGAGAAGATTTTCGAGGATAGATCTGTTTTCGAAGAAGGAGTGTACTGGACGTACACGACTGATGAGAAAAAAGATATAGACCGAAAAGATTCCTTAAGATGATGCAGGTTATTTTTTGAAGGTTACTAAATTACCGCCGACAGAAATTTGTGCCAGAACTCAGGCGAGAAGAAAGAAGAAGGGTGCATTATCGGAATCACCTTCACTTCCTTCCTGTCGGAGAGAAAATATCTCCACGTCTCGATCCATTGTCCATCAGGTGCCTTGAGGTCATTCCCCTGCAGTCCGCCGTTAGGGAGGTTGTTGTATAGACGGTGTCCCCACACTATTATAATGTCAGGGCGGAGCATCTCTATCACCTCAAAGAACGCAGTTTCCGAGTTTCTGAAGTTTTCCTGTGTAGGGGCCACACGAGGACCTGACATCGGGACCTGAACATAATTGTAGAATGCAACGCTGTTCCAGAACAGTTCCTTGTCCGCAAATGAAAGTTCACCACGTCCCAGGAGCGCCTGTGCGAACTTAGTGTAAGTATTCTTGTACGCTTCATGCTCTGACGTAGGATCAAAGAGGTCCATTATGACCCGCCTGGTGATATCCTCGCTCGCATCGGATACATTTTGGCAGTAGTGAGATTCACCGAGAACGAGAATGCGCTTGCCTGCAAACCCGGTCTTATAATAGTGCTCCCCTATCCATGGAAGAAAATTAATTTGTGACATACTTTTTTATTATTTTCTGCAAAGTAAGATGCCATATGGGTAAAAGTATTACCCACATTACAAAAAATTGCATAAATTTGTAAAAAACCGCTAAAATTATGTTTGAAGACAGCGATACCAGGAACAAACACGTCTGGCTCATAGAACTTCTCAGCCAGCCACGTACGCTGAAAGAAATTCAGGAATGCTGGAAACTCACCGACATCAATCCGTATCCGGGGACCGCCATGACCAGGAAAACTGTCTTCAACTGGATCAACAAGATTGAGGAGCTATACGGTATCAGCATCCAGGTAACCAAGGCAGGAGCCAACTCCAATTATCAGATTGTCTCTCGTCCGGGAGAAGACAGCGTCAGGAAATGGCTGCTGGGAACCATTTCAATGCAGAATAAGCTTATTACCAACACTTCCATCCGGGACAGGATTCTGCTTGAAGATGTTCCGTCCGCCAGAGAGTATCTGGACGCAGTCCTTGATGCCATAAAACAAAACCGCATGCTCAGTTTCGATTACGAGGATTATTGGGAGGATTCTGTCAATGTCACGATACGGCCATATTTCGTGAAATTGTTCAGACAGCATTGGAAAGTCATAGGGCCTCTTGAGAGCGGCAATAGCAGAACTATCCGTTCATATGCTCTGGATGCTGACAGAATGAAGAACCTCAAGATCATGGAGAAAAGGTTCACGTATCCCAAGGACTTCAGTCCTGAAGGTTTTATGGCAGACAGCATTGGCACGGCAACCTTCCCGACGGGAGCGGCGAAGCCGAAAAATGTCATAATTCTTGTCTGGGCGAAATACAATTACTATCTGAAGCACACCCCTCTGCATCAGAGCCAGAGGATGTTATATGACTGTCCGGAAGATGGTTACACCATTTTTTCATACCAGCTTCACACCACTGATGACTTCTATCAGGAAATCTGCCGGTATGGCAACTTCATGGAGGTCCTTTATCCCGACAATGTCAGAGAGGAGATGAAGAAAATCATCAATGGCATGAGAGACGAATATGAGGGAGTTTCAAGGGCTTCCTGCAAATTGAAGGTTCCTAGTGTCGAGGAACTCTTGAAGATGTAAGTTTTCGCTCCTTTCATTGTATATGATACTACAAGAGAAATTATTTAAAAATTTCAAATAAAAATGCCATTTTTATGTAAGATTTGCCGCCTTATGATGTAAATAATACAGGCAAATGACATTGACACAAGAATGACATTGACACAAGAACTACATTGACACATAATATAAATATGAAGATTCTACATACATCTGACCTGCATTTGGGACATACGTTATATTCGTATGACAGGACCGTCGAGCAGACCGGCTGCCTCGCCCAGATAGAAAACATCATCATGGAACAGAAGCCGGACGCATACGTCATCAGCGGCGACATCTATCACACGACATCACCCCAGACGTCAGCGCAGGAGATGTTCATGCATCATCTCATGGCGGTACATAAGATTGCTCCGTCAATGAAGGTCATCGTGACAGCCGGCAACCACGACAGCAACAAGATAGAGATCACCGACCCGCTGTGGAACCTCGTGGGAGTATCCATCGTGGCATCCATAAAACGCAACATTCTCCAGGGAGAAGACAGCGACGAATTTCACAGGCAGCTTTTCGAACGCCATATCTTCCCCATCATGAGGGACGGCAGCACCGTCGGCTACATTGTCGCCATACCTCACTGCTACCCAGGCAATTTCCCGGCCGTGAAGGCAGACCTGCCCAGGGAGGAGAGAATGAAAGAGTTTATAGCCCTCCTGCTGAAGGAAGTCGAGAAACGCAACAAAGACGGACTTCCTGTCGTCGTGATGGCCCATACGGCCGTAAACCGGTTCTCAGGAGAGAAACCCGATGCCGTCGGACAGGACCTCGACATCATAGGAGGAATCGATATGGTCAATGCAGATGTTTTCGGGACTGGTTACGACTACATTGCGCTCGGCCATATACACAATCCGCAGGACATCTCAGACAGGATCCGCTACAGCGGCTCTCCCCTGCCTGTATCTTTCGACGAGGACTTCCAGCACAGCGTTTCGCTCGTGACCATAGGCGCCCACGGCGACACACCGGAGGTGGAGACAATCGACATTGACAATGCCATGCCGGTCATCACCATACCGCAGCAGGACAGGACCAGACGCAGCGAAGTGAAGTCCCTCAAATGGGAAGAGGCCTACGAGGCGTTCAAGCAAATGGACCCGGAAAAGGCCTGCTATGTACGGCTCAATGTCACTGACGACGGGACCATTCCTGTCGAGGCGAAAGACAAGGCCGCCAAAGTTCCGGAGCAATGCCATCTGAAGGCGAAGTTCTGCCTGATAAACAGGGTGAAGAAGGTCAATGAAAAGGACAGCAGCGCCCACGGGGAAGTTAAGATCAGCACCGCAGAGCTCGGGAATATGGGGCCTTACTCCGTGGCTGAACTCTACCTGAAGGAAACGGGACAAGAAGGCATCGACGAGAATATCCTCGCCATGCTGAAAGAAACCATTGACGAAGTTATGAACCCTGAAAAACACGACTGATACCATGAAACTGAAGAAACTGGACATCACCAACATAGCGTCGATCTCATCCGCGAGCATCGACTTCACGTCCGCACCGCTGTCGGACTCCCCTATTTTCCTCATCTGCGGCGAGACCGGAAGCGGAAAATCCACCATCCTGGATGCCATATGCCTTGCCCTGTACAACAAGACCCCTCGCCTGACGAACGGCAAAAAGACAGTAGAAACGTCCTACAAAGAGGGCGGACAGGAAATCAGCATAGTGTCTGTAAACCAGCTGCTCAAGAAAGGTGAGAAGGCAGGCGGTATAACACTCCTGTTCGAGGGAACGGACGGCTCCGACTACACCGCCGAGTGGGAATGCCATGTAAACCGCAATGGAAAACTGGAAGACGAAGAATGGTCCATAACCGACAGCAAAGGCAATACGGATAAAAAAAAGGGCAAGGCCCGCATTGACAAGATGACGGAAATCATCGGCCTGGACTACGATGAGTTCTGCCGCACGTCAATGCTCGCCCAGGGGCAGTTCACCCAGTTCCTGAAAGCCGAGAGCAAGGAGAAGTCGGAGATTCTCGAGAAAATTACCGGCACCGAGATTTATGCGATAATCGGCACCCGCATCCATAAGAACTCAATCGACGCAGATAATGCCTACAAAGATGCGAAAAAGGACGTCGATTCTGTCGTTCTTCTCTCGACAGAGGAAAAGAGCGCTCTTGTCAATGAAATAAAACAGACCGGAGACGACATTGAAAAGAACAAGTCCGCATTGACGCTGTTCGGAAGCCTGCTGAAGGCCTTTGAAGCTGTCGAGGCTGCTGAAAAGTCCATAAAGGACTCTGAAGCGACTCTTGCAGCGGCTAAGTCGAAGTTCTGCGTCCTCACCAATGACATTGCCTATGGCCAAGCCGAGCTCGACAAGAAAAAGGACATTGCCGGAGACATGGCGAAAGACATTGAGGCTCAGAAAGTTCACGCCGACATGTTCGCGAATGTCCAGACCATCGAATCGCATCTCGTGAACGTATCTAAGCAGGAAAACTACTGCAAGAAACAGAAAGAAGTTCTCGAGAATGAGAAGAAAGCACTTGAAGCGTCCCAGGCACTTTTCGCCGAACTGGAAACGAAGAAAGCCGATGCCGAGAAGACTCTTGACAGCAAGAATGTTGCTGTAACTGAGGCCATTGAGGCCAAGATGGCGCTCAAGCCTGAAGATGTGGAGAAAGAGAGACGCGACATTGGCAAGGAGCTGAAACTCATCGGCGATGCAGGCACTGCCTACGCTGTCATCCAGCAGAAAGAAGAGAACCTCGCTACCGGGAAGTCCGACTACAAAAAGGCAGTAGAAGACGTTGAGGCAGAGCGCATTGCGCTCAATGAACTGAAGGAGAAGTCGAAGACAGCAGATGACATCTACGAGAAAAGTCGTGAATTATATGAGACGCAGGCTGTAGCAATAGACAAGGCAGCCATCAGTCTTAGGAACTGGCTCCGTAAGAGTGGCAGCGACATCTGTCCAGTATGTCATGCGAAAATAACATCACTCATCTCGGAACAGGAGCAGAACGATCTTCTCAAGCCTGCAAAAGAGGCATTGGAAAAGGCTGAAACGGAGAAACGGAAAGCAGACGAAGCAACAGTCAAAGCAAGTACAGCGTTCAACACCAGACTTAGGGAACTCGACAATTCCAAAAGCAGGCTCGGCAACGACGAAAAGACCTTGGCAGGACTCAAGGAAGCGTTCGCCAAGAATTTCTCTTCACTGGGCTTAAAAGTCAATGAAGAAAACATCAGGGAAAAGCTCGAGGAGGCCAAAAAGACGCTGGACACACGCAAGGATGCCAATGAAAAGGCAATTGCCGCTGTCAATGAAAGGCAAAAGGCCGTGGACAACGCAACTGCAGACAGGGACAAATACCAGAGCGACATCTACTCTCCTATCGTATCCGACTACAACAGGAAGAACCTGGAGATCCAGAGAATCAGCAGCAACATTGACAATGACAAGAAAATGATCTCTGTGGCAGAGAAATCCGCATCGGAGTCCCTTCTGGCGGCAGAGAGCCTCATCTCCTTCCCTGACTGGAAGAAGGAATGGGAATGTGATGACAAAGGCTTCATCGCGAATCTCAAGGAGAGTGCCAGAAAGTACAATGACACCCTGAAAGAATATGACAAGGTGACCGTAGAGATGAAGAATCTCAAAAGCAACATCGCATCCGCATCAGATGTAAGGGAAAGAATCATCGCGGCCAATGGTGACTTCGTTTCCGGGGACATCGTACCGAAAAAATACGCCGGCAACGCAATCGTGGAGTGGGGTTCATTGGAGAGCCGCATCAGAACGGCTCTTGAGAACATCGACACCGCACGCAAGTCCAAAGAACTGAATGAGAACACCTTGAAAAACGCTTATGCTGAAGACGGAGCCCTGCCTAAGACTGCCGTAGAGGTCAATGCACTGAAGAAGACTGTCGAATCGGACAATTTGGGCAAGTCAGAGCACCTCGGCAAGCTCAAGACTGTCATTGAGGAGGATGACAGGAAGCAGGACGAGCTTAAAAGCAAGATTGACGCGCTTAACAGGGCCGGCAAGGTCAATGCCCAATGGAAAACGTTGGACACCCTTTTCGGAGGCACCGACGGATTCACATTCAAGAAGATAGCCCAGAGTTACATCATGCAGGACATCCTCAATCATGCAAACGCATATCTGAGAAAGATCGCCCAGCGTTATGAATTGACAGCACAGCCGGGCTCACTCGTCATCCTGGTAGAGGACAATGAAGACGGCGTGGTCCGCTCAGGAAACACGCTTTCAGGCGGTGAAGGGTTCGTGATTTCATTGTCATTGGCCCTGGGCCTGTCCAGCCTCGCAGAGAACAGCATCAGCGTGGATACACTCTTCATTGATGAAGGATTCGGAACACTCAGCCAGGAGTGGCTCAACAGCGTGATGTCTGCATTGGAGAAACTGAACTCCTCCAGCGGCAAGCACGTCGGCATCATCTCCCACATAGAGGACCTCCAGAAAAGGATCCCTACCGTGATAGAGGTCAAGAAAAAGAACGCCACCACCAGCGAAGTCTTCGTCCGCGATGCCCAATCTTAGTTCAATGATTTCCAGTCGCCGCAAGGGACTTTCACGGTTTTTGTCTTTTTGCCGCAGCGGACGACAATGCTGTCTGAACCGGATGCGTTCAGGATATAGACGCTCTTTCCACGACGGGGCACGTCAATGACGGCATTGTCCTGATATACGGCGATTATGAGTTCCTTATCGCTCTCCGCCTCGATGACAGGGTAGCCGAGTTCAGGATGATGCGGACGGAATTCGCTCTTGAGCAGAGTCTCACGATGATCGGAAGCGAACTTCATCCATTTTCTCATGACGTCAAGCTGTTCTTGCGGAATGTTCCTCAGCATTGTCGAGTATTGTACGACTCCGAAAATGGAGTTGATGATCGCTCTGCCCACATTCTCCGGAGTTTCGGAAATGTTCCATTCCAACATGTCTGAATGAACAGCCGTAGAACCGCTTGTCAGCCTGAGGGAGGCGATTCTCATCCTGTTGTCTTTCGCGTTGCCCGGGCAGTCTGCTGCACGGAACATGTTGCCGTACTGTCTGATGGCAGGACCTATGTACTGCTGTCTGAACTCAATGAGAACCTCCGGTTTGATGGCTCTCAGAGCGGATGAGACTTCCTTCATCAGCACGTTCACGGCTTCGCTCAGATTCATGATGTCACGTCCGGCATATTTCTCTTTCACCGCCGGATCCTCTCCATGGAATCTGAAGCTGTCGATGAAATCGAGTTTGAATCCGTCCAGGTTCCAGTCTTTCAAGGCATTGACATACAAATCCACCAGATGTTTCCTGACCTCAGGGAAACGAGGATCAAGCACGCCGCAGCTGCTGACCCGGTCATTGTAGAGGTACTTTCCCTCAAATTTCTTGTAGGCGTCGCTATGCCATCCGACGTATGGGACACTGTACCAGACAAGATATTTCATTCCGAGATCATGAACTGCCGAAACGTGGGCAGCCATATCAGGAAATTTCTGGGGAGCCGGTCTCCAGTCTCCGCAAAAAGCATAACCTCTGTTTCCGTCAGTCGTCTGCCAACCGTCATCAAGAATTACGGTTTTCATTCCGAGATCCGCCGCAATACGGCACTCCTGTTCAATCGCTTCGGAATTTACGTCCTGGTGGAACTGGTACCAGCTTGAATACAACGGCTCAAATGCGGACTCATTCACAGGAAACGACTCGTAGCCATTCACCCGGCTCATCCAATCGGACGCCTCGCGGATGCTTTCCGACCAGAATACAGGTCGCTTGTCAAGCAGGATTTTAGTTTCATAATGCTTGGCAGGAGCTTCACTTTCCCTGAAGAAGCGCAGTTCAGAGCAGATTGCGCAACCTTCTTCCATTATGCCGAGTACGGCATCTACCTTGCGGAGCACCTTTGAGCAGGCGATTGTCAGGCAATTCGTATTATTGTCATCAAAATACTCATAGAAAGGCATCCTGTAGGCGAGTGAACTGCCGGCATTGGTTAAGCCCCAGAAAGGATCCAGGTGTGTGCCGCAATGCAAGTCCGGACTCCAGAAGTTGAAAACACCTTTCTGCGGGAAAGTGAAATATACATTGAATTTTGCCGGCGGTGCCTCTGTCTGTGCATCCATCGAAATGCTGATTATTTCTTTTCCTCCGTCATTTTCCAATGATGCGGTAAATTTCCAGTCTCCGGGATTGTCTGAGACGATTACAATCTCATCCACGAGCGAACTGCTCAATACGGGGGCTACAATTGTTCCCTTGGAAGCGAAAGGATTGCCCGTCCAAGTGTTCTGGGCGTATGAAGCGCAGATAGACAGAGCGGACAATGCAAACGTGAGTATGCGTTTGTACATATGAGTATTCTTAAACGGTTATTTTAATTATGGGGAGCGTCGTTGTAAGCCCGGTATTCGCCTTTGGTAACATTCAGGGTTTTCGGGAGCCAAACCTTGTAGCGGGTGGATTTGTCCCAAGTATTGCCTGCGGATGCGAAGTCGCAGAGGTGGATCTGGCGTGGCTTGCCGTTGCCTTCCAGGTCGGCTCCTGCGATCATCGGGGCTGTGAAAGACATCCACGCGAAATCGTTGCCTTCTGCCGGGGTCAGGGCGACGCTGCCGTCCTCTGAAGATTGGATTACCACGCATTCATCCACGAAACCGTCATTGAAACGGGAATCCCTTGCAAGCACTATAGGACCACGCACAACAGCCTGATGCCCATTAAGTTCCAGCAGATGCGGCGTAAGGTCAAGCGACAGTTCGATGCGGTCACCCTTCTTCCATTTGCGGTCCATCTTTGCGTATTCACCGGCAGGAAGATTGTCAAGACTGATGTTCAATGTATCAGAGCCGCTGATCAACTTTGCCGTAGTCGTCTTGCTCCATTGAGGGATCCTCAGCGCCAAAGTGAATTCAGCCGGTTTGGCCGGAGAGAGTTCTATGGATATGTTTCCGGAAACCGGATAATTTCCACGGACGCTGACTCCCACGGAGTTGCGCTTGTCCAGGGAAATCTCCGCCTCGGAATCTCCATAATGGTTTATCTTGAGGCAATCGCCTTCTGTCAGATATGCGAGAGCCGGAATCATCGCGAAGGCGCGAGGACCATTTGCATTGCAGCAGTTTATATCCATATGGCATTGCTTCTCACCTTCTACTCTCCAGCCTTCAAGCGGGGTATATTTGGCAATCTGGCTGCCGTCACACTTCATCGAACCGAGAATGGCGTTGTAGAATGTCTTCTCGATCTGGTCCGCATAGCGGGAATCTCCGCAGAATTTCAGAAGCCTGCTGCAAAGCTGCATCCAGGTAAATCCGACGCAGGTCTCCATAGTATGATAGGTCGGAACGGTCTGCAGGGCTCTTCCACCGTACCAGCACTCAATCGAGCTGCCGGAACCGGCGATGTTGATTTCTTCCTCGATTATATGTGAAACGCTCTTGCGCACAGCCTCGTAATAGGCGTCGTTTCCGGTCACTTTGTAGTATTCGAGCAGGCCTTCGTAGCAGGACATCATTTCGTATGCCTTGGCACCGTTCTCGTATGAAAACCATTTTGTATCAGGATGCGGAAAGCGCAGAGCCACAGGCACATCGGAACGGCTCACCAGTTTCGGGCCATCCGGACTTTCCCACTGAGAGACAATGTCCGTCGCGAAATCCAGATAGCGTTTGTCTCCGCTGATGTTGTAAAGTTTCATGACCGGTTCAAGTACTGAAGAACTTGCCATGCCACGGTACAGTCCACATTTTACGATCTTGGCATTCTTGGATTCGAGCTGTGAGATGAGGTGGTCAGCCACACGCGATGCAGCAGAAAGAGCACGAGTGTCTCCTGAGAGTTCGTACCACGAGAGCAGTCCCAACATTGTGTATTTCCTTCCCCAGATGTCCCAATCTTTCAGCTGAGCTTCAGGAGCATAGTTTCCGATGTAGCCGTCAGGGCTCTGGGTTTCGATGATCTGTCCGACAGAAGCGGCAATCTTTTCATAAAGTGCCGCGTTGCCGGTGTAGCGGTATGTCTCGATTGCGCCCAAGGTCCATTTTCCCCAGAACTCACTTTGCCATCGCCATGTTTCAGTCCTGTGGCGGAAAGGTTCCACAAGTGCATCGACATCCTGTTCCATAACGCGATGACTGATGCAGTCGTCGATTCTTCCGCCTACATATCCATTGATTTTCACCGACTTCACTTTCAGTTCCGCAGTCTTTGCGCGGCCGATATTTCCTCCTGCACAGATGGAGCAAGCGAAAATTGCGAACAATGTGCTCAAGACAAATGCCCTGACGCTAAGATTGTTTTTCATATTCAATGATCGTTTTATAAATTTCAGAATGGCTAATTTACGAAAAAAAAGCCGAGTACCGGTAGTCTGACACTTTAGAATCCTAAAAAGGTTAAAAATATTTGATAGAGTTCACCTATGATTCTAAAGACTTCGTCAATGGGCAAGCGGCCCGTCTATTATGTTCAGAAGAGTTACCGCAACGAAGACGGTAAGCCTTCCACCAAGTACTTAGAGACGGACAGGCGGTCAGCCACGGCGGACGTGGCCAACCCACGGCCTCGGGAAGTGGGAGGTGCCTGCCGGATACAAGTTCTCGCGACAGTGAGGACGCAGGAGACGGCAGGAGGGCCGAACTGAGCAATGCGGAGTGAGTTCCGCCGCTGCTGCCTGACTGTCGATGTGACACTGGTCTGAAGAGCACATCGAAGACGGCAATGGTGTCAAGCGTGACGCATCGAAGCCCGTAATAATGCTCCTTATGCGTGAAGGCACGGGGCATGCGTCAAGCCACGTAGGCAGAATCGCCTCTTTTGCCTACGTCATTGGACTCACGTGTGCAAATACGGCCTTTCTGCACACTCATTCATATAGCAACGCTTGTTGACTTCGATCATCAAGGATTTGTAATCAATCGGTTTCTTGGGAGTTATCGAGTTTGAATATGGATTGTTCAGGCCTACCTTAAATCCGGCGCGATCAAACAGGTGCGTCGCCTTGTCGATCATCTCCTGCTCAGGCTTGCTTGCATCGTCATTATAGCCGATGCAGATGTCGATGTCGGCGAGATCCGAAGGAAACGAGTGGCAGTCTATGATGAGCGAGCCGGGAGCCAACTCAGAGGAAAGGCGCGAGATGAATCCGTGATATTCATTCATCAAGGCGGTCCGCCCGGAAATCAGGCGGCGGCAATCGCCGAACCTTTCGTAGAGGATGCCTCGTCAGACGCCACTATCAGCTGATAGGCAGACATTGAGGTTCCTTCCTCCGTAGACTTGAGCCTCCAGCTGAAATGCGGCCTCACATTGTCGATGGCAAGTGGATCCTCAAGAGACTCGCATCTCAAGCCATAGACCTCAACAACCGGTTCGCAAGCTATAAAAGAACCGCACATCACCGCCAAAAGCAGAAAAATGTAAAATCTGTATTTCATATCCTATTATTTCTTATTGACCGCCACCGTAAAAAAAGCTTCCCTCATCCTACTCTATTCTTGCAATGTCTTACAAGGCCAGAGACAAGCACGGGATTATGCCCTCCGATGAACTCCCTGTCGATCGACAGTGACAAAGTTACGGAATATTTCCGTATGATGGGAGCGATGACAGGTAAATGTGCCAAGGAAGTTTGCCAATCAGAATTTTATGCGGTAATTTAGGGGAAATTTTGAATATTATGAATCAAAATCATAACCGCATGACAAACAAAAGATTTTTCAGGAACACTCTCGGCGCGGTGGTCGCAACCTTGTCGCTGGGAATCTTTACGGAAACCACAGCCTCCGCCGATGAGGGAATGTGGCTGCCGTCACTTATCGCAGAGCGCATCGGGGACATGCAGAGCAAAGGATTCAAGCTCTCCGCCGAGGACATCTACAGCGTGAATCAGGCCTCTCTGAAGGACGCTGTCGTACTTTTCGGAAGCGGATGTACCGGTGAGGTCATTTCCCCGGAGGGGCTGCTTCTTACCAACCATCACTGCGGCTACAGTCAGATTCAAAGGCACAGCAGCGTGGAACACGACTATCTGCGTGACGGATTCTGGGCGATGAGCCGTGAGGAAGAGCTTCCGAACAAAGGACTCACAGTCAGCTTCCTGGAACGGATGGAGGATGTGACTTCAAGGATTCTCGAGGGATGCGCTCCTGGATTCAGCGAATCTCAAAGGGACTCCGTGGTGAAAGCCAACTCCAAAAGCCTGATAAAGGAGGTGACCGCCGACGGGAAGGGACTTAAAGCCTCTGTCGAGTCGATATATTACGGCAACCAGTATTTCCTTTTCCTCTACCGTGTGTACCGCGACATCCGCCTGGTAGGAGCGCCGCCTTCGTCAATCGGAAAGTTCGGAGGGGACACCGACAACTGGATGTGGCCGCGCCACACAGGGGACTTTTCCATCTTCCGCATCTATGCCGACAAGGACAACAATCCTGCGGAATATTCAAAGGACAACATCCCCTACACCCCTAAGAGGTTCTTCAGGATTTCTCTCGGAGGCGTCAGGGAAGGCGACTTCACATTCGTGTATGGATTCCCAGGGAAGACACAGGAGTACATCATGTCGGAAGGCGTGAGATACGTGTCGGAGATTTCCGATCCCGCGAAGATCGCCCTGAGGACAATGAGGCTCGACGCACAGAGAAAATACATGTCCCAAAGCCAGAAGGTCAGGATCCAGTACTCCTCCAAGAACGCCGGCGTGGCCAACGCATGGAAGAAATGGCAGGGAGAGATGAAGGGAATCAACCGCCTGGGCACTGTCGCCGCGAAGCAGGAATATGAGAGGAGATTTGCCCGCTGGGCCCAAGGGACGGAATACAGTTCCATCCTTCCGCGCCTGGATTCATTGTATAAGGCATTGGAACCATATTCATTCGCCAAAGAATATTACAACGAGACAGCGGCCACGGTGGAGCTTTGCAGGTTCGCGGCATCGGCGGCGAAGGAAATTGCCGGCGGCGGCAAGGGAAAGGCAGCATCCATGTCCGAGTCATTCTTCAAGGACTATTATCTTCCTATAGACAAGGAATCCTTCGTGTCCGTCATGGGCGCGTTCATCAACAATGTCCCGGAAGAGTCTCATCCTGAATATCTTAAAGAAGAGCTAAAGAAGTACGGAAGCGTAAGCGGCTGGGCGGACGCCCTGTTCGGCGGATCGCTTTTCGCTGATGCTGAAAAGGTCGCGAAGCTTGAGGCCTCGGATTCCGCCGCCATGTACGCCGACCCTGCGGTAAGGTTCGCGAATGAGTTCAGGAAATGGTACACAAGCGATGTGTATCCTTCCGAAAAGCGTCTGAGCCAGGAGATTACACTCCTTTACAGAGATTACATGAGAGGACAGATGGAGTTTGAACCTGAAAAGGCTTTCTACCCGGACGCGAACCTCACCCTGAGAGTGGCTTACGGAAGCATCGGCGGCTACTCCCCTGCGGACGGGGCTTACTACAAGCCGCTTTCCACCCTTGAGGGAATAATGGAAAAGGACAATCCTGAGATTTTCGACTATAACATTCCTCAGAGACTGCGCGACATCTATGCAGCGAAGGACTATGGAAGATGGGCGATCGCCGGAGCAAACGGAAGACAGACCGTTCCTGTCTGCTTCATCGCCACCAACCACACTTCAGGAGGCAACTCGGGAAGCCCTGTAATAAACGAGGACGGCAATCTGATAGGCATCAACTTTGACCGCGTCTGGGAAGGCACGATGAGTGACATCGTCTTCGACCCGGACTACTGCCGCAACATCTCGCTTGACATCCGCTATGTCCTGTTCACGATAGACAAGCTCGCCGGCGCCGGCCACCTGCTGGACGAGATGGTCTTCGCGAAGTAGAGGGAACATCTAAACCGAGAAATACGCACAATATTGCCGTGGGGACATCCCCGCGGCTTTTTTGAACCATGTCCCGAAGAAGGACTGGTTGGCGAAGTTCAGTTTCCAGCTTATTTCCTGGATTGAATATTTATGTGACTGGAGAAGAGCCTTGGCCTCCAATAGCAGATATTCCTGAATCCAGTCCTTCACGCTGCGCCCGCTTAAAGATCTTACGGTCTCAGAAAGGTGCTTGGTGGAAATGCACAGCCTGTCGGCGTAGAATTGTATGCGATGCTCCGTTGTGTAATTATTTTCAAGAAGATCCAGAAAAGCCGCAAGAATTTCGTCACCTCTGGTTCTCGGTGCGGCATCGGCATCCTTAACCGCATTGATCCACCCGAGAGCATCCTGACACAGGGCATAGATATACCCTCTCACGACATTTTTCCTGTCAATATGATTGGTACCTTCAACCCTTCGCCTCATTATGTCCAGGACACAAAGCGTGTCCGTAAAGCCCTGATTATCTATGCTGTTTTTCGGATGTTTGCGAAAGAACGAGAAAAAGGTGTTGAACTGCATTCCATTGCTTACAGGCGCGTAATAACTATCCGAGAATGCCAATAATGTCAGACGGCAATCTTCCGAGACAGACAAGCATCTGGCGAAATCACCTGGCATCACCACGAAAACATCGTTCTTGGAGATGGTGTATTCCTTGAGGTTGTGCATAATTTGCATGGAGCCGCTCTTCATCAGGATACACAACGCAGCCTTCAAGACCGCGGGTCAGATCGCGCAAATCAATGTCAAGGAAGGTGAGTATGTCAGAGAGGGGCAACTGATAGCCTCGCTGGATGACGCCGATTACAAACTGGGTGTCGAAGCGCTCCAGATCCAATATGACCAGGTTTCCGACGAAGTGTCCAGGGTGCGCGAACTATACAAGAAGAATATTCTCTAAAGCATTGACATTGACGGCGGAAAAATTTAGTTCTTCCAGGCTTTAATGAGAACCCACCCACCGAACACTTGAAGCAACATTCCGGGAATGCCGATTCTGAAATCTTGTATAGCAAGCAAGAAGTCGCCTTTCATGGCCCATTCGCCCAAGGTTCCGACAATCTGATAAGACAATACTACAAGAACGAGCAACTTTATGGACACTTTGCGGAAACGTGACGCCACTAATCCGCACGTCATAGCCAAAAGGACGGACTTCATCAATATGGCCGGAAGAGCGGCTGCATGAGGCATTCCGAACAATATGGAATTTACCAGTGGCGAAAATACGGCTGTAAGAAGTCCCACTCGCCACCCATATTTGTATGAGCCGACCAAGGTAAAGAAATATATCGGCAGCCATGTAACACCGCCTTGAGGCACGAGATGGAAAAGCTGAGGCAAGACAATATTGCCGAGAATGAAAGCCAATGCAGCCAAATAAGTTCTGGCCTCATCATAACCCCACTGATATAGTTTTACAGTTGTTGTTTGCATATTCTTGTCTTTTAGAAGTTAATATTGATTCCACCCATAACTGTCGCGCGAGGCATAGGATAACCGGCATTGATTTCATATTCCTGAGCAAGAAGATTTTCGCCGCGCGCCCAGATTGAGAGCCATTTGATTACACTGAACGACGCGCTTGCATTCCACAGGACATAATTATCTGTCGCATCAGGATTTACTGCAGTGTAGAGTCCGTTTATATACATGAGTCCGGTCGATATGTTCCAGCGGCCTTGCGAGAATGCACCTCCGACGTACATCTTGTGTTCAGGAGCCGCCAAGACAGGATTTTTCATGTTAAGGAAACTGTAGTTGGCATCAGCTGACCAATGAGTACTGATACGATAAGATGCCTGTAGTTCAACGCCCTTATTGTCAATGCTGCCGGAGTTCTGGTTAAGCATTCCGCTACCATTGGGGTTCGGCAGTGTCATTATAAGATTATTTCCGTCAATATAGAAGAGATTTACTCCATATGAGAGACGGCCGGAGAGCAAACTCTGGGTGAGTGCCAGTTCGTAGTTCCACATTGACTCCGGCTCCAGGTCAGGATTCTGCGGCGGGAACATATACATTTCCCTAAGAATAGGATAGCGGAAACCCTTGGTCGCCGATGCTTTCAATTCCACGCCATGAGGAAGATGGAAGGCAAGTCCTGCCTGAGGAACCCATTCCGTGCCTACACGGGAATGATGGTCCACAAGCAGTCCGGCATTGAAAGTAAGCCAGTTGCCTATGTCCTGTCTGAAGTCGGCATAACCGGCCAGTTCATTCTCGTGCTTATCGACTAGGTCCCTCTGAGTACCGGCATTTTCGCCTTTCACGAATTTCGTCCAGGCCTTTCCGCCATAACGGAACCAGTCCAATCCGAATGTAATACGGTTTCCCTTGAAAAACTGAGCGCTCTGATATAGCGAAACGCCCATCATATCGTCCCGTGAATTGAAACGGCCATTCTGGGGTGACTCGCCTTTACTCGGGGTATATCCGTCGTTGATCCAGTGATTGCCCCAGTTATAGAAGAAACTCAATGCCCCGGAAGTCCTGTCGTAATGGTTTTCCAGAGCAAAGGAGGTCACGCCACGAGTGATACGCTGGTCTCCTTCGAGAAGAGGCGCAGATACAGGACCTGGATATGTAGCATTGAAATGAGTCGCATTCACATCGGCATAGGTACTCCAGTTGCCGGTCAGTTCATAGCCGAGTTTGGCATAGCCGCCGTACTGCTCGAAGGGCATATTCTCGCGATGTCCGTCAGTACGGTTATAGGAGCCGCTGACTACACTTGAGAAACGGCCTTTGCGGATGCTGTTTGTAAGTTCCGTTTCCAATGTATTATATGAGCCGTAACCTGTATGGAGACTGGTCTTTATGCCATCTTCGTGCATTCTGCGGGTAACGATATTGATAACTCCCCCCATGGCATTGGAGCCGTACAGCACAGATGCAGGTCCGCGAAGCACCTCGACTTTATCGGCAAGCAAAGACTGGTATGCATCGGCTATCGGATGCCCGAAGATGCCGGCATACTGAGGATGACCGTCGATAAGCACCATCAGCCTGGCACTGCCTCCGGACAGTCCGCGCAACGAGATGCCGCCCGCAGCACCGCCAGACACGCCGTATCCCATCACGCCGCGACTTGTCGTAAAAAGTCCGGGCACATTCTCCGTAAGTACCGGCAATAATGACGGACGCATCGTCTGTTCTATCCTTTCTCGGTTGACCACCGACACCGTCTGCGACAAATGCCGCACGTCCGTGGCATTGCGGGTGCCGGTAACCACCACTTCGTCAATGCTGTATTTCTTTTCTGAAAGCGTATCTCTCAAGGCGCCGGCCTCCTGCGCATTCCCTAGACAAGGGAGCATCGCCAATATTGACAATGCAACAATTCTTCTTTTCATTTCTTGTTATTTTTCATTTCTTCCATAAAAACCACTATCTGCATGAGACAGTCAGCCAATGTCACACATCCCATACAACGTGTTTCAAGCGGGCATATTCCGGTACCTGTCCTGTTGATGATATTTGGGACCACTTCGCCATAGGTTACCCTAATCCGGTTGCTTTCCAGCAGTTCCAACGCCGGTCGGCTGACAACTTCGGCATAAACTTCCTTGACTTTTGCCAATGCCATCAATGCGGCAGCAGCCTTGCCTACCACCTTGTCCGCGACCAGAGCCCCCTTCAAAAATATCGGGGCCGTCTCCAACAACCGATACAAATCCGACACGCCTCTGCCGTCAAAAGTACTGACAGTTCCATTGTCAATGACAAGAGAATATCCCCCGTTGCGCAGCATTTCAATCAGTTTCTCCATTACACATCTTGCTTCAATTGTTCTACGAACTTGTCAATTCTACGCATCTCTGCCGGAATTTCTATTCGTTGTGGACAATGAGTGACACATTGACCGCAACCTATGCAGTGGTTGGACTGGCGCAGGCGCGGCACATCCCGGTCATATCCGATAAGAAAAGCTCGCCTCGCACGCTGGTAATCAGGATGCTGATTCCCTTTGTTCGGCATATTGCCTTCCTTTATGCATTTGTTGTAATGCGAGAATACCGCTGGAATATTGATACCGTAAGGACAAGGCATACAATAGTTGCATTCATTGCATGGAATGGTCTTCAGATTATAAATATCATCTGCAATCTCCATAAGGAAAGCATTTTCTTCCTCACTTATCGGGTGCAAAGGAGAAAATGTGCACAGGTTTTCCCTGAGATTTTCCATATAAGTCATGCCGCTGAGCACGGTCAGGACACCTTCAGGCGTTCCGGCAAAACGGAATGCCCAGCTTGCAACGCTGTTTTCAGGTTCACGCTGCTTCATCTTCGCCACGATATTGTCGGGAACATTGGCAAGACGTCCGCCAAGCAACGGTTCCATGATGGTTGCCGGGATATTACGCTTGTGCAATTCTCCATACAGATAGACGGCATCAGTATTCCGCGCGTTTATTTCATCGGCATAATTCCAGTCCAGATAGTTCATCTCGATCTGGGCGAAGTCCCAATGATAACGGCCTTCGTCATGCCACCGAAGGGCCAGGTCAAAGACATTGATATCACCATGGTACGAAAAACCGAGGTTGCGGATGCGTCCTTTTTCGCGCTGTTCCACCAGCCAGTCGAGAACTCCATTGTCAATGTAGCGATGGTAGAATTCAGCCATGCCGTCTATGCCGATTCCTATGCCGTGCAGCAGCAGGTAATCCACATAGTCCACCTGCAATTCGCGAAGGGAATTCTCGAACATTTCGATGGAGGCTTCCCTGCTCCACGTCGCCGGAGAGAAATTGGACAGTTTAGTGGCAATGAAATATTCCGAACGGTCGTGGCGATGCAGGGCTATGCCGGTGGCCCGTTCAGACCTTCCCTTGCAATAGGCAGGAGATGTGTCAATGTAATTCAGGCCATGTTCCAAAGCATAGTCTATCTGACGGTTTACCATTTCCTGGTCAATATCCGCATCCGGATGGTCGCGTTCGGTTCCGCCGCCTACCACAGGCAGACGCATCATTCCGTAACCGAGGATTGATACCTTCTCTCCGGTCTTAGGATTGGTGCGATATGTCATCTTACCGTTCTCAGGTTCCTGCCCGGCAGATGTTTTACCCTTATTTAATCCTTTGCAGGCCGTTAACAATGCTGAAGCCGCGACCGTGCTGCCTCCCAATACTTTAAGGAAATTCCTTCTATTTATATCTTTAGCCATTTTCGAATTCATTATGAATTAGACAATACGGTGCATTTCGTGCCCCTCCACATAGATGGCGCTGAATGGACGCGCCGGACATAGGTTTTCACAAGCTCCACAGCCGATGCATCTTTCTGTGTTGACTGCCGGAACTTTAGGTGAGTCTGGGTTTGAAACATCTGACGGAATCATCGTTATTGCTCCCGTCGGACAATGACGTGCACAATTTCCGCATTCAACACCATCCCTCAGCGGAATACAATTCTTCTTTATCCAGACCGCATGGCCTATCTGGGTGGCAGACTTCTCTGCACGGGTAATCGGAAGTATCGCACCTGCAGGACAAACCTGGCTGCACCTCGTACATTCAGGACGACAGTATCCCTTTTCGTATGACATTGTCGGCTGCATGAGTTTCATTAAATCAGTAGATGGACGAAGCACGTCATTGGGACATTCCGCCACGCAAAGCTGACAGGCTGTGCAGTGATGGGCCATATTATCAGCAGAGACGGATCCCGGAGGCGTCAGCGGAGTTGTCCGTTTCGAAGCAATCTTATCTTCGATGACGGCCAACCCGCCATCCACCTTCTTCTTTTCCTGAGCCAATGCCATCGATGTCGTCACCATTGCCGTTCCGACAAGAAATGTTCTACGCGCAGCGTCAATCTGCTCTTGTGTGACTCTCATGTCCTTTTTTTCTTCATGTGGGGCCACGTCTTTCTTCCATCGCCATTGCAGGTGCAAAGCATCGTGTTTGCAGCTGTCAATGCAATCCATGCAGGATACGCAGCGGCTATAATCAATGTTATGGTTCTTGTTGTCGATACAAGCTGCCTTGCATTGACGGGAACAAAGACTGCAATTCTTGCATTTGGCAGTATCGATTACCGGATGAAGCAGGGAAAACCGGGAGATGAGTCCCAAAATGGTACCCACCGGGCATATCGTGTTGCAGTATGTTCTGCCGTTCTTCCATGCCAGAATCACGATTATCGCGAATGTACACGCGGCAATAATGAATGTCGGCAGGCTGCGCAGCCATACTTCCTTTCCGTAAAAGGCATAACTTCCGATGCGCTCAGAGAAATATGCAAGCAAGTTGTTTCCAAGAATGTAAACAGGTGAGAAGAGATTCTGTGCAATGCGGCCATAGGAGCTATATGGGGCCAACAATGCCACCAACGAGCCGACTCCTGCAGCCAAGGCAATCAGAAAAATTGCGAGCACACTATACCTCAACCACTTCACTTCCGGAGAATAGGAAAAACGGTACTTCTTTTTCTTCCGTCTTCCGCTCAGCCATGAGACGATGTCCTGGAAAATTCCAAGCGGGCAGATGACAGAGCAATAGATTCGCCCGAACAACAGCGTAAGGACGACGAGAAATAACACAACCGCCAGGTTCAATGCCAGCAAAGCAGGCAGGAACTGTATCTTTGCCAGCCAACCCAGCCACGCATGCAGTGTCCCCGTGAAATCGAGGAACAGCCCCGTAATGAGCACGAACACCACAAGGGCTAAAGTCAATCTTAGTTTTCGTAACATAATCGTGAGACTTATAGGATGTTTCCAACGACTGCAAAAATCATTATTTCCCGGCTCCCATTGATAATAAATATTTCTGCTATTTTTTCACATTTTTCCGTTTTTAGATTATATTTGGAAATCCGTGAAATAGAATCTGAGATTTGTAATAGATATTTATTATGGGATTTCTTGAAGGTGACATAATCTTGTTCAACACGCAGACGGACCACCGCCCACTGTCTGACTATATGGGAAGGTATCATGTGCATATCCTCTGCCACGCGGGGAAAGCCCAGTTTTCCATGATGGAGAAGAGATATGTGATAGAGGCTGGAGATTTGGCGATATGGCAGATAGGTTCTAATATTTATGACATCGCTTTTTCATCCGACTTAGACGCCGACATCCTCTTGGTGGAACGCAACTTTCTGATAGAGAATAATCCGGAGGTTGCATGGGCGACGAAAGGATATGTTTTCATCAAGGAAAATCCAGTGTTCCGTCTAGATGAAAAAGGGAAGCGATTACTGCAGACTGATTTCGATTTGATTAGACAAAGATTATCGGAAAGCAATATTTTCCGTCGGGAGATATTGGGCCGCACATTGCAGATTTTCCTTTTCGACTTATGGAATGTCTATGAAGAAGCCATCAACCGGCAGGAGGAGTTGAGCAATCTGTCCGCCAGTATTTTTCACCGTTTCATGGACTTGGTACGCCAGTATTCCTCATCAGAAAGAGAAGTCGCATTCTATGCCGACAAATTGTGCGTTTCTGCAAAGTACCTTTCCGAGGTAGTGAAAAAGGGCAGCGGCAAACCCGCCTCCTACTGGATAAACGGATATGCCGCTCAAGAAATCGTTTCGCTCCTGAAAAAACCGGATATGACTCTTTCGGAAATATCCGATCGCTTGAATTTCTATAATCCAGCCCACTTCACCAGATTCGTAAGGAAGATGCTGGGCGTATCCCCATCTGAATACAGGCGGAAGCTGACGGACAATCCAAGTGACAGAGCAAAATAAAAATGTCATTCACACGCAGCTCAAACCATTTCCTTTTTGTCTCATATAATACTCAATAATACCCACTTGCGAAACTTGAGTAAAATCTTGTAGCTATTTTATCTCGTTATATTCCTCATCACTTACCGCTTCCAGCCACTCGTTGGAGGTGTCCTCACCAGATATTTCAAAGGCGAGGTGGGCAAACCAGCAGTCTTTTGCCGGCAAAAGTAATAGTTTTCATCAATAACCTTTATATCTGTATTTCGGAAGATATTCTCGCTTTATCTGATTCTTTTTGCGTGGCTTTGTGCCAATATTCCTGCAATATATGAAATGTTTGAGGAAAAAAATGTAATGCGAGATAACTACTTTCTCTTTACCTTCGCGCTATCTTTTTTAAAACAAAACCAATATACAATGGATGAAATTAGAGTAGATTCAAGAGAGCTCACTCCAGAGGAGATGAGCGAGGGAGTGCGACAGGCACAGGTGTTGTTCAGACTGAATCAGACGATGCCCTATACGGAGGAGTACGACCATCTGGTAAAGGAGTTGTTCGGTGATCATATTGGTGCCGGTGTTCGCATTATGCCAGGACTTACAGGCGTGTGCTTCCACAAAGTTAATATTGGAGATGAAGTACTCATCATGAACAATTGCCTGATGATGAGCCGTGGCGGAATTACCCTCGACGAGGGTGTAATGATTGCCGCCAACGTTCAGCTCATCAGCAATAACCACGATATTCACGACCGATATGTGCTGGTGTGCAAGCCCGTCCACATTTGCCGTAATGCATGGATTGGTGCAGGTGCAACCATCCTGCCTGGAGTTACTGTGGGCGAAAATGCCGTGGTGGCAGCCGGTGCTATAGTTACCAAGAACGTGGCACCGAACACTATTGTCGGTGGTAATCCCGCCAAGCTCATCAGAGAAATCGACTAAAGATGAGAGAGTAAATTAACGTGATTTTAATAATTCGCAAACCGGTGCTTGCAGTCGAGGTCATTGATTCGTTTCATTTCATCTGGTGTCAGTTCAAAGTCGAAGACATCGTAATCCTCAGCAATGTGTGCGGCATTAGATGAACCTGGAATGGCAATGTTGCCACTCTGCAAGTGCCAGCGAATAAGAACCTGATAAGGAGATTTTCCATGTGCCGAAGCTATTTCGGTTATGACCTCGTGTTTGGAAAGTGTACGAATACCCGTGCCGCGTCCGCCAAGAGGGAACCACGACTCCATGACCGTACCCAACGGTGCGATGTGCTCCTTAACTGAACGTTCCTGAAAATACGGATGGAGTTCGTTTTGGATGACGGCTGGTTTTATTTTGGCAATTTTCATCAAGCGGTCAATATCGGATTCATAGAAATTCGAGATACCTATAGAACGGATTTTCCCAGCCGCCACTCCTCGTTCCATAGCCTGATAAGCATGCTCGTCATCAGGCGCAGTATGGTGCAACAGCAACAAGTCGATATAATCGAGTCCGAGTCGTTCAAGACGCTCGTCAACCTCTTCATCCGCACGATAAAAATCTGATGTCCAGAGTTTCGTCGTTACGAATATTTCTTCACGCTTAATCCCGAAATCCCTCATGCCACGTTGAAGTCCGCGTCCAACGCCACGTTCGTTTCCGTAAATGTCAGCCGTATCGAAAAGGCGGACACCGATTTTCAAGGCATTGTACACAGATTCTTCTGCTTGTGCAGCAGAAAGCAAGTAGGTTCCTATGCCGAAAATAGGCATTTCGTAACCACTGTTCAGTAGAACAGTACGAGTCTCGAAGTTAAACGGATTGACGTTATTCGTGTTTCCGTTTTCATCATCTTTGTCGTTGCTCCCTCCTGGATTTTCTTCTCCAGGTTTTTCAGACTCGTGAGCCTCAGCATTTTCATGGCCGCAACCACACAGCAACACAAGACTCACAAATAGAATTGCATTTAACTTTTTCATTGTTCTTTCTTTTTTAAATTAATAATTTATATCTCGTAATATTAGCTTATTGCATATTAGGAATGGTATGCTGAATCCTTCACTTATTTTAACTTGCCGTCTGGAGCAAGTTCTCCGAACAGATGATTCAGAATGAAAGGTCGTGCAGAATACGCTGTTTTATTATTCTATTGTAATTGTTTCTCCCGGTCGAACAATTAGCTTATTGGGTGCTGCGAAACGTTCGGCGGCATCAAGACTGAACATTTCGCCTTTGCCGGTAGTGCTGTTATGGTAGGGTATATTATGGCGTGCACCTATTATCTCTGCGGCACGAGCCGCCTCCTCGTTCCCCATATTATAAACTCCGTCTGCGCAAAGAAAAGCGTAATCGATGTGCATATCCGACATCTCGTGCATTTGGTCGGTAGTAGAAGTGTCTCCCGATATGTAAACCTTCCGTCCGTTGGCAAATGTCAACACATAACCAACACACTGGCGGACATCGTGATATCGGATGAAGCCAGCTTCCACCGCCTCCACTCGTACATATCCAAGTTCAAACGTCTGATGCTTGCCATCGATAATAGCATCCCGGCTACGAATTACCCGACAATCGGGTTGTCGGTTCTGTACGCGTTCTATGGCATTATGGTCGTAATGCTCATGCGTAACGAGTATCAGATCTGCAGCAAGTTGATATTCACCGGCATAGGGATCAATATAGATAACCTTGTTCGTTTCCGTCACGATACGCAGGCTAGCCTGTCCCATATAGAGTAATTCTATGGTTATTTCCGTATTGTTGTCTTTATTCTGAATCGGTTTGTTTTGAACATCCTGTTCAGAATTCAGGCAACCACACATCAGTAATAATCCAGTAATTAATGTCGTAAGTATCATTCTTTTCATATTAAATCGTTTTGCTGCATATTTCGAAAATTATATCCTGCGACAACTTACATAATTATTTTAGCAGAAACATCTCATTATCTTACATACTTTTTCTTGTTTCGTGATGATGCCACTTCCACCAGTTGTTCACACTTCATAGAGTCCATATCAGGCGCTGGCATAGTCGTCTTTTACCCTTATCCAGCGTCCGTTGATACGAGCCAAACGCATCGTGTTGTGGAGCGTCCAGATGCCGTTGCTGCCCCATATGGTTGCAGTTATGATAGAGGTGAACGAAATGTCTGCTGTCTCGCTGTTGATGAACTTGATGTTTACATCGCGTTGCTCTATCTTGTGATAGTCCATAGAGCCGCCGCTCACCTCGTCGAGCCACTCCTGCTTGGTCTGTGTCTGTCCTGTAATGTGACGCAAGATGATGTCATCGGCCAACATTCTGCCCAGCTTCCCAGTATCGGCATCTACCATAGCATTACACCATCCACTTAGATACTGTAGTATTTCCTCTCTTGCTTTTTCCATATCGTTGTCTGAGTCTGTACTTGTCGGTTCCTTGTCCAGGCCAATACGCTTCAGCCAATTCTCCACTCTGGTTTTCGATGCACTTGATCGGATGTCTGTACCAGCAATACCGAGTGATTCAAGCTGCTTGGCGTTTGGGAAATAGCTGCGTATTAGCGAAGAGTAACTGCTCACGCCGCTACCACCGTGCGTGCCGAAAGGGATGAAGGTTTTGCCGCGGAGTTCACTCTGATGTGCTTCGATGAACGTGCGGATAATCATTGGTGGCTGTCCGTTCCAGATGGGACCGCCGATAAAGATGTTATCGTAGCTTGCGAGGTTCTCTGCATCACCTTTATAGGCAGGGCGATGGTTCTGCGGAATCTCAATATCATTGACGTATCTGACGCACTCCATGTAGTCTTCAGGATAGGGCGTTTCCGGTACTATCTCGAACACGTCAACATTGGCAAGTTCCTTGATGTAGTCCACCATGATGGCAGTATTGCCACGTTCCACATTGCCCACCTGCCAGTTTTCACCAGCACGCGAGAAGTAAACTACAAGCGGCCGTTTTCCTGATGTAGCATTATCATTACCATTACTATTGCCACCCGTCTGTTCCGTAGAACCTGTGGTGTCGTTCACCTCCGGATTGTTACTCTCGCAGGCGAGAGTAACTACCGATAGGCAAAGGGGTATCCAGATAAATACATTCTTTCTCATAGTACTTATATCTCAAGTTTCGCAAGTGAAAAATAATTGAAATAAAAAAGGCTAAAGGTTTTGATA
>OQVR01000136.1_pt1 | contig 28767 bp, 28 predicted proteins | sample 1691521 | NCBI WGS metagenome assembly OQVR01 (sample SAMN03418256, study PRJEB22391) | human gut metagenome | biome: human-gut; feature: organic feature; material: feces | host: Homo sapiens | place: Tanzania | collected 2013-01
CAAAGAAAAAATATGCTGTTTTATCAACTGGTGAAAAAATTGAATATGAATATTTGATAAATACAATGCCACTTAACAAATTCTTAGAATTATTAGGTGGATATGAAGAACTAATTGATAAAATGTCTTATAATAAAGTATTAGTATTTAATTTAGGCTTTGATAAACCATCACCACTATGTAAAAAAGAACACTGGCTATATATTCCAGATCAAAAAACAAATTATTACAGAGTGGGATTCTATAATAATATTCTTGGCCAAGATAAATTAAGTATGTATATTGAAATAGGCTATGGTAAAAATCAAAAAATTGATAAAAAATACATATCTGTGTGGCGCAGCAATATCACAGATAAAAAAAGAAAATTCATCACCAATTTTATTGGCGAAGATGAACCTGTTGCATTTACGTACACCAATACAGACAAAGAAATTATGCAAAATCTGGACACAGATACAAAACGGCAAATTTTGGCGGACGTGTACACAAATTTACACAATACAAAACGTGATATCAGGTTAAAATATTTAGCAAAAGCAGCACTGTTTGTATACTATTGTTCCACACCAGAACAACAGGTTGAACTGTTTAACGATTTATATAAAATCAGAAAAGACAAAGATATTGCCAATATCAGAAAACTGTTAAAAGAAACGAATACGGAACTTGTTTCTGATGGATTTGCATTATTGCCAGAAATATCAGAATTGGTTAAAAACGATATTTTGTTTATAAAACACAGTCAAAAAGGTCAAGATATAATTGCGAATAAAAAAATATTGTTTGAACAGGCGACCCGTAAATTGCAACAAATGATAAGCAATACCATGCAGCAACAGTTCGCATTAAATAAAAACGCATTCGCCAAACAATAAATTGATTTTATCGTGCCATACACGCAATGCGCCATTAACAGACAGAGTAATCCAACAAAAAAATGTTTCAACGTCTAATTATTTGCAAAGCGCAAAAAATCCTGATATGATTATGCCGTTTGGTCCCATCGTCTAGCGGTCAGGACACCAGATTCTCATTCTGGGAACAGGGGTTCAATTCCCCTTGGGACTGCCAAAATAAAATCGCCGACGTGTTCGGCGAATTTTATTTTTTCTGTTTATTGTGTGCGTGCCAGATTTTTTCATACTCGTCTTTGACCGCGGCCATCAGTTCGCGCTGGGGCGAACGTCGGTCATTTACCAACTGGGGCAAAATATCGCCGAAATGTGCATCTTCCCAGTCAATAATCGCAATTACGTTCATTGTTTCCGTATCTATCATAAAATTGTCGCAAACGTCCCCCTGGGACCAGCCGAACAAGAACCCAGGACGCGCAGACACAGATGGTTTCAAATCACGAATCTGGGCCGGGTCTGATGTGCCAACAACATACAAGAAATTTGCAATCTGGTGCGCTAACTTTGTTTTATGTTTCAGAATTAAATCAGGCGATGTCTGGCGCAGAGTTTTGCCGCGCACAAATTCATATTTACGAACCAAACGTCCACGCAATTTTAAAATCTGGACCGGCGGAATATAAATCGGCGACAGTGGCGACAACGCGTTGACAATTCGCGCCTCGCGCTGGGCCAATTCGTCACTGTTATCGCGACGCAACGGAAACTTGAAAATCCATTTATCATTGACGCCGATAATCAGACTGCGTGCCTGATATCCAACAAATGTTTTCAGACGCCGAATTGGCTCATCAATATTGCGACGAATAAATTGCACCTGGATTGCCATAGGCGAATTCATCATCACACGCGCCTTTTTGCGACGCGCCTTGTCCGGAATCAGACCGCAAATAATATTACTAAGAAAATGTGGAACAGATGTGAACAGCATTTACACCGCCGTCAAAATCTGCTTTGCCGCGTCCAGCAATGTTATCGCCGCAGAAATATCATCGGCGTGTGCCGCATTGTGCGCCCCAGGCACCGCAGCCGACGTTGCACCAATAATCACATCACCCGGCGCATCTGGGAATGTGCCATCACGCAGCATTTTTTTTACACCTGCAATTGTCATACCGCGGTTATACAACAAATCCTTGATAACGACCAGGCGATTTACCGTCTCAACGCGGTAATAACGGCGACCACCGGCACCCGTTGTCGGCTTTATCGCGACAGGGAATTGTTTTTCCCAATAACGCAGGGTGTGTGCCGGAATGTCCAAACGTTTGGATACATCATTTATTGATGAAAAGTATTCATTGTTTTCCATTTCGGCACCCCGTTTTTATTCTGCGATTGCGGCAGCGTCGGCTTCAACCTCGGCCGCTTCTTCTTCGTCACTGACGATTGAAATTGCCGACACAACGCGTTCATTTTCACCTGTGCGGAACAGTGTCACACCGGCCGTACTGCGTCCGGCAATACGAACGTCATCAACCGGTGTGCGAATAATTTTACCGCCATCGGTCACCATCATTACATCGTGCCCATTTTCAACTGGGAACGAACCTGCGACCGCTGTGTTTTTACCACCCAGTTTAATATTGGTAAATCCATTACCGCCACGATGTGTTGTGCGATATTCGTATGCACTGGTGCGTTTACCAAAGCCATTTTCAGATATGGTCAATATAAACTGTTCGTCGGCCGCCATACGCGCCATTTGTTCATCAGACAGCACCAATGTTGTTGTGTTATCTTCGTCATCAGACGCTTCTTCGTCAATGCCGGTTGCGGCGCGACGCAGTGCGCGTGATTGCTTTATATACGCGGCGCGAACGGTTGCATCCGATTCGCCATGCGTCAACATTGCCATACCAATAATACGGTCATCCGCGCCCAAATTCATACCACGAACACCGGTTGAATTGCGGCCTGCAAAGACGCGAATTTCATTTACTGGGAATCGGATACAGCGACCGCGATACGTTGCCAAGAACACATCTTGGTCTTCGTTGCACGGCAGAACAGAAATCAAACTGTCCCCGTCGTCCAATTTCATTGCGATTTTACCGTTTGCGCGGATTGAATCAAAATCAGACATACGATTGCGACGCACCGTGCCGGACGCCGTTGCAAACATCAGGAAATGTTCCTGGCCCGATGCGCGAACGCGTTCAACTTCTTCTTCGGGAACTGGCAAGATTGCGGTAATCGTTTCGCCATTTTCCAACGGCAACAGATTGACCAACGGACGCCCCTTGGCCGCGGCTGCTGCCTCGGGCAACTTATAGGTTTTCAGTTTATAGCACAGCCCCTTGGAGCTAAAGAACAACAGCGGTGTATGCGTATTTGCAACAAATACCTGGACTACATAGTCGTCGTCTTTGGTGGTCATTGCATTACGACCCTTGCCACCACGTTTTTGCGCACGATATGTATCCAGTGATACGCGCTTGATATAGCCAGTATTTGACACAGTGATAACCATATCTTCGCGAGCAATCAAATCTTCTATGTCAATATCTATTTCTGCATCAGATATTTCTGTGCGACGTGGCGATGCCCAGTTATCACGAACTGCCGTAGTTTCATCACGAATAATTTGAATAATACGTTCGTGACTGCCCAGAATATCCAACAGGTCTTTTATCAACGCGCCCAACGTTGTTAAATCATCGTGAATCTTGTCGCGTTCCAACCCCGTCAGACGATGCAATTGCAATTCCAGAATTGCACGTGCCTGATCTTCGGACATATAGAACATACCGTCTTTGTATTCTGTATTCGGATCATCAATCAGTTGAATATATGATTCAATGTCCGACGCACGCCAACCGCGTGAAATCAATGCATCGCGCGCGGCGTCTGGGTTCGGACTGGATTTAATCAGTTCAATAACATCGTCCAAGTTACCAACCGCCACCGACAGGCCCAACAATGTGTGCGCACGCGCACGCGCCTTGTTCAAATCAAATATTGTGCGACGACGGATAACCTCGCACCGGAAATCAATGAACGCGTCCAGAACGCCACGGATATTGAACAACATCGGGCGACCACGATTTAGTGCCATCATATTGACCGGGAAATTCGTCTGCATTTCTGTGTATTGGAACAGGTGATTCAATACAACATCAGCAATCGCATCGCGTTTCAATTCAATAACGATACGCAGACCTTCTTTGGACGATTCATCGCGAATTTCAGAAATTCCCTCGATACGTTTATCTTTTATCAATTCGGCAATTTTGATAATCATCTGGGCCTTGTTGACCTGGTAAGGGATTTCATCAACAACGATTGCATCATGGTCGTGAAATTTTTCCATGTGTGTTTTTGCACGAACGATAATAGAGCCACGCCCGGTCGTATGCGCCTTGTATGCGCCGGCACGTCCCATTATTATCGCCCCTGTTGGGAAATCAGGCCCAGGGATAATGCCGAACAATTCATCATCTGACAAATCCTTGTTGTCCAAGATTGCCAAAATACCATTACAAATTTCACCCAAATTATATGTCGGAACATTTGTCGCCATACCAACCGCAATGCCAGAACCGCCATTTACCAAAAAATTTGGGAACTTGGTCGGTAAAACAATCGGTTCTTGCAATGTGCCGTCAAAGTTCGGCTGCCAATCAACGGTATCTTTGTCCATATCGTCCATCAACGACGCCCCCAGTTTTGACAGGCGTGCCTCGGTATAACGCATAGCCGCAGGTTTATCCCCGTCGCGCGACCCAAAGTTACCTTGGCCCTGGACCAATGTTTCGCCCATAGAAAAATCCTGGGCCATACGGGCCATCGCGTCATAAATAGAACTGTCGCCATGGGGGTGATATTTACCCATAACCTCGCCCACGATACGCGCAGATTTAACCGTTGGCTTTGTTGCCGGCGCAACATCGTTCATAACGTATAAAATACGACGATGCACAGGCTTGCACCCATCACGAACATCAGGCAACGCACGGTCAACGATAACAGACATTGCGTAATCCAAGAAACTGGTCCGCATTTCGTGTTCAATCGACGACTGTGGAATTTTTACCGCCATATCATCGGCATTATTAGCAATTTCAGACATACTTCATTTTCCCCTATATTTAATACTGCAACAATAGCAAATTTTTAGGCAAACGGTCAAGACATAACGACTAAAAAACATATTGACAAAAGACTTTTTCGTAATAACATAAATAGCACTATGACAGAACTAGAAAAAGCGCTTCACGCAGCACAAGACGAAGCGGCCAGAATGTTGGATGCATATGGAACTGATGATCGTATTATCCGCATGCAGTTGCGTGGGATTTGCACCAATATAAAATTCGCATTAAGCGTAATTCATGCCGCCGACCGTGCACGCAAGCGGTTATGCCAGGTGCACCAACAATTCTGTGACAGATTTCAAAAAACAAAATAATCAACCTAACCAACGGACAAGACAATGTTTTTACCATTTTGGCGTTTATTTACCCTGCTGTTCAGTTACTATTTAATCCTAGAGGGGTTAAAAAAGCTGGGTTTAGTAAAATCTAAATAAAAAGGTTGCGTTTTATAAAAACCTGTGGTTAAATAGACGCGCAAAAGGATTTAGTTATGGCAACAAAAAGAACTTATCAACCGTCAAAAACACGTCGCGTGCGCACGCACGGCTTTCGTGAAAGAATGGCAACCAAGGGCGGTCGCGATGTATTGAATCGTCGTCGCGCGGCGGGGCGTAAACGCTTGGCCGTGACTGCCGCTAATTAAAAAATCCGCCGTTTGGCGGTTTTTTTATACTAGCAATCGACCCACATAGGGTATTTTTTTTTTGCAGTGTGTGCGGTTTTGTGATAAAATTATCGCAACAGAGAGAATATGAAATCTATATCAAAATTTTTAGTTTCGGCATTGGCGCTAGTGTCTGTGACACCAGCGATGGCCGCTGTTGCAACCACTGCGGGCAGCAATTTAACAGCATATAACGGTGCGGCGGGCGCAATTAATAACAACACATGGAACACAATGATGAATCCGCGCGGCCAGAATGTTGCGAATGCCCCGCGTGCAGATTTTGGTAATTGTAACGCGCTGATATTGCGCTGTGCCCAGCCAAAGTGCGCATCGGGCGGTTGCACCACTATGGAAATCGCGACCCCAATTGTGTCTGGCTGTGTGCAATCAAATGCCACTTGCAAGCAATACGGAAATGAACTGATTGAATATATTTCGGCGCAGTTGGTTGCAACATCAACTGCACGCGCAAATGCCCAGGCTGCAGCCGCGCAAACCGCCGCAGCCCAGGCTGCTGCACAACAAAGCAGTGAACAATTACAGACCATTCAGGCCCAAATGCAGGCATTACAGGCACAAAATGCCGAAACTGCCAGCGAATTGCGCAATGCACTGACCCAACAGCAAGAAGCAACTGCCGCCGCAATCGCGTCCGCTGTTGCGTCAGCAAATCCGACACCCGCGAACAGCGCGACGACCAGCATCACACAGTCGGACAATTCTACAATAACATCAGATAATAATTTGACAGTGGCACAAACGACAGCGGCAGAATCAGGCGTATCGGCCGATATATTGGCACGCGAACAAATCGCGGGACAAATTATGTCAAAAATTGAAAATGCCCAAAACAAATTAAAAACATTAAAATCTGCAATGGAACGCACGTTTGAATATGCCGGGTGCGACACATCGGGCAACAATTGTGCCGGCCCAAAACGGGTCAAGACATTTAAACAACGTGCAATGGAATTTTTTGACCCATATAACGCCGTGCTGGACGAATTATATGATGCATTGATAATGGCGCAATCGGTCGGGGTTGACATCACCGATATTTATATGATGTTGAATGGAACATGTAACGCATGGGCAAAATATCTGTGCGCCGACGGTCAGGTTATGCATTATACCAGCAAAAATTGCGTAAATGGCATTTCAACATCCGAAAGCGGGGATAAAGCGACTGTTCTGGGCGGCGCAAAATGCAAGGTTGGCCAGGTTGTGCCCACATCCGACGGCGGCTGTCAATTGATTCAAATGCTGACCAGCAATGACGAAGTTCAGTATAATTGGTTATATCCAGACGAAGGTTTTGAAAATGCCCAGGTTCGCGTCGGCTGTGCGTCCGAGGCACTGGACACATCCGCCCTGTTCCGCAACCGCAAAAAACAGGCATCAATTGATATTGACACACTGCAACGCATTATTGAACAGGACGCCCCATCTGTGTATGGTTCAAGTAAACTGCGTGGCAACATGCAACCTAATCCGGACGGTGTAAAATATTGTGCAGTGAACGAAACGACATTGAGTGATTTACAAAAATATGCCAGTTTGAAAAAACTACCTTCGAAAATATGCACAACTGACACAGATTTGTTGACCAAATGGAACAACAAAGGTGGCATCTCTGCCCAAGACGTGGGGCGTATTGACGCAACGTCTAGCCTGTATGACTTTTCGTCACAAAACATGCAAATAGTGTTTGGTTGTGCCGGTAATGCAGCATGCATTCTGTGTAAAAGAACCAGCGGAACATGGCTCTCTGCGGGTGATTTTTCACAATGCAACTGCGGTTTGTTGAAATTTGACCCTAAAAAGGGGTGCACTTGGAGTTCGTCAAATGCAAACAAACAAAACTAGTTTTGACAGGATAAAAAATTTTCTATGCGTGACAACCGTTATCGCCGCTTTTGTGGTGCCGGCGTTTGCTGCATCTGATGGTTGCGACGACGAAAAAAACGATCGCATTGTCGCGGAACTGGCATTGTGCAGCACGCACGTCTATAACATTGGCGACGTATCAAACCCAACAAATGAATCTGACAAACAGTTAATGCGCGATGTTGTCGCATTAAAAACGACGGTCATGACGCAACAGATGAAAAAACAGTATGACTATCTGGACGCAACACTTCGCCGTTTTAAAACCCAACTGGAAAAGGCCGTTTTGACCACAAAACTCCAAGCAGCAGGTGCCGATTCGTCCAATAGTGGCACATCATCTAGCGTGCGCGGCATGGGGAATATCAGTGGCGATAAAAACAATTACCTGGCAGGAACCCAAAATTGCAACAATATGAGCACCACATCCGAAGTATTTACATGCCTGCGCAGTAATTATAATCTGATTTACAACATGTCAAATGGTGGCACGAATATTTCGGCCGAATTACGCAAACAATTGGCAAACGATGTCCAGGTCGTGGTTGATAATGCAGCTGGGGCAACAATAAACAAAGGCGATTTGCAACAGGTCAAAATTGATGGCAAAACAGTTGACTGCACCCAGGTCAAGCAAATCAACAATCGCACGATATTTCAGCAATGCTTGAATAAATTGAACATATCAATACGAAACGCGACCAGTAATCTGACATCAAAACAGCAACAACCCCAAAAACAACAATAAAACCACCCCAACGGGGTGTTTTTTAGTGATGAAGTGATACAGTGATTTAGTGATTTAGTGATTTAGTTTTAGAATAAAAAATTTATCACTCTGTCACTTTGTCACTCTCTCACTTTGTCACTTTGTCACTTTCTAACTTTCTCACTTTGTCACTTTGTCACTAAAAAAACCGCCCGGTGGGGCGGTTTTTTATTCTGACCAGGTGCATATGACCGATGCATGTTCTGTGTCACCTGTGCGAATACGATGACGCGAAACATCGCCGTCAATCGCAACGTCAATTTCAACCTGGGGCGTGTCAGGATTAATTTCTTTTTTAAAGCTCAACTCAATGCAACGTAATTTGTGCGCATTGCGAAATACATATCCAACACTTTCCGTTGCCCATACGGCATAGACCGCATTATTTATATGCTGGTTCACATCAATATCGTCAAACCGGCATTTGAATACGTGCGTTTTCTCTGCCACAAAATCCGGGAACTTACAAAATATCCTGTCCCAGGCACGTGCGCCACTTTGCACCAACGCTGGCACCGCGGCATCTAATCGCACCGGGCGACGCGTTGCCATATCAATCAAGACCCACTGGGACGTTGCACGCACCATCAGACGACCGTCTGCGCCACGAATTTCAAAATCACGCGTGGCACGCAATAATTCTTTCATCGAGGGCCATGTTGAAAATGTTAATTCTTCGCCTTCGCGTGGCAATTCCAGGATATCAACCAGGTAATGCGTCACCACCCACGCCATATTCTGTTCGGTCAAGAACGTGCGACCACAGCCCAACATTTCGGCATGCGTGTCGGCGCACCCCTGTAATTCGTTCATCAGAATCAACGGGCGCACGTAACCATATCGGTCGCATTGGTATGCCTGTAAAACACGTTTCACAACCAGTTTATCAGACATCACAATTACCCTTGGATATTCTGGGCAACGACAAAATCAACGTTATCGCCCAACACGATTTGATTTGCACGCGCCGCAGACTTTATAACCCCATGTAACGCCACAGGCGTCGTCGCCGGAATCGTCAGTGTTTCCAGTTTTGCACCATTGCCAACCTTGCGCTCTGTGCGCAGACCACGAACCGTCCGCAATATATCCAGCGCAATTTGCATGTCACGAACATCGGTATCGCGCGCATCATCCACCGCTGGATACGCCGTCAGGTGCAGGGTTTCGCCCCCCTCGGAATCTTGATAAATTTTCTGCCACAATTCTTCGGTCAGGAACGGGATAAACGGCGCATACAATCCAATGATGGCACGCAAGACCTGGAACAATGTCCACTGTGCCGACAATTTAGAATTCGCGTCGTATTTTTCCGGCGACCAAAAACGATCCTTGATGAATTCCAAATACTGGTCACAGAACACATCGTAAAAGAACGTATCAATCGCACTGCGTGAATTATAGTTGTCGTATTTATCCAAATTGCGACGAACATCGGCAATCGTCTTGTTCAATTCGGCCATGACCCAGCGATCTTCGATATAACGATTTTCAATCGCCACCGGCGCGGCCGTTTTCGGATCAAAATCAGACAAATTCATCAGCGTGTATTTCGCCGCGTTCCACAATTTAGTCAGCAATTTGGAACCACGTTTAACCTCGTCATCGCTGTAACGAATATCGGTACCGATTGGGGCGGTTGCAATCCAATAACGCAACGCGTCCACACCAAACTTTCCAATTGTGTCCATCGGATCTGTGCCGTTACCCTTGGTCTTGGACATCTTTTGCCCCTTGGCATCACGAACCAGACCGTGGAAATTCACCGTATGGAACGGAACGTCACCCATGACATAGATACCCATCATAATCATACGCGCAACCCAGAAGAAGATAATATCCGCGCCCGTGTATAACAAATCAGTTGGATAATATTTTGCCAATTCTGGGGTCTGTTCTGGCCAGCCCAGTGTTGAAAATGGCCACAATGATGACGAAAACCACGTATCCAGGCATGACGTGTCACGTGTCAATTCGCGGCCACCTGATTGTGCGATGGCGTCTGCCTCGGTCTCGGCCACATAGATATTGCCATCGGCGTCATACCACGCCGGAATCTGGTGGCCCCACCACAGTTGGCGCGAAATTGACCATTCGTGAATATCACGCATCCACGCCATAAACAGGTTATAGCGGTGTTCGGGCATGAATTTAACCCGACCTGCTTCGACCGCGGCAATGGCTTTTTCTGCTAATTTTGGTGCATCAACGAACCACTCGTCACGCACCATGTATTCAATAACAACATTACCGCGTTCGGAATATGGTGTCGGGATAATTTTATCATCAATTTTAATCATCAATCCGGCTGCGTCTAAATCCTGGATAATTTCGGCGCGCGCGGTAAAGCGGTCCATACCACGATACTTTTCAGGCACGACATCGATATCCGCCATCTTGGCATCGTTCGTCAATACGCACACCACCGGCAAATTATGACGCAGGCCAACCGCCCAGTCGTCCTTGTCATGCGCGGGGGTGATTTTCACCGCACCAGTGCCCTTGTCCGGGTCGGCGTGCACATCGGCAATAACCGGAATTTCAATGTTGGTCAGCGGAATAATCGCCGTTTTACCAATCAGGTGTTTTAATTTTTCATTATCGGGATGAATTGCAATCGCCTGGTCGCCGAACAGTGTTTCTGGACGCGTTGTCGCGATTTCAATAAAACCGCCATCCTTTAACGGATATTTGAAATAATAGAATTTACCGCGTTCTTCGCGGACAATAACCTCTAGGTCCGAGATGGACGTCTGCTGCTTTGGGCACCAGTTGACCAGGCGACGCGCACGATAAATCAGCCCCTCGTTATACATTTTTACAAACAGTTTGTTCACCGCCGCCGATAATCCCGCGTCCATTGTAAAGCGTTCACGCGACCACACCGGTGTCACACCCAATGTGTGCAATTGGTGCATAATCTGGCCGCCCTTGTCATTTTTCCATGCCCAGGCGATGTCCAGTAATTCCTGTTTTGTCTTGGTGCGTGGGTTGATTCCCCGCTTGGACAAGTCGCGTTCAACCAGTAACTGGGTTGCAATTGACGCGTGGTCGGTTCCCGGCTGCCACAAAACATCGTAACCGCACATACGTTTATAACGGCAAATAATATCGGGCAAAACATTATCCAGCGCATGCCCCATATGCAGGTTACCCGTCACGTTTGGCGGCGGCATCATAATGCAAAATGCTGGCTTGTCCGATTTCACATCGTTATCCCAGAAATTATTTTTATCCCAAAATTCCTGGATTTTTGTTTCAATTTCACGTGCGTTTATATTTTTGCCCAATTCTATGTTCATTTTATGTGCTTCTTGGTTGTTTTTAAACTATCTTGCAAATCGTATCAGAATAATTTGAAAATTCAAGTACGCATATCAAACACCAACGTAAAAACACTTGACAAATTTATTTTGCGTATTATACACTAGATGCGAAATAAAAAAGGATATGGCATGAACAAAATTCTGGAAAAAGAAATTATTAACACAATCAAATCTAACCGTGTTGTGCGCCGCGCAAATTGGGGGATTGACATCTATAGTGTATTGAACAATGCTGGCAAAGAAATCATTTCTGTGTCAGACGGCTGGGATTACGGTATGTATGATGTCAGTGTGAACGGTCAAAGTATCGCCAAAATTGAATGGTATGTAAATCCATTGGCCAAAAAGACCGATGAACAGGAGTCTGTATTCAATATCATTGACGCATGCGCGAACAAAATGCGTGACCAAGAAAAAGAAAAACAGATTCAAGAAAACGTCGCGCTGATGAATGAAAAAGATAAAGCAGCATTGATGTTCTTGAAGTCATTGCAAAACGTAAAATAAGTAACCCCGCCGTTGGCGGGATTTTTTATACAACTTTAATGCGCACGAACAACGCGACAAAACGTCACGCCATATACTGCAACCGCACCCGCCCGCACCAGAACACGTCGCAATTCTGAAAAAGTTGCACCAGATGTCATAACATCATCGACCAACAATATTCGCCGTCCACGAATTTTATCAGGACGGACAACGTGGAATGCACCGCGGATATTTTCAGCACGCTGGCGTGCATTTTTATGTCCCATATCTGGACGATACGCACGACGCACACTAGCCACGTCCAGATACGCATTATATGCACGCGCAATCGGGCGTGCCAACAATGTTGCCTGGTTATACGTGCGATGAACCAAACGCCGATACGCCAGTGGCACCGGCATTACAATATCTGGGGCAATATCAGTATCACGTAACGCCCAAATACACGCGTGCGACATAAAACGCGCATATTTCGTGCGCCCACAATGCTTGAACGGCAACATAGCTGCACGCGACGCCTCGTCATAAACACACGCACTGCGTATCAAATCCAATTCACACGCACCCGACGCACATACTGGACACAACGCCCCGTCCGGCAAATCAAGATGCATCGGGAACGGATATCCACACTGGGCACAATGCAGGCCGTCAATCCAATTAAATGCCGTCCAACAATCTGCGCACAGCTGCCCATGATTAGACACCGCCGCCGAACATAACGGGCACGACGGCGGGAACAAAAAATCAATAAAACCTGAAAAATATTTTTTAATAATTCCAGAGATACGCATTTTATATTTGTTGGATTACCAACTCATACTTTTGTATGTTTTTTTACTGACCGTGTCACCAAAGATATCACGACGCTTCTGGGTCAGCGTTTCATACTGGTCATTTGAAATCATACGCAAAACAAAACCTTCGTCATTACGCTGGGACAGGACAGGCATAATACGCTGTTCAGACACACCACTGTCGCGCAAGACCTGTTCCACAATGGCCAAGCGACGCGCCGCCAATTTACGCGCATCTGCATTGTTTGCGACGTTTTGCGGAATACCAACCTGGACCGCACGCGTAGGGTTTGCCAAAACAATCCCTGCGTATTCAGACAACAGGTTATAATTATCACGTGACAAGGCCGAATCTTCGTCCCGGAACTTTATTTTAATTTCCAATGGGCGGATACCGCCAACCTCGGACAAATCACGACGTGCGGTGAACCCCTCGCTATTGGCTGTCATATCACTGGCCACATCAAATCTGTCATCAATTTGGTATGTTGATAAATGTTTATTTTCGGATAAAAATGTTTTACGAAACGCGCGACGCAATTCGGTTGGCGACATTTTTGTCATATCATCGCGCACTGCGATAATGCGTGGAGATTCAGATTTTTCAACCGCACGAACGACAACGTCATCTGCCATAGGCACAACCATACGCGATAATTTCACGGGTGCTGGCACGGTTACCGCCGCCGCATCGACGACAGGACGCATACTGCGCACCGTGATGTCAGCTGGCTTTGTGGCAGCAAAATCGCGTAAATTTACGCTGTTGTCAGCACGTTTTTGCAACTCGTTCAAACGTGCAATCTGGGCATCAAATTCGGACAATGGCATAACATCTGATTGCGTGCTGGCGTTGGCGACAACATTTCCGCGTGGCGATACGTCCAGGCTTTCTTCGGGCAACGCGCTGTCATTGCGAAAAACCGCAAACTCAGACGCATCTGGCATACGCAGGGGCACATCTGTTGCACGTGCCCACAGATCACCACTGGGGCGACGTGGGGATAAAACATCAACGTTTTTTGCAATCTGAGCCCCAGCGGTAATATCCGCAGCAGCGCGTGGCGTAGTATTTTTTTTCGACGATGCGCGGGCGATAACCTTTTTCTCTATCGAGGGCGTGGCGACGGCAGAAACCGGCGCAGCAGGCGTCACGTTCGTTATCGTGTCACCAAATGCACTACGCGCGGAAACACCACCCGCAGCAATATTGACCACCGGCAGACGCGCACTGGCCCACGCGGGCAAAACAACAAATATCGTAAATACAGAAACGGCGATTTGACGCATTTTCCTTTCCTTCCTGATTCAATCATAGAACAAATGACGAATCAGGCGCAAGCGGAAAATACATCTGATATCATTTTGTTACTGTGTCGGCAATCATTTTGACCGCATTATTTGGAACACAGGACTTTTTTGCCATTTTCGCCAGACGTGACGGGTTATCAAACAGTTCTGACAATGTTGCCGCCAACCATCGTGGTGTGAATTTTGATTGTTCTATGGCAAAACCACCGCCCAAACGCGCAAAGTTTTCCGCATTGGCGGCCTGGTCTGGGTTGATATTCAGTGGCACCAATATTGCCGCACGTCCGATTGTTTCCAATTCTATGACGGTGCTGGCCCCACTGCGTCCGATAATCAAATCAGCATCAACAATCTGGGCCGCCATATCGTGAATAAATGATAACACGTTTGCGCGGATTTTATTATCGGCATAAAACTTTTGCAGGTGCGCAACATTTTCCGGGCGCGTTTGATGTGTGACGAAAATCTTTTTATTTTTCATCGCCGCAATCGCTGCGGGGACAACTTCGTCCAGAATCTGGGCCCCCAACGAACCACCCGTCACCAATAGTTTTGATTTACCAGTAATTGGTGCGCCGGCATGCGCCAAGAAATCCTTGCGCACAGGCAGGCCAGTATAAACAACCGCGGTCGCCGTGCCTGATGGAATACCAGATACATTTGGGAAACTGGTCATCAGTGTTTTGACCCAGCGCATTGCAAATTTATTCGCGCGACCAATCGCACCGTTTTGTTCGTGCAAAAATGTTGGCACGTGCCAAATGTGCGCTGCAAAAACCGCCGGCACCGATGCATATCCACCAAATGCCACAACGCGGTCGGGGCGTGCAACCATAAAACGCAATATCAATGCGCACGCCGACACACCAATTTTAAACAATGCAATCATCTGGTGCAATTTGCTTTTCGCGCCAACACCCGACGCCCAGATATGCGAAAAACACACACCACGTGGCGCATCATCACGCACCATTTTGCGAACGCGACCATCACATGAAATCGTAATGCGATGACCACGTGCGACCAATTCTTCGGCAACACTCAACGCCGGGAAAACATGTCCACCCGTTCCACCCGTTGCAATCCAAATTTTCATATTTATTTCCCCCTTGATTTATTTCCATTTATCTTCGCGCACCAACGCCAACACCATACCGAACAACAAACAGAACGCAACAAACGAACTGCCTCCGTATGAAATGAATGGCAACGTCATACCCTTGGGCGGAATCAGGTGCAATGTCGACGCCAGGTTTATGCAAACCTGGATTCCAAACAATGCCGCCGCCCCGCCCGCGGCATAGAATACAAACGGACTGCGTGCACCAATCGCATCGGTTGTTAAACGCTTTAACACATACAGCAACAGGCACAACAACAAACACGCCATAATCGCGCCCAAATCTTCGGCGACCGCGGCAAAGATAAAATCGGTATGTGCGTCCGGCAACGATTGCTTTACAAACGCGTCATCGCCACTGCCCAACAGGCCACCGTGCTGGATTGATTGAACAGACTGGCGCACCTGGTATGTATTACCTGTTCCTGTCACAAACGCCATAACACGTCCGTGTACGTGCGACATCGTCAAAAACGCCGTGATAAATCCGATGGCACCAACACCAATAAATCCGCCAACCAAAATACCCGGCAACCCCGCCATAAACATCATCATGGCCAGCACACCGCAATACAACGCCGATGTTCCAACGTCGGGATGACGGAATATAATAAACAACGCCGGCAAAAATACCGCCAGATATGTCCACCAACTAAGTTTTTTAAACTGCCACGCTGCCTTATTGAAAAATATATCTGCGCCGTATTCAGATTTCATACGTGACAAAAACCACGCAGTCATTATGATAAATCCAGGTTTCATAATATCAGACGGCATAATGTTAAACGGGCCAATTGAAACGAATCGGGCCGACCCTTTTATCACGTGTGGCATTGCAAACGTTACCAACAGCAACAGCAAACCAACTGCCACATTAAACGCTGATATTCCCATAATCCACTTTCTATTCAGCATACTGACCCCAACCAGGGTTGTAATGCCAATAAAATAAAACGGCACCGCCTTTTTAAAAAAGAAATACCACGGTTGACCGATACGCTCGGCCGCAACACTGCCTGCGGAAATAACATACATAACGCCAATCGCAATCAGCAACAAAACCGCCACCAGCAAACGCCGATCAATTTCAAAATGCCAATTAGTGAATTTACTATCTTCTGTTCTTGCAACCATGGTTTCATTATACCACGATTTTTATGAAAATATACTGATTAAAAAAAATCCCCCGTCTTTGGGGAATTTTTAATCTATGCAAATTTCAACAGCACCAATGCCAGCCCAGAAAATAGCACTGATATTATAAAGAAGCGGTCAACGATTTTTGTTTCTGTCCAACCACGTTCTTCAAAATGATGATGCAACGGCGCACGCAAGAATATACGACGACCCGTGCCGGTAATTCGACGCGTGATTTTAAAGCACATTGTTTGGGCAAATGACGACAACAATATGATAACCATCATACCTGCTGCAATGCCCATAATGATTTCTGATTTCAACAGCATTGCAACTGTGCCCATAAATCCGCCCAACGCCAGTGACCCAACGTCACCCATAAATATCGCCGCAGGTTTTGCGTTATACCACAAGAATCCCAGCACTGCACCAAACGCCGCACCCAATGGCGCATACAACCCAGATGCCCCCGGCAGGAACATGACCGTATCCATAAAACCAATACGTGTAGCCCCATACAATGCCACGACCAGAACAACTAACACCGGCAGATATAATTTAGCGAGCATACCGTCCAGACCATCTGTGATATTTGTGGCATTCGCCGAACCACAAATCACAAAGTATGCGAACACATAATACAACACCCCCAACGGTAATATTATTCCCGCACCCAGTGCCAGCGAATATTCTGGGATATATGGTGGCATTGTTTTGTTTATCAAATACGCCAACACGATAACACAAATTCCTTCGACAATCAGGCGTGTTTTCGGCGACAGACCATTTGATGCCTTTTTAGATTGCGATGTAACCTTTTTATAATCGTCAACAAATCCAATCAAACCAAACATAACCAACGACATCAGCGCAATCCACGCAGGTGCACTGTCACTGGGCATAAACAGCACCGACGGAATCAATATCGCCAAAACCAGCAACATTCCGCCCATTGTTGGTGTGCCCGCTTTTTGACGGTGGGATTCTGGAACATTTTCACTGATTGGCTGCCCTTTTTTCTGCCACGCATGCATGGCGGCAATAAACGAACGCCCAAACACCAGCATTATAAAAAAAGCGACACCAAACGCCATTGCGAATTGGGTCCAACCACTGGCAAAAAATGAATAACCACGCGCCAGAAAAAAATTAGTCAGCATAACAAACTCCTTCTTATGCTGACCATTTTATCACAAAGATACGGTAAAATAAATCTTATTTCGCCACACATTCAATTGCAACGGCGTTATCATCGTCACCCAAGAACATGGTCCATGCCTCGCCCTTGTTCCACAATGTAACCATTGTATCGTTCAATGTCCCAACGAATCGCGCACCAGATGCCGACACCGCATGTGTCAGTATTGTTTCGTCCCCGTTGATTACCGCTGTCAATGTATCTGCATTTTCAGACAGTTTGATTTCCACAGCATAATCACCACATGTTTGTGCGATAACATTTTCGTCTGTTTTTTTATCACATGCCGCTAATGCTAATGCCGCAACACCATAAAACATGATTTTTTTCATATCATTGCCCCTTTGTTGGTTTACACACGAGATTATACCATAACGTGCCAAATTGTAAAATTAAAAAACACCCCCAACAACCGCATTATTATCATTTTGTGCTGTCGTCTTGGGAACATTCGGTTTTTGTCCCGGCTTAAACGCCTCGGTAATAATGACCCCATCGGAATCAGCGGCGGCGGATACGCCATTGCGGCGGTTTACACGCATAAAAGTCAAACCATCTGGCACGGCAAAGGCAACGCCATACAGATTGTTAAAAATATGCCGCTGTCATAAATTCAGAAAACACACGCGCAGCCATGTGACTGCCACTGCCCCGCCCCAAGGCACGTGGTGTATCATACCCTAAATAAACGCCTGCAATCAAATTCTTGGAAAATCCGACAAACCACACATCCTTGACATCATTAGTTGTGCCGGTTTTACCCGCAATTGTATGACCGGCAACGCGTGCCTGTTTTCCAGTCCCGCGTTCAACCGCGCCCTGTAATATGGATACTAACTGATACAAACTCTGGGGGTCTGACAAGGGCTCTGCGACGTCCACGCGTTCAGGTGGCAACATGTCATCGTCCCATTTAACAATCTGTATGGCGTTGCCATCAAGAACACGACCATATCTGTCTTCAATATAATCAACCAATTTCGGTTGAATCTTGCGTCCACCGTTTACAAATGCCGAATATCCCAGCACCAGATTTTCCAGTGTTGTTTCACCCGACCCCAACGCCAAGGATAAATTCACATTTCTTAGATTTTCAGGATACACACCGAAACGCTGGGCGACCTCTATTGCGGGGGTAACGCCGATTTTTTCAACCAAACGGACGGCCGGAACATTGCGCGATGTTTCCAATGCCAGACGCAACGGCACGTCGCCCAAGAATTTCTTGTCGTAATTTTCAGGTTTCCACAGCGTATTATCCTCGCGCCAACCGACGATTGGTGCGTCCAAAATCAATTCTTCGGGTGACATTCCACGTTCCAGTGCCGCCAGATATACAAATGGTTTAATCGTAGAACCAACCTGGCGCATTGCTTGGGTTGCGCGGTTAAAAGAACTGTCAACAAACGAACGACCACCCGCCATCGCAACAATGCGTCCCGTGTGCGGATTCATTGCAATAATCGCACCCTGTAACTTCGGTTCGTTTGCGCCACGCACAGAATTATATCTGTCCAATTCCTTGTTTAACGCTGCTGATGCCGCCTGCTGGTATTCTGGGACAATTGTTGTTTTGATATACAGACCGTCGTTATACAAACGTTCGCGCCCGATTGTGTTCAGCAATTGACGACGAACATCTTCGGCGAAATATTGAAAATCGGGTGCCATCTGTGCGGTAAACCCACTGTTGATATTTAGTGGCTCGTCTGCAGCGGCGGCCGCCTGTTCGCGAGTGATGTATTTTTCTTCGACCATACGGCGCAGAACGTAGTTACGACGTTCAACCGCGCGGTCACGATTATTTGGAGCCTTGGGCAAGGAAGCCAAAAATGCGCATTCTGACAACGTCAATTCTGACACAGGTTTGTTGAAATACATTAATGCTGCCGACCCAACGCCATATGCGCGTGCGCCCAAAAATATCTGGTTCAAATACAAGGTCATGATATGTTGTTTGGAAAACGTACGTTCCAGTCGCAGGGCTAATATCGCTTCTTTAATCTTGCGCGAAATTGTGCGTTCAGATGTTAAAAAGAAATTCTTGGCAACCTGTTGCGTGATGGTTGATGCGCCGGAAAAATTGGTATGGAACCCCAATGCCCCCAGCGTATTGTTTGCCGTGGCGCGGATTATACCCTGGACATCAATACCAGGATGCGTCCAGAAATTCTGGTCTTCGGCGGCGACAAACGCATTTACCAACATTGGTGGCATATCGGCAAAATCAATAAAGACACGACGTTCTTCGGCATACTCAATTAACAACGACCCGTCCGACGCATACAGTCGTGTCGCAACCGGTGGCGCATATGTCGCTAATTTTTTATAGTCTGGCAAATCGTTACCATAAATCAAAACCAATGCCGCCAACGCAGCAATCGCCGCGGTAAAGCACCAGAACACAACATTTAACAAAATACGTAAGATTTTTTTGAATTTCATAGCACAAAGGTTAAGATATTTATTCAAACTTTGCAAGTGTCCATAATTCATAAACGCTCAAGTAACAAGAATGTATCTTTTTAATTTTTAAAAAATTTAAGGCCTTTAATAGGCCTTTTATTAAAAATCAGTCTTAAATCCAATCCTTACTCCATCTGTATCTACTCCTACACTTACTTCTTCAGGTATATATTTATCAACTAATACCCATGTAAATAATGCTGATACAGCAGCTCCTGCTAAAACATCATGCCAGTAATGTGCTTTTGCTTCAACTCTACTCCAACCTGCAATTAAACTCATTCCATAGGGGATTAATGCAGGTTTCCAACCATATCTTTTATGAACAAACATAGCACCAGAAAAAGCACCAGCTGCATGACCACTAGGAAAAGATTTCTTATCATTACCATTTGGTCTTTCTTCTATTTCCAATGCTTTTATTCCCTCACTTGCCAGTTGTGATAAAATTACAGATTCTCCTAGTTGAAGAGTCCCCGCCCAGTCTTTTGCCATAATAGTCATTCCTAGTGCATAAGTAGGACTCATAACCATCATAACATCACCAAGTTTATTTTTATTGCTAAAGGGACCTCCTGCTTGTGCTTTTGAAGCTATTATTAAGATGGTTAATATGGATAGTATTATCACTATCACAACATTCACTTTCTTTGACATCGTTTGTACTCCTTGTTTTGTGTCAAATCAAACAAAACACCATCAAACAAGAAGTTTGATGGTTGGAGCTTACTAACAATGCATTGAAGATTGTCGTGCTTATTCAATATATTACACACACTCCAACCACTGATATGATTGGAGATATTTATTGTCATCTCTGACATCAATGCTATGGGTTAGTAAGACCCAATGACAGATTGCTCTGTCATCAATAAGAATTAGACCATATATAAATTTTTAGGTCAAACAGTATTTTTGACAGTTCTAATAATTAAATAAAGAGGGTTTAATATGTTAAAAAGAATAAGAAAAACATACTTATATTTTTTAAAAAAGAAATTTATAACCTTACAGCTAAAATCAGGTCATTCATATAACGAAATAGAAATAAATTCAATTGTAAAACGCGCCAGTGGCGCGTGATTTTATAATTCAATCTTGCCATTAGTGGCGATTAAATCTGCCCCCATGGATATTTGTCCCCCTGCCTCGCGCACTAACAGGTCGCCGGCTGCGATTTCTGCAAAATCCAACGGTTCAGATACAAATCCGTCAAATTTCCCAGACGCAACCCAGGCCAAATCCAACGCTGGACATCCTGTGCGACGAATATCCGCAGATACCGTACGTGTGTCATTTGTATTAAACGCAACCGTTGCCTGGGGCAAATCGGTAATATTAGAAACCCGAACGCGGGCAGAATGAAACGCCGAAAACGCATATGCGCCACGACCAGATTCTGCATAATACAGACGTTCATCAATTGGCGAATAAACTAACGCGATTTTTGTTTCGTCATTTGTCCGCAACGCCAAAGAAATTGCAAAATACGGATTGGCACGGACAAAATTTGCTGCGCCCGACAGCGACAAAACAAATTCATCACGACCGTCGCCATCACGTGATACGTTTGGCGTCAGTAATCCCGCCGATGGGCGCACCAACAGCAAATCGGACAAAATGCTTTCTTCGATGCGGGCAGATGCCTTTTGCACAAAATCGTGCGCACCGTGCAACGACTGTTGCAGGTTTTCAACCTCTCCAAAGTCACGACGCAGACCGGACGCCGTCCGTTGCAACGCCATGAACATTTTGTTTAATTCGGTTGAACCCTTTATCAACAGTTCCATTGTGTCCCACCCCACAGGTTTGCGATATTTAGAATTTGAATCCAGCAAATTTGCCCTTGAATTTTTCGGCACGCTGACCCTTGTCACCGGCGTTAGAACGCTGACCGGTCCAGGCACTGTGGTTCAAGTTATCTGTGGACAAAACCAAGTCTTTTTTTACAGAAGAATACATTTTCACCGTCTTGCCATCTGTGCGTGTGACGTTGATTTCGTGATATTCAGGATGAATTCCTTTTTTCATCTTATTACCCTTTTTATTTTAAATTTAGCGTGCAGATTATACAAGGATTTTTGCATATTGCAAGAATTATTAGTATCGACCAATGCAACCCAGATACGAATTTCCCGTCGATTCCAGGATATTTATAAACTGGGACTGATTTTTTCCAGAAAACAGTGCCAGTATCGTTCCCGCGTCCGTGGCCAGCATATCTGCGACTGTGGCAACGCTGGAATTCATCTTTTTAAAGAATCCGCTGGTCGGATAAATTTCTGCCGCCAGCAACTGGTTCTGACCAGTACGCCGCGGTGCAGGCGTCGAAGTAGCCGCGCGGATAACCATCAGTTGACATTCTGGGGATATAATCAGTTTATCGGTTACAATAGCGTCCGACCCCAACAATTCGCCCCACCACCCGGTTGATTCACAGAAAACAGGATAAAACACCGTTGCATCTGGATTGTCGCGCAAAAACGCCACAACGTCAATGTCATCGGTTAAAACATCTGGCATTATGCCGACGGTTGTATTTATAACCTTGCGTGCCAGGCGGTAATCATTATCGCCGTTTGCCCGGGGTGGCCAATAAAGAATCGGAAACTGCTTCATTGCTATGAATTATATCAGATTCGGATTGCACAAAAAAGGGGGCTATGTTAAATAAAGGGCTTGATTTTTTATTTTTTTATTGCGGCATACCACTTTTTCAGGTTTCCCCACATAATATTTATGTTCTTTTTTGTTGTTTCATAGAAAGACGTAGGAATATTCACGTTTGCGAACAATGCCTTGACCAGGGCGGGAATCGACGTCATGAACATCGCGATAAAGATTCCCATCAGTATGATTGTTATCAAACTGTCGTTGCGCATCATCAATCCATCAATCAATAAAGTCGAATCGTTTTGCGCCAATGCCACAGCCAAACGTGACGCCCCTGTCCATTGGCCAAATACCGCATTTAAAAACATTATAGAAAATGTTACAAATACACCAACCATCGCGATTCCAGCGGTTGCCCGAACGACATCATCAATAATGGAACGAATGTTTCCGCCACCATTTGGGAATATTGGCCAACCCTTGAACAGCCACGCCAGTAACATCAGCGGCAACATTATCAAATCCATGGACAGTTTTATAAATACCTCTAAAAAATACATTGGCACGGGCAACAATGCACACAAGAATAAAACCAATACCAACAACCCTGCAAAGAAAATCGGGACATTTGGAAAAATTGGGATATCCCACATAATCTTGTGCATATATTTGGAATTAAACGCCATGTTCATCATTGTCCAGCCGACCGTCATTCCCAGGCCCGTCATTTGATGCACATTTGCCAATTCGCACGCCAGATTATGACGCAAACGTGGCGAATACGCCCCCGCAGACGCCGCCGCGGCATCAACCGACACAGGATCAGCCACCGCAGTGGCAACAACACATTCAGAAAAAGCATCGTTGCCCGACACCGCCCTATTCAGTGACAATCCGATGTTGAATATCGGCGTTATCGCAATTTCTGATATCATACGTGGCAGTGGCACCAACAGCAACGCACACAGCGTGACCAGTTTGACCAGGTGTGTGCCGAAATTTCCCGCGATGGCCCAGGGTTGTTCTATCTTGGCATTAAAAAATCCACCGAATAATTTCCACGCGAACCATACCGCCGACAGACCCGCCGCCACCGGAATTACAACCGTGCCAATTGCGCTGTATGCCCGCGGCAACAAATTAGACATTGCCGCCATAACATCTGAAAACATCTGGCACGACCAACACGACGAAAAGAAATTCATTGCGTCCGCCATATTGACCGGCGACGCCGTGCGAAATATTGAAAAACCGACAATTACCCCCAGGCCCGCAATACCACCAATCACCAGTGGCGCGACCGCCCCCGCCGTCAATGGCAGGAACGAAACAAAAAGAATCCAAAACTTTTTTAGTCTGTTCATCGTTTAAAGTATATCACATTTTGTTCCAAATGTGATATAATTGAACAGATAAATTATAATAAAATTAGAGTAATGTATTTGTCACTGCGCCAGTTTTTGTTTCGCGCGTTGCGCGCGATATGCCCAATGTTGGTTGGGTTGGCGTTGTTTGCATTGCCATTCCCAGCGCACGCCGAATACGGAATTGTAGATGCATTGGACCTGTCGCCGATGGTGCCGATGGTGCTGGACGCGATGATGCAAATTGCAACCGGCGGATATGATTTCTTTGTCGGTAACGGGACCGGCATTATATATGTTTTGGTCTGGGGATTTTTGGCGGCATCGATTGCACTGTATCTAATAAAATTATATTTGCCAAAAGTATGGGTTTCTTTTTTCGGATTTTCTGGTGGCGGTAATATGGCGTCAGGCGTCACCGGTGAAACAATTATAAAAAATGTTATGCAACCAGGATTTCGCGCATTGATTGCCGCCGTTGTTCTGTTGCAAATCAGACCCGTGTATGTAACACAATGGTTGATAAACCCATTCCTGCAATTTGGTGCGTTATACACACATGCGATAACCGAAACGATAAACGACAACACCGGTGGCGCAACCACAGAAAAGATTGAATGCCCCGAATCGATTGTCCAGAAAGAATGGATTAGTCGCGATTCGTGTGAATTCTTGGTTCAACCGGTTGCCGACCTGTCGCACGCAAATAATCAAATTATCAAACGCGGGTTCGATTTTATTATACAGGGCCTGCGCGGGCTGACTACACTGGTGCCCCACGGTGGCGAAGATTTTCTTAATTTGATTACAGGAATTTTATTGGTAACAACGTTTGTGTCCAGTAATATATTTATGGCACTGTTGATTATTCAGGGGATATTCAATTTCGGCATGGCGTTGATTCTGTATCCGTTCCAGGTATTAGTGTGGGTTGCCAAGCCAAAAAATCCAGACAAGATATTTGATGTATGGCCAGCATTTTCTGGGATAACGAAATCACTGCAACAGCTGATTATTACGATGATTGCATGTGCATTTATCCTGTGCATAAATCTGGCAATTATAAAATCTCTGTTCCAATGGTCTAGTTCTATCTTTGTCGTTGCTGCGGGCGGCGCGACATCAACAAATATGCCCCAGATGGCACACAGTGCGATGGGATTTGGCAATCATTCTGTGCTGTGGCTGTCATCAATTCTGACGTTCTATGTAATGTTGCGCATATTTGAATTGACGCGCAAGCAACTGGATAAATACGTAGGTTCTGGTATGGATAACCTGTATAAACAGGTCAACAGTGACCGCAAAACACTGTGGAAGGGAACCAAGGATTGGGGCAAAAAGATATTTAACGCAGCAGGCTGGGCTAAAAAGAAATGAACGGCTGGATGAATTCTTTGGTGGATACATCAGTCCAATGTTGGGGCTGCGCGGTATTTGACCGCCTGTTTCAAGTTGTGTCATATGCGGCAGGTGCGGTATATAAACAATTTACCATTTTTTGCGTCATATTATTTTGTGTATTCTTTGCGTTCTTTATCATCAATGCCGTGTGGCAAAATATCCGTGGCGGAATGCGCGACCCATGGTATTCAAAGTCGGTGCGTCCTGTAATTATAAATTCATTGGTGGCGTTATCTCTGCTGAGCTTGGGCGTGATGGTGCCGCGCTTTATGACGCAAATCACGTTTGAACCAGCGACCGAAATTGCAATCGGGTATACCCAAACAATGTTGCAGACCAACGCCGAAACCGTGAACGAAAAGGTTACATACCAACCCATGAAAATGGACGACACGGGATTCTATCGCCCAGAAATGCGCGACAAAATCGTATTGTTGATGAAGACGACAATTACACAGTTCCAAACATTTATCAAACTGGGCATTGCCGTGATGGACAGTGCGTTCACCTGGAAGGCATTACTGGGTATCGGCGCATTGATAAAGCATATTATCATATTCTTTGTGGGTCTGTATTTGGCGTATGGATTTTTCAAATTATTTTGTCGTTTCTGTTTTTACTTTGCCGACATTATTATCGCGATGACGTTTTTTGCGTTCTTTTTCCCATTGTCCCTGATGCTGGTATCGTTCAAGGGCGCGTCCGACGTTCCATCATGGATGTCTAAAATTGGATCCAGTTTGGGTGTAGGACAATTTAAAAACCTGATGAATGCAATTATCGCATTGGCGTCGGCGGTGCTGACATACACTGTTATTATGGTGCTGATTGCGACATTTTTTGCCGCACACGGCACCACCAGCGCAGATTTAATGCAGGTAATATTATCGGGCGATGTTTTTAACGCAGAATTATCTGATGATAACTTGGCCGAATTAGGTATCGCCAGCAGTGTTGTGTTGATTTACGTTCTGAATTTTATCCAGGCACAAATACCAAAAGTTACAGGAATGGTTCTGGACACATTTGGTGTTAGTGAAGACCACAAATTGGGCGACCAATTGGCAAACGATGCCGAAACACTGACACGGCGCGTTGTTGAAACCGCGGCCAAGACCGTAAAAACAATTGTCAAGGGTGGTAACGAAAAATGATGAAGGCAAAACTGATTTCTATCGCCATCCGTGTTGTTATGTGGGCAATTGCCTTGGGGCTGGGGATATGGTATTTGTCATCGTCAATTGGTGGCGCGGCATTGACGTATACCAGCATGGATAACTTTATGTCGGCAATCGGCGCGTCTGACGATATTGCGGCGGCAAATGGCTGCTTTATGTGTGGATACATTGCCGAATTATTTACAGTAATCAGTGACGCCGCCGAAATGTTCTGGACAGCAATGCTGGACAACATTTGGATATTGCTGGTAATTGGGTTTGGAATTTTCCTGTTTGTTTATACTGCGCAATACATTTTTGACGCAGCCAAACAAACGACCACGCTGGACGGCAAGGACAAAAAGTTGGAATTTTCTGCCTGGTTTGACAAGATATGGCGCCAGGCCGCACGCGTGATGATGGTTGGCGCGGCACTGGGTGTTTTGGGACTGGGCGGAACAACCGCACTGCGCACGATAACAAACATAACAATTACCCCCGTAATGTATGTCGGCGCAGAATTATCAATGGCAGCAACTGGGGTTACTGACGCAACACAATGTGGCGCAATGGACGTGGCCACAACAGGCGACATATTAAACCCAGTATTACAACCGTTCATGTGCGTTATGGGAAATCTAAACAGTGTTATGCTGGCCGGGGCGGCGGGCGGTTTTGCAATGATGAATTACGCATGGCTGGGGATGGGCGGTGGCGCATTTACATGGGTTGCAGGATTGGCACTGGTCATAATGTTTTTGATAATCGGATTTGATTTGTTTTTCCAGGTTTTGTCGGTGGTATTTAAACTGGTATTTCTGATTATATTCTTGCCACTGTTGGTCGCGGCATACGCGTTCGAGGGAACATGGAAACTGGCTGGCAATGTCGTCGGGGGCGCAATAAATATGCTGGTAAAATCGGCGGTGCGAATTATTGCGATTTCACTGAAAGTTTTGATTATCTATGCAACGGTATCATTTGCCGCTGATGAATTTTTCCCAGGCCCCCACGATGGATACAGTGTGATTATGCCACCATTTATGGGCCAGACCGTCCAAAACCCAGATGCGCAAACACTGTCTGTGATGAACGTATTTTCAACCTGTGAACGGGTTGGATTGGCGGACGGCGAAATGGACGCCGATAAATTCAAAGATTGCTTTACCGCGCAGCGTGCAATGGTTGAACTTCAATATCCGGGCGCGTTTGATTTCTTGACTGATGGGTGGGATTTCTTGCTGATAATGTTCTTTATGTTCCTGTTGTATTTCTATGCGGTATCGCCACGAATTGACGCAATGTTGGGCAAAGATGGGCGCGAATTGTTCGACTTTGGCACATGGACCAAAGAGTTAGGTAAAAAAATTTGGTCTGCCCCACAACAAATTTTTGACGCAATATCAAAGGCAATGGCAAAGAAAGACTGATGAAAAAATTGATGCGATTTTTTGCGAAAATTATAATGTGCGGTGCACTGGTGTTTGCCATGCCGGCATTTGGCGCAACAAATATGCCGGCCACCGGCGACATTGGCGATCACGGCACCTGGGCCACAGACCATAACAAGGACGCCCTGGTTGGGGAACTGAGTCACGATTTAAACGCATTTCATACAGTGCAATTGGTTGACAATTATGTCCCGGTTGAGGCTAAAGCCGGTCTGGCATTTATGAACGCACTGTCCATGGTGGGCGAAATACTGGATACATCACTGGTGCGTTTTATGATTATATTTATTGTTTTAGCATACATGTTCTGGATTATGTTCGAGGCATACCAGATGATGACCACCAAATCAAATGTGCGCGAATTGGCCGAAAAAATTGTCAAGAAAGGCGCACTGATTGCGATATGGATTATAGTATTGCGATTTGGCCCGGGTCAGATATTTATGTGGGTTATGGGGCCAATTGTAACCGTTGGCACGTATATGTCTGATTTGATATTAAACGCGGTGGCCGCCGCATCTGGCGCATCGTTGCCCGATACATGTGGCGCGATTCGGACAAAAGACGATTAAATACATGTCGAGACAATAAACGCGC
>OQVR01000137.1_pt1 | contig 28754 bp, 25 predicted proteins | sample 1691521 | NCBI WGS metagenome assembly OQVR01 (sample SAMN03418256, study PRJEB22391) | human gut metagenome | biome: human-gut; feature: organic feature; material: feces | host: Homo sapiens | place: Tanzania | collected 2013-01
TTGACAAGAAGACCGGGCACAGCATTGACAGTGAGACAAAGAGAGGCAGTGATATGTCCGATGACATCTCAGCATACGATCTGATCCTTAAGAACAAGGAGCGGCTGTTGAGTTTTGAGGAACCTTGCCGGTTCATATTCTCACACTCCGCGCTCCGTGAAGGATGGGACAATCCGAATGTGTTCCAGATCTGCACACTCCGTCACGCAAACTCGGCGATAGCCAAGAGACAAGAGGTAGGACGAGGTCTTCGCATCTGCGTGGACCAGAAGGGAAACAGAATGGATCAGCAGGAACTCGGCGAGGATGTTCAAGAGGTTAACAAACTGACCGTCATTGCCAACGAAAGTTACACGGATTTCGTGGACGGACTTCAGAAAGAGACCAAGGAATCGCTTCGTGAAAGGCCGACAAAAGCGGACATCACATTCTTTGAAGGGAAAGTTGTCACCCGTGTTGACGGAGGCAAACAGACTCTTAACGGACAGGATGCGATGATGATTGTCGGATATCTTCTTGGATGCCAGTATATTGATGCGAATAACAACATCACCCGGAAATACAAGGATGATCAGAAAAAAGGAACCTTTCAACCGATGTTCCCTGCTCTTCAGCCTGTGGAAAAAGAGATACACAAACTGATTCAGTCCATCTACGATGAAAAAGTAGAACTTACGAATATGGTTGAGAATGGTTACGCCACGAAGACTCCGGACAACGCTCTAAATTCCAATTTCGGCAGGAAAGAGTTTCAGAAACTTTGGAAACTGATCAACCATAAGTACGTCTATACCGTTCACTATGACAGTAAGGAACTTATTGATCACGCCATACGCTCAATTGACTCAAATCTGTTCGTCTCGGAGCTAAAGTACGTGATGACCATTGGAAATCAAAAGGACGTGGACAGTTTCGGTGGAGAGCAGACCACGACAAAAAGCATAACGACCGTCAGCACGTCAACCGTTCCATACGATCTTGTCGGTGAAATCGCAAAGAGGAGCACACTGACCAGAAAGACCGCCGCGGCGATTCTCCGTGGTATCAGTCCAAAGAAACTGTCATTGTTCCGGAACAATCCGGAAGAGTTCATCACCAAGGTCAGCAAGTTGATAAAGGAGGAGAAGGCGACAATCATTGTGGAGCATATCCAGTATGATAAACTTGAGGAAACCTACGACAGTGACATATTCACAAAAGAGAAACGCAGTCAGGACGTAGGCAAGGCATACAGGGCGGCAAAGAGCATTCAAGACTATGTCTTCACTGACGGCATCGCTGACGACAACAATGAGAAAAAGTTCGCAAGATCACTTGACCAGGCCACTGAGGTCTGCGTTTATGCGAAACTGCCGCACGGCTTCCAGATCCCGACTCCTGTCGGAAATTACTCACCGGATTGGGCGATAGCGTTCAACGAGGGGACAGTGAAGCACGTTTTCTTCATCGCAGAGACCAAAGGGGATATGAGTACTATGGAACTCAGGCCGATTGAGACGGCAAAGATAAACTGCGCCAGAGCTCTTTTCAATAACTTGAGTGGTGCCGATGTCCGTTACGACTGTGTTAAGAGCTACGATGACCTTCTCACAGTGATGCAGAAATAGTGGTTGAATACCGCCCTATACGCTGAGCGATGAAATGACCAGCTACAGCGAGGACAAGGCCGAGAATGACGAAGAGCAGCATTCCCCACCAGGGCCAGACGAGGGATAATGAATATGCCGCGTACGCGATGAGAGGGACGGAGATAATGCTGGTCACAAGTCCGGGAACATAGCCTTTGAGGGTTACAGCACGCACGAGGTTTATCAGGGCGCACACTGAATATGCCATAAAGACTGTCGTCCAGACGAGTTCGGCCCATAAACCGCCGGCGAACAATGCGGCGGTCGAAAGGAGAACCGCAAGGAAACAGGCTCCGGCGGCTATGAGGAATGACTTCATATTCATTCCGGAAAGCCGGAAGAGGACATTCAATAAATTCGGGTGTTCATTCATCAAGGACACCCAATGCCGCCCTGCCCATCGCTTGGCGGTGAACAGCACCTCAAGGGTATGGCAAAGGGAAACAGCAAGGATCGGGAGTACTATATACAGTATCGAAAGTGCGCTCATATTCGTTGTTTGTTACATTTCAGCAATATAGAGGCTCAGCCTGATTTCTATGGCTGAGTCCATAGGCGTGATTCACTTCAAGCCGGTTTGCCATTGGAACAGCAGCGGGACGAACCGGCTGAGATAGATGCGCCAGTTGCGCCAGATGTGGCCGCCGTCGGACTCTACGTAGGAATATTCATAACCGGCGTCATCGAGTTTCTTGCGGAAGTCGGAGTTGGCCTGATAGAGAAAGTCATCCTTTCCGATGCCGATCCAGAAAAGTGATGGTTTGGTGGCGAAAAGTCTCGCCAGTTTGCCATCAAAGTCCTCATAGACAGGAGATTTCTTTTCCGGGAATATGGCGGCGGAGAACAGGCCTATGTACGAGAAGGTGCCGGGATATTCCTTTGAGATGTGGAGGGAATGGAACCCGCCCATCGACAGTCCGGCTATCGCGCGTCCCTCCTTTTTGCGGATTGTACGATAGTGGGAGTCAACATATTCAATGATTTCAGGGAAGGAGGTTTCGTAGGTGCCGTCCATTGTCTTCGGAAGGTTGAACTGTGGCTGGACGAGGCCGTTGGAAGTCTCGCCTGGGGCGGCCTCCTGCGAGGCGTTGCCGTTCGGCATCACCACGATCATCGGCTTCGCCTTGCCTTGCGCGATGAGGTTGTCAAGGATTTGGGAGGCGCGGCCGAGTTCCATCCACGCCTGTTCGTCCCCGCCCATTCCGTGCAAAAGGTAAAGCACAGGGTATCTGGCCTTTCCGTTGTTTTCATAACCTGCCGGAGTGTAGACCGTCATCCTGCGCCTCATTCCAAGCGAAGGGCTGTCATACCAGACCTTCGACACCGTCCCGTGCGGAACATCATTCACCTCGTAAAGATCAGCCTGCCCTCCGCCGACAATGAATATGCTCGTGACCGTGGCCACGTCCCTTATCTGATAGACATTCGACGGGTCGTTCATACGCTGGCCGTTCACTATGAAAGAGTAGCTGTAAAGCTCCGGCTCAAGAGGGGCACTGGTATATTCCCAGACACCGTTCTGATTCTGTGTCAGTTCAGCGATGCCTGGAACCTCGAACTCGCCGTTCGGAGTGCTGATTTTCTGTGGCGGCAGAAAGTCGCCGGTCACCTGGACTCTTATTACATTTGGGCCGGAGTACCTGAAAGTCACCGTGTTGTCTTCATTGATTTGAGGGGACACCACCTGCGCCCCGCTCCAAAGCGCCTGCTGCGCGGAAGCGTCCGGAGCCATGGCGGACGCGAGCATAACCATTGCCGCCAGACAAAACAATTTATGAATATGTTGTCTCATAATATGACCTAATGTTTAGAAGCTGTTTATATGGTCGGTTCGACACTTCGGCAGCTCTGTGCACCGCAGGCTCACCAACCATATAACGTCAGAATATCAAGATAAAACACAGAGCGGCGAACGCGGCTCCGGCGATCGGGCCGAGGACAGGAACCCAGCTGTAGTTCCAGCCGCTGTCGCGTTTCGGACTCTTGAACGGAAGAACAGCGTGGGCGATGCGCGGGGCAAGATCCCTTGCCGGATTGATCGCGTAGCCTGTCGCACCTCCAAGGGACATACCGATCGCCATAATGAGCATTGTGACAGGGAACGAGCCGCTTGCGCCAAGGCCGACTTCCGAGGTGTTGCCACTAACGGAGAACATAAGGATGCAGAACACCAGTAGCCAGGTTCCGACGAACTCGCAGAAGAAGTTCCTCGCCGGATTGTAGATGGCCGGCATCGTGCAGAATGTGCCGAGTTTCGTGTCCGGATCGTCAGTGGCATCGTAATGATTCTTGTAGAATGCCCAGACAAGGGTCGCACCGCAAAAGCCACCTAACATCTGCGCGATGATGTAGCCTAAAACCGAAGCCCAAGGGAACGAGCCAGCCACGGCCAAACCAATTGTCACGGCCGGATTGAGATGCGCTCCTGAATATGGTCCAGCGATGAAAACTCCGCACATCACGGCAAAGCCCCACGCCAAGGTTATCACTACCCAACCGGCGCCCTTGCCTTTGGATTTCTCAAGGCTGGTGCAGGCGCAGACTCCGTCACCCATAAGGATTAGTACAAGTGTGCCGAGAAACTCGGCGAAATATGGATTCATAATATTCACTACTTATTGGTTAATGTTCGTCCGATAGCGTCGGCCCATCCGGCTTTGGCCGCCTTGACTGCATCTTCCTCCATAGAAGGAGTGAACACGCTGTCTGCCTCCCATTGCTTCTTCACGTCATCAAGGCTCTCCCAGAAGCCGACAGCCAGCCCGGCAAGGTAAGCCGCACCGAGAGCCGTCGTCTCGGTCACTTTAGGCCTTATGACTTTGGCGCCAAGGATGTCGGACTGGAACTGCATCATAAGGTTGTTGCGGGACGCGCCGCCATCCACTTTTAATTCCCCGAGATGGATTCCGGAATCCTTCTCCATAGCCGAGACAATGTCCATTGTCTGGAATGCGATGCCTTCAAGAGCCGCTCTGGCGATGTGTGCCGCCGTGGTTCCACGGGTTATTCCGAATATCCCGCCTTTAGCATACTGATCCCAGTACGGAGCACCAAGTCCCGTCAACGCAGGCACCATATAGACTCCACCATTGTCCGGTACAGAGGCCGCAAGAGCCTCAACCTCAGATGAACTCTTGATGATTCCAAGGCCGTCACGAAGCCATTGAACGACAGAGCCGGCAACGAATATAGACCCTTCAAGGGCATAGTCCACCTTGTCGCCGATCTTCCACGCGATGGTGGCGAGAAGGTTGTTCTTAGACATTATCGGCTTCTCACCTGTGTTCATCAGCAAGAAACAACCTGTGCCGTAAGTGTTCTTGACGGATCCCGGCTCGGTGCACATCTGACCGAACAGAGCGGCCTGCTGGTCACCGGCTATTCCTGCGACAGGAACGTTTCCGCCTAAAAGATCAGTCTCTCCATAAACTTCCGATGAGGATTTGACCTGCGGCATCATCGATGCGGGAATATTCAGAAGATCAAGAAGCTCTTCATCCCATTCCAGTGTGTTGATATTGAACAGCATCGTACGGGAGGCGTTGCTCACGTCCGTGATGTGCTCGTGTCCGCCGGTCAGGTTCCACACCAGCCAACTGTCCACTGTGCCGAAGCGAAGCTTTCCCTGCTCGGCACGCTCACGGGCTCCCGGTACATTCTCAAGGATCCAGCGTATCTTCGTTCCGGAGAAATAAGCGTCGATGATGAGGCCGGTCTTGCGGCGGATCATATCCGTCACTCCCGCGGCCTTGAGCGAGTCGCAATATTCAGAAGTCCTTCTATCCTGCCACACGATGGCATTATAAACAGGTTTTCCTGTCTCGGCGTCCCACACGATAGTGGTCTCGCGCTGGTTGGTGATTCCGATGGCGGCGATGTCCGCTCCCCCAAGTCCAAGCGATGTGACCGCCTCAGTCATCATCGCATATTCGGTGGCCCAGATCTCCATCGGATCGTGCTCCACCATCCCCGGCTTCGGGAAATGCTGTGTGAATTCCTTCTGGCGAACGGCCATAGCCTCGCCCCTCTTATTGAAAACAATGGCCCTTGACGAGCTCGTGCCCTGATCCAGGGCGATGATGTATTCTTTCATATTCAAGAACTAATCTTCATTAACGTGTTAATAATCCTGGTCACGCCTGCCTGGAAAGCAAGCAGACAAACGATTCCATGACGACCGTTTGTCCAAACAAATGTATAAAAATTTCCTTTCAACTCCAACCTTTCCTCTAAAGGTTAATGAATATGCTAATGAATATTCAAGTGCCGGAATATTCCACCTCCATTGCCCTTCGCATCTATGAATATGCCATCATTCTTTGAACTCGCACTCCTGGGTAACACTTCACCCACAAAACGTTGCCGAAAAGAGCATGAAATACCTCTTAAGCAACAAAAACGCCATAAATCGTTACCGTTCAGAGACGTCTCTCACACGGCTATAATTGATAAAATCCTATTAATAAATAAGTTACAAAACGTTGCTCTCCTGCCATGACCGGCAATAATTTGTAACACATTGTTAGTCAATCGAGACTGTTTCTCAAAGATAAGTACCACCTCGTCGAGAACATTTTGCGATATATATGCTCCCGTCAGAGATAAAAAGCAATGCGACGGAAGCAATTTTGTGCAACACTGCGCTTTCTGGGCCCCGAGCGTTGCCCGAGAGGGCTAAGAAGAGATCCGTGGCAACATTTTAACGTGATTTCGTTGCTAAAGAGAGACGAAAAAAGACCGCAGGAAATCTGCGGTCTAAAATATTGTCAGCCAAAATCGGCTTCAAATAAACTTGGGATTAGGCCTCGGCCTCAACGGTTACCTTTACGGTGGCCTTGACAGCCTTGTAGCACTTGACAGAGCCTTCGTACTCGCCTACGGTCTTGATCTCACCAAGGGTGATGTTCTTCTTGTCAACCTCTACACCAGCGGCCTTGAGAGCTTCTTCGATCTGAGCTGTAGTGACAGAACCGTAGATCTTGCCGGACTCGCTGACCTTTACGGCCACCTTGACAGGTGTGGCCTCGATCTTGGCTGCGAGAGCCTCGGCGTCAGCGATAAGCTTGGCCTCTTTGTGAGCCCTCTGGCGCTTTGTCTCCTCAAGCTGCTTAAGAGCGGACTGAGTGGCGGCGCAAGCGAATCCCTGAGGGATAAGGTAGTTGCGGCCGTAACCTGACTTTACCTCTACCACATCTCCGGCCTCGCCGAGATTGGCAACTTCTTTCTTCAAAATGATCTTCATAATCTCGCTCTCCTATTATTTAAGAAGGTCAGTTACATAAGGAAGCAGAGCAAGGGAACGAGCCCTCTTCACTGCCTGAGCGACTTTCCTCTGGAACTTCAGAGAAGTACCGGTGATACGGCGAGGGAGAATCTTACCCTGCTCGTTGAGGAACTTCTTAAGGAACTCAGCGTCCTTGTAATCAACATACTTGATGCCTGCCTTCTTGAAACGGCAGTACTTCTTCTTCCTAACCTCTACTGTAGGAGGATTGAGATAGCGGATTCCTGCGTTCTGTGCGTCATTCTGTGCCATAATTCATTCCTCCTTGATTATGCGTTTTCCTCTGTTTTCTCTTCAGCGGCTACCGGAGCCTCAGCCGGAGCCTCCTCTGCCTTAGGAGCGGCAGGCTTGTTCCTGTTCTCCCTTCTCTTCGCGGCGTAAGCCTCGGCGTGCTTGTCAAGAGCCACGGTAAGGAACCTGATGATCCTCTCATCACGGAAATACTGGGTCTCAAGGGTGGCGATGAAGCTTGGCTCAGCCTTGAACTGGATAAGATAATAGAATCCTGAGGTCTTGTGCTGGATTGGATATGCCAGCTGACGAAGTCCCCAGTCCTCCTCGTACACTACCTCGCCACCATTGTCGGCGATCAGTTTTGTGTACTTGGCAACCGCTTCCTTCATCTGTTGTTCAGACAAAACGGGAGTTGCGATGAAAACGGTCTCGTACTGTTTTAACATTTGACTTAATTGTTTAATAATAAATAAATTGCAGTCCTTTCGGGGACGTATGCCAACCCAAAAGGACTGCAAATATAGTCAATTATCTCAACTTTCGCAAATTAGAGGTCAAGACAAATTACTTTTCAGGAATATTCTCAAGCACGGCGACGAGGAACTTCCAGGTCTCGGCGACGGAAGCGATGTTCACGCGCTCGTCCGGAGAGTGAGGATAGAGGATGGTAGGTCCTATGGAAACCATCTCCCAGTTCGGATACTTGGCTCCCATAATGGCGCACTCAAGCCCTCCGTGGGTGGCCGTGATCTTGAGTTCCTTTCCGAAGAGGCTCTTGAAGGTGTCCTCCAGAACCTTGATCATCGGAGTGCCGAGTTTCGGAGCCCAACCGCTGTAAGCGCCTGATGTCGAATATTTCGCTCCGGCGAGCTCAAATACGTAACGGATCGAGTCGGCGAGGTACATCTTGGCGGCATCAATCGAGCTGCGGGTCAAGGAGTGAACCGTGAGATGTCCCTTCTGGGTGCGGACGATAGCCATATTGGTAGAGGTCTCGGTCAGGCCAGGAAGAGTGTCGCTCATCCTCTGGACTCCGTGAGGGCAGGCAAGGATGGCCTTGACAGCCTTGCCGATCACCTTAGGGCTGATGTAACGGGCAGCCGGAGCGCTCTGCTTCTCATAGATGAGAATCATATCCGGGTCTGAGTACTGGTACTCGAACTTGGACTCCTCGAACTTCTTCTCAACGAGAGCCTTGACCTTACGGGAGTCCGCTGACGGGACGAGGATCTCGGCCTCGGCCTCGAACGGGATGGCGTTGCGGAGGGATCCACCGGTGATGGACGCGACCTTTACGTCATATTCAGAGATTACGGCTTCGAGAAGACGGCAGATGATCTTGTTGGCGTTGCCCCTGAAGAGGGAAATGTCCATTCCGGAGTGTCCGCCCTTGAGTCCCTTGACGGTGATCTTGTAGCCGACGAATCCTTCAGGAGTCTTATATGTTCTGTAAGCGAAGTCAGCCGCGCCGTCAACTCCACCGGCGCAACCGGTGCAAAGCTCGCCTTCCTCCTCAGAGTCAAGGTTCAGAAGAATGTCTCCCTTTAATATTCCGGCCTTGAGCGAGTTGGCTCCGGTCATGCCGGTCTCCTCATCGTAGGTGATGAGAGCCTCAAGCGGGCCGTGCCTCAAAGTCTTGTCCTGAAGAACGGAAAGAGCGAGAGCGACTCCGATTCCGTTGTCGGCTCCGAGGGTAGTTCCCTTCGCGGTCACCCACTCCCCGTCTATCTCGGTCTCGATAGGATCAGTGAGGAAGTCGTGCTTCGTGTCAGCGGTCTTCTGCGGAACCATGTCCATGTGGGCCTGCATTATCACTCCCTTGCGGTTCTCGTAGCCTGGAGTGGCCGGAACTGTGAATATGATGTTGCCGGTGTCGTCCTTCTTCACGTCAACACCGTGTTCTTTTCCCCAGCCCAGGAGATAGTCCTGAACCTTGCCTTCGTGCTTTGAAGGACGAGGAACCCTTGTCAGGCCGTAGAAGTTCTCCCAAACGGCCTTTGGCTGCAAATCTTTAATTGTCATAGCGTTATTCTATTAATATGTGAATATGTATTCTTTAATGTTTGCTGAATATTTTTTCCGGATTACTTTGAAAGCGGGAAATAGCCCTCGGTTCCGAGCTGGTAGATGGCCATCCTGTCCTGAAGGAACGAGGTCACGCCATCGGAAAGACGGACTGTGCAGATGGCCGGAATCCTGTAGATGGCCACATTCGACTTTGCTTGGGCACCCTTGCCGGAAGCCTCTCCGATCGGCTGAGGGACAATCTCCAAAAGGTAAGGTTTTCCGGACATATTGTCTGCCGAGACGATTCCGTCTGTATCTGAGATTCTGAACGCGACGTAGGTCTGAGACTTTCTGTTCTTTACAGGAACGACATCGCATTTGAGTTTCTGGGTCTGGAAATCGCTGTAGCCGATGAACATGGACATATATTCCTTCTCCAGAGCGGAGATTTCCTTGAGGGCCGCCCCCATAGCCTCACCACTGTAAGTTGCGTCGGTGTCGCCTGTGACGATCTGAACCCTTTTCTGACGAAGATTGAATATCATGTCGGCTGCCTCCTTGGCCCTCTGCTCAAGGGACTTCTGGACAACCATATTCTGCTGCACGGCGATGCGGTTGTAGGAAGCGTCCTCCTTGACTCCACGGTAAAGCGTGGCGGCCTCGGATGTAAGGTTGGAGCTTACACCCTTTCCGTTGAAATCAGCCCCGGCCTGCGTGGTGAACCTCCACTCGGCGCTCTCGCCGAAACTTCCGTCATTGACCGCGATAAGTCCCTGGGAGGTAAGCGAAAGGAAAGACTGCGTGGCCTTGTCCGGATTGACATAGTAGCGGAAATTCTGGTCGGCCTCGATGTACGGGGTCATACGGACCGTGCTGAGCGTGCAGGTGGTCTGGTCTGCCTGACGGGCGTCAACGCCAAGATATTTCTGGGCGTACTTGGCGTAAGGGCCTGCATAGAAATATTCACGGACGGCCTCCACCTCGATTGTAATGGTGGTCTGAGGAAGGGCGTAGGAAACGGTTCCTACGGGATCCTGAGCCGAGATTCTTCCGGCTGGCAGCAAAGCGGCGGCCAGACAGAGAAGCGATACTGTGCGGTAATTCTTCATATTCATAAAATTTTTGTCATTTCCATCTTTTGTGCGTCCAGAGGTAGTTCTCCGGGTGTTTTTCCAGATCGACCTGAAGCAGGCTGTAATATTCCTGCATTATCGAGTGAGGGGTCATCGTCGAGGCGTCGCGGCATATTTCCTTGAAGGTCCATTCGTAGTGGCCTCGGGAGACCGGAATCAGGCTCATATAGAAGACGCTGTAGTGCAGTTTGTGGGCGATCGACGCGCCGCCGAGCATCGTCCGGGTCGGCTGGTGCATAAAGTCCACAACGTCATTCACCGTAGAGTTCCGGTAAGGGCACTGGTCGGTCGGGATTATGTAGATTTTCTTGTCCTCCTTGTGAGACAAGGCGAAACGCAGGAGGTTCACGGAACTGACGTAACCGGTGTAGCCGTAACGCAGAACCGGAGCGCAGCGGTTGACCCGCATTATCTCGTCCCACATCTTGCTGCTCAAAGGCTTATAAACGGCGATGAAGTCATTTGCCTCCATCTTTGACCGCTCAGAGTCCGGCCTGTAGTCGTAAGTCAGGCAGCCACCGGTTAGTTCCCAGTTGCCGAAATGGCTGTTCAAGACGACAACCCCGGGGCTCTCGGCAAGCGCGGCCTCCACGGTGTCCAGGTTGGTATATTCAACCAAACGTTTCCTGTGCAGCCTTTCAGGATTGCGGCATCCGCCGAACCAGATGGTCTCGGCTATCACCTCGCCGAAATGCTTGTAGAAGGCATTGGAGATTTGCTTCAGTTCCTTGTATTTCTTGTCAGGGAAAGCGCGGGAGAGGTTGATCATCACGACATCACGCCGATAGTGCATAACATCACGCAGCAGCCAGGCAAAGAAGCCCGCCCACGCGTAATGGAATCCCAGCGGAAGCGCCGAGATCACCCTCAGAAGTCCTTGCATCAGTTTCGTCAAAATCTTCATCTTTCTACAATCTGTCGCACATCAGGCAAATATAATGAAAGAGGAGGTCAATATGAAATTTAATTGAGGTCAGGACCCCATCATATTTCCAACCATTCCACCTCGCCGCCCCAGATTGACAGGAAACGCAAGAAGTCCGCGCCTGAGATCACGACGCTGGCCGTGTTCTCGCAAGGGTGGAAACTTATCTTGTCGGCGGTACGCAACGTGCTGTCAATGTAATATTTGACACGGTGACCGTTCGGGAAGAGTTCCTTGGGATCCGCATCCTTCGGATCGATGTCATTGATAAGTCCGAAGGCCGACACCGACCCAGGATGCAGATCAAGGCATCGAACCATCCTTTCCTCCGACGCGAAAGACAGCTTTCCCTGCTTCAACGTATGCTCCAGGCTATGGATGTCGAGCGTCTTATGGCATTCCATACTCACAAGGTAGTGCCTGTTCCCCTTATGGTTCCGCAGAAAAAGGTTCTTGCAATGCGTCGCGTCAGGAATATTCCCCCAATACGCCAGACACTCCTCCACCGAGCACAATGCCGGATGCTCGTACAACTTATATTCAATATCATTGGCCTTAAGGAAGTTCAGCACTTTGCTCCTCAGCCGGCCACGTTCCAATTCATCGATTTCCATCTGCGTTTCTGTTTTGGGTGTAAATTTAGGCAATTTTTCGGTTATGGGAACGAGAACTCAGAAACGGCGTACCTGGATTCCTCGTATTTCCGAATCTTTCGCCTGACTATTTCATTATCAAATATTGAAGCTGATTTTATGAATATTCTGTATAAAGCTCCTAAAAAATCACTATTTTTGTTATTTCGGAAACCTCGGAAAAATAATGTAATTACACAAAATTAATATGAGACATCTTAGGGTGCCGAACATAACAGTAAACTAATGAATACAGCGCAATACAACCACCTGTTCTCTTTCATCTGGAACATCGCGAATGATGTTTTGGTACACGCGTTCGAGAAAGGAGATTACAAGAAAATCATAATGCCGATGACGGTTCTCCGCCGTCTTGACATTCTGCTGGAGCCGACAAAAGACGCGGTTCTGGAACGCAAAAAAGCCTTGGATGCTGCCGGCATTTCCAATCAGGAACCAGTTCTATTTCAGACCACTGGCTACCCTTTCTGCAACACATCACGTTTTACGATGAAGAAACTGAAGGCCGAAGTTGATCCTAAGCGCCTGAAGATGAACTTTATCGAATACCTTAACGGCTACAGTAAAGACGTTCAGGACATCATAGACAAATTCCGTCTTCGTCAGCAAGTGGATAACCTTACTGATGCAGAGCGTCTTGGTTCAATTATAGACAAGTTCACCGACAGCACCATCAACCTCAGCATCAAGCCAGTCTTGGACGAAAAAGGAAATGAAATTCTTCCAGCCCTCGACAACCATATGATGGGAACCCTCTTTGAGGAACTTCTTCGTAAGTTCAACGAGGAAAACAACGTCACCGAAGCCGGAGAGCACTTCACACCAAGAGACTACGTGAAGCTGTTGGCTGACCTCGCCATACTCCCAGTGGCAGACCAGATTGAAGACAACACCTACAGCATCTACGATGGAGCCTGCGGTACCGGCGGCATCCTGACCATCAGCGAAGAGGAAATGAAGCGCATGGCAAAAGAACGGAGCCGAAAAATCAACATCAACATTTTTGGACAGGAACTTCAGCCGGAAACATTCGCCACTTGCAAAGCAGACCTTATGATTTCCGGTGAGTGCCGTTCTTTCAACTACATTCTCAACGGTTCATCACGCCAGTACATAGCATTCGGTTCCACAATTTCGGAAGACGGTCACAAAGGTGAGACATATGACTTCTGCATTTCGAATCCCCCGTTCGGCACTCCTTGGAAAGAGGACCTGAAGAAATGGGGACTTGCCGATAGTGAGAAAAAGAAAATATCTGACCCTCGTTTTAAGTTCGTCTATGATGATAATCCGGATTTCAATGTGATTCCAGGCATCGGTGACCCGCAGATGCTCTTCCTTGCGAACAATGTAAGCCGTATGAAGCACGGTACAAAACTGGGTACACGCATTGTCGAGGTTCATAACGGATCGTCGCTCTTCACCGGCGATGCCGGTGGCGGAGAAAGCAATCTGCGCAGATTCATCATTGAGAATGATATGCTGGAAGCCATCATCGCGATGCCGGAGAAAGACTTCTACAATACAGGCATCGGCACTTACATCTGGATTGTCACCAACCGTAAAGAGGCTCGCAGGAAAGGCAAAGTCCAACTCATCGATGCCACAGCCATCAAAACGCCTTTGCGCAAGAATCTCGGAGAGAAGAACTGCGAGACCAACGATGATGACCGCAAGAAGATCCTCGATCTGCTTATGGCGTTCGAAGAGAATGAATATAGCAAAATCTTCCCCAACGAAGAATTCGGTTACTGGGAAGTCGAGCTCTTCAAGCCGGCAAAAGACGAAAGCGGCAATGTCATCAAGGACAAGAAGGGCAAAGTGAAGATGGCCAAGGTCAAAGGCGAGGTGGAGCAGATTCCATTTACCTATCCCGGTGGCATTGAAGCATTTCACAAGAACGAAGTTCTCCCCTACGAGCCGGAAGAAGCCTTCGGAGAACCGACGATCGGATATGAACTGAGTTTTACGAAATACTTCTATAAACCCGTGCAGCTCCGTTCCATTGCGGAAATAACTGCCGACATACGGGACATCGAAAAGAGCACAGAAGGACTTCTTAATGAAATATTGGAAAGATAATGCAGACATATCTTGACTTCAACCAGTACATCCGGCAAGGAGAACCCGCCCAAAAAGACAGGGCGGAGGCTTGGCGCGTCGCAATAGGACTGCAGGCTGTGGATGGGCTGAAGACATCCGAATACCTTCAGCAGACAGCACGCAGGAACATCGAAGGCGACATAACCATAGATGAAGCACGTGAACTCCTGAAGCAATACTATATCTCCAAGACCACGCATAATTCAGGAGATGCTGACAATGAAGAAGCGGACAAAGTCTCGGTAAACATCACTAAAATCCTGTCCTCCGGGACATTCGATTTCAGCGCGAACGGTATCATATCTCTGCACCGAAGAATTTTTGACGGAGTATTCAAACACGCCGGGCGGATTCGCGACTATGACATCTCGAAGAAAGAATGGGTGCTGGAAGGCGCGTCCGTCAGCTACCTGAACTGGGAGGATCTGCACCAGGCCTTGGAATATGACATCGAACAGGAACGCTCATTCTCCTACAAAGGAATCTCCAGAGAAGACATGATCGCCCACCTGACGAGTTTTGTCTCTGGGATTTGGCAAATCCACGCATTCTGCGAAGGAAACACGCGCACCACCGCCGTCTTTACCATTCAATACCTCCGCTCCGTAGGCTTCGACATCAACAATGACCTTTTCGCAGACCATTCCTGGTATTTCCGAAATGCGCTGGTGCGGGCAAACTATAAGAATCTTGTGAAAGGCATCGACTATTCCCCGGTCTATCTTGAGCGCTTCTTCCGCAACCTGCTCCTCGGCGAACATTGGGACCTGAGGAACCGCTACCTCCACATCAATCCCTCTCCAGAGTGGAGCGTACAGCCGAACTTGGATTTCGGGGCAGGACAAGTTCAGGACAAGCTCGGGACAAGTTCAGGACAAGTACGGGACAAGTTCCACACGGATAATCCGAACATCGAGGTCCTGATCCGCACTATAGGGGACAAGGAGTTGTCCGTGAAAGAGATGATGGAGTGCATAGGGCTGAAAGGACGGGACAATTTCCTGAAAGTCTATCTTTCTCCGTCAATAGGCGACGGTTTCATACGAGCGCTGTATCCTGATTCGCCGAGGCATCCCCGCCAGAAATACCTTCTGACAACCAAAGGAACGATGCTTTTACGAGCTCTTGCTGAAAAGATTATGTAAAGTTTATGGCTCTGACATGCGTAAAACTATGCCGCGGGCGGAGTGCTTGACATAATATCTGACTTTACATAAACCATCATTCACCGCGACTACCAAGAACTCGGCAGCGAGATCCACATTGACATCTACGACGACCGGATGGAAGTATATTCACCGGGAGGAATGATTGACGGCCGCCTGATTCAGCAGTTGAACCCGCTTTCCGTCCCGTCCAAACGTCGCAATCCCTCCCCGCCGATTTCCTCAGCCGTCTTGACCTTATGGAACGACGTGGCAGCGGAATGAAGAAAATCCTCGGAGAATATGCCAGATTCGAGTCATTAAAGGAATACCACGCCCAGAGTTCAGTTCCAACGCCACCGAGTTCCACGTAACCCTCTGGAATCTCAACTACGGCACCGATGTCGTAAAAGATGTCGCTAACGACGCATCCGATGCCACAAAAAGGTTCGTAAAAGGGTTCGTAAAAGAACCACTACAGTTCACAAAAGAGTTTGTAAAAGCCCAAAGACGCATATATAAGTTGATTTCAACGAACCATCAAATCAACATCACGGCTATTGCAGAGAATTAAGGTGTATCTACCAGACAAGTCCAGAAGTACTTGAGAAGGCTCACTGAATTACACCTCATCGCCCGTGAAGGCGGACGCAAAAACGGCATCTGGAAGATTCTCGACAAAGACTACGATGATTTCACATCATAGGTATGGATGGCAAATACCGAGGGATAAGCTGTCATTGACTGCCCGTTTGATTATACGGCTACGAACAGATCCTGACATTGGCTATGCGCGGCCTGCGATGTTCACATAATTGCCATAGAGTCGGCCTACGACATAAATTTGGTGAGTTGAGGAGTTTTGCGTATATTAGTAACTTGTTATGCGAGCAGGAAGAGAGAGATGGATTTTGGACGCACGTATGACAGCCAAACGGAGAGCCAAGCGGGGCATAGAATGAAATATTAATAACACAAATAATTTAAAAGTAAACAACATTGTATGAAAGGACATCCTAAAGGACTGATTTCAGCGGCGCTGAGCAACATGGGCGAGCGCTTCGGGTACTACATTATGAATGCGGTTCTCACACTCTTCCTTTGTTCGAAGTTCGGGCTGAGTGACGAGACTGGAGGACTCATCTACTCATTCTTCTATGCTGGAATCTACATTCTGAGCCTCGTGGGAGGTATCATCGCCGACCGCACGCAGAACTACAAGGGAACCATCCAGAAAGGTCTCATCATTATGGCGTTGGGCTATGTGGTTCTCTCCGTTCCGATCCTCGCGACACCTGAGAACAAGTCTTGGCTCCTGCCTCTGACCTGCTTCGCTCTCTTCCTGATCGCGTTCGGCAACGGTCTGTTCAAGGGCAACCTCCAGGCGATCGTCGGACAGATGTACGACAATTTCGAGGCCGAGGCCGCCAAGCAGGGTCCCGAGGCTCTCAAAGAGGCACAGGGAAAGCGCGACTCCGGTTTCCAGATCTTCTACGTGTTCATCAACATCGGAGGCCTCGTGGCTCCGTTCGTGGCTCCGCTTCTGAGAAGCTGGTGGCTGAAAGTCAACGGATTCATCTACAATTCCCAGCTCCCGAGACTCTGCCACGAGTTCATCAACAACGGGACAACTTCACAGAACTTCCTCGACGAGGCAGCCAAGGCCGGTGCCGATCCTGCTGTCCTTGCACAGGGCGGTGAGGCCATCGGACAGTTCTGCACAAACTATCTGGACGTGTTCAACGCCGGTATCCACTATTCCTTCATCGCCTCCGTCGTGGCCATGATGATCTCTCTTGTGATATTCATTGTCAACAAGAAGAAGTTCCCTACCCCGGCCAAGAAGGCCGCTTCCACCAACGCAGGCTACACCGCTGAGGAGAAGGCAACCATGGCAAAGGAGATCAAGCAGAGAATGTACGCCCTGTTCGCGGTTCTCGGCGTTGTGATCTTCTTCTGGCTCGCGTTCCACCAGAACGGACAGTCCCTCTCGCTCTTCGCGCGTGACTTCGTCAACACCGACAAGATCGCCCCGGAGATCTGGCAGGCCGTCAATCCGTTCTTCGTGATCGTGCTGACCCCTATCATCATGTGGATCTTCGGCGCCCTCGGCAAGAGAGGCAAGCAGATCTCGACCCCTCGCAAGATCGCCTACGGAATGGGAATCGCGGCGACCGCCTATCTGTTCCTCGCGATATTCTCAGGCGTTATGGGTTATCCTTCAGCCACCGATTTCAGAGGTATGGAAGTCGCCCAGCAGGCAACTATGAAGGCCGGACCTTGGGTTCTGATCGCGACCTATTTCTTCCTCACCGTGGCTGAGCTCTTCATCTCCCCTCTCGGACTCTCGTTCGTGTCAAAGGTGGCTCCTAAGCATCTGCTCGGACTCTGCCAGGGACTTTGGCTCGGCGCCACCGCGGTGGGCAACCTCTTCTTGTGGATCGGCCCTCTGATGTACAACAAGATGCCTCTGTGGGCCTGCTGGAGCGCGTTCCTCTGCATGTGCCTCCTGGCAATGGGCGTGATGCTCGGCATGGTCAAGTGGCTTGAGAAAGTAACAAAGTAACATAGTATGTTCAAAAACCAACCGAAAGGTTTATTCGCGCTCGCCCTCGCCAACACGGGCGAGCGCTTCGGCTACTACACGATGCTGGCCATCTTCATGCTGTTCCTCCAGGCCAAGTTCGGATGGGAGCAGTCAACGGCCAGCCAGGTTTACTCGATCTTCCTCGCGGCGGTCTATTTTATGCCGGTCGTGGGAGGATGGCTCGCGGATAAGATAGGATTCGGAAAATGCGTCGTGACGGGCATCTGCGTGATGTTCATCGGTTATCTGGTACTGGCAGTCCCTACAGCGGCCAACGGGTTTGGAGTCACCGTGATGCTCGCGGCCCTGCTGCTCATCGCTGTCGGAACGGGTCTATTCAAGGGGAACCTTCAGGTTCTGGTCGGCAACCTTTACGATGATCCACGGTACGCATCCAAACGGGACAGCGCGTTCAGCCTGTTCTATATGGCCATCAACATCGGCTCGATGTTCGCTCCGGCAGCCGCCACGGCGATCACCAACAGGTTCCTGGCGAAGGCCGGGCTGATCTACAAGGCGGCGATTCCTGCCCTTGCCCACCAGCAGATGGCCGGCACGATCACTCCGGAGGGAGCCGAGCAATTGAACGGGCTTATGGCGATGATGCCGGACGCAAACGCGGCCGGAATGGGGCTCGACCAGTTCTGTCCGTACTACATCGACAAGCTTTCTGCTTCTTACAATATGGGATTCGCGGTGGCGTGCATCTCACTCGTGGTCTCGATAGCGATCTATTTCGCGACAAAGAGCTGGTTCAAGCACGCTGACGTCAACGCCAAACAGGCCAAGACCTCCGGAGGCAATTACGTGGAACTCACTCCGAAACAGACCAAGGAGCGTATCGTGGCCCTGTGCCTCGTGTTTGCTGTGGTTATCTTCTTCTGGATGGCGTTCCACCAGAACGGCCAGTCGCTGACCTGGTTCGCACGCGACTACACGCAAAGCACTGCCGAGGGCTGGAGCAGAATCGGATTCAACATCTGGGCGCTGGCTCTCATCGCGACCTCAGTCTATACTCTTTTCGGAATATTCCAGTCTGAGAAGACTTCCGGCAAGATCGGCTGCGGAGCCGTGACCGCCGCCCTTTGGTGCGGAGCGTATGCGATATTCAGAGGCCTTCCTAACCCTCTGGAGATTCAGCCACAGCTCTTCCAGCAGTTCAATCCGTTCTTCGTGGTGGCCCTCACACCGGTGTCTATGGCCATATTCAGTGCCCTCGCCGCGAAAAAGACCGCCAAGCATCCTGAGGGACTGGAGCCTTCCGCTCCGAAAAAGATCGGTATCGGAATGCTTGTGGCGGCCTGCGGATATCTGGTGATGATCTTCGCCTCCATTGGCCAGCCTTCACCGGCTTCGCTCAACGGCACGGTAGCTCCGGATCCAGTGGTGCCGATGTACCTGATCGGAACCTACCTGATCCTGACTTTCGCCGAGCTTCTGCTCAGCCCAATGGGCATCTCCTTCGTGTCGAAGGTGGCGCCTCCTAAGTACAAAGGTCTTATGATGGGTCTGTGGTTCGCGGCGACCGCTGTCGGCAACTACCTCAGTTCCATCCCTGGACTGCTTTGGAAAAAGGTTTCCCTCACGGCCAACTGGAGCATTCTGATGGGACTTTGCATCGCCGCCGGTGTGGTGATGTTCGCGCTGCTTAAGAAACTGGAGGCGGCGACGAAGGATTAAAACAAAATACTTCAGGCTCGGCAAAAATGACTTCTAAATGACAGAAGAGACAAGACAAACTTTGATCCTGTGGGCTGAGACCTACAACGACCCTCAGTACTTCCAGGAAGATCCGATAGCTTTCCCGACCTTGTTCGCGCAGCGTTTCAAGGCCGGGAAACGCTCATTGGCCGACGTGGAAATCGCGGCGGTCTTCGCGGCGCATTTCGCCTGGGGCCGCAGGGCGATGATCATCAGGGACTGCGGCAGACTTTTCGAGGAAATGGACTGGAAGCCTTATGAATATGTGATGCGCGGCAAGTGGCGGGACGACGGCACCAGCATCCACCGCACGATCAAATGGAGCGAGGTGGCTGGAATATGCTCCCGTCTGAAAAGCGCCTATGAGGCAAGCCCATCCCTCGAATCTCTGTCCCAGGACGAGTTCAGGACGAATATCTTCGGCCAGAAATCCGACCTCAAGGCTCCGAACAAGAAGATCAATATGATGAGGCGGTGGATGGTCAGGAACGATGGCAAGGTGGATTTGGGAATATGGAAGGACACGGATCCAGCCTATCTTCTCATCCCGTTGGATGTGCACGTCTATGACGAGGCGATTGCGCTCGGGCTCACGACCAGAAAGCAGAAGGACATCACTACCGTACGGGAGATCACCGACTGCTTCGCGGACATATTCCCCGGCGATCCTTGCAAAGGGGACTTCTCCCTCTTCGGCTACGGTGTGACACATCCAAAGCCGACCAAAACAAAATAACGAATATATTCGTATAATAATAAATGTGGCCGACAGTTTGCAATATTCGCAAATGATTGTCCGCCTTTGGGAATTGATATATGCCAAGACTTTTCATCATAGCCGGTTGCAACGGTTCCGGGAAGACCACGGCGTCCTACGCGCTTCTGCCGGGGATGCTGGAATGCAGCGAGTTCGTGAACTCCGATGAGTTCGCGAAAAGCCTTTCGCCGTTCCATCCGGAAAGCGCCTACGTCGCCGCCAGCCGCTATATGCTGATGAAGATGAGGTTCCTGCTCCAGAGGAAGGCCGATTTCTGCATCGAGACCACGCTCGCCACACGTTTTCTTCTCAAGGTGATAAAGGACGCGAAGGAAGCCGGGTACTATGTCACGATTCTGTACTTTTGGCTGAACTCTCCGGATCTTGCAGTCGCAAGAGTGGCCGCAAGGGTGGCCACCGGAGGGCATAACATCAAGGAAGAGACCATCCGGAGGCGTTACAATGTCGGACTCCACTATCTTTTCCGGGACTTTATGCCGATCTGCGACAGATGGCTTCTCCTTGACAACTCGAATGTGCCGTTCTCAATTGTGGCCGAGGCGTCGGAGGACGGAAAGATAATCCGGGAACCGGAGAAGTTCAGCAAGATCCAGGCGATCAACGAAGAATATGAAAAACATCTGGAAGAAGAAAAAAGGAAACTAAAGAATGTACAAGGATAAGAATTTTTATCTCAACCTGTTCCAGGTCAGCGAAGCACAATTGGAAAGGCTTGCGGCCGATGGTCTGAAAGGAGGCGGAAGCTACTGCGACCTGTTCTTCGAGAACACGTCCTACAACGATCTGCTGCTGCGGGACGAAATCGTCTCCTCAGGCGGATTCCACATCGACTACGGTGTCGGAATCAGGGTTCTGAAAGGAGACAAGACCGGCTATGCCTACTCCGAAAGCACGGATTCCCGCTCGATGGCCGTGGCGGCCCTGGCGGCCTCCAAGATAGCGGAAGGCGGCACCGGAACAGCGTCTGCGATTTGCTGCAGAACCGTCACAGCGCCTAAGGACAGATATTCTTATGAATATGATTGGAGATCATCCGACGCGACGCGGCTTGTCCCGTGGCTGGAAAAATTGAAGGAGAAGATTGCCGCGAAAGACTCCAGAATAGTGAAGATCATCGTCTCGTTCTCCGGACAAGTAAGCGATATCCTGATGTTCAACTCCTTGGGAGAATTGACATTCGAGACAAGGCCGATGGGAATCCTGTCAGCCTCAGTCGTGTTCAGCCAGGACGGCAAGATCGAGAGCAAAAACACCTCCAGGGCGTACCGAGCGGGCACAGAGATGCTTACGGAATCGCTTCTGGACGAGATCGCGGACAGCATTGAGGCGGGGATAGACGACCGTTTCGTGGCCAAACGCCCGAAAGGCGGGCAGATGCCTGTCGTGATGGGTGCCGGAGCTTCGGGGATATTGCTGCACGAGGCTATGGGACACGCTTTCGAGGCGGATTTCAACAGGAAAGGCCAGTCAGTCTTCTCAGAGAAAATGGGACAGAAAATCTGCGACGAAAGCATCTCGATCGTGGATGACGGCACGATTCCGTTCAATAGAGGTTCCATCAATTTCGACGACGAGGGCGTTCCGGGACAAAAGACATATATGGTAAAGGACGGGATTCTGACCTCATACCTGCACGACAGGATCAGCGCCGGATTCTACGGGGTCTCCCCTACCGGCAACGGACGGCGGGAATCATTCCGTTACGCTCCGATCCCGAGAATGAGGGCGACATATATGGAAAGCGGCAAGGCCGACAAGGAAAGCATCATCGCATCCGTGAAGAAAGGAATATATGTGGATCAGTTCAGCAACGGTGAGGTTCAGATCGGTGAAGGAGATTTCACGTTCTTTGTCAAGAGCGGATTCCTGATCGAGAACGGACGGCTGACCCAGCCGGTCAAGGACATAAACATCATCGGTAACGGGCCGCAAGCATTGGCCGACATTGTGGCCGTGGGGAATGACCTGAAGATTGACGAGGGGGCCTGGACGTGCGGAAAGGGACAGAGTTGCCCGGTCTCCTGCGGAATCCCTACCGTGCTGATCAACAAGCTTACAGTTGGAGGAGAATAAGATGGAAGAGATAAACGGAATGTTGACTGCGGAGGAGATTCTCGTCGCGGAGAAATGTCTGGAGAAGTCTCTGGCACTTGGAGCGGACAAGGTGCGCATCACGCTGAACAAGAGCCTGATGGAGCTGTTCGGAACCCTTAACGGAGAACTTGACAAGGTCTCGCACTGTCTGGACAGGTCGATCAGCGTCTGCCTTTTCGTGGACGGAAAATTTGGCAGTTTCTCCACCAACCGGCTGGTGGAAAGCGAATTGGATGATTTCCTGAAAAAGGCGATCGCAACGGTCAGGATGCTTGCGGAAGACCCTTGCAGAGACTTGCCGGATCCGTCCAGAACGGCGAAAAACGCCGTGACCGGCAAGGAACTCGGACTTTATGACGAGACTTATCCGGCCCTGACATCGGACGAAAGACTAAGGATGGCGATCGACGCGAGCATATTCAAAATGCACTGTGGCGAAGGACTAATCTCGGAGGAGGGGGAATATTCAGATTCCATCTTCGACTCACTTGTGCTTGATTCCAACGGACTTAGATGCCGCCACACCGAGACTTCCTTTGAATATGGGGTCGAGGTGACCGTGCAGGATGCGGACGGGAACAGGTTCAGCAGTTACTGGTGGGACGCCACACCGATGCTCAAGGATCTGAATATCAAGGACTGCGGTGAGATAGCGTTCAAGCGGGCGATGTCACAGATAGGCCCGGTCAAGATCGAGAGCGGGAAATATTCGATGGTCATTGAAAGCGAGGTGGCATCGAGGCTTGTGACGCCTGTGCTGAACGCTCTGGGAGGATATTCATTGCAGCAGAAGAATTCGTTTATGCTGGATTCGCTGGGGAAGAAGATGTTTCCGGAGTGGCTGAATATATGGGATAGGCCGGTGAGCGTCGGGGAGACGGGGTCGAGGCTGTTTGATTCTGAAGGGGTTGCGACCGCGGAGATGCCGATTGTTGAGAACGGGGTTGTGAAGGAATATTTCGTCAATACTTATATGTCGAGGAAGATGGGGGTCGAGGCTACGGTTGAGGACGCTACGAGACCGGTGGTTTTGCCTTGTTTCGCGCCATCGGTCGCTGAGCCTGTCGAAGCGACCTGCAGCAAGGAGGAACTGATGCGTATAGTCGGCGAAGGCATCCTTGTCACCGGCTTCAACGGCGGCAACAGCAACTCAGCCACCGGCGACTTCTCCTTCGGAGTCGAAGGCTTCCTTTTCAAGGACGGAAAGATCGTCCATCCGGTAAGGGAGATGCTCATAACCGGCAATCTCCTCACCCTTTGGAACAATCTTTTGGCCGCCGGAAACGATGCGAGGTTCTGTAAGTCAAAACTTATTCCTACCTTAGCGTTCGGAAATGTTGATTTCAGCGCGTGACGCGGAATCGTCAGCAGTTCATAACAAACAGAAAATAAATTCATTAACAATAAGATATCATTATGAAAGTACAGAAAAACAATGTGGTCGAGCTGACCTACGAACTGATTGTGGACGGAAAACTCGCCGACAAGGCGACGCAGGAGCGTCCGCTTGGCTACATTCACGGGACACATATGCTTCTTCCTAAATTCGAGAGCGAGGTCGAGGGCAAGGAGCCGGGCGACGAGTTCGCGTTCACCCTCACTCCGGAGGAAGGCTACGGCACATTCGATGCCAGCCGTCTCTTCGAGCTGCCTAAGGCCGCTTTTGAGATCGACGGGAAAGTTCGCGAGGATCTTCTCGTCGTAGGCCAGATCATCCCTATGCTCAGCAACACTGGCCAGGTCGTACAGGGAACCGTTCACGAGGTCAAGCCAGACACCGTTGTGATGGACTTCAACCACCCGATGGCCGGCAAGACCCTCAACTTCACCGGCAAGGTGGTCAGCGTCAGGGAAGCTACGGAGAAAGAGCTCAAGGAGGGTCTGCACGGAGAGTTCCTCCCACAGGAAGAGCACGAGTGCCACTGCCACAAGGGCGAGGGCGGCTGCCACGGCGAAGGTCACAAGGATGGCGAGTGCTGCCACGGCGAAGGTCACAAGGATGGCGAGTGCTGCCACGGAGAAGGCAAGAAGGACGGCGAATGCTGCCACGGCAACTGCGACTGCCACAAAGAGTAATAAAGGAAGATGCGCACGGCGGTTGTCATACTGAACTGGAACACAAAGGAATATCTTGAGCGTTTCCTGCCTGGTCTGCTGGCCTCGGCCACGGACGGGACGGATATCATTGTCGCTGACAGCGCCTCCACGGACGGTTCGATGGAGATGCTGTCCGAGAAGTTCCCGACAGTGCGGCAGATCCGCCTGGACAAGAACTACGGCTTCACCGGTGGCTACAACAGGGCCTTCAAGGCTGTATGCGAGCTGCCGGACGCCGGAGATCTTGAATATTTCGTGCTCATAAACTCTGACATCGAGGTTCCCCAAGATTGGTTGAAACCGCTCACCGACTGGATGGACAACCACCCGGACTGCGCCGCCTGCGCCCCGAAACTCCATTCGTGGTACGAAAAAGACTCCTTTGAATATGCAGGAGCGGCCGGCGGAATGCTGGATCGTTTCGGCTATCCGTTCTGCCGCGGAAGGGTTCTCAAGAGAGTTGAGAAGGACAACGGCCAGTACGATTCTCCGGCCAAGGTCTTCTGGGCCACAGGAGCGTGCCTGATGGTCCGCAAGACGGAATATTCAAAGATGGTAGGGCTGGACGACAGGTTTTTCGCCCATATGGAGGAGATTGATCTCTGCTGGAGACTTCAGTTGGAGGGAAAGAACATATTCGTTGTGCCTCAGTCGGTTGTGTGGCATCTCGGAGGCGGCACACTGCCGAACGACTCCCCGTGGAAACTGAAGCTGAACTACCGGAACAATCTGCTGATGCTCCAGAACAACCTCGCGAAGACATATTCATTGCAGGAAGTGAGGGAGCTGACGCCGGAAAAGGCTGCCGTCAAGGCTTGCAGACGCGCCCGAGGCACCATATTCCTAAGAATGTGCTTGGACGGCTGCTCTGCGCTTGTCTATCTGCTGACAGGCAAGAAAGACTGCTTCAAGGCGGTTTGGGAGGCGCACAAGGAGTTCCGGCGACTGGAGGTCAGGCCAGATGTCAAGGCGATTCAGGAATATGCCGACACACACCGCAGGATTGATGTTCCGGCGCTTTTCCCGGAGTGGATCGTGCCGCTTGCTATGCTCAAGGGGAACGGAATTTTTGAATATTTAAGAAAGTTGATATGAAAATCGTCATTCAGGGAGCCGGCGAGGTAGGTTCGCATCTGGCGAAGATGCTTAGTCTTGAGGCCAATGACATAACCGTCATTGACGATGATCCGCAGAGGCTTGCCAACATCAGCTCGATAGCCGACGTGATCGCCATCGAAGGAGCGCCATCCTCGCTGAGGGTGATGCGCGAGGCCGACGTGCAGGACGCTGATCTGTTCATCTCCGTCGTGCCTTTCGTGCCGCAGGATGTGAATCTTGTGAGCGCACTTCTGGCCAAAAATCTCGGAGCCAAGAAAGTTACTGCCAGAATCGATGACAACGACTTTCTCTCGGCCGAGAACAAGCTGCTGTTCAAGCAGATGGGCATCGAGTTGATGTTCTATCCCGAGAGGCTTGCGGCCGACGAGATCTTCGATCTGCTGAAGCACTCGTCCTCGACAGAGTCGATGGATTTCGCCCGTGGAAAGCTTCAGGTCGAGGTGTTCAAGCTGGAGGAGGACTCCCCTCTTCTGGACATGAAGCTCGCTGAGTTCGCCGCCATAGCGACAAGTGACGAGTTGCAGTTCCGTGTGATCGCTATCTCACGCGGTGGCAAGACCATTATGCCGAAGTACGACACCAAGTTTATGTTCAATGACTTGGTCTTCATCATAGCCACCCGCGAAGGTATGGCATTCCTGATGAAGTTCCTCGGCAAGAGCAACATAGAGATCGACAAGGTGATGATCCTCGGCGGATCGGACATCGCCGAGCTGGTCGCCGCAAGGCTCAGCCAGAAAATCAGTTCCGTGAAGATTCTGGAGCGGGACAAGGAGCGTGGAATGATTCTGTCGGAAAGGCTGCCGGACAATGTGATCATCGTCATCGGTGACGGCAGGAACTCCGACCTGCTTCTGGAGGAAGGGATCAAGGACTACGACGCATTTCTGGCCCTGACCGGCAACGACGAGGCCAATGTGCTGGCCTGCGTGGTGGCGAAGAAATTCGGCGTTGACAGGACCATCGCCGAGGTCGAGAACATCGAGTACATCCACCTTGCCGAGGAGATGGGCGTGGACTCGGTCATCAACAAGAAACTGATCACCGCCGGCCGCCTGTTCAAGTTCACCCTAAGCGGCAAGGCCCGCCTGGTCAAGTATATGAGCGGCACGGACGCGGAGGTTCTTGAATATACCGTCGCCCCGAACAGTGCCATCACGAAAGGCACCCTGAAAGACATCTCGTTCCCGAAAGACGCCGTGATCGGCGGCCTCATCCGAGGCAGCGAATCCTACATCGCGATCGGATCCACCCGCATAGAGCCCTACGACCGAGTCGTCGTCTTCGCCCTCCCGCACACCGTCAAGGACATCGACAGGCTGTTCAGGTAGATTAACTCTCAGAAAACAATTGAGTTTTTCTGTTGCCTTCCAACCATCTATTTGATACTGATGAAGGTGAGGAGAATCACAGGGAGGTAGTCTTTCAGGCTGGACTGGAGGGCTTTGCGGACGAAACGGATGTTGTTGTCAACCTTGTCTTCGGAGATATTCAACAACTCGGCGACCTCCTTGTATTTCAGGCCTTCCACATTGCTGAGGAGGAACGAGCGGCGTTTTTCCTCAGGCAGTCCGTCGAGGCATTTCTGGAAGATTGTGATGATCTCATCGGTGAACACGTCCGACAGGTCGTTCTCCTCGACCAAACGGTAATAGACCGGGTTCTCTTCCTTGTCAACCTCACGGGACTTCAACTCATTTCCTGTTTTCCGCAATGGGACACCCATTTTAGCAGTTGGCCGAGATGATGTCAAGCAACTCGGTGACTTCTGGCTCCTCTTTGGTGTGCAGGAGCACTGACTTTCGCTTGTTGTCGTATGGATTGATGTAATCGATCTGATATATTTTCTCCGCGAGTAAGCGGGCCCTGTCCAAGGTGATCCTAGTACCGGCAGTTTTCAGGATGCGCTCCAACTCTAGCATGATCGTGTACGCCACGAAACATATGCAGACGTGGGCCTCAATCCTATTGAAGAGCCTATGATACATCGGACGGATGTCCAGGTCCGTCTTGCAGAGGCGGAAGGCGCGTTCTATCATGAAGAGGTATCCATATTCCTCTATCACCCTGTCATCCGTGAGCGTGCTGTTTGTTGTGTAGCCCTTGTAGCCGTCCAGACATTTATCCTTGGCGACCTTGTCGTAGTCTATCCCGACCGTGGCGTCCCCCGTCATGGTGAGGAAGCGGTTGTAACCGCGGTTGTTCAGCTTGTCCTTGGTGATCCTGCCCGTCCTGAAGCGCTTCTCAAGCCGCCTGAGGCCCCTCTCGCGGTCCTCGGCGAGCCCCATTTCCCGAAGGAGCAGCTTGCGTCTTCGGGTGAGTTTCACCCGGTCCGCCTCGATGCCCTTTCTCAATCCCGTGTTGAAGTCCTTTTTCATGCCGCAAAAGTAAGGAAAGGTTTGATATATGCAAATATAATATATTGAGCGACGGTGTGTTAAATGTGGTTTACGGGCTTTCTGGCATGGTCGGCGCCCCTTCGCGTGGAGGACCGAATGAAAGATTTTTGAGTGCCTCCGCAGAACCCGCAGAAGGCTGCAGACGACAGATTTTCGGCGGTCGGGAACACGACCTTGCGGCATGAAGATGATTTTTGAAAAAAGTCTCAGCGGGATGGTGAAAGCCTCGCGTCATCCTCGGTTTATGGTCAGGACAGGGGCACCTGAGTAGTTACATTATTTGTATATTTAGCAGAAAAATTTTGTATATTTAGCAGAAAAATGAAGAAGAACATGATAACCAATGAATTTCAGTTTTTTGATCCCCTTGAAGATGATATAAGTATAGTATCAGATCTGCCTGGGAATTATATTTTCACATTGCGCGAAAAGAGTAAACTTCCGGATATTGGTATTCCTGTGACCTATACTAAGTTTAGAAATTATGAAGTCATTTATGTTGGCTTAGCCAGCGGTAGTCTAAGAGACAGAGATGTAAAAAAACACTTTAACGGAAATGCGGGAAGTTCAACCCTAAGAAAAAGTCTTGGTTGTCTGTTTGGATATAATTTAATTCCACGAGATTCACACTATAATAGCAATGGAAAAACAAAATTTAGTATAGATGACGAAAGCAAACTCTCATATTGGATGAAAACAAATCTATTACTGTTTTATTATCCAAATAAAGATTTTGACAGCATAGAATCCGTTTTAATTCAAGACTTTAATCCTCCATTGAATTTAGATAAGAATCACAATGCTATTAACTCCAATAGTTCGTTAATTTTTCCAGTGCCTAAGCGGCCCTGGCAGTAAATAAAACCA
>OQVR01000138.1_pt1 | contig 28642 bp, 30 predicted proteins | sample 1691521 | NCBI WGS metagenome assembly OQVR01 (sample SAMN03418256, study PRJEB22391) | human gut metagenome | biome: human-gut; feature: organic feature; material: feces | host: Homo sapiens | place: Tanzania | collected 2013-01
GACTGGAGTTCAGACGTGTGCTCTTCCGATCTAAGGTGATTCTTTTTATGGGAGAGGCATTAATTGCTAGAGGTGGAAGTTCTAGTGGTGGAGGAAGCAATGGATCTGATAGTGGAAATTGGACTTTAAAGACAGAAATCATTAATCAAAATGCTCAGTATATTATTCCAGCATGTAGAAATCAAGAAATTAGTGTAAGAATATTTGGAGGTGGTGGTGGAGGAACAGGTCAGTTTAGTCCTGGTATGGTTGGTGGTGGAGGCGGTGGCTGGATGAACAATGCTATTTTTAATAATTTAAATGCCGGACAAACAGTGCAAATTCATATTGGCCATGGTGGAAAAAATGGAGCAACATCAACATTTCCCAATGGAGCATCTGGAGGAACTACAACATTTGGTAGTTTGTTAAGTGCTAATGGTGGAGATGGAGCTACTTATAATTATAGTATGTATCGAGGAGGAGCATGTGGAGGTAATGGTGGAGCAGGAGGCGGTGGCTGTTCAAGAGGTGGCACTGGATTTCAATTTGGGGGTGGCGGATGTGCTGATATGTATCATAATGAAAGAGCTGCTATGGCTGGGGATGGTGGAAGATGGGGAGGCGGTGGAGCTGTTTGTGTAAAGTATAATAATAGTAGTATAATTCATGCAAATGCTATTGGTGGAAATGGTGGTTATTATGGAGGTGGTGGAGCAGGATCATGGGCTGGTGGCTATGGAGGAATGTATGGTGGATCTGCAGGATCTGATGGAAGTCAGCCTCGTAATGGTGGAGCAGTAAGACAGGATGAAAATAATTCTAAATCACAAATTACTTCTTATAGTGGTTTGGGTGGTAGCGGAGCAAATAGTAGATCTAGGGGAGGTAATGGTACAGATACTACTACTAAAAAAGATATCTTTAATGATGGAAATACTACTTTTAATGGTAGAGGGTATGGTGGCACTAATTATGGCGGTGGAGGTGGCTATGGTGGAAATGGAGGTTCTAATATAGGTGGAGGTGGTGGATATCCATGAAGAAAAAAATAAAAGCCAGCACAAGGCTGGCATTAACTGGAAGAAGGCAAAACATTATTTATTTTGCTGCATCCCGTTTTTCTCAAATGAATTTTTGGAAAGACTGACGTTCTGGGACTGGGCGCCGATGATTGTTGGCAATGATATAGTAATCAAGGATGAGGAAACTAAAAAGGCGCTATTACAATTGGGGCAAAACATATATGATTTTCAAGAGAGATTCATCGCTGTGTTTTTCAAGGACTGGTCAGATACCCTTAATGCCGTTAAGAAAACAGACAATCAAGGTATTCCGGACAATTGTAACCCGTATTATAAAGAATTCAGATGCAGTATTTAGAAAAAAGATGATAATACGAATCGCTATGTTTTGTCAGGCGTAAAAGGAACTCCTCTAATGTATTTCAATAACAAGTCAAATGCGGAACAATTCTTGTCTATCCTGCGAAATGTAGTTAACGTGATTATTGATTACTATAGAACTTTGTAATAACACGGAATTGATTAACGGTTTCTATCCTAATCCGGCTTGGGCTCCATCCTGCCCGGTTTCCAGCAAGCCTAAAGTGCATAATTCCGTTTTTTTTTAGGATTACTAAGAAGCTGTTTTGAATTGTTTGTTTGAAGGTTAAGAGCAAACTCTTCTCCTGCCGCTCACCTCAAAGAACATTTCAAGCAATACAAAACAGCTTCTAAATAATGTTTATTCCTTTACGCAGCGCACGCTGAGGCCTTGCGAGCGCGCGTCCTTATTCACTTTGAAGGTTCTCTTGCTCTTCATGATTGCCATATACTGTCCGTAAACTACCTGACTTGTGGAAGTCGCTGACTTGACGGAAGCGGTTCCGAACCAGACCCCGGCGTATGGATTGGCCTCTGGGTAGTCAAGACCACCCGATGCATACACTCTGGTGCCTGTGCAAGGGAACCACTGGTCTTTGTCAATCGCTCCGTGGTTCGTTGGATCCCACGTCATTTCCGTGAACTTCATCCAAGCGTACGGGGTGTTGCCGTCTGCGTCGCTGACCGGAACCTTGTAGCCGACAGGACACGGGTCGTAGATTGTCTTTTTCATGGAGACACCTCCCCAGTAATCATCGTCAGAGACATCAACCCAGTCTTTGGTGATGTAGTCACAATCATATTCAGGATTGCCGCTCTCATCGACATTGCCGTTGGTTTTGTAGGTCATGGCAAAGAAGGTGGCCGGCTGCTGAATCGACTTCTCGATGGTTCCGTGGAATTCAGCGAGATCCTTTATCTTGGATATGGCCTTGCCGTCGATGTCGTAAAGTGTTTTCTCACCGTCTTCCACATAGCTGTAGTCGTCATTGATAATAGTGAAAGCATTGGCTCCAGGGAACGGATCCTTGCGGCCCCATTGGTAAAGCATCCCGAAGTTGTCGAACGAGCCTCTGTTCATGTCGGTGGCTCCAATATTCCTGTCCATGAATGTCCACTGTGTTCCGGAAGCGTTTGCTTCGGTGGTGAAGAGAGTCTTCTCAGGATCATAGTCGCAGATCCAAAGGTGCCAGCTCCACAGGATGGTTCCGGCTTCATCGCAGACCGCTACGAGGGCGTTGCCTTTGCTTTCGGCGATCTCGGCATAGGCTGTCTTGGTCTCTGGATTGAGGAAAAGGGATTTCACAAGTCCCTTGGCGTCCTGCCATACGAGTTTTACAGAGGCCGCCGAGCCTGTCAGTTCCGTCGCGGAGTTTCCTTTGTGCGCCACATCGAACGAGGCGACGCTTCCAGGCTTGACAATGTAGCAGTTGGCGGTTCCGTTTTCAGAGAGATTCACCGCTGCCGTTGAAATTTCCTCTGGCACATAGACGGGTTTTTCAGGTCCGTTGTCCTTGTCGCATCCCGCGAAAGTGACGCTTGCCGCACACAGCAATGCCGCGAGCAGGCTTTTCTTGTAGTTGGTCATAAAATAATTTGTTAAGTACGTTTATATTTCTATCGTGAAGATAGGAATATTATTTCGTTCTTTCCGCATTATTTTACTATAAAATCGGTTTTATCCGATGTTTGAAGCATTCTTTGAATATTTATTCTCTGCGGCGATCTTTCCACAACCTTTACAGTAGTCTTTTCACAGCCTTGAAGAACTTGTAAGGCATATATCGGAATGGCAGGTCCAGCCAGGTCGGAGTTGTGACGACGGCGCGATAGTGCGTGAACGCGTCGAAGCTGCGTTTGAAGTGGTAGCTGCCGAGTCCGGAGTTGCCGACTCCGCCGAACGGAATGTTCTCGTTGGCGATGTGCATTATCGTGTCGTTTATGCAGGCTCCGCCTGAGGACGTGTGACGCAGGACGTAATCTCCGCGGCTTCCGAAATAGTACAGAGCCAGAGGCTTTTCCCTTGACGTGACGAATGAGATCACCTCATCGATCTCCTTGAATATCTGCACGGGGAAGATCGGACCGAAGATCTCCTCGCGCATCACCGGAGCGTCCGGCGAGACTCCGTCCAGAACCGTCGGCTCGAAATACCTGTCGCAACGGTCCGTGTGCCCTCCGAAAGCGATCTGTCCGTCTTTAAGATAGCCCTCCAGCCTGTCGAACGCTTTGTCGTTGACAATCCTGACGAAATGCCCGGTCGTGCTTGCATCGGCTCCCAGCAGTTCCTTGAAGCTGATTTCCAGTTCTTTAAGGAACTTATCTTTGATCTCTTCGTGTATCATAAGATAGTCCGGCGCGATGCACGTCTGCCCGGCGTTGAGGCTCTTGCCCCAAGCTATGCGCTTCGCCGCCACCTTGATGTCGGCGTCCTTGTCCACGATGCACGGACTCTTACCTCCGAGTTCCAGCACGACCGGCGTAAGGTTCTTCGCCGCCGCTCCCATCACGATTCTGCCAAGTGCCGGGCTTCCGGTGAAGAATATGAGATCCCAGCGTTCCTCCAGCAGAGCTGAGTTTACCTCACGGTTTCCTTGGACGACAGCGACATATTCATCGCTGAATGTGTCCTCGATCATCCGCTGGGTTACCTTGGAGACGTTCGGGACGTAAGGGGACGGCTTCAAAACCGCCGTGCAGCCGGAGGAAATGGCTCCAACAAGCGGAGTCAGAAGCAGCTGCACGGGATAGTTCCACGGCGAGATGATCAGCGCGGTGCCAAGCGGCTCGCTGATGATCCTGCTTCGTGACGGGAACATCTTCAGCGGAGTCGCCTTCCTTTGCGGCCTGCTCCATTTCCTTATGTTATGAATATGGCTGCGAATCTCCCCGAGAAGTATGCTGACCTCTGTCAGGTAAGCCTCCTCGTAGGACTTGTGCAGATCCGTCCACAGTGCCTCGCACAGTGGTTTCTCCCATTTGCGCACCGCAGCCTCGAACGCTCTGAGCCGCTCCAGCCGCCATTTCACGTCAAGGGTCGCCCCGCTTCTGAAGAAGCGCTCCTGCCGCTCCCTGATCTCCTTTATCCTCTCAATCGAAGTATTTTCCAAAATTATGACGCTTTATGAATATTCCGTCTCAAAGTTAGTGATTTACTCTTGATATTCAGAGCCTCATTCCCATTTTCCTGAATATTCCTTCGTCCGGTGAAATGATCCATCACGCTGTAAACCCCGAAGCATTTTCCGAATATGAAGTCGAAGACCGCGATCGGTAATATTCCTTGCCAGAACCGGATGAAGTGGTAAGGGAACGGGATGCCTTTGAAACTTTTGCCTTTTTCGATGGCTTTGATGACTTTGGCGGCGACTTTCTCCGGCTTCAGGATCGGGAATATCTTGGACTGCACGCCGTCAAACATTCCCGTGTCGATGAAGTACGGCGCCACGGACATAACCTTGACCTTGCTTCCCGCAAGTTTAAGCTCTATCCTCATTGACTCCGTCCAGCCGATCACCGCCCATTTGCTCGCGCAGTAGACTGACATCTTAGGCACTCCCAGCATTCCGGCCGCTGACGCTATCGTGCAGATGCAGCCGCTGTTCCTTTTGATCATATCCGGGAGAACCTGAAGCGCGACCAGCATAGGAGCCGTGGCGTTCACGTCCATCGTAAGGTTGATGTCCTGCACTGTCTGCCTGTCGAACGTCCTGTTGCCTCTGACAATTCCGGCGCAGTTGATCAGCACATCCACATCCCCGACCTCGCTGATGACTCTTGAATATGTCTCCGCCACGATGTCCGCGTCCGCGCAGTTAACCTGATAGGAATGGATTCTGTTCTTGTGGCCAACCATAGTTGCTCTGGTGTCAGCGTTTGGCTTCTTGGTGTCACTTCCCAAGATTCCGGCCAATTCAATTTCCGTCCTTCTGATATTGTCCGGATTTACATCCCAGATCACTAAATGAGCCACCTCTTTTTCCAGACAGATGCGTCCCATAATCTTGCCTATCCCTGAAGCGCCTCCAGTGATGAGCACTGTTTTTCCTTTTAAGTTCATATTATATACTACTAACTAACCACACAAATGTAAATTCTTTCAACCAATAAACAATGAAATTCGTCCTTTTGAAAAGTATTTGGGGCTTGACATCGTAATATTTCCACTTTATGACTACCTTTGCCGTATGGATGCATTGAACAAAGAGATGCTGCGTTTGGCTCTGCCGAGCATTCTCGCCAACCTGACCGTTCCGTTGGTCGGGATGGTGGACATCGCGGTGGCCGGCCATCTGGACACATCCGCGGCGGCTCTGATCGGTGGAATCTCGGTCGGGTCCCTGATGTTCGACCTGCTGTACTGGAACTTCGGATTCCTGCGGGCGGGGACCGGCGGAATGACGGCCCAGGCTTTCGGGCGGCAGGACTGGGACGATTGCGTCGGCAACCTTACAAGGGGAGTCGGCCTTGCGTTCATCATAGCCTTCGCCCTGCTCCTGATCCAATGGCCCTTCCAGAAACTGATCTTCCTCTTCGTCGGCTGCTCCGAAGAAGTCCGTTCGCTTGCCCTTGAATATTTCTATATCCGCATCTGGGCGGCTCCTGCGACCCTCAGCCTGATGGCTTTCCGCGGTTGGTTCATCGGAATGCAGGACACGTTCAGTTCGATGTTGACCGATGTGATAGTCAACGTTGGCAATATCCTCTTCAGCATCCTTCTGACCTTCGGAATCCCAGGAACAGCCTTTAATGGCCTTGGCTTCAAAGGAATAGCCTTGGGAACAGTCGTGGCGCAATATTCAGGACTCCTTTTCGCCTCAGGACGTGTCGCTCTGAAATTCAGGAATATAGTAGGAGGCGTCTCGGCTTTGGACCTCAAGGCCGCTTTCAATGGCGACAAGGTCCGGAGATTCTTCTCCGTCAACCGTGACCTTTTCATCCGCTCGGTCTGCCTGATAATAGTCTATTTGGCATTCACAGCCATCTCCGCCCGTTTCGGAGACGTTCTGCTGGCCTCCTGCTCCATTATGCTGAAGCTTCTGCTGGTATTCTCCTATTTCACAGACGGTTTCGCTTTCGCCGGCGAGGCACTCACCGGAAAGTTTGTCGGTGTCCGTTGGCCTCAGATGGTCCGACGGACCGTGGACTACACATTCGGCTGGAGTATGGGAATCGGAATCATATTCGTTTTCATCTATGCCGTCTTCGGAATGTCGATGGTTCGTCTTCTGACATCCGACGGCATCGTGGTCGAGGCAACCCGCGCCTTTATGCCGTGGCTCGTCCTCTTCCCTTTGGTAAGTTGCCCCGCCTTCACCTGGGACGGCATCTACACCGGCGCCACCGCCACCAAAGCGATGCGTGACTCCAACATCGGCTGCGTCGTCGCCTTCTTCTTCGTCTGGCTCCTTGGAATGTTCCTCTTAAGGCCAAAAGGAACAGCCGCCGCCCACCTCCTCTTCGCCGCCTACTACGCCCACGTCATCTTCCGCTCCCTCTACCAGACCTTCTGTTATCGTAAAGCCATCCTCGCCCCTATCCTGTAGTCTGGCTGCACCCTTTGGAGACGAAAAGAGGAGAATACGTTGAGGCTGACCCAAAAGGTCAGCCCCCTTCATGCATTTCAACCCCCAGTCACTCCGTGACAGCCCCTGAGGGGCATGGGGAAAGGATTCCCCAACCCACTTCGGTCGCTTTGCTCCGAGTCTTGTGGCTTTTGAGTCAGCCTTATCAAAAAAGACCGGAAGTGTTGCATGATAATGGATCCAGCGCAGGCCTGATGTTCATAATCCCGTAAAGGATTAGCGTTTCCTGAAATATTTCCCGACAACGGGGAGGGAGGAGAGGGGGAAGTCGCGCTTGATGATCACGGCGCAGAAGGCGAGGATCAGGACGGTGTTGATTCCGATGGCGGGCCAGGTGGAGAGATGAACGTTGGCGCAGGACATACATACATACAGGATCACGGCCAGGCAAACGTACAGGGCGATGTCCTTGAGCGGGTAGTTGATCGGGTACTTTTTCTGACCGACTATGTAGGACAGGACCATCGCGACTCCGTAGCCGGCGAAACCGGCCCAGGCGCAGGCCATATAACTGAACTTAGGGATGAACATAATATTCACTCCGAACAGCACGAGACATCCGATTCCGGAGAACAGCGCACCCCAAAGTGTCTGGTCTGTAAGTTTGTACCAGAACGAAAGGTTGAAATAGATTCCCATCATGATCTCAGCGGCCATCACGATCGGCACGACCTTGAGGCCCTCCCAATAGCTTGGACCGATGATGTATTTCAGGATATTCATATACCCTATGACGCAAAGGAACGCAAGGAGGGTGAATATGATGAAGTACTTCATCGCCTTGGCGTACATCTCCTTGCTGTTCTTGTCCGCCGCGCTGCCGAACACGAACGGCTCGTAGGCATAGCGGAAAGCCTGGGTGATCATCGCCATTATCATCGCGATCTTGATGCTGGCCCCGTAGATGCCAAGAGGCACGGACGAGCCTTCCCCATAGATGAACGGGAATATGATCTGCGAACCGCTCTGGTTGAGGATTCCGGCGATTCCAAGCACAAGGATCGGCCAGCTGTAGCCAAGCATCCTTTTCAGTAGTCTGCCGTCGAATCCGAACTTGAATCCGCGCAGTTCCTTCCAGAAGAAAAGGGTGATGAACGCTGTGCAGAACAGATTGATATAGAACACATAACCCACATCAAGCCCGCCATCGTAAATCCCGAACGGATTCGCTTCCAGTTTCGGAAGGATCACAAAATAAGCGAGATTCAGGAATATATTCAATCCGATGAAGAGTAGTTTCAACGCGGCGAACTTCAGAGGACGCTTCTTGAGCCTGAGGTACGAGAACGGAATGCACTGGAAGGCGTCTATCGCCACCGTGGCGGTCATAGCCCAGACGTAGGACGGATGCCCGGCATAGCCAAGGGCGGATGAGATCGGCTTTATGAAAAGCACCACGAGTCCCGCGAACAGCACCGAGGTCGTCAGCACCGAGGTCAGGATCGTGGAATATACCTTGTCCGGATTCTCGCCTTCCTTGTTGGAGAATCTGAAGAATGTGGTCTCCATCCCATAGGTCAGGATCACCAGCAGCAGAGCCGTGTAGGCGTACAGGTTCGTCACCACACCATAGTCACCGCTTGACGAGGCGATGACGTGTGTGTAAAGCGGGACGAGAAGGTAGTTGAGGAACCTTCCTATTATGCTGCTGAGGCCGTAGATCGCGGTGTCCTTGGCCAATGACTTCAGATTCGCCATTTTCTTTAATGAATATTACCTTTTCAGGTCGATGAAATTACCTGATTCCGTACTTCTTGAGAATCTTCATGATAGGCTTCCTGATGGACTCGGCCCAAAGGGTGTAGCCATAATCTGACGGATGCGTTCCGTCCACAGAGGTCTCGTGGTTTGGAGCCGTCGCGCAGGTTGCGGTCACGAAATAGACATCCGGATATTTCTTCACCGCTATATTCATAAGACTGTCAACCACTTCCATTCTGCGTCCCTCGCCCTTGTCGCTGCCCGTGTTGAAGTTGCGGCTCTCCCTGTAGATGGTCTTCTGGAAGATCATCGGGACTCCCGGATGAGCGGCCTGAACCTTCTCGATGAACGGGAACAGCCTCTCCTTGATCTGCTCCGGAGTCGGGTTGGAGAACGAGTCGAACACGAATGCGTCCACGTCGGCGGCGCAAAGCACGTCCGCGAAATATGGCTGGAGCTTGCAGTTGCCGCTGCATCCGAGGCTGAGGAACTGGAGACCGGTCATCCTCGAAAGCTGATCCGGGTAGGACATCCCGGCTCTGGAAGTGCTGATTCCGTGCGTGAAGCTGGATCCGAATATTCCGATCCTGTGACGGAAAGGATTATCGATGGCCTCGATGACAGCACCTTCGTTGACACCGATCTGGATGGACTTCTCCTCGCTCAGGATAGGCAGGTACATAAGGCACTCGTGCATAGAACCGTCCAGATTGCCGATAAGCACGACATTGTCATCCGGTTTCTGGTCAGATGTCACCTTGGAGGCGGCCCAGAGCCACTTTCCGTCTTTCTTTATGTAAAGGTCATAGCCTCTTGCCGCAAGTCCTCCGGTGTTGGTCGGGAACCCTCTGTCAAGGTATTTCGTCTTGACCGTTATTGTCTTGGAATCCGTCTTGAACGCCACGGAAAGACCGGCCGACATCCTGACCTGCTTGTTCTCACCGGGTGTGAACCCTTTGAACCTCACCGTGTCAACCCTATGGTAAGGATTAGGCGTGTCGGTCATAAGTTTGCCGACCATAGTCAGGTCGGACGCCTCGGTGAAATTGTACTTCACCGGATTTTTCTGCGCGGACATCGTCACTGCCGCGAGCGACAACATCAAGATTGCGATTGTTTTTCTCATATTGTTTTGATATTTGAGCCCACTTGAAATAGTGCCATTTGCCACTTTTTACCCCTTACAGAAGTATCTGCGAGGCACATGTTTTTCAAAAAAACGACTTTTTCAAGTGGACTCATATTTATTAATTTACTATATCATCTAAGGGGTGGTGGCTTTCGATGCCATAGCCTTGGATATTCGCAAGAACAAAATTAGAACTTTTTTCGGTTTTAGTAAGCGTTAAGTAATCATTTTCGCAGAGCGGAGCGGAGTGGTGGTGTGTCGTGGCATTTAACTGTATGATAGTGAGAAGAATAATGGTTTTCGTGGTCGCAAAAGTCGCACCACGAAAATGGCTATTTCTTTGATAATTAGGTTGTTGTCTGCCACGCAAAAAATGGCTATCTTTGCAAGGTTGAATGGCTGTCCTGATTTGCCTGGAATGTTTTTCTGAAACGAAAGATGTTCAACTATCGACAGGCGGATCAAGATGGCTCCTGAATATTTATGAGTCTATATTCATTCTATAGGATATCGAAGCCCTCGGAGGAGAAGATAGCTTCAGAAAAGGTAGAAGGGGAGTACAAGCGTCTGCGGGGGCTCACTTTCTGGGGTGTCACAGGGGCTTACGCTCTCTATTACGTCTGCCGGATGGCGATGAGCGTGGTGAAGCAGCCGTTGATTGATGAAGGAATATTCACGGCCGCGCAGCTTGGCATCATCGGCTCGGCATTCTATTTCGTCTATGCTTTCGGCAAGTTCACCAACGGATTCATCGCTGATTATTGCAACGTGCGCCGTTTTATGGCGACCGGGCTTCTGATTTCCACCGTTGTCAATCTGCTGATGGGTGTGCTTGGTTTGCTCCAAGGGTGGACGGGGACTTCCACGATGCTGCTGTTCATCGTGTTCGCCGTCATCTGGGGAGTCAACGGTTTCTGCCAGTCGATGGGGGCACCTCCGGGAGTCATCAGCCTTTCGCGCTGGTTTCCACTTGACCGCCGAGGCACATATTACAGCATATTCAGCGCCACGCCATATTTGGGTAAGTCTCTATCGGTCTTTGTTTTAGGACTCGTTGTCGGGTGGATCGGCTGGGAGTGCGGATTCATCTTCTCCGCTGTGGCGGGAGTCATCGGCTCGGTGATGATCCTTCTGATGGTCTCGGACACTCCGGAAAGCCGTGGCCTTCCTTCCGTTCAGAAACTGGCCGGCGAGAAACCTCAGAAAACGGACTCTATGCCTACCCGTGTACTTCAGAAGATGGTTGTCCGTCACCCGGGAATATGGATAATCGCTCTTTCGAGCGCATTCGTGTACATCACCCAGCACGCCGTCAGCGAGTGGGGGGTGCTGTTCCTCCAGAAGGGCAAAGGCTTTTCGCTGGCCAGGGCCACTCAGATCATAGCGTTCTCCGAGGCTTTCGGAATAGCCGGTACCGTGCTTGCCGGGTGGCTTTCGGACAAAGTATTCAAAGGGAATCGCTTCATTCCCGTGCTGATTTCCGGGCTGCTTTGCCTGCTGTCGCTCGGGGCCTTCCTTTTCACCGGCGGAGGATATTCATTGAATATCATCTACGTGTCGGTATTTAGCCTGGCGATTGGTGTGGTCTATTGCACGGTAGCCGGCTTGATGGCTCTTGACATTGTGCCGCGCAAGGCCACCGGGGCGGCTCTTGGAATGGTCGGTCTGGCCAGCTATGCCGCCGCCGGAATCCAGAACATCGTCAGCGGTATAATGATAGACGGGAACGATTTCAATTTCGCCCCCGTCTCCGTCTTCTGGATTGCCGCCTGTCTCCTCAGCTTCCTTATTCCTGTCCTTTCTTGGAAATCTCTACGTCGGCGGTAGGGTAGATCAGATTTTAACCACGTGCCAGTGCGGCCCGAAACGCTCGAACGAGGCGCGGTCCAGCATCTCCCGGTCGTCCGGGTGGGCGATGCTGATGAGGAGTTTGGCACGTTCCTGAAGTGACTTGCCGTACAGATCCACGGCTCCATATTCAGTGATTATCCAGTGAGCGTCGGCGCGTGGGGTGACCACTCCGGCACCAGGGTTCAGGAACGGGACGATCTTCGCCTTGCCCTTGTTCGTGCGGGAAGCGAAGGCCGTCATCGACACTCCGCCCTCGGACATAGACGCACCCTTCACAAAATCCAGCTGGCCGCCGGTTCCGGAGAATATCCTCGTTCCGATCGAGTCTGCGCAGATCTGGCCTGTCAGGTCCACCTCGGTGGCTGAATTGATGGCCATCATATTCGGGTTCTGGCGGATCACCCACGGATCGTTGACGTACTTGATGTCCTTCATCAGCACATCCGGATTGTGGTCGATGAATGAATATACCTCCTGAGAGCCCAGAAGGAAGGAAGCGACGATCTTGCCCTTGTCGATCTTCTTGTTCGCTCCGTTCACGACACCTTTCTTTATAAGGCGCAGGATCCCGTCCGCGAACATCTCTGTGTGCACACCAAGATTTTTGTGGTCAACAAGTTGCGCGGCCAAAGCGTTCGGCAGGGCGCCGATTCCCATTTGGATGCAGGCTCCGTCCGGCACCAGTTCCGCGCAATTCTTTCCAATCAGCGCCTCAGTCGGTGTCGGCTCGGCAAAATCCTTGGTAACCAGCGGAGTGTCATCCTTGACAAGGTAGTCGAAAGTGTCAATCGGCACGAGGTCTCCGTAGGCGAACGGCACGTGCGGATTCACGACAGCGATCTTCACACGGGCTGTCTCGATGGCCGCCAGCGAGCAATCCACCGAAGTTCCCAGTGACACCATTCCGTTCTCGTCCGGAGTGGACACCTGCACCAAAGCGGCTCCCAACTTGATGGCACCGCAGCGGTAAAGCTTTTGAGACTCACCCAGATGCACCGGCAGATAGTCCGCGTACCCGGAATTCACGTTCGGGCGCACGTTCGGCCCTACGAAGAACCCCTGCTCAAAAAAGATCCCTGAATATTTCGGATCTGAATATGGAGCCGGCCCTTCGGTGTGGAAGTGGTGGAAATGCAGGTCCTCGACCTCTCCGGCCTCAGCTCTGCGCACAAGCGCGTCAACAAGAATATGCGGCACGCTCGCCACGCTGCTCAAATGAATATGATCGCCCGACTTTATGGCCTTGACCGCCTCGTCGGCTGAAACGTAATGAATCTCTTTCATTGTTATTAATATGTTTGCGGCGGCAAAGATAGTGCTTTTGAGAGTATATTCAAATTCCTGGTACGATAGCCACTTCCGTGGTCTGTCCGTTTCGGGTGTGGAAAGGTAAGGGCGTAAATACGAAATGTGATTCCATGTCAAAGCGTATTAGATTGATTGATTGAGGGTTGTCAACCATAAGTGTCCCCCTAAACTTTGAAGTATTTTTTACATTTCTGCACAAAAACTTTACGTTTGAACGATATTTGAATGATCATTTGAACGAAAGTTTATCATAGCCGAGAAATAATGCTACAATGGCTTTATTCCTCGGCTATTTTCGTGCGCTTAAGCCTAACTGAGCGCACTACAGGCTATTTTCTGGCTTTAAGGGGGTATTGTGTTATAAATCCATAACATTCTTCAAATATGCCTTAAATATCCTTCTAGGATGGCATATTGTTATATCTTGAAAATAGCTAATATTTTTTCATTAGGGGGACATTTAGAGGGACACTTAGGGGGACACTAGTATAATCGAAATGTTATACTTAGGGGGACATTTAGGGGGACATTTTTGAAACATTAACACCCTTGTTCAGCAGTGGTTTTCCAACAAAGAATATTGATAACTATGGCAAAAAGACGATTAAGCCACCCCTTTCCACGACATATATTTTGCATTTATTTGCGACTTAAATAGCGTTCTAATAGCGATTTAAGAGTAAATAAGGCTTGAAAAAGTGTGCGAGATCCATTATCTTGCCTGAAAATTAGTCAGATGCATAAGCTTCATAAACGTTATCTAACGTATTGCATTGTGTTTGGATTATATCAGATACTTATATTGCCATTCAGGTTGCTGCGATGGATATTCAACTTTCTTCACGATAATGTGACTGATACTATTAATTGCTGTTTTTGTAATTGGGTAAGGAATGGACGGGACGGTAAATAGTCGCAGCTGATCAAGGCCGCATTCCATTATACTGCCATAGTTTCACTTTTCGGAGTTCTTATCATTCAATATTATTCCATTGTGTGGAAAGTGATGGAGGCCTTGACGATAGCGAGAGCTTGAATACTGGAGAGCGGGATGTCTTTGGGCTGGAATCGGTCGTTGTGGCTTACGAGGCGGATGCAGTCTGGGATGTCCGACTTCTGGACATACTTGACCACGGTGAAGAAATCACCGCTGGCTATGAACGAGAGCAGATAGATCTGCCCCCAGAGGATGCTATCGAGAGATAGAGCCAGTCTCTTGAATATTATGATGTCGCCTGACTTGAGGAGAGGTGTCATTGACTCCCCTCTCACATAGATTGCACCATCCACCGGTGGAAGGTTAGGGATCCGAAGATAGTCATCAGGGCTAATATGGTTGTCATTGAAAATCGCCATAAGGCCAGCCGTTGCGCTCAGATCATACAGGGGTATGTCCTGAGACTCCAACTTGCGATCTGATTGGAGAGAGAAGGTATGCAACGGGGCGACTTCGGTAGATGCTGTTCTAAGCATTTCGCCTTCGCCTGTTATTAGCCAATTATAATCTATTTGTCCACATTTTGAAAACAAGGCGTTAAAATCTATTGAATTTCTAGCCTTCCAATTAGATAAAGTGGATTTTTTTACACCTAATATGTCAGCCAATTGCGTGTCGGAAGTCGCATTTAGTGCGATTTTAGCCCGTTTAATTATCTCCTTACTCTCTATCATAATTCACAAATTGTGAAAATTTATTTCAAAAACTATTTGTAGTTTTCATTTTGTGTACTATATTTGCATCGTGCTTTACGCTAAAGCATCACAAATGTACGGAAAAAACGGTACGCAACAAAACTGTAAAAGATATGAGATACATTGAATTACCAAAAAGCCGCAAGTCGGAACTCCGGCGCAAGTTCGGGGTCAGCGGAATGACGGTCTGGAGTGCGCTGGCGTTCAAGTGGAACAGCGACCTCGCAAAAGCGATCCGGAAAGAGGCCCTCAGCCTCGGAGGCGTGGAGACCAACCTTATCAGGACACGCGGCTTCGTGCCAAACTGTGAGATAGTGTACGAACGCAACGCCGCCGGCACCGTCATCAGGATCGTGCAGACGTGGAAGAACGGCGTTAGGCTAGCCATCGACACCACCAGCAACTCGGGAGCGATCACAGTCAACGGAGAGAGATTCTGCGATGACTTCCAGAATATGACGATCACCGACTGGGGAGATGCGACCTTTGTGGCACAAAGCCTCTCGGAGACATTATACCAGTAGTTATGTGCGTACGTTACATCATACACGTGGCCATCGAGGTCGTGATGCTGCTGGTCGTGGCCGGACTGTTCTGGTGGTCCTACAAGAAAGACAAAGAGGATGACGGAGGCCGCTGAGCCTTACATTTTTTTAGTATCAAAGTTTTACTCACACCTCCTTATCCCCGGCAGCGATGTCCGGGTGCGGTGGGTCCCCGAAGGTCGGAATTATGGAGCTTCCGGAAGTGAAGATGAGGACGCATAAAACACACCTCATTCAAAGCCCAGGACGGCAGTGTGGTTCGACTCCACACCGGGGAGCAAGGAAATAGATAATAACAACAGGCGTAATGGAGTATTACGGTGACATAATGGCGGTAACGGTGAATGATCTCACGCGGTCTGATGACGGTGAGGCTGTTCTGACATATGAGAATTACCACAAATTACAGGTGCGTGGCCGCATCGAAGTTCTGAGGCCCGGTAAAGGCCTCGGTTCATACGCCCTGATTTCCTACGCCAGTCTTCCCAAGCGTTTCCGTGACCGTTTCGAGATGAAGTACGGTGACCCGGCACTGCTGGTCAAGCGCACCGACGTTCGCACCGACATCACGTGGGACGTGAAGGCGCAGGCCTACTTCTCCGGCTACCGTCTGCCGTCCGGCAAGGGCATACCCGAGGAGAAGCAGAGGGAATGCACCTTGAACGCGAGCGTCCTGAACACGCTTGTCGCTATGGCGGAGACGCAGAAGGCGAAGCGCAACTCACTGAACAGCCGCACCCCGGTCTCCTGGGACGGCATCATCGCCGCATCTGACGCCCTGCGTGACCGTTACTCCCATACCCTTCCGCGCGGAGAGGCGCGGCTGAAGGACAAGATGAGGCAATTCGCCAAGGAGGGGTATTCCTGCCTAGTGAGCGGTAAGCTCGGCAACACTAACGTCACCAAGATCACAGCGGCCGCCGGCCGCCAGATCGTGGCCCTCGCACGCAGCAGATGCCCAAGATACACGACCAGACAAATCTTCGAGGAGTATAACAGGATCGCGGGGCGCAAGGGCTGGAAGCCTCTTGAGTCGCAGAGTTCCGTGCTCCAGTACCTGAACCGTCCGGACATCAGGCCGAAATGGATTGACGCGGAGATTGGTGAGCTCAACGCCAAGCAGAGATACACGAGGATGAACAAGACGGAGTGTCCGTCTATGAGGGACAGCCTATGGTACGGAGACGGTACGAAACTCAACCTCTACTACCGTGACACGCAGGGAGGCAAGACAGTGATGAGGACCTGTATGGTCTACGAGGTGTCAGACGCGTTCAATGACACCCTTCTCGGCTACAGCATCTGCCGCACGGAGAACTTCGCCGCCCAGAGGGCCGCCTTCAGGATGGCGCTCAGGGAGTCAGGGCACAAGCCATATGAGATCGTGACCGACAACCAGGGTGGCCAGACGAGCGACGCCGCCAAGTCCCTCTTCGGGAAAATATGCCGCGTAGCACGCACCACGCAGCCGTACAACCCACAGTCCAAGACAATCGAGAGGCTCTTCGGCCAGTTCCAGGCGCAGGTGCTTCACGGACTCTATAACTACACAGGCGGCAACATCTCGTCAAAGAAGGCCTGGCAGGTGGACAGGGAATTCCTCGCCGCCAACGTGGACAGGCTTCCCACCTATGAGGAGCTCTGCGGGATCTATGCGGAGGCCCGCCGCAAGTGGAACTCTATGCCGAACCCCGTCCGCAAGGGACAGGATCTTCCCGCCGGGGTCACGGAGGGGATGAGCAGGATGGAGGCCTACAGGGCCTCGGTTAATACGGCCGTGGAGCCTTTCACGGACGTTGATGATGTCAGTATCTTCTGGGAGCAGGGTGACAAGCCTGTGAAATTCACCACTGGCGGGCTCACGATAAGCCGGAACGGCCGGAGGTATACCTATGAGGTGATGGGGCCTGACGGTCTTCCAGATATGGACTGGTTCTCATCCAATGTCGGCAGGGAGTTCATTGTCAGGAACGATCCGGACGATATGGGGCTCGTGAAGCTGTACGTCCCGTCATCCAACGGTTTGTGCTTCATCGCTGACGCCAGGCCATATATCACCGTGCACCGCAACATCCAGGAGCAGACAGAGGGCGACGCCGCCCTGATCAGGCACTTCGAGGCCGAGAACAAGCGACTGCGGGTAAGGCGCTCCATTGAGGGCAAGGAGCTGGAACTGGAGCACGGCGTAGCCCCGGAGCAGCACGGTCTGGTGTCCCCTCCGGTCAGGATCTCCGAGAGGGACTATGAGGACATCGCCGACAGCCTGCCGTCTCCGGACGTTACGGACATCGACCCTGTTGAATACGGCCGGTATACCAAGGACTTGAGCAACGCGGACTACAATCCGCTTGACATATACAACAGAATGTAATAACCCTAAAATGCTGATTATGACAAAAAGCGCACTCACATCGGACGAGAAACGGCGGATCCAATCGGACCTGAAGGCCTACGTGGCCACCTATCCGTCCCAGGCCAAGGCCGCCAACTCCCTCAAGGGGACATCGGCCGGTACGGTGAACTTCATCGTGAACGGAAAGTTTGACAACATCTCGGATGAGATGTTCCTGAAGATAGCCGCCCAGGTCAGGCGGTGCGGCGACGGCTGGCAGGTCTGCCAGACGTCCGCCTACAAGGATGTCGAGACCATCCTGTCAGACTCCCAGACATATCACAATGTCGCCTGGGTGGTGGCGCCGGCGGGGATCGGGAAGACAACCGCCGCCCTGCGCTACGCCTCAGAGCGCAGGCACGTGTTCGTACTCGGATGCTCGGAGGATATGCACAAGTCCGACTTTGTCGAGGAGCTCGCAAGGAAGATAGGGATAAGATCTGAGGGCCTGACCGTGAGGGGGACACTTGTCAGGGTCACCGAGGCTCTGGTGAAGCGCCAGAACCCCCTGCTGGTGTTCGACGAGGCGGACAAACTGACAGATTCCGTGCTCTATTATTTCATCAGCCTGTACAACGCCCTTGAGGGTAAGTGCGGCATCGTGTTCCTTTCGACGCAGTACATAGAGCGGAGGATGTCGAGAGGCCTGAGGCTTGACAAGAAGGGATATGAGGAACTTTACTCCAGGATCGGACGCAGGTTCATCCCGCTGAGCCCGGTGAGCGCCTACGAGGTGAACGCCATCTGCAGAAGCAACGGACTGACGGACGAGGCATCCATCCGCAGGGTGATCGCCGAGTCAAGGGAGATCCGCAACGGATCCGATGAGTTCGACCTTAGGCGTGTGCGTAAAAGCATCCACAAGCAGATGCGGCTTGCGTCCGCAAATGTTCAGGCATAGTTCAAACACCTTTCAAACGGCATTCTATGGCACGTGTCCTATCAGGAAGACAGATGATGACGATGAGGTTCGAGACCATCCGCCTCGGGGGCGGTTGGGACGAGTGTGTAGGTGATGTTGAGCCGCGCGGGGTCTGGTTCGTCTGGGGTAACTCAGGTAACGGCAAGACCACGGCGGTTGTGTCCCTCTGCCGGCAGCTGGTACCGCACGGCAGGATCCTGTACAACTCCAAGGAGGAGGGGACAAGCCTCTCGATGCAGAACACCGTCAGGCGTTTCGGTATGGCTGACTTCGGATCGGCGTTCAAGGTTGCGGATATGACAATCGACGAACTGGATGAGGTCCTTTCCAAACCGAGGTCGCAGAAGATCGTTGTGCTCGACTCGATCCAGTTTATGGGGTTCTCATACAAGAGATTCAGGGAGTTTTGTGACAAGTACGCAGGCCGGAAGCTGCTGATCTTTGTCAGCAGGGCCAGCGGCACACGTCCGGAGGGCCGTCCCGCCAACTCGGCGATGTATGACGCGTCTCTGAAGATCTGGGTGGAGGGCTACAAGGCGTTCAGCAAGGGGCGCTTCTTCGGATCCACCGGAGAGATCACGCTGTGGAGGCAGGGAGCCGAGGAATACTGGGAAGGACGAAAGAACAGGGAGGTATAGTTATGAGGAAGAAGAGAAACTACGCTAGGTTCTACGCCATAGCGAGGGCCGCGGGGATAGACCTTGAGGCGTCGAAGGACGATCTGGTGCTCCAGTTCACGGACGGGCGCACGGCGCACCTTAGTGAGATGACGGAGGCGGAATATCAGGGAATGTGCGACAGGCTGCAGGGCGGTGACGGCGGCGGGAGACGCGACGGCCGGGACGAGGTCAGGAGGAGACGGTCGGCCGTGCTGAGGCGGCTCCAGCGGCTCGGGGTGGACACCACGGACTGGGAGGCGGTCAACGCCTTCTGCTCCTCCGCGAGGATAGCGGGGAAGCCGTTCGGACGGCTGTCGGCTGACGAGCTCAAGGGGCTCGTGCCGAAGCTGGAGTCGATGCTGCGGAAGAAGGCGGCTCGCGGCACCGGTGAGAGGCCGTCCGGAAGGGTGTTCCTGATGCCGGTGGCGATCCACAGGGGGCAGCTGTTGAGTTAGGTAACCATCAAACCAACCGGATATGCAGGTCGCTGTAGGAATAGGGACACAAATAAGGGCAGAATACCTGCTGCCAGGGCAAAGACACACGTTTCTGCGGCGGGTGCGAGGATTCTTGACGCGGACTCACTGCCTCTTGCCGGACCAGGGGCTCCTGCTATTGATCTTGTCACGGCGCGGATCCTTTTTTCTCCGGCGCGATATAACGCTCCTATGGCGAGTATTCCTGAGAGAAGCGAGAGGAGGAGAAGTGTCGCTCCGACGAGTGTCAGGAGACGAGCTGCGCCTGTGCTGGACTGACCCTGAAACACTGACAGAATGCCGAGCAGTGCTGCGGACGCGCCTGAGCAATGGCAGAGTATTGATTGAACTAACCTGTCCTGACCGTCTCGCAGATCTCCTATGTAGCGAAATTCTTGTGAGGTCAGCGGAAGTTCCCGGCGCGGGGCTGTGGGGTCTCCCTTCTCCCGGGGAATGTTGAAAAATGACAGCATAGCTTTTTGAGTTTTAACTGATAGTACACAAAAATATTCACAACAATTTAATATTCAAACATTATGAGCGAAAACGAAAACACGCGGCAGGTCAGTATGACCGACGCGGAGATGGCCGAGTTCAGGGCCTTCAGGGAGGCCAAGGCCAGGGCTGAGCGCGACGAGGCGGCCCGCAGGATGCGAAAAGAGTACACGGAGCTGGTGGACGGCGAGATCGCCGCCGCGGTGCCGGAGCTGCTCGCGGTCTCCGAGAACATCGCCACGGTCAAGAGGGCGGTGCTGGAGAACTTCAAGGCGATCATCGATATGAAGTCGGAGATCTACAGGGAGAAGGGCAAGGCGATGGCCAATTTCTCGCACACGTTCACGAGCAGCGACGGCAGGATGAGGATCACCCTCGGCCAGTACCTGAACGACGACTATCTTGACACGGCGGAGGCCGGCATAGCGATGATCCGCGACTACATCTCGTCGCTCGCCACGGACGAGAAGTCGCAGGCGCTCGTGTCGATGGTGATGCGTCTCCTGGCGAAGGACGGCAAGGGCACGCTGAAGGCGCAGCGGATAGTGCAGCTGCGCAAGATAGCGGACGAGACCGGGGCGGAGGCGTTCATCGAGGGCGTGCGCATCATCGAGGAGGCCTACAAGCCGACCGCGTCAAAGACCTACCTGCGGGCCTGGGTCAGGAACGTGGCGACGAACGCGTGGGACCCGATCCCGCTTGGTATGACCGAATCATAGGAGGGGCTGCTATGGCGAACTATGACCAGGACGAGCTTGTGAGGGCCTCCTGCAGGAGGCAGGTGGCGGAGGCGGTCGGGGCGCTGGACCTCACGCTGAAGGCCAACGAGGCGAGGCCTCCGAGGCAGAGGGTGGCCAGCCTCACGACCGTGGTGTCGGAGGATGACGACAGGCTTTTCATCGCGCTGAACGGCTCGGCGCACCGTATGGGAGACCTATTCAGGGAGCTGTTCAGGCGCAGGCCCGAGCTTCGGAGCGTGGCGCAGGGAGCCCTTGACGGGATGTACAAGGTTGACATTGGATTTTAAACGGATATGGGACGGGGAGAATCAAGGAAGAGGCGCGGCCTGAGCTACCTCAAGCGGGCGGCAGACATCAACAGGATCTACGAGGCGCACGCCAACGACGGACTCTCGAACAGGGAGATCTGGCTGCGCTTCGTCTATCCCAGGTACGCCGTCAGCGAGAGGACGTTCTACAACCTCCTCTCTGAACCCTCCGGCCGCCTTGCTGAACAGCTCCCTGAATAGGTCTCCCATACGGTGCGCCGTCTCCAACCTCCTCTCCGCGTCGGCGGACGCCGGCAAGGCCCTCCCCGACGACACCCCGTCCCTTTTCAGTTTTGATGACGAGTGATGGACACCAAGGAGATCAGACGCAGGATCCTCCGGGACATCCGGGTGGACACGGCGCAGGAGTTCGACAGGAACTTCGAGAGGCAGTCGTTCTTCGGCGAGGCGTGGAGGCGCAGGAGAAGCCCTTTAAGGGGCGACGGCCACCTGCTGGTGGACTCCGGCGACCTGAGGCGGAGCGTCCGCAGCCGCTCGGACGACACGAGCGTGACCTTCTTCTCTACCCTGCCATACGCCGCGATACACAACAACGGCGGGGAGATTGTGGTGACGAGGAGGATGAAGGCCTTCTTCTGGGCGATGTACCGCAAGGCGGCCGGAGGGTTCAGGAGACGCAGGGACGGCTCGCTGAGCCGGAGCAGAAGGCAGGAGAGACTGAGCGCGGAGGCTGAGTTCTGGAAGGCTATGGCGCTGAAGAAGGTTGGCGACAGGATCGTCATCCCGAGGAGGCGGTTCCTCGGGGCCTCGCCGGAGCTGGAGGGGAACATCCGGAGGATAGTGGAGCGGGACATCGACGAATATCTTGACACGGCTCTGCCGGAGACACTTAAAAAGTAATGGAAGTGATGAACACAAGATCGGAATTGTACAGGGACATCGCCGAAAGGCTGGCGGATGTCGGAGAGATAAGGCACATCGACCTCTGGAACAGGAACGTGGAGTTCCTTGAGCAGGAGCGCCCGTGGCCGACGCCTGCCGTCTTCATTGAGTTCGGCGAGATAGGCTGGAGGGCGGCGAAGACCGCCGGAGGGGTCTGCTTCAGGGGTACGGGCACCATCCTGGTCCACATCGTCACGGAGTGGGACGACGCGGACGGGGCTGCCTGCGGGTGCGGATGCCTCGGGATGGACCGCCTCGGCCTCAGCGACATCGTGCAGGAGAGGATCGAGGGGATGTCCGGGGAGGGCTACGACGGAGTGAGCCTGTCCAGGACGCTGACGAACCACGACCACGAGGACATCGTGGAGAACATAGACGTCTACGGCGTGCGGTACGCCAAGCTCGTGCCGCGCAGCCGCGAATGAGGCCGCGGTGACGCGCCCCCAGCCCCGCGGGGCCGCCGTGAGGCGGGCAACGCGCCGGACGACGCCCTTGATATTTGCATCGAAACCAGATTTTCATAGCTAAACGAGGTTACTCATTGGTAGTTTCTCAACACGGCGCGCCGGCGTTCCGGCTGATCCCGGACGCGGGGCCAATGCCCGAAAGGCTTTTTCATCAGTTTTAGTGTTATTAATTATGTGGTTGTCCCCGTCCGCCCGTGAGGGCCGGCGGGGACGTTTTATTGTGCTGATTTTATGAAAGATTATAGCAAAATTTACGGCGTTTTTTGTTTGATTCATTAAAGATTCATAAATATTTGCTATATTAGCGGTGAGGATTGAATGCGACTTCTCATAATGGGCTTCGGCCCTTCGGGACAGCCCTTTCAGTCCTTAATCTTTTTATACAAAACAGTTCGCGATTCACAAATAATATAGTATATTTGCGGCAACGATTCCGTAGCTAATGACTACCGATTCGTTACCAGCGGGGGCTGACAGAGATGTCAGCCGTCCGTTTTTTTATACAGCAGGGAGATCGTCCCGTCTTCATTCCTTAGCCAAACCTCTTTAATGTCCTGTCTATTGGAGACCCTATTGGAGATGCTTCTCTCCATAAACCTTTGTGTTAACCCAGGGTTGTCAATGATTATTCTGTCTGACTGTTTAAGCCCGTAAGCGATCATATTCCTGAATGCGTTCTTCGGGTTGGCGGAGGTGAATATTCTCGGGTTTCCGTACATCGTCCTCAAAGGTCTGTATGGCAAGAAATAAAAAAACGCCGCAGGCTTAAGCGACGTTTTTTTTGACGTTTTTTATTCAAATAGTTTGCAATTCATAAATAATTAGTATATTTGCAGTGGGCATGGCCTTCGGGTTATGCACGCCCCGGGGTCAGTATTCACTGGCCTCATTTTTTATTTACCTCTTTAAGAACATCTTCTCCATCAAAATAAATCATTATTCTACCTGAATATTTTCTTCTGGCTTCGGTCAAATTTCTATAGATTTCTTCAGTATGAGCTGGCAGGCAAAGTATAACCATTTCGGCACCTTGATCCCTTAAAGCATGCTTTACGTGCTTAGGGATTGTCCTTCCTGTCCCTTCTATTGATTTCAGATCGGCAGGGATTCCATCGAAAAGTATATCGTATGTCTCTCCTCTATGTCGACCTTCGCCGTGCAGGTATTGAATATCGTGTCCATTATCGGCCAGAATCTTACAAATTCTGAGTTCCCTTTCGTATTTTTCCATTTCATTTGGACTGATACTCGCCTCGTTTATTCTTTCCTGTTCGGTGACCACAAATCCATTTGATTTTCCTGAGACATAAGTATGTTCCCATTTTGCTGTATCATAATCCAATATTCTCTCATCGGCCAAATTACTTCTGTTGTGACTAATAACTTGTAGCATCTGGCAGGCCTGACAGAGCTCGTTGGCGGGGATGTCCCTCGCCAGCTTTAGCTCCGACCTCGGACAACCGGCGCAGGCGGAGACGGAGTAGGGGTTGTAGGCCGGGAACACGCGCCCCTCCTTGCCGGGGTTGAAGCGGAACATCCCCCTCCTGTCGCCCCTCAGGGCGCTCTCGGCGCGCCTGTAGGCCTCGCCCCTGTCGGTCGGCTCGTTGTCGGCCTTGAGGACCTGCACGACCGTGCAGCGGCAGTTCCATCCGTTGGGAGGGTAGTTCGTGTCCCAGAACGGGTCGTCCACCGGCAGGGTGATGCCGTCCATCTCGGCGTGCTCCGGGCGCACCCTGCCGTCGTGGGCGGTGCGGTACTGGAGGGAATAACGGTCGCCGTCCTCCTCGAAGTCCTCCCACCTGGCGGCCATCCCGGCGGAGGCCCCGGCGAAGTTGTACTCGGCCCTGAGCCAGTTTTGGTTGTAGGTCTCGTCTATCTTTTGAACGTCATTCAGGAACCGTTCGAACGGCTTCCGCTCCCCGTTCTCGTCCAGCAGGGACGGGAACGCCTCGTGCAGCTCGTGGAAGGTCTTCAGCCCGGAGAACATCCAGTCGGAGGCCCTGAGCCTCGACCGCATCGAGTCCGACATCTCCACCCGGCTGAACGCGTTGTCCAGTACACGCGAGTGGCTGTCGATGAACCTGACCACCTCCGGGTTGTCAAGCAGTTCGGTCTTCAGGGATGCCCCGCCGTCGTGGAACAGCGCGTCCATCATACTCCCGAACCGCCTCTCCACCATTGATGTGTTCGGGATCTCCCCGGAACCCATACGGTAGATCTCGTCCACGCCCTCCACGGAACGGTACCTGTCCAGATACGCAGCGTCCAACAGGTCGGTGGTGAAGGTCTTCCCCGACAATATGGCCGAGATCAGCTCGGCCCTGAACTCCGTCCCTTCCGTGGCCGCGTATTGCGAGACCTCCTTCTTCACCATATCCCTGTCCATCCGATCGAACCTGTCGCCGATCTCGGTGTCGTATGCCGTGGAGTGCATATAGTGGTCGATCATATGCCCGAACTCGTGCAGGATGGGGTTTGGCTGTGCCGACCATCCCCATTCCACGGCCTTCTCCTGCATCGCCTTCAGTCCTCCGTCCTTCCTGATGTCCGGATGCTCGTTGATCTCGATGACCCCCATGCCGAGCTCAAAAGACAGCGGCCTCCTGTAGCGTGCGGCGACAAGCCCGCCGCGAGTCTTCTTGAGCCTGACGAACGAGATCCTGGGCAGCCGGAACCCTTTCCGCAGCACCAGCTCGGCCGCCTCCGCGGCGTACTCCCTCGTGTCCTTGTCCTTGATTCCGGCCGCCCACTCCTGCGCCTCCTTCCTGTAGTCGCGCCGGCCGTCGCCACCGCCCACGTCCTTGGCGAGCGGCACAGCCAAACCCCATCCTGCACGAGTTCGGGCATATGCCCCCGTCCTTGGCGAGCGTCAGTGGCCGCGTTCCCATCAGCTCGCCGTATCGCTTTCGCAGCCCCTCGTAGTCGGAGGGGCTCAGTCGAAAAAAGGGCGTTCCTCCCTGCCGTCGGTTGCGGCCTTGCGGGTGGACAGGGTCACTCCGGCGGGCGGCGCCTGGGCGTTGTCCCTCCTCTCCCCGACGGGGAGGCCGTACTTGTCGGCGAAGTAGGATCCGTCCACCTCGTAGTTGTTCAGGACCATCTCCTCGAAGGCCCTCTGCTGCTCCGGCGAGTAGTCCACGGGGTCGTCCCAGTCGAAGCGCAGCCCCCTGAGCGGGAACCCGAGGTTCACGAGCTTCGGGAGCAGCTGGTCGTTGACGGTGTCCCTGACGAGGTCGGCCGTCTCGTAGATGAGGTTCTGCAGCACCTTGTAGTGCACCTGCGACTGGCTCAGGGAGGCCCCGTCCTCGATGGTCATAGTGACGAGGAGCACGAGCTTTGACAGCTCGGAGTTCGCCCTGTCGATGCGCCTGTCGTAGACGTTGTAGGCGTCGCCGCGCGAGCTCTCCTTCAGCTCGATCTCGGCCTCGGCCGGGAGCACCGCCCACGCCTTGGAGCCCATCGTGTCCATCATTTTCCCGAGCGCCTCCTTGTCCTTCTCGTCCCTGCTGGCCGTCTTGGCTATCCTTATCGGCAGCCCGAACATCTCGGCGAAGGAGTCCCAGAAGGCCAGGGCGTACTTCTTCGGTATGGTCTGTATGGCGGCGGAGAGGTAGAGCCCGAGGTCGGCCGGGTCCCCGACCTCCACGAGCCAGTCGGACCACGGCCTCTCCCTATACGGGATGCCCTGGGTCCAGTCGCCGCCGGGGTATGTGGTGACCCTCCCGAACTCCGGGACGACGTGCTTGCGCGGGATGAGCGACACGCCCGAGAGGGACATCCTCCCGTCCTCCCTCGTGACCACGTCCCCGAGCTCGATGAGGGAGTGCCCCCAGTACCTCTGCTGGAGGACGTACCTCACGAACTTCTTGAACCAGGCCGTCTCCAGGTAGCCGAGCGCGTCGGCGTCCGGCTCTCCGTCCGGTCGGGTGAGCCTGAACGCCTTGGAGAGTATGAACCCCTGCAGCTGCCCGATGCAGCCCCTGAGGTGCGGGTCGAGGTCCACGTCCCTGTAGATGTCGTAGAGCGCCTGCCTGTTCGGGGACTCGCTGCTGATGGCGAGCTGGTGCGCCTGCCTCCAGCCGGCGAGGTCCCTCTTGACGAGCGCGTCGGTCTGCCTCTGCAGGTCTATGACGATCCTCCTCGCCCTCCTCCTGTCCTCCCTTCTCGAGAGGTCGATGGTGGTGCCGTCCCTGAGCGTCACCCTTCCGCCGTCGCCGGCTTCCTGTCCGGCCGGCCCGCCCGTCCCCGCCGACGCCGCGAGGCCGGGGATGATCCTTTTCATTGATTCGAGAATATTCATCGCTTCCTGTCTTGTCCTGTCAATAGCTGTTGTCCACCCTTTGGCTCGATCCGTACAGGAGGGTCCCTGACGTGTCGCCGTCCTCCGCGCCTGAGAGCGGCAGGTCGGGGACGATGACCCCGGACTGCACCTTCTCCAGCCACCTCACGGCCCTCTCGTACCTCTCCCTCCTGACTTCGGAGCCCATCCTGCCGGGCAGGGAGGCGGACATATGGTAGAGGGCGATGTCGCAGGCGTACATCACCATCTGTCTGTTGCGTCCCCCGCCCTCCGCCGCGAATATCCTCTCGCAGTCGTACCTCGGGCGCAGGTACCCGGAGATCTCCTCCACGGCCTCCGCCTCGGCTATCTCCCTGTTGCGGTAGTCCACCTGGCTGACGGCCTGCATAGCCGCCTCGCCTATGACCACCTTATAATCCTCGTCGCTCACGAACATATCCCTGTCTGTCATTATCTGGTTATGTGGAGGCAGTTCCTCTCGATGTCCCTGACGGTCACGCCCCTCCTGAACCGCCCGGCCTTGACAAGGCCCTTCACTGCCCGCTTGGGGGCGACCCTGATGCCCCCGTTCATCCTGAAGACCATAAACCTCAGGCCCGTGGCCGCGGCGAGGGTGTCCGCCTCCCCCACGGCCCTTTTCAGCCTCGCCTTCCAGACCGTCCTCCCGGCCTTCCAGAGGATGACCCTCATCCCCTGTCCCAATCTGTCCAAGATATTCATATCACCATATGTTTTTAGCCGACGGGCGGTCGCCCATCAGCGGCGTGAAACCTGTCCCCCTCGCCGTCCTCTGCAGGAGCCAGATGGCTCCCTCGTCCGCGTCCGGCGCGTCGTCGTGGACGCGCGAGCCCCTCTCCAGCGCCAGCGTCTGCTCTATCCCGACCTGCATATCGGGGTCGTCCCTTTTCGCCTCGTTGTACCAGACGAGGCCCCTCTCCCAGAGCGGGCTGACGGCCTCGATTCGCTGGAGCTTGTCCGGCTTCTTCCTCCTGTCCGGCAGGATCGGGAGCTGGTAGCCCCTCAGCCCGCCCTCGGCGGCGAACTCGTCAAGGATCACGTCCTGCATGAAGTTCGCCTCCATATAGAACCGCACCGACGCGGTGTCCCTGGCCCTCTCGTACAGGTCGTAGAGCCAGCGGACCATCTCCCCGACCGTGGCCTGCCTGACGAAGCAGTCGATGAGGTGGAGCTCGGTCCCTGCCTTCCCCCAGAGGCGGCACGCCTTGTAGTCGTTGGCCGTGGTGGACCTGAACGACGGGTCGGTGTAGCAGACCAGGGAGTCGTACCTCGACAGCCCCGGCAGCCTCTTCCAGCGGATCCACTCGTTCCTGAAGATGGAGCCGTCCACTATCGGGTTGTGCATCATCTCCTTCTCCCACGCCCTGTATCCCACGAAGTCCCTGTATTCCTCGGCCTCCCTCCTCGTCCACTTCTCCCTCCAGACGGGGTTGCCGTCGCGGTCGACGGCCTGTACCTTCGAGAGGACCACGCCCCTCGTCCTGGAGATGTTGTACAGGACGGAGTTCTTGCTGATGAGGTTCCCGACCATTATGAAACGCCCGCGCCGCAGAGCTGGGCATGGAGCACACCACCTTCCGCAATGCCTGCGGGCTGGACACCGAGGGACATCTTTCCACCGCACGGGATGTGGCCATCATGAGCCGCACCATTCTGAACACCTGCCCGGAGGTGCTGCACTATACCGGCATCTGGACGGACACCCTACGGGGCGGGCAGACCCAGCTGGTGAACACTAATAAGCTTTTGCGGCGGTACAACGGCATCACCGGGCTCAAGACCGGCACCAC
>OQVR01000141.1_pt1 | contig 28382 bp, 20 predicted proteins | sample 1691521 | NCBI WGS metagenome assembly OQVR01 (sample SAMN03418256, study PRJEB22391) | human gut metagenome | biome: human-gut; feature: organic feature; material: feces | host: Homo sapiens | place: Tanzania | collected 2013-01
TAGATGCCTCGCTGAAATGGCAGAAGGGCTTGCCGTGGTATGCAGATGCAGGACCTACGGACGGTATGACGGATGAAGCAACGACGCAGTACAATATGTATCTGTTCAGCGCTAATTATACTGCCCCGGTGTCTTTTGGAAGCGGGTATGATGCGCAGTATAATGTTTCCGTGCGTGGGCAAAAAGCAGACCAGAGAATATATGGCAGTGAATTCTTTTCTATAGGGGGCTGGTACAGTGTACGTGGCTTTGATGGAGAGCAGACGCTTTCAGCAGAAGATGGCCTTGTAGTACGCAATGAGCTGCGTTTTCCGATAGATGATTTACCGCATCAGCTATATCTGGCATTGGATTATGGCAAGGTATCAGGACCATCTGCCGAATATTTATTAGGGACGGAATTAGTAGGCAGTGCAATCGGTATGCGAGGAAAAATAGGGGCTTTCAGCTATGATGCATTTGTTGGTTATCCGGTCAAGAAGCCGGAAGGCTTTAAGACAGCCAGCAGAACGTATGGCCTGATGCTTACAGCGCAGATTTAAAGATATCGGTATAAGCCTTAGGATGGAGGGCTATTATGGGGAATTTGGGTAAGAACAGAAAGAAATTTTTGGCTTTGGCTATTGCTTTATCATTGCAGATGCAGGCAGTTATGCCTTGTTATGCAGCAGTTACTGCAGAAGCAGGTGGAGCGAATGTAAACGGTAATATAATCAATATAGTGAAACCGGACAGTAATGGCCTATCACATAATAAATTTACTGATTTCAATGTGGCTGGCAATGGTATTGTCTTCAACAACCATACAGGAAGTGCGCAGTATAATTCCCACTTAGCAGGAGCATTGAACGCCAACGCTAATTTGCAGGGAAATGCAGCAAAGCTGATTCTTACTGAAGTAACCGGTACTGGTAAAACGAATCTGAACGGTATGCTGGAGATTGCAGGTACAAAAGCTGATTTAGTAATTGCCAATCCAAACGGTATTGTCGGCAAGGGTTTTGGCTTTATCAATGTAGGCAGAGCTACGCTTACTACAGGTATGCCTGATTGGGGTGCTGATGGTAAATTAAATGGCTTTTCTGTTGCAAAAGGTACTATAGATATCCAGAATGCTGGCTTAACAGAAGACCAACGCACAGATTACAGACCTGATAAATTAGATATTATGGCCCGTGCGATAAAAATTAATGATGAGCTTTGGGCAAATGAGGCGATAAATGTTGTAGCAGGCAGCAATGAGGTAAAATACAATACAGATGGCTCGTTAGAAGTCCATAAAACAACTGCGACTGCGGAAAAGCCACAGGTGGCACTTGATGTGGCTGCATTGGGTGGTATGTATGCCGGTAGGATTATGCTTGTAGGTACGGAAAAAGGACTGGGCATGAATATTGGCGGCAACCTGAAAGCGCAGGAGAATTTAAGCATTACTAATGACGGCAAGATTGTCTTTACTAAAAACGCTGGTAGCAATAATACTGCGGACGGATTATCGAATAAGGATTACACATCTCTTACCTCCGATGGCACAGTGATGGTCAGCAGTACGGAGGACATTGAAAACAGTGGTGTTATAACGGTACAAAAGGATATGACGCTGACTGTTGGCGGCAAGCTGACCAATAGTGGTACCTTGGAAGCAGGCGCAGCGTACACTGCAGAAGAGGAAGAGGAGAATCCTAAATTTTTGCAGGAGGCTGCAAAATTAAGGATTACTGCGGACGAAATTACAAACAGTGGCAATATTAATGCGTCCAAGATATTGGATGTAACCAGTACTAAAGCTATAAACAATGACGGATATATGCATAGCAATGGCGAAGCAAGTATTTCTGCTGGTGGTATTCTTAGTGGCAGTGGTTCTGTCGGCGCAAAAAGCAGCGTAAATGTTACAGCAGATAAGATTAGCTTAAACAAGAAGAATATTTATACTATCGGTGCAGATGGCAAAATTAATAATACTACCGGTGTAAGCATTACAGAGATTAATCCTGATAAACCGGTAATACCTGAGACGCCGGATCCTGAAGCCCCGCGTGAGGCAGAAGATTTTAAAGCGCCTGCCTTGCCTGATATAGCGCAAGCTTCTGGTGTTGCGGCTACGGTGAAAAAGGATAAGATAAGTGACGATGATTTAGATTTAGTGGCAGATGCTAACGCCAATGGTAAATATAAACCAATTATTGACAAAGCTGCTAATGGCGTTGATTTGGTGCAGATTGCGGAAGTGAACGGCAACGGTGTTTCCCGTAATTTGTACAGTGACTTCAACATTAAATCCACAGGCCTGATTTTGAATAATGCAACCAAGTACACTAAAACTGAGCTTGGCGGTTACATTGACCGCAATATGTTCCTTGCCGGCAAAGGTGCGCGTGTAATCTTAAACGAGGTTACCAGCAGTAATGCCAGCACGCTTAGTGGGTAACTGGAAGTTGCAGGCAACAAAGCAAGTGTTGTTATTGCTAATGTCAATGGTATAAGTGTTAACGGACTTGGGTTTATAAACACAGATAATGTGCTTCTTTCTACAGGTGCGGTGACAAACTGGGCAGATGGCAGCTTTAAATTCAGTGACAACAAGGGTGATATGCTTATCGCTGGTGATGGCCTGAATGTGCGCACTCCTAAAGAGCTGGAGATCTTCACGAACAACCTGCAGGTAGATAAAAGTGAAGTATATACCAATGAACTGCATATCAGTGCAGATGGATTACTGCAGAACACTGGTAAGATTGCTGCAACAGAAAATATGCATATAAATGCTGGTGCACTTAAAAATAGCAGCTTGGGTTACATTGAAGCACAGAAAAATTTAACAGCTGCAGTAAGTGGTGATGTGGAGCAGGACAAGGCTACCTTGAAAGCTGGCGAAGCTCTGAGTGTTTCTGCTGCAAAATTATCTAATACTAATAACAGCTTGCTTTCTGCCGGAAATGATGCGGGTATCAATATTGCTGCGTCTATTAGTAATAATAAATCTATCATCTTAGCAGGCAATGATTTAGACGTGAAGGCAGCTGATTTCATCAATCAGGATACTGCCCTGGTTAACTATGGGCAAAATGGTACGCTTGCTGTTGCTAATAAATTTGCTAATGACGGTGCAACAATCAGTGCGGATGGCAGCAGCGCACTGACAAAAATAACTGCAACAGATTTCAGCAATACTAATAAAGGCGCGTTTATCAGCAAAGGCAGCCTGCAGTTAGAAGCAAGCAATACGTTGAATAATAATTATGCCAATATTTATGTTTCCGGTGATGGTGAAATAAAAGCAGGCATGCTGCTGAACAGTAATCTGGCTAATTTACATACCGGCGGGGATGCGAAAATAACTGCTGACACAATGCGCAGCAGTAAAGCAAGTGTTGACGTGCAAGGCAATCTGGAAGCAGATTTAGGCAGTCTTACGAATCAGGACAGTGCATATTTTGGTATCGGTAAAAATGCTGTTATAAACACCTCAAACGATTTCACAAATAAAGACCTTGGTAATATTTTTGTCACCAATGATCTGACAATCAACAGCATTGGCGATTTTCTGAACGAAGATGGTTTGGTGGCTGTCGGCGGCAGTGGCACAATTTCTGCAACCAATATTACAAATCAGAACAAAGCAGGCGTAAAGCAAGGCTCTTTAATCAATGCTGCAGGTGATTTGTCTTTAAATGCACAGGAAACAGTCTTGAACCGTTCCTCTGATATAGAAAGTGAAGGGAACATCAGTATCAAGGCGAAGAATCTTGTTAACAAGAAGGAGATTTTTGAAACAAGCTTTAAAGAAAGCCATGAGGATGTTTCCTACAAGATACCGCATTTGAACGCACCTAATTATTATGATGCAGTGCGCAAGTTTGACAGGCAGATTTTGACTGCGCAGATCGATAAAGAGACTGCGGATGCGAATATCATTGCCAGCGGTAACATCAACATTGATCTGGACAAAGACCTGACCAACCATTACAGCAAAATAAAGGCAGGCAAAAATTTAACTGTCTATGCTGGCGGTACGGTAGAAAATGTTGGCTATCAGGGAACGATACATTACTATGACCGTGGTAATGATTACCATTATTGGAAGTATAAAAAACATAGAAGAATGCATATTCGTTGTCGCTGGGTTTATGGTACTACGGTAATTCCTTACTATGACCATACGATGCTTTTGAATAATATACAGAACAAAAATGGCTGTCGTACTACATCTTTGATACAGCACGACAGCCATTGTGTCTTGAAATTTGGGCGTTATTTTTCTATTTGCTCGATACAGCAAGTATGTTTCTTGCTTTTTTTGTCATAATTGATGCCTACAAGAAGCATGTTGCCAGTGTATTGCTCCAATGCTTGCGTATAGTTGCGTTCTTTAATTTGCGAAAGTGCTGTTTGAACATTTTTGTTCCATTTCAACTCTACGATAAGCGCAGGATAGTTTTCTTTATAGCGTGGCTTAGGGAGATACACGAAGTCAGCAAAACCTCGGCCGGTGGGGAATTCTCGGATTGGCTTGAAGTAATATTGCATAGTGCTTAAAAAAGCAATAGTCAGCACGCTGCTTAATGAATTTTCATCATTGTAACGTATGGAAGAAGCATATTCGTCATGAAGCTTAGCAATGCTATTAGAGACAACTGCTGTTTCACCGTCTAAAACAGCGTTTAAAAGCTGCGTTGATTCAATTTCAAAAGCATGAAGTTCAGACCAGTTGTTAGAACTGATTGCACCTGCAAATTCCTGTCTGATTTCTTCATTAGGTATAGAAGCTGCGTGTTCGTTGATGTCATAACTTAAGTAACCTAAGTGAATCAGAGCTGTGAGAATATCGTCTTTGCTAGCGAAGCTAATCATATCGTTTTGAAAGAAATTGGTATTGACCGCGACTGAGTTGCCAGCGAGCATATCTATTATTGCTGTACGCAGACCTGCGAAATTCATATCAATGAGAGTTTTGATAGTTTTATAAGTACCAGTTTGCGACCAATAGCTTTGTAATCTTCCTCGTAGCATAGCGTTAACGACTGCTTTGGGGTTATAAATGTGGTAGTCATCTAAAAGATAGCCATCATACCAGCGTTTGACAGCAGCAAAATCGGCATGGTAACGTGAGCATAATGTTTTAACTTCATTCTCTGTAAAACCCGTGTATGGAGCAAAAAAGCTGGCATCTAGCATAGTATACTCATCAAAATTGTTGAGCGCGGATTGTGTTTTCACTTTTTTGATGGGCAAAATACCTGTCAGATAGGCAAGGGCTACATACTTTGCCGGTTCACTGCCTTTGAAAAGATTACGCAGAAAGTCAATATATTGCTCTTGTACTTTGGTATTGTGGGATTCGTCTCTGATGAAAACATCCCATTCGTCAATGACGATAACAAATTTATTGCCTGTTGCAGCATTGATAGCTGATAATGCTCCGGAAATTTTTTGTACATCATCAGGAACAATTTTGCCGTAAAGTTGGCGCAGTTCGTTCAATACTATTTTAGTTATGTATGGAACAGTAGCTTCAGCTTTGCCACATTCTTTAAAACACCATTGGATGTCGAAGTGGAGCACATCGTATTTATTAAGATGTTTTGTGAAGCCAGGTATTTGGCTGATAGCAAGACCTTGAAAAAGTTCAGAAGCATCAGCACCTTTGCTGTAATATGCAGTGAGCATATCAGCGGTAACTGATTTGCCGAATCGACGAGGGCGGCTGTTACAAACGAAAGCTTGTAAGGTGCCGAGCATTTGATTTGTGTGCTTAATTAAAGCGGTTTTGTCAATATAAATTTCAGAAGCTACTGCTGCTTTAAATGCTGAACAGTCAGGATTTACAAATAAGCCCATAGCGCTATCCTCCTTTGCCGATTTGTTTATTTTTAGTATAAAGCAAGGTTGTCCTTATTGCAAGCAACGTAAAATGGAATGGTTAATGTATACATGCTTTTTTGTTGAAATAATCTGCAAGTTAGAGTAAAATATGACTATAAACCATGAGGAGGTATCACTATGTCTGAAATCTTAGCGGAAGCAACTTTTCCGAGTGTAATCCATAATAATGAAGTTTGCGAAGAAATCGTTAAATGGGGCAATAAAAATGGTTTCCCCCTGCAAAAAGCAAAATTATATAATAAAATGGATGGTTATGTAGGCTTTTCTCCTGATAATTATTTCATTAAGGCAACCCGTCTGCCGCCAGTTCCCGGTGGTTGGAAGGTTGTTGTTGAAAAATATGAGGCTGAAAGCCGCATTATTCCTTTGAATGTTAAGCCCGGTACCAATGAAGTTAACCGTTTTATCCTGAAAATGATGGACGAATATGTTAAGGAAGGCCTGAAAATGGAGCTGAGTGACGAGGTTTATGAATCTTATGGCACTTACCTGCGCGATTTGAAGGTTACCGGTCACACTGTATTGATCAACACCTTTGAAGACTTTATCGAAAACATGCGTTAAGCTATGGCCGGTGTTTTAGAAAAACAGCTGGCGCGGGCTCTGGATATGCGCCTGGCGGTTTTTGCATCCAAGGCAGCAAGCGGCAGCCTGCTGCAGGATGAAATGTCCTTGCGTGCTGCTGCCTATATGGCCAGCGAAATCATTATGCCCTGCTGCTGCATGATGTGCAATAAAACCAAGCTGGAAGCATTGCTGTCGCAGACGAAGCTGTGCGCGGAAAACAAAGAGCTGACGCAGCGTCTGGCGGCGCTTGTCTATGATGATCTGGCACGTTGTAATGGGTTAGGATAGGGCCAAGAAAAAAGTTGAAAAAAATCTCAACTTTTTTCAAAAAAGGTGTTGACAAAAGTCACCTAATGCCTTATACTTATATTCGTTGCTGATGCACATGACGCGGAAATAGCTCAGTGGTAGAGCACCTCCTTGCCAAGGAGGGGGTCGCGAGTTCGAATCTCGTTTTCCGCTCCACTTAAAAATTTGCCCGACAGATTGAGTCTGTCGGGTTTTTTGGTATTGTCAAGAAGCGAGCATTGTGATATGATATTATGAGCGATTTGTGTCAGCACATTTTCGCTAAGGAAGGCTGACAGTTTAATCCGATTATATTATTTATACCCACATAAATTTAAGGGAGGATTTTATTAATGAACGTTACTGTTGAAAGAGTAGAAAACGAGGCAACTTTAAAAATTACCGCTCCGGCTGCTGAGGTAAATGCAGGCTATAAAAAGGCTGTACAAAAAATTGCTGACCAGGTAAACATTCCTGGCTTCCGTAAAGGCAAAGCTCCGCGCGCTATCATCGAAATGCACTATGGCAAAGAAGCTGTAAAACAAGAAGCTTTTGAAATCGTTGCTAACAAAGCATACAGCGAAGCTCTGGATCAGGAAAAACTGATCCCTGTATCCGATCCTAAAGTTGAAGAATCTACCTTCGAAGAAGGCAAGGATATGGAACTGACCATTAAAGTAACCCTGAAACCGGAACCGGAACTGGGCGAATACAAAGGTCTGCATGTAGACAAAAAAGAAGTTGAAGTAACCGACGAGCAAGTTGAAGCTCAAATCAAAGATCTGCTGAGCCGCGACGCTAAAATGGTAGTTGCTGAAGAAGGCGCTGTAATTGAAAAAGGCGACTTCGCTATCATCGACTTTGCTGGTACTGTTGACGGCGAACCGTTCAGCGGCGGCGAAGGCAAAGGCTATCCTCTGGAAGTTGGCTCCAACTCCTTCATCCCCGGCTTCGAAGATCAGCTGGTTGGCCTGTCCAAGGGCGATTCCACTGACGTAGAAGTAACCTTCCCGGAAGATTACTTTGTTAAAGACCTGGCTGGCAAAGAAGCTGTTTTCAAAGTAAACATCCAGGACGTAAAACGCAAAGAGCTGCCGGAACTGAACGACGAATATGTTGCTTCCAAGACCGACTTCAAAACTGTAGAAGAACTGCGTGCTAACTACAAAGAGCGTATGCAAAAAGCTGCTGAAGCTAACGCTAAAGCTGAATACGAGCATGAACTGATTGACCTGGCTGTAGCTAACGCTAAATTCAGCGTTCCGGAAATCATGATCGAAGATAAAATCAGCCAAATGGTTGACGAAATGAAAATGAGCCTGGAAAGCCGTAAAATGAGCCTGGATATGTACATGCAATACACTGGCCTGGACATGGCTAAAATCCGCGAAAACCAACGTCCGGTTGCTGAAGAAAACGTTAAGACCGACCTGGTTTTGGACGCTATCGCTAAAGCTGAAGACATTCAGGTTGACATGGCTGACGTTGATGCAGAAATCGCTGCTATTTCCGCACAACACGGCGCTTCTCCTGAAGAAGTTAAGAAAATCATCAAAGGCAACGGCACCATGGGCCTGCTGCTGGCTAACATCCTGCGCCGCAAAGCTGCACACGTTGTTATTGACAGCGCAAAATAATTTGGGGTTATACTTACAGTAAAGGAGTGTGACAAAATGAATTATGTGCCTATCGTTGTTGAACAATCTAGTCGTGGAGAACGTTCCTATGATATTTATTCACGTCTTTTGAAGGATAGGATTGTTTTCGTTACCGGTCCGATTGATGACAATATGGCAAATGTTGTCATTGCTCAGTTATTGTTCCTGGAGTCCGAGGATCCGGACAAAGACATCCATCTGTATATTAACAGTCCTGGTGGCAGCGTAAGCGCCGGCATGGCTATTTATGATACGATGCAGTATATTAAGCCTGACGTTTCTACTATCTGCATGGGCATGGCTGCCAGCATGGCATCTGTGCTCCTGGCAGCAGGCGCGCCGGGTAAGCGTTTTGCATTGCCGTATTCCCGTGTTATGATTCACCAGCCCTTGGGTGGTGCACAGGGCCAGGCAACGGAAATTGAAATCCATGCCCGTGAAATCCTGCGTATCCGTGAAGAAATGAACCAGGTACTGGCAAAGCATACCGGTCAGACAGTGGAAAAAATTGCTGCTGATACTGAGCGAGATCATTATCTGACAAGTAAAGAAGCTAAGGAATATGGCCTGATTGACGAGGTTGTTTCCCGTAGTAAATCTGCAGAGTAAGATATACTATAAGGAGATTTAAAATATGAGTTTTAATGAAGGACATGATGGAAACCCATGCTGTTCCTTTTGTGGCAAGCGTGAAGGTCAGGTTAAAAGACTGATTTCCGGTCGCGGTGTTTACATCTGCGATGAGTGTGTCGATTTCTGCAAATCAATGCTTGAAGAGGAAAAAGAAAGCGATGCTGCTGAACAGTTGGTAAATGCTGATCTGCCTAAGCCTCAGGAAATCAAGGCAATCTTAGATGAGTATGTTATTGGCCAGGATGAGGCTAAAAAGACCTTGTCTGTAGCTGTATATAATCATTACAAAAGAATCAATTACGAAATCCAGAATCCGGAGTCTAAACGTGACCTGGAGCTGCAGAAGTCCAATATTCTGATGCTCGGTCCTACCGGCAGCGGCAAAACACTGCTTGCCCAGACTTTGGCAAAGATTTTGCAGGTTCCCTTTGCTATTGCTGATGCTACTACCTTAACGGAAGCAGGCTATGTAGGCGAGGATGTTGAAAACATTCTGCTCAAGCTGATCAGCAATGCCGATTATGATATTGAAGCTGCTCAGCGTGGTATTATCTATATCGACGAGATTGATAAGATTGCCCGCAAATCTGAAAACGTTTCCATTACCCGTGATGTTTCCGGTGAAGGTGTGCAGCAGGCTCTGCTGAAAATCCTTGAGGGTACTGTTGCCAGCGTTCCGCCTAAGGGAGGACGCAAGCATCCGCATCAGGAGTTTATCAATATTGATACAACAAATATCCTGTTTATCTGCGGTGGTGCTTTTGCAGGACTGGAGCATATCATCAATGCTCGTGTTGGCAAGAAAAACCTGGGCTTTGGTGCTGATATCCGCCGCAAGGAAGAGGTTGATAACGAGGCTGTATTTGCCAAGGTATTGCCTGAGGATATCATGAAGTTCGGTATTATTCCGGAATTTGCAGGACGTATGCCGGTAGTAGTAACGCTCAATCCTTTGGACGAAGCTGCTCTGGTACAAATACTGACTGAGCCGCGTAATGCTTTAGTTAAGCAATACCAGCGTTTCCTGGAGATGGACGGCGTAGATCTGGAGTTTGAGCCTGGTGCTTTGACTGCTATTGCTGAGGAAGCATTGAAACGTAATGCCGGAGCGCGTGGCCTGAGATCGATTATCGAATCTACCATGCGCAACGTAATGTATGATGTTCCTTCCCGTGATGATGTAACAAAGTGCATTGTTACTGAAGCTACTATACGCCAGCATTGCGAACCGCAAATGATTACAAAATAACAAAATATCTAAGGGGGAAGGATTATAATACCTTCTCCCTTATTTTATCGCTATGACAGGTATGCGCTTAATGGCGTGCTGTCAATAAATTTCTCTCTTGTTTTGGGAGCTGAAGGAGGGATTATATGGCTAATTTGATAATTACAAAGCCCCTGCTGCCTTTGAGGGGCATCTTGATTTTTCCTGGCATGATTGCTAATCTTGATGTTGGCAGAGAAAAATCCATGGCTGCTATTGATGCTGCTGAGAATACAGATAAGCAGATTATCCTGGTTGGGCAAAAGCAGCCGGAACAGGAAAATGTTACTGCTGACGATTTATATACGTGGGGCGTTCTGGCAACTATTAAGCAAAAGTTGCAGCTGCCTAACGGCGCTGTACGTTTGTTGGTAGAAGGCTTGGAGCGCGTACATGTGCTGCATGCGGCAGAGGTTAATGAGAATGAGCAGGATTTCTTTGTTGGCGAGGTAGAGGTTGTGCCGGCTGATGATGCAGTAGATGCTGAGGCTGAAGGCCTGCGTCGCTTGCTGTTGGACGCTTTTGAGCAATGGGTACTGCTTACGAAAAAGGTTAATCCTGATACAGTGCAGTCCTTAAAGTCGCGTGCTGATGTAAGCAAGGTTCCTGATATTATTGTCGGCTACCTGCCGTTGGCGTTAAACGAAAAGGAAGAGCTGCTGGAAACGGCACCGCTTAAGCAGCGTTTACGCAAATTATACGAGATCCTTGTGCGTGAGCAGGAAATTGCTGACGTAGCTAAAAATATTTCTGATCAGGTACACCAGCAGGTGGAACAAAATCAGAAGGAGTATTACCTGCGCGAGCAGATTAAGGCTATCAGCAAGGAGCTTGGCGAAAATGAAGACGTACAGGCAGAAATTGCTGACTATAAGGAGCAGATGTCCAAGCTGAAGATGCCGCAAAACGTGGCAGAAAAAATCAATAAGGAGCTGGGACGTCTGGCAAAAATGCCGCCGATGACACCGGAGGGAGCGGTAATCCGTACCTATATCGATTCGCTGCTTTCGTTGCCCTGGGGCAAATTTACCAAGGATAATTTTGATATAGATAAGGCGCAGGACGTTCTTGATAAGGATCACTACGGCCTGAAGAAGGTTAAGGAGCGTATTCTGGAATATCTGGCAGTACGTGCGCTGTCCAAAAGCACACGTGGACCGATTCTGTGCCTGGTAGGACCTCCGGGCGTAGGCAAAACCAGCCTGGCAAGCAGCATTGCCAAGGCTATTAAGCGTAAATTTACCCGTATTTCTTTAGGTGGTGTGCGTGATGAAGCTGAAATCCGCGGTCATCGCCGTACCTATATCGGTTCTATGCCGGGACGCATTATTCATGGTATGCAGACCTGTGGCTGCATGAATCCGGTTTTCCTGTTGGACGAGATTGATAAAATGGCATCTGATTTTCGTGGCGATCCGGCTTCTGCTCTTTTAGAGGTGCTTGATCCGGAGCAGAACAACAGCTTTAGTGACCACTTTATTGAATTTCCGTTTGATTTATCGCATGTATTCTGGATTGTAACAGCAAATGCTGTAGATACTATTCCGCCGGCCCTTTTAGATCGTCTGGAAATTATCCAGCTGAGCAGCTATACTGACGAAGAAAAGGTTAAAATTGCCCAACTGCACCTGTTGCCGAAGGAGCTGAAGCTGAACGGCCTGGAAAAATACAAGGTGAGCGTCAGCGAGAAGGCTATCCGTCGTGTAATTCACGACTACACCAGGGAAGCAGGCGTGCGTAACCTGGAGCGCAAGCTGGCAGGCATCTGCCGCAAGGTTGCCTTTAAAATTGTCAAGGGCAAGGGTAAGGGAGCACAGGTAACGGAAAAGAATCTGGAAAAATACCTGGGACCTGTTATTTATCTTGATGATGATATCAGCCTGAAATCCAGCGTCGGCGTTGCCAATGGCCTGGCATGGACCAGCGTTGGCGGCGAGCTGCTGAAGGTAGAGGTGCTTGCATTCAAGGGCAAGGGCAACCTCACGCTTACAGGTCAGCTTGGTGATGTAATGAAGGAGTCTGCTCAGGCCGGTTATACCTATATCCGCAGCCGTGCGGAAGCATTAGGAATTGCTGCTAACTTTGGCGAAACAATGGATATCCATATCCATCTGCCGGAGGGTGCTGTGCCTAAGGACGGTCCGTCTGCCGGTGTAACGATGGTTACGGCTATGGTATCAGCGCTGACAGGTAAAAAGGTTAAGGGCAGGCTGGCGATGACCGGCGAAATCTCCCTTTCCGGTAAGGTATGGCCTGTTGGCGGTATCAAAGAAAAAATGCTTGCCGCTTATCGTTATGGCGTGAAGACAGTGCTGCTGCCTAAGCGCAATATGCAGGATTTGGACGAGCTGCCGGAAAATGTTCGCAAGGAAATGCAGTTTATACCTGTTGAGCATCTTGATGATGTTTTGAAGCTGGCATTGGAGGATCAAAATGAGTAAAGATAATTGGGATATTATCCGTGCTAAGTATGTGGCCTCTGCAGTACGTGCAGACCAATATCCGCAGCCTTCTCTGATTGAGGCTGCCTTTATCGGCCGCAGTAATGTAGGCAAATCATCGCTTATTAATTCACTCTGCCGCCGCAACGGCCTGGCACGTGTAAGCTCTACTCCGGGCAAAACGCAGACCATCAACTTTTACGAGCTGGAGGCTAAGCGCGTAGTTGAGGGTGAGGATGAAAGAGCTTCCTTTTATCTGGTAGATTTACCTGGCTATGGCTTTGCTAAAACAAACCATAATAATAAAGACCAATGGTCCGGTTTTATCAGCAAATATTTATCCGGCAGTGAAAACCTGGGTGTTGTCTGTCAGCTGATTGATATCCGTCATAAGCCTATGGACAGCGACATGGAATGCTTCAACTGGCTGCGCAGCTGTGGTCTGAAGGTGCAGGTTGTGCTGACCAAGTCCGATAAGCTTTCGAAAAATGCTGCTATGTCCCAAAAGGCACTCTTTAAGCGCGAAATGGGCCTGAAGGAGCATGAGATTATTACCTATTCATCTTCGCAGCACACCATGCGTGGCGAGCTGATTGAGCGCATCATGAATGCTTTATCCGCTAACGGTGTAGAGCAGGAGTAAAAATCATGTTTTTAAACCGCTTGTTGCTTTTTATTATGGCACTTTGCCTGGGCAGCCTGCTGGTACGCACGCATCTGCCGATACCGTTTTTGCTGGGCGGTCTGCTGACTGCTTTGCTTTGCAAAACGCTGACGCATCGCAGTGATGTGAGCTGGCCTAAGCAATGGCGCGAATATGCTTTAATGGTTGCAGGTTATGGTATTGGCTCTACCTTTACCTCTGACACCTGGAATAATTTTTTGGCTGAGCTGGTCGGTGTAGCGGAAGCAACGATAGTTATTTTGGCTGCAAGTATGGTATTGGCCGTTATTACGGCAAAGCTGGCGCGGGAAAATCTCAAAAGCTGTGTTATGGGAATGCTGCCTGGCGGCATGACGTTGACAATGTTGCTTTGCGAGGATGACAAGGAGGTTAATCCTAATGTTGTCATGGTAATGCAGATTCTGCGTCTGTTGGGCGTGGTGATTACGGTGCCGTTTCTTGTCATCTGGCTTTTGCATGCGCAGGTGACAGGCAGCAGCGTAGCGCTGCCGAACCATGGCGGTATACATTGGCTTGTTGTTGTGCCTCTGTCTGTTTTGGGCAGCTTTATAGCGCAGAAGATACATATGCCGACGCCGAGACTGTTGGGACCAATTTTGGCGACAGCTGCCTTTGACGTCTTGGCTGGCAGTGTGCAGCCGGTGCCGTTTTGGCTGATGGCAGCAGCTCAGGCAAGTATTGGCTTGTTCATGGGGATGCAGCTTGATGCGGACCGCATTATCAAAACTAAAAAAATGGTACCCTATGTTCTTATCGGTACAGCAATACTTATTGTTGTGAGCATTGGCATGGCTAATGTGCTTGCCGCACGCTACGGCTTTTCGCTGGTAACGGCGTTTTTGGCGATGGCACCCGGAGGCATAGCCGAAATGTCTTTGGCCGGTATGAGTATGGGTGAGAATGTTTCGATTATCCTGACCTATCAGCTGGTGCGTGTGCTGGTGATAAATATCTTTATCCCGCCACTCTTATCATGGTGTTTTAAGGATAAGCAGACATAAAAGTATAGAGGATTGTAGGAAAATTTTTCATGACTTTAGAAAATTTTTTCTTACAGTCCTCTTTGCTTTTCAATGTTAAATCCTTGTAAAGTACCATGCTGTAAGGCTTTAGAGCTTCCCAACCACTTAACGGGACACAAAAAGTCCATAGTGGACAAAAACGTCATAAGGTGTTATACTAAATGCATGTTAAGGCAATACCTTAAAATAATAAAGAAGGGATGATATAAAAATGACTTTTGAAAAATTTGTTGAGACTCTGTGCAACTTTAAATGGTATATGATTCACTGATTTCAGGAGGTGAGAATAATGCTGGAAAAATTTATCAAAGTTTTGTATGAAATGAATTTCTACTATATCCATTAACAGGTGGTATAAAAAATGCAAATCGCTAAATCGTAAGAACGCTTGCAGCTGAGCTGTAGGCGTTTTTTATTGCCTTAAAGCCGGTTGCGGCTGATATAATAGATTTTTTATTGTATTATATGTAAATTAAACACAAAGAACAGTTAATCAGAAATGGACACAAATATACATAAGACTGCTACATACATGGAATACAAATACAAAAATAAAAATCCGCGAAAAAGGTTGACAAGGTAAATAGTAACTGCTATAATTAAGACAACAAGTTGATATTGATATTACAGGTGCGAAAGCTCAATAGAGAAGCCGGTGAAATTCCGGCACGGTCCCGCCGCTGTGACGTGGAGCGTGTTTCGTTTATACCACTGGAGGGGTCCTCTGGGAAGGTGAAACACGTGAAGAAGCGAAGCCAGAAGAACTGCCTGTAAGATGCATCGTCGTTTGACCTGCGAGAGACGGGGAGAGATGTCGTGAAGCTGTAGTATAGGCTTGTGCGCCTAGTAGCTTTTGATATTTCGCCGTTTTTCAAAAGTCCCGCCCGTATTGGGTGAAGGATTTTTTTTGAGAAACGGTTTTCTGTTTCTTATGCCATTGAAGGTCACGTGATGGCTGTGACCTTTTGGAGAGTGGCCGGGCCATCGATGCTATCTGTCATACTTGTCCGCGATACTGGACATATCGTGTTTTTCAAATCCCATTCTCAAATTTTTCTTTTAGCTGAGAACATTTCCTTTCTCCTCTCAAGTACGACAGCGTAGGGGTGCGCTGTCGTGCTGACAATCCAGCCATCACAGATGTGGTGGCTTTATTTTTTGCTGTTTAAAGGGAGGTTATTGATATGAAAGAATTATATTTGGCAGGCAAAATTGCTGAACTGCTAGCAGCCTTTGAAGGTATGAAAGGCGTTGAAGAAGTTGTTGCCGGACGTGCTAAAGCCAGCGGTGAGCTGGAAGTAAAGTGCGTACGTGTGCAATATAACCCCAAAAAGACAGATATCTGCGAGCTTTTGAAAAAATACTTCAATGAAGGGGTAAATCCCTATATTATTGCTGAAGATCCATTGGAGCAGGCTGCTGTTATTTACAAGGCTGCCGAAGATGTTCCACAGATTGAATACTATGCCCGTTTTATGCAGAACCGTGGCGCAGAGCCGGGTGCTGCTTTAGGCAACATGATTCTTAATGATACTATGCCTGAAGAAAACGAGCTGCGCAGAGTCCAGATTAATTACGGACGTCTGCAGGAGTTCCTGGCAGACTAAACTGCCTGTTATTTTGTTATATACGGCCTGGACAACCGTGACCGTGTATATAAATGCTGTTTGCTTCTTAAAATCTATCCAAGCAAGGATGCGGCACATGTCCCCTGATGACCGGGTGAGAGCGGTCGGATAGCAGCTGCATCAGCAGACGAGATTGGCTGGAGGTGATATGCGTTTCAGCTTGGTGCTGTGAGCTTTTTCACAGTAATGATTAAATTATTAAAGGAGGATTATTTGAATGGCTGATGAACAACAAAAAACTGCAGCAGTCGTTGATGGCGAAAGACCGTTAACTGACAAAGAACTGGAAGCCATGTTGCGTAAGTCAGAGAAAGTAACCGAATTCCCGGAGGTAACTTTTGATGAATTTACCGAACCCACCTGGGATGAATGGGTGGAGGCATGTAATGCACTGTTGAAGGGCAAACCCTTTGACAAGATCATGTATACCAAAAACTACGAGGGCATTACCTTTGACCCGATTTATACTCGTAAAGGCACTGATGCAATTCTGCCGACCAACGATTATCCAGGTATGGGCGATTTCCTGCGTGGCGCAACTGTTAACGGTTATGTACACGAGCCCTGGGGCATTGCACAAGCTTGCGATGAAACCCTGCCGGCTGAAAACAACGAGCTGCTGAAGGAAGAAATTTCCAAGGGCTCCACTGTTTACAATATCAAACTGGATACTGCAACCAAAAACGGCGTAGACGTTAAAGATGCAGAAAAACCTGGTGATATTGGCGTGAACGTTACTACTGTTGAAGATATGAGCGTTCTGCTGAATGGTCTGAAACTTGACAAATATCCTATCATGATGTACACCGGCGCTGGCGCTAAAAATCTGCTGGCTCTGACTGTAGCTGCTCTGAAGGGCGCTGGTCATGATGTTAAAACCCTGCGTGGCGTTATCGGCGGCGACCCGATTGGCGAGCTGGTAAAAACCGGTAAAACCGCAACCTCTCTGGATGCTTTGTATGATGAAATGGCTGAAACCATTAAATTTGCTAAAGCTAATACTCCGGAGCTGCGCACTGTTTTCATCAACAGTGACGTTTATACCGATGGCGGTGCAGAGGCAGTACAAGAGGTTGCTTACACCTTCGCTACTGCAGTTGAATATGTACGTCAAATGCAAAAACGTGGCGTTGAGCTGCACGACATTGCTAACTCCCTGTACTTCTGCTTCAACCAAGGTGCAAACTTCTTCATGGAAATCGCAAAACTGCGTTCCCTGCGTATGATCTGGGCAGCTATTATGGAAGCATTCGGTGCTGAAGAAGCAGACCGCGCTATTAAGGTTCATGGCCGTTGCGCTCGCTTCACCAAAACCGTTGTTGACCCGTATGTTAACATGCTGCGTAACTGCACCCAAACCTTCTCCAGCGTTGTAGGCGGCGTATGCACCTATGACAACCCGCCGTTTGACGAGCTGATCCGTAAAGGCGACGTATTCTCCCGTCGTATCGCTCGTAACCTGCACGTAATGCTGCAAGAAGAATTTGGTATGCTGAGCCCGATCGATGCTGCCGGCGGTTCCTGGGGCGTTGAAACCCTGACCAAACAGATCACCGAAAAAATCTGGGCTGAGTTCCAAAAGGTTGAGGAAATGGGCGGCATCATCAAAGCTCTGGAAGCTGGCTATCCGCAAGCACAAGTTGCTGACGTTCTGGCTAAACGCTTCAAAGCTCTGGAAATGCGCAGCGACCGTGCTGTTGGCGTAAACATGTACCCGAACATGACGGAAGAACCGCTGGAGCGCCGCGAAGAGGATACTCCGAAGCTGAAGAAAGAACGCGAAGCTGCTGTTGCTGCTTACGTTGCTGACATCGACACCAACTATCTGGCTGGCAAGCTGGCTGCTGTTGAAACTGTTGAAGGCGCAATCGAAGCATTCAGCAACGGTGCTACTATCGGCCAGGTTGCTGCTGCATCCTGCAAGGCTGAAGCTCCGGAAACCGTTGAAGCAATCGCTGCTCATCACTGGACCGAGCGCTATGAAGCACTGCGTTTCGAAACTGAAGACTATGTTAAGAAAACCGGCAAAAATGTTGAAGTATTCCTGTGCAACATGGGACCGATTCCTCAACATAAAGCTCGTGCTGACTTCTCCACCTCTTTCCTGCAGGTTGGTGAATTCAATGTTCATCTGAACGATGGTTTCCAAGACGGCGAAGATGGCGATCAATACGAAAAATGCCTCAAAGCTTTCAAAGAAGGCGACTACGATGTTGCAGTTATCTGCTCCACCGATGCTACCTATCCGGAAATCGTTCCGAAACTGGCTCCGATGATTAAAGCAGCTATGAAACCGTCCGCTACTCTGTTCCTGGCCGGCGCTGCTCCGAAAGACATGGAACAAGTTTACAAAGATGCTGGCATTGACGATTTCATCAGCGTAAAAGCTAACTGCTTCCAAACTCTGAAGATGCTGCAAAAGAAGAAAGGGATGATTGAATAATGAGCATTAATCCGGATTTCACTAAAGTAGCCCTTCCTGATCATCCTTCTTGTTCTTATGACGAATGGAAGAAAAATCTGGAAGAAAAAATGGGCGAAAATTATGATGCCCTTTATGATACTACCTTGGAACGTATTCCTAAAGCTCCGCTGTACACCAAGGATATCTATGATAAATGTAACCATTTGGACTTCATGAGCGGTATTCCTCCGTTCCTGCGTGGTCCTTACTCCACAATGTATGTATTCCGTCCGTGGACTGTACGTCAATATGCAGGTTTCTCCACTGCGGAAGAATCTAACGCATTCTATCGTCGTAACCTGGCTGCAGGCCAAAAAGGTCTGTCCATCGCGTTCGACTTACCGACTCACCGCGGCTATGACGCTGATAACCCGCGTGTAGTTGGTGACGTTGGTAAAGCAGGCGTATCTGTTTGCTCCATGCTCGATATGAACATCCTGTTCTCCGGTATTCCTCTGGATCAGATGTCCGTATCCATGACCATGAACGGCGCAGTTCTGCCTATCCTGGCATTCTTCATCGTATCCGGTGAAGAGCAGGGCGTAGATAAATCCATCATGGCCGGTACCATTCAGAACGATATTCTGAAAGAGTTCATGGTACGTAACACCTACATTTATCCGCCTGCTATGTCCATGCGTATCATCGGTGATATTTTCGAATACACCACCAAATACATGCCTAAATTCAACAGTATCTCCATTTCCGGTTACCATATTCAAGAGTGCGGCGCAACCTGCGACCTTGAATTAGGCTACACTCTGGCCGATGGTATGGAATATATCCGTACTGGTGAAGCTGCAGGCCTGCCTGTAGATGCTTTCGCAAAACGTCTGTCCTTCTTCTGGGATATGGGCAAAAACTACTTCATGGAAGTTGCGAAGATGCGTGCTGCTCGTGTTCTGTGGGCTAAGATTCTTAAGAGCTTCGGCGCTAAGAACCCGAAATCCATGGCACTGCGTACTCATAGCCAGACCTCTGGCTGGTCTCTGACCGAGCAGGATCCGTTCAACAACATCTCTCGTACTTGTATGGAAGCTATGTCTGCTGCTCTGGGCCATACTCAATCCCTGCATACCAACGCACTGGACGAAGCTATCGCACTGCCGACTGACTTCTCCGCTCGTCTTGCTCGTAACACCCAGCTGTACATCCAGGATGAAACCAAGGTTTGCAAGATTATCGATCCGTGGGGCGGTTCCTACTATGTTGAATACCTCACCAACGAAATCATTCGCCGCGCTTGGGCTCATATCCAGGAGGTTGAAGCACTTGGTGGTATGGCAAAAGCTATTGCAACCGGCCTGCCGAAGATGCGTATCGAAGAGTGCGCAGCTCGTCGTCAAGCTAACATCGATAGCGGCAAGGAGACCATCGTTGGCCTGAATAAATATCGTCTGGCTAAGGAAGATCCGCTGAACGTACTGTCCATCGATAACACCGCTGTACGTAACGCTCAGATTAAACGTCTGGAAAAACTGAGAGCAGAACGCGACAACGACGCAGTTGCACGCGATCTGGAAGCTATCACCCGCGCAGCAGAAACCCGTGACAACGGCAACCTGCTGGAAATGGCTGTACAAGCTGCTCGCGACCGTGCTTCCCTCGGTGAAATTTCTGACGCAGTTGAAAAAGTATCCGGTCGTTTCAATGCTGTAATCCACACTGTATCCGGTGTATACTCCAGTGAATTCAGCGGCAACGATGATATGGAAAAAGCTAATAAACTGGCTGATGAATTTGAAAAACTTGAAGGCCGTCGTCCTCGTATCTTCCTGGCTAAAATGGGCCAAGACGGTCATGACCGCGGACAAAAAGTTCTGGCAACCTCCTTCGCTGATATGGGCTGGACCGTCGACGTTGGTCCTCTGTTCCAGACTCCGGAAGAATCTGCACAAGACGCTGTAGATAACGACGTTGATATGGTTGGCTTCTCCTCCCTGGCTGCTGGTCACAAGACCTTGCTGCCGGCAATCGTAGAAGAACTGAAGAAACGTGGTCGTGAGGATATTATGGTCTGCATTGGCGGCGTAATTCCTGCTCAAGACTACGATTATCTGTATGAACACGGCGCAGCAGGTATCTTTGGACCTGGTACCAATATTCCGAAATGCTGCATCCAGCTGCTGCAAATGCTGGTTGACCGTGCAAAGGCTGAACAAGAGTAAGAGCGAGGTGAGCTAAATGCCTGAAACTGGTGAAAAGGATATTAGACCGAGTTGGGTACCCCTGAAAAAAGACCCAAATTTTGCCTGCTCCGTAATGAGTGGCATTGACAGCGCGGTGAACGCTGTATCAGAGGAGAAATATAACCCTGCGGATAAAATCAGAAAATTCCCTTTGAGAAAGAAGCCTTCTTCGGAAGAGCTGATCAAGGGAGTCAGTGAGGGCGATCGCAAAACTTTGTCTCAGGCAATTACGCTTATTGAAAGTAACGCTCCGAAAGACTTCGATAAAGCGCAGCGTGTGCTGCAGGCGCTTTTGCCGCGTACAGGCAAAGCACTGCGTATCGGTATTTCCGGTGTGCCTGGTGCTGGTAAGAGTACCTTTATCGAATCCTTCGGCCAGCTGCTGTGTCATCAGGGCTATAAGGTTGCCGTTCTGGCAGTTGACCCGACAAGCTCGATTACCGGTGGTTCTATCTTAGGTGATAAAACACGTATGCAGATGCTTTCGCGTGAGCCGAACTGCTTCATCCGTCCTTCCCCGGCAAAGGGAACCTTGGGCGGTGTTGCACGTAAGAGCCGTGAAACTATGCTTCTCTGCGAAGCTGCAGGCTGCGATGTTATCCTGGTAGAGACCGTCGGCGTAGGTCAGTCGGAGATTACTGTGCGTTCCATGGTTGACTTCTTCATGCTGGTCGTACTGACTGGCGCTGGTGATGACCTGCAAGGCATCAAGAAGGGCATCATGGAGGTTGCTGATGCTATCGTTGTCAACAAGGCCGATGGCGATAACCTGCCTAAGGCTATTGTTACCCAAGGCGAATATGAGCGTATGATTGAATTTATCCGTCCGGCTACCGAAGGCTGGAAGACCCATGCTTACAGATGTTCTGCTCTGACTAAGGAAGGTCTTTTGGAGCTTTGGGCTGTGATGCGTAAATTCGAGAAGGTTACTAAGGAATCTGGTGCCTTTGACAAACGCCGTAAGGCGCAGACAGTTTCTTGGGTTAACAGCATGATTGATGAGCATCTGCACAATCTGTTCTTTGAAGACCCGATGATTAAGGGACGTTTACCGGCAGTTATGGAAGCAGCTGTTAATGGCGTGGTATCCCCAAGCCAGGCTGTAACCGAGCTGATTAACGCCTTTGATATTGATCACGCTTCAATGAGACATCGCAATCAAAACAAATAAGGCTGGCGACAAAGCACCTCAGGTGATAGTTGACCAGTGAATAGAAAAGCAGGCTGCTGCATGAAAATGCGGCGGCCTGCTTTTTTAGGTGCAGATTTTCTGTATTACTAAATGTAAGTTATAAGCAAAACAGCTGCGAGGACTTGGACGTTTCCTCGCAGCTGTTTTTGTGCTTTGTTCTCATAGACGAAAGGGGTGTGTCATAGAGATCTATGTAAATTTGTCCTCTTAGTGAGTTTAGATTTCGGCTTGCTTTTCGATGTCGCCGAAGTAGAAGCTGATGAGCTTTTTATATTCGCCGCTCTTTTTGTAATCCTTCAGAGCTGCGTTGAGCTTTTGGATAAGCTCGTTGTTATCTTTGCTTGCATACATTACCAGGTCATCCTGACGGTCGGAGTGACCAATAACAGTTAAGCAGTTGTCGTCGTCAGTATGCGTCATATAGTAAGCAGTGGTCAGGTTGCCGCAGATAGCAAAATCTGCTTCGCCGGTTTCTACTGCGTGCAGAGCGCTTTCGTTTTGCGGATATTCTACGATTTGCGCGTTAGGTAGAGCCTTGGCAACGCGAGCAGCAGAAGCGCCCTTTTTAATTGCTACCTTGCGGCCGGCAATATCATTCATGGTCAGCTTGCTGCTTTTTTTAGCAACGATAGAGAAGGCTGCCTTGGCATACGGCTCGCTGTAAGCATATTTTTCGCGTCTTTCTTTGGTGGAGCTGAAGTTGTTTACCGCCAGGTCATAATCCTTGCTGTCCAGACCGGTAAGCAGGTTTTGGAACTCGACATTAACGAATTCAACCTTGTCATAGCCCATCTTTCTTCCCAGATCGTTCATTAAATCAATATCAAAACCGGTGAATTTGTTTTGATCCTTTAAGTATAGCTCAAACGGTGGGGATGCTGGCGACGTTGCCACACGCAGAACCTTTTCAGCAGTGGGTGCTGCTGCTTGTTTGTCGCTGCCACAGCCGGCTAACATGAGCAGGCAGAGCATGCTGATGATTAAGAAGAGAGTCTTTTTCATAAGCGGATACCTCCATGTGAATTATGTTATTATTGTAAATCACTCAATCATATGAGCAATTACTCATTCGTTAAGATAATTATATACCCCCTTTTCACTTGCTGTCAAGGGGATATATAAGAAAAATTTTAGCAGTTATGTGTAGGCTACAAGCATATAAATATTAATCAAGATGCTCAGGATGCAGGTTTTTCGGACGCAGGTCAGGCGGCAGCATAGTGCAGGCATCATGGCTGTCCTCGCTAAGCGGGTTGACATGCACCATGCAGTGCTTTACGAGCGGGAAGTTAGCTTCAATCGCAGTATGCACCGTTTCTGCGATATGGTGCGCCTGCAGCAGCGTCAAATCGTCCTTGACGCTAAGCTCAATATCTACATAGATGCGGTTGCCGAAAAGACGCGTATGCAGGCTGTCGAGATGCTCTACGCCGGGAACGCGGACAACAAGCTTCTCTAAAGCGATATTCGTTTCTTCGTCACAGCTGCGGTCTACCATTTTATCCATGGAGTCCTTAAAGACCTCGTAGGCAGCGTAAAGAATCATAACGCAGATGACAAGGCTGGCGATGGGGTCGAGCACAGGATAACCCATGCGTGCGCCGAGGATGCCGACAAAGGCGCCTACGGAGCTCATCGCGTCGCTGCGGTGATGCCAGGCCTCGGCCATCAGCGCACCGGAGTTGATTTTTTTGGCAGCGTTTCTGGTGTACCAGAACATAGCTTCTTTTGCAAGAATGGAAACTACAGCAGCCCACAGAGCCAGTTGGCCGGGAACCTCAAGCTCGCCGCTGTGGCCGGTGATTTTTTCGTAGCCGCTGTAGCCGATTAAAAGAGCGATAATAGTAAGGATGACTGCGAGCAGGATGGCGGCAACGCATTCGATGCGTTCGTGACCATAGGGATGCTCGTCGTCAGACGCCTTATTGGAAAATTTTACGCCCGCCATAACAATCAGCGTGCCAAAGACGTCGGATGCGGAATGGATACCGTCGGAAATCATTGCTGCGGACTGCGCCATAAAGCCGGCGATTAATTTGCCTAAGGACAAGAGCAGGTTGCCGATGATGCTGTTGATAGAGACTATCATGGCTATTCTTTCGGCTTCGTTTTCAAATTTCATTTAAAATGCCTCCTTCGATTGTGCGGACTAGTCTGGTGTAAGCCAATATTCTTTGCGGCAGGCATTTTTAATTTAAACATATAAAAAACGCCTGCGAGATAGTAGTTAACTGTCCCGCAGACGTTGCATTCACTGCCCGTGAGGGCCCGGCTGCAAAAACCGTTGATACGGTTTACCGCCTGATCAGGTTGTACTGTAGCTAAATTGCAGTGCAAAGAGATTATCTGCATTATAAGCGGTTAGCAGAGGGTTTGTCAAGCGATTTTTGTTAAAAGTTTTACATTTTTAGAGAAAAAATTCTTGCCTGGAGACTAAGTGCTAACTAAGGTGTTTGGGTGCTTGCAGCTAACTGTTTTTTGCAGGAAGCTTTTTGCTTAAAACTACAAAAGAATATATGAATAACTATTGACATGTACGAAAAAAGCGCTATAATAAAGCCATAGACATAATTCGGACGGCTTCTTAATAAGGCGTTGTGTGGAGGTAATATTATGAAGAAAATTTTTATGCTGATGTTCTGCGTTGTTATGGCCTTGGCGTTGGCTGGCTGTGGCGGCAGCAAGGAGAAGGAGGCGGCTCAGGCTCCTTCTGGCAAGGTGCTGAAGGTGGCGACGGATGCCAACTTCCCTCCCTTTGAATTTTATCAGGAGCAAAGCAAGGTACATACGGGCTTTGATATTGCTCTGACGAAGGCTGTGGCCAAGCAGATGGGTTATGATAATGTTGAATTTGTTAATGTTCACTTCAAAGATATTTTGATAGGCCTGCAGGACAAGCAATATGATCTGGCTGTTGCTGCGTTGAGTATTACGCCGGAGCGTGCGCGTCAGGTGGATTTCAGCGAAGCTTATGTAGAGGATGGCTATAAGGTTATTGTAAATAAGAACTCGAAGCTTGGTGACGATTTCGCTGCCTTAGCAGGCAAGACTGTGGCTGCTGAGGAAGGCAGCTATGCTGTGGAGCTGCTGAAGGCGCAGGCAAATGGCGCTAAGGTGATTCCTGTGCATGATACAGAAGCAGGCATCAAGCTTGTTGCTGACGGCAAGGCAGATGCGCTGGTGGCTTCGAAAATCGTTGCCGGCTTTTTCATCACCCATAACTATGGTGATAAAGTAAAATTTGCAGGCGAGACAGTGCTTCATGCCGATAAATATGGTATGGCAGTTGCTCGTGGCAATGAGGAGCTGCAAAAGAAGGTTAACGAAGCACTGAAAGAGATTAAGCGTAGCGGCGAATATAAAAATATTTACAGCTCTTACTTTGGTAATTAAGAAAGCTGAAAGCAGGTATGGCGTAATGCTGTACCTGTTTTTTTATGCAGCTAATGTTTTGGTTATAAAAAAAATCTGGCCTGCGAAAACAGACCAGATTTTAAAATTTTTGCTATTATTCTTCGTCGTCAAATTCCTTGAGCGTGCCATAGGCCACAAGAATCGTGCCCTTAGGCGAAGCGAGTGCCGGGCAGACGTAGAGGATAACGCCTGTCTGCTCTGCGTAGTAGGTGGTGATGGTGTTGCCGAAAACGTCGGTGATGCGTCCCAGAACCTGGCCCTCCTCTACGAAGTCGCCGCTGTGAATATGGTGCAGCCAGCAGCCTGTTTCCAGCGCTTCAAGATAAATGAGGTTTTCTACGTCGCGCGGAGAGTGGTGGCGCGGTTTTACGGGCAGGGAGAACATTTTCAGCTTGCGCAGGATGTTGCGTACATCGTCCTTGTAGGCTTCGATGTCCTCATGCAGGCAGAGGCCTGCGCCGCCGCGTTCGATGAGGATGGACGGCAGTCCGGTGCTGGCAGCGTAGTTGTATGCGCCGCCGGTTGCCAGAGAGCGTACCATGTATTCCATGTCGAGCACGCGGGCCAAGGAGCGGGATGCTTTCTCAACCTCGGGCGTGGGCTGGCCGGGATAGTAAACGTAGGGATGCAGGCTTTCGTGAATATCGCCGCTGTGCATATCTACATAAAAGTCAGCGATAGGGAAGAAGTTGCTGCTGATTAAATATGCAGTTTTGTCGGCGAGCGTTCCCAGCGGATCACCGGGGAAAACGCGGTTGAGGTTTTTGCCGTCCTCAGGCACGATCATCTCACGACGTGCCCAGAAGCCCTGGATATTTACAGGGTGCATCATGATCAGGCAGCCACTGACATGCTCAGGCTCGATGTCACGGCCAAGCTCCATAGCTGCAGCGATACCAGGGTACTCGCCGCCGTGGATGCCGGCAGTGATGAGCAGCGTTTTGCCGTCCTCAGTGCCATTGATGATAGTGATAGGGATTTTTACGTGGGTGTCCGGTACGGGCAGGTAGGTGCGCAGCTTTTGACCGCGTTCAACAGTCAGCCCGCATATTTTCAGTGTGTCAGACATAAGCTCACTCCTTTGATATACTCATATATTTTTTACTTTGAACATGCGTTAGTATATGCTAACTAACGCTAATGCAAATATTATGCCTTAAATTTCTGCTTTTGGCAAGAACTTTTTTCCGGAAAAGCAGCAGAAGCTGGCATAGGCTTTGCGAAGCAGGTGAAAAAATTTTCCACCTAAATTTAAATTTCTCTCTTGCAATAAATTATAACATGTGATAAGCTATTCACACAAGAGGTTTTTTAAAATAAAATTGAGTACAAATAAGAAGAAGGGATAGATAAAATGAACCTGCTTACGAACAGGGAATATCTCGGCCTGACAGTGCCCTTTATGCTTTCAACAATGACGCAGCCCTTGATGGGAGCGGTAAATACAGCGGTTATGGGACAGCTTCCCGACCCGAAGTATATTGCTGCCGTTTCTTTGGGAGCGATTTTATTTAACAATCTATATTGGCTGTTTGGCTTTTTGCGCGTGAGCACAACAGGCTATGCGGCGCAGGCCTTCGGTGCAGCGGACAGGGAGCTGGGTACGCTGGCTTTTTTTAAGCCGCTCGTGCTGGCATTGCTGATCAGTCTTGCCTGCATTGTTTTTCAGAAGCCGATTCTGGAAAGCTATCTGGCGATGATTGGTGCGGCGCCAGAGGTAAATGCTCTCTGCCGTGAGTATTATTATATCCTGATTTGGGGAGCACCGCTTGTACTGGGCAACTATGTTGCGCTGGGCTGGCTCATGGGCCAGACGCGTGTGCGTGCCAGCGTGTTTATGCAGGTGTCGATGAATGTGCTGAATATGGCGCTGAGCATCTGGTTTGTTTTTGGCCTGCATATGGATATTGTCGGCGTGGCCTTTGCGACATTGCTGAGCCAGCTGTACGGCGGCGTGATCAGCGTGGTGCTGATGTATTATTACGGCGAATTTGATTATAAAAATCTGCCGTGGGGAGAGCTTTTGGACTGGCGCACCTTTATCGGTATGCTCAAGGTCAATGTGAATCTGATGATTCGCACGGCCTGCCTGCTGACGGTGAATAATATTATTGCCGCTGTCGGCGCGTCCTTTGGTACAGTGGTGCTGGCAGCGAATGCTGTGCTGCTGCAGCTCAAGGATATCATGAGCTATCTTATCGACGGTATGGCAAACGGTGCAGCTATTTTCAGCGGTCGCGCCGTAGGCGCGAAGAGCGGCGCAGGTCTTGACGCAGCTATCAGGATGACGTTCAAGTGGCTGGTGGTGCTGGCTGCTATTCTCATGGGGGTGTATGCGGCAGGCAATGAGTTCTTCATCCGCCTGTTTACGAATATTGATGAGGTTGTGGCGATGTCTATGACCTATAATGTCTTTGTTTTGTTCTATCCCGTCTGTGCCGGTATCGGCATGGTGCTTTACGGAGTTTTTTGCGGTGCGACACGCACGGCGCCTGTGCGCAATATGATGCTGCTGGCGCTGGCAGTATTCTATCTGCTGCAATGGCAGCTGGTGCCCATAATCGGCAACAGCGGCCTTTGGCTGGCGCTGCTTGGGTTCATGGCTGCTCAATCTGTGATTCTTCTGTATTATCTAAAGAGCTTACGTAAAGAATTTACAGATTAAAAAGATTTTCTTGTTTCTCTTGCAATTAATGAGAAGCAGTGCTATTATAAATACAGAACTGATATTTACGAGGATTATCTTGCCACGATTTTTCACCTCGTAATAGGGTTGATATCATTTGCTGAGTATGTTGCCTGCGGGCAGTTTATCCATGAAGCGGAGTTAATCCGCAGCGGCGAGGCGCTTGTCTCGTTTGCATGAACATGGACTCAGATGATATATTCCTGCTCAAAACAGAAATATATTACCTAGCGATTGTGCACATTGCTGCGTAAGCCTTTTCTGCGAAAAAAGCAGGGAAGGCTATTTTTATATTATTTTTTAAAAATTTTTGATGGAGATGATGTGCTTTGACGAAAAAGCAGCTTCTGTCCCGTTTGGGA
>OQVR01000147.1_pt1 | contig 28069 bp, 21 predicted proteins | sample 1691521 | NCBI WGS metagenome assembly OQVR01 (sample SAMN03418256, study PRJEB22391) | human gut metagenome | biome: human-gut; feature: organic feature; material: feces | host: Homo sapiens | place: Tanzania | collected 2013-01
AGGCTGTCCCTCGGGCACGGCCTGTCGAAAAAAGATGCCATTGCGAACCAGTAACATCTGCACTGGTCCTGCCGGGATCTGGGCTATGCCGAAATCAATCTGAACGTAGGCTGTCCCTCGGGTACGGTGGTTGCCAAGCGCAAGGGCAGCGGAATGCTCCGGGATCTCGGGTCTCCCGGGAAGTGAATGTCCGGTGGACGGTGGGGGAGAAGAAGGGCATGTAGTACCGGTCAACGCCGCCGAAGAATCGGTGGTGCTCCCGGCGGTAAATGCTGTCCGTCAGCCCCTCCATGGGGGCAACGTAATACTGCATCCGGGGTTACGCCTCAGCAATGGCTTCGATCTCGCAAAGCGAAAAAGGCTCCCGCAGGCCGGTGCCCGCCGCCTTGAGAAAGGCTTCGCAGGGCGGTGTGCGCCCGGTGCTGATCGTACAGAACGAGATCGGCAACCGGCACAGCCCCACCGTGATCGCGGCGGCCATTACATCCCGGCTGGACAAGACCCGCCTGCCCACCCACATCAACATCCGGGCTGCGGACACCGGCCTTGCCAAGGACAGCGTGGTGCTGCTGGAGCAGATCCGCACGCTGGATAAGCACCGACTGCGGGAGCGCGCCGGGCAGATCACCGCCGCCGATCAGAAGCGGGTGGATCAGGCATTGGATGTAAGCCTTGGGCTGAGCTCATACTGAAAAATTCATTTATAAAAATGGGACACCGGAGCGTCCGCAGACGCTCCGGTGTCCCATTTTTGCGGAAGAACATAAATACTTTTTTACAGCTGCTGCTTTGCCAGCACGTCAGAGGTAGGGGTCTGGAACACCGGGATGCCGGCATAGGGGTCGGCAGCGGTGTCGGCGGGCAGACTCTTCATATATTCGTCCATGGCGACTGCCACCTTCTTGGCAACAGCCACAGCCTCCACCACGGTGCGTGCGCCCATGGCGGCGTCGCCGCCGGCAAACACGCCCTCGCGGGTGGTGCGGCCGTCCTCGCTGACACTCAGCAGGCCCTTCTGGTTGGTCTCGATGCCGGTCGTGGTCTTGACGAGGTTGCTCTCAGATCCCTGACTGACCGACACGATGACGCCGGTGTGAGGGTACAAAGTCTCGCTGCCCTCCACCTGCGTGAACTTACCGTCCTCGCCCTTGACGGTATCGCGGCAGATCAGGCCGTTTTCCCGGATCTCCACCGGTGCCTTGCAGAAGCGGAAGCCCACGCCCTCCAGCTTGGCGTAGCTCACTTCGTACTCGGAAGCGCTGATGCAGCTCTCGTCCCGGCGGGCGTAGCAGGTAACGTGGCGGGCACCGTTGCGGATGGCGGTGCGGGCGCAGTCCATGGCAGAGTTGCCCACGCCGATAACAGCCACATCATCGCCCAGACGGAAGGCCTTGGAGTTTGCCAGATAGTCGATGCCAAAGGCCACGTTGCCAAGGCTCTCACCCTTGATGTGCATGGCGTTGGCCTTCCACAGACCGGCGCCGATGAACACGCTCTTGTAGCCGTCGCGGAACAGATCATCGATGGTGATGGTCTTGCCGATGGTGGTGTTGGGGCGCACCTTGATGCCCTTCAGCTCCAGATGGCGGTACTGGAAATCGTCCAGCACGCTGTCCGGCAGGCGGTAGTTGGGGATGCCGTAGCGCATCACGCCGCCGATCTTATCCCGGGCGTCAAAGATGGTCACGTCATAGCCCCAGCGCGCCAGCAGCACCGCGATGGTCAGGCCTGCCGGGCCGGAGCCCACCACAGCAGCCTTCATGCCGTTTTTCGGGGCGGGGCCTGCGGTCATCTTGTTGGCGTAGGTGGTAGAGATATAGTCCTCGATGATGGAAAAGTGCACCGGGTCGTGGCTGGGCATCCGGTTGCGGATGCAGTGGCCCTCGCACTGCTTTTCGTGGTTGCACACCAGACTGCACACGGTGGTCAGGGGGTTGTTTTCAAACAGCATCCGGCCTGCATCGTCCATCTGGTTTGCCTTGAGCAGACGGATGACCTCCGGGATATTGGTGTGGATGGGGCAGCCCTCCTGACACATCGGCTTTTTGCAGCCGAGGCAGCGGTTGGCTTCGTCCAGAACATGAAGTGCCATGGGTTCCTCCTTGTGTTTCCCCTGCGGGGACAGTCGTTTTTAACGGAATCGTTGTATCCAACATTGCATTGCTTTAATCATACACCCGAACCGCGCCGGATACAAGAGGGCACAATATAAAATTTTTCCGGTTATTTTTTGTCAATTCGTCAAAAAGATAATTTTTTGACGATATATCCCGCCCATCGGCTCCGGTTTTGCCCGGCACAGTGCGCCAAGGTCGCTGGCTCTGCTCTGGGCAGCAGCCATTTGGGCGCAGGTCTCGTTTTCCCGCGACAGACGCGCCAGCGAGTGGGACAGCGGCAGCGCCGTTTCCCCGGGCAGGGGCAGCGCTTCCTTGCGTGCGCCCAGCAGATGCAGGTAAGGCGGCAGCGCCGGGGTGTGGGCGGTGTAGCCCAGCGCCGCATCCATCGCCAGCCGCCGCATCCGCGCCAATCCGCCCCTTGCAGTTTATAACTCGGGACACTGTTGACTTTGAAACTCCAAGTTCCTTGGCAATATCCGAAATTGTAACAACAGAAGCGGACCTTTCCATAAAAACGTTTCCAAACTATTTTATTAAACAATACAAATCCAAAAACTTTGCAATGTTTAAAGTTTACACCAACAATTCTTATAAAACAAGAAAAATCGGTTGCTCAACACGAAAAGTATACACGTGTCGATTCGATTTGTCAAACTTTTTTTATAAATTCTTTGTAATTTTCTTACAAAAATAATAACGTTTCCAGAAAATTTTCTTGCACACCAGTTTTTTTTATGCAATACTTATTTTATGTTTGAACAAACCGCAGAAAAAATCAAAAACGCAAAAATCATTCCAGTTGCAAAAGTACAGGAAAAAGAAGACGCAATAAAACTTGCACGTGCGCTCACAAACGGCGGAATGAAAGCTGTCGAAATAACTTTCAGGACAAACGACGGCGAAACAGGGCTAAAAAAAATCGCTTGCTGCATAGAATCAATAAAAAAAGAGTTTCCGAATATTCTTGTTGGAGCCGGAACAGTAATAAACACAAGCCTCGCACAAAAAGCGCAGAATGCCGGAGCGGATTTTCTTGTTTCCCCGGGATTCAATCCAAAAACAGTAAAGTGGTGCGTTGAGCATGAAGTTCCGTTTTTTCCTGGAGTTTGCACGCCGGGCGAAATTGAGCAGGCAATAGAAGCCGGACTGAATTTTTTAAAGTTTTTCCCTGCGGAAGTAATGGGCGGAACAAAATTCCTAAAGTCGCTGGCAGGACCTTTTCCGCAAACAATGTTCATCCCGACCGGCGGAATAAATGCTGAAAATTTTTCAAGTTATCTTTCATGCAAAAATGTTGGTGCGGTTGGCGGAAGCTGGATGTGCCCCGAAAATCTCATAAAAGAAAAAAAATGGCAGGAAATTGAAAAACTTTGCGAAAAATCAAACTTTCCCCGCATAAAAAACTGCTAAAAAAAACTGCTAAAAAAAACTGCCCTCTAAGCTAAATAAATTCAGCTTAAAGGGCAGCCTTTGAATAGCTTAACTAGAAATCAGTGATTAAACCAATCCCTGGGCAACCATTGCGTTTGCAACTTTTACAAATCCTGCAATGTTAGCACCGGCAACATAGTCGCCTTCTGTAGCGTATTTCTTTGCAGTTTCGTAAGCGTTGTCGTGGATGTTTGTCATAATCTGCTTGAGTTTAGAGTCAACTTCTTCAAATGTCCAAGAAAGACGCTCTGAGTTCTGGCTCATTTCAAGTCCAGAAACCGCAACACCGCCGGCGTTTGCGGCTTTTCCAGGAGCGAACATAACTTTATTTTCCTGAAGATACTTGATAGCTTCCGCGCGTGTAGGCATATTCGCGCCTTCTGCAACGAGCATACATCCGTTTGCAACAAGTTTCTTTGCATCCTCAAGGTAAATTTCATCCTGAGTCGCGCAAGGCAAGGCAAGGTCAGCTTTTACGCCCCAAGGTTTTTCGCCTTTGAAGAATTTTGCGTTAGGATATTTCTTTACATAAGCGTCTACTTTTTCTTTGCGTGCGCGGAATTCCTTTACATAGGCAAGTTTTTCCGCAGTGATTCCTTCTTCATCAAGAATATAGCCAGTTGAATCAGACAAAGTGATTGGCTTTCCGCCGAGCTGAAGAAGTTTTTCAGCAGCGTACTGGGCAACGTTTCCATCTCCAGAAATAATAGCTGTCTTTCCTTTGAAGTCCTGGCCTTTTTTTGCAAGCATACATTCAACAAAGTAGATAAGTCCGTAGCCTGTAGCTTCTGTGCGGGCAAGAGAACCGCCGAATGAAAGTCCTTTTCCTGTAAGAACTCCAGTGTACTGGTTTGTAATTCTCTTATACTGGCCGAACATATAAGCAACTTCTTTTCCGCCTACACCTTTGTCTCCAGCTGGAACATCTGTGTCTGCGCCAATATGACGATAAAGCTCTGTGATAAATGACTGGCAGAATCTCATGATTTCAGCGTCTGATTTTCCGTGGCCATCAAAGTCTGAACCGCCTTTTCCGCCGCCCATTGGAAGAGTTGTAAGGGAATTCTTAAGAACCTGCTCAAATCCGAGGAATTTCAAAACATCAAGTCCTACTTCCGGAGAAAAACGCAAACCTCCTTTATAAGGTCCGATTGCGCTGTTAAACTGAACACGGAATCCGCGGTTTACGTGAGGTTTTCCTGCATCGTCAGTCCAAGGAACACGGAACATTACAATTCTCTCTGGCTCAACGAAACGCTCAAGAACAGCATACTGCTCCAGCTCAGGCATTTTGTCTACCGCAGGAGAAATTGCTTCAAGAACAAGTCCAGCAGCCTGAAGAAAATGACCCTGATCTGCATAGCGCACAGAAATGTCATCCCAAACACGTTTACAATAAGCATTTTTAATACTGTATTCCATATAAACAACCCCTGTTTCTTGATTTTTTAATTTGTAACCCCAGAAATCAAGAAAAAACTTAAATAATATTAAACTATATTAAATGTTTTGAAAAGTAAAAAGTTAAAAATTTGTTGCAACATTTTACAAGCCGCTATATAATAAATACTGAAATTTCTTTAACGAGGCTTCAGAATTGACAGAGGAAAGCTGCCTTGAAAATGTTTTGCTTTCATATAAAAAATACTACGATGTTTCAAGAAATCCATGCAAAGATTTTTGCGCAACTGCGGAATTCCACTCGCACGAGGAACATTATTTTCTAACAAAGACGGCAAGAATCGCGGAAGTGGATTCAAATGAATATGTCTATTTTGCAGTTGAAGAAAACCTTTCATTGAAAAATCTCAAGGAACTTTCCAGCGCGGCATGGTCAGACGGACTTTCAAAAGTAAAGCCTTTTTACGGACACAAAAATTCAGACATAAGCCTGATTGTCATAGCCAGTTCAGTTGAAAAAGATGCAGCCAAGGGAGCAAAAAAAATCAAGCTGCACAAGTCGTACAAGTTTTCATTTTTTGGCTGGAGCAACTTCAGTCTGATTGTCTACGATGTTTCAGCAGGAAAAACTTGGTTCAACTGGCACGGAAGAAATCTGCGCAGTATTTTTTCAAAAATGCCACTGTAGCTTTTTAAGCAAATTTTGAGTGAGATTCAAAACTCATTCACATTTATATTTTTTTTTGGAGGCAAAAGAGATGGCTGCTTTACTGATTATTTTAGCGGCGCTTGTTCTGCTTTTCTGCGGATACGTTTTTTACGGTTCGTGGCTTGCAAAGCAATGGGGAATTGATCCGGCGAAAAAAACACCGGCAAAGGAAACACCTGACGGAATTGACTACGTGGCTGCAAAACCGGCAGTTCTCATGGGACACCACTACTCTTCCATAGCAGGGGCAGGACCAATCAACGGACCTATACAGGCGGCAGTTTTCGGATGGGTTCCAGTATTTTTGTGGTGCATAATCGGAGGAATTTTCTTTGGCGGAGTCCAGGACTTTGGCTCGCTGTTTGCATCTATAAGGCACAAGGGAAAATCCGTAGGCGAAATCATAAACGACACAATGGGAGCAAAGGCAAAAAAGCTCTTTATTATTTTTGCGCTTCTTGTTCTTATCCTTGTAATCGCCTCGTTTGTAAACGTTGTTGCAGGAACCTTCTTTACCGTGGCAGGAAGCCCAGTAATGTTCGGGCTTGTTTCAAATCCGACAAACAACCAGACGACAGCAATGATTTCAATTTTATTCATTGTGCTTGCCGTTATCTACGGAATCATAACAAACAAATGCGGACTAAAAACGCTTCCGGCTACAATCCTTGGAATAATCGGAATCGTGATTGTTACAATAATCGGCCTCAACGTGGGATTCGCAATGAGCCGCAACGCCTGGATTGTTTTTGTAGGAGTTTACATAGCGGTAGCTTCTCTTGTTCCAGTGTGGATTATGCTTCAGCCGCGCGACTACCTTTCAAGCTTTTTGCTTTACGCCATGATGCTTGTTGCACTTGCAGGAATTTTAGTCAATGCATTTAAAGGAAGCTCTGCAATCGAATTTTCAATTCCGGCATTCACAGGCTGGAAGACACAGGCAGGATTCCTTTTCCCAACGCTTTTCATAACAGTAGCTTGCGGCGCCTGCTCTGGATTCCACTCGCTGATTGCAACAGGAACAACCTCAAAGCAACTTGACAACGAAAAAAACGCAAAGGCAATCGGATACGGCTCAATGCTTATTGAATCCGCGCTTGGAATAATCGCACTTATTTCTGTAGGCGTTATCTGGACCCAGTGGAAACAAGGAAAATTCGGCTCACCATCCGCAGCATTCGGTGCTGGAATCGCGACACTTTTTGGTAAAGAAGGAAGCGGAATTTACAACACGATAAACGCTCTTCTTACACTTGCGGTTTCTGTATTCGCCCTTACTTCGCTCGACACAGGAACAAGACTTAGCCGATTTATGTTCAGCGAGCTTTTCCTTAAAGACGGAGAATTTTCTTGGAAAGATGCAAAGGGAATCCGCAAAGTTCTTGCAAATCCGTTCTTCGGAACAATCTCAATGGTTGTAATCGGAAGCGTTCTGGGCGGACTTAAGCTCAGCCAGATTTGGGGACTTTTTGGTGCGGCAAACCAGCTTTTGGCAGGACTTGCGCTTATGGCAGTTGCAGCTTGGCTCGGTCAGGCAGGAAAAAACAACAAGATGTTCTTTATTCCAATGGCATTTATGCTTGCGGCTACTTTAACAAGCCTTGTTCTTACTGTATACAAAAAGATTGCGGCAATGATTCAAGGCGTGCAGGGAGCTCTTGCCTGGGGAAACTGGTTCCAGCTTTTATTCGCAGCGGCAATGGCGGTTCTTGCAGTAATTCTTGTTATTGAAGGAATCCAGACATTTAAGAAACAGAAAAAATAGCTTGGAGTTGCTTCACTCAACATAATGTATCTGAGCTATACAACGTAATGCATAGCTTCCATACATTATAATGAGAAACACAGTATCATTATAATGATAATCTACGTGCCATTATGCTGACGCATAGACATAAAAAGAGGCTTCCCAACCAAGGAAGCCCCTTTTTTTTCTTTATTTTACCTCTATTTACAATCTAATTACCAAGCAACACGAACGCTGACCGCCGCAGAAGGAATCTTTGAGGCAATGTCGTAGCTTCCGCTTACAGTAAGGTTCAGGAACAGAAGGTCAAGCCCGATTCCTCCAAACACCTGCGGATAAACAGAAAATCCAGAAGAGCTTCCGCTGAACGAGCTAGGAAGAATTCCCCATTTTAATGCGTCTGCAACACCATCATAATAAGTATCACCTTCTTTTGCAATGATGCTTGCCCAGTCAGCATTTACCTTCCAGTCAACAGAAGTTTTTGAGAACAAGGCGCGTCCTCCAATGAATGGAACAAGGCAAAGCAACTTGATAGAAGCCTGTGTATTTACCATGAATGTTGTAGACTTAAAGTCAAGGCTGGCTTTTGCAGTGTCATCATCTACATCAACTCCGCCCTTTGTGTAATAGAATCCAGCTCCAACTGACCATTTTGGACGCATGAATCCGCCCTGAAAAATCGCATAGCGGATGTCTGCTCCAAGAGTAAAGAAGTCGATTGCAACAGGATCAATAGCTTTGTCAACTGAATCCATCTTTGAAGTGTCAATTGACATTGCAGTAACGCCAATATCAAACGGAAGAATTATTCCGCCAAGACGCGCGTCAACAGTGATTGTCGGGAAAACAAGCGTGTCATTTATATCTTTTACGTCATCAACACCAAGCGCAAGGGCAGCATCTTTAAGCGTAGAAACATCAAGCGCAGAAACGCCTGCATTTACACCAGCACCAAAATGGAATCCCGGGAAAATCTTTCCAATCCAGGCTTCCGCATAAACATTCTGCTGAGTCTGCGAGTTCGGAATAACATCCGCAAGGTCATCGCAAAAGTCGTTAAGCCCATTTTCTGCAACAGTAAATGGAGAGTCTGTCGGAATGTAATCTTTGATGTTCACATAAGCTTCATTTACCATGTCAGCGGCATTAGTTATCTGGCTTTTTTTAACACCGTTTTCAAGCAACGCATTGTTGATTTCATCAACTCTTCCAGAAACCATATTATAAACATCATCTGGAATATCAATTGTAACTTCGCCATCAACACCTTTTACAGTAAGAGGCTTTGCAAAAAGTCCTGAAGCCGCAAAAGCAAATGTCATTGCAAATGCAGCAAACCGTTTAGTTTTCTTTACCATAGTAGTTCTCCTTAGATTCTGAAAACAAAATCTTCTTAATTTATAGCATATTATTCTATGCAAGTCAAAAAAAAATGAGCTGCCGCACAAGACTTTTTAATCCCGGCAGGTCAGCCCGTTTATTCAGCAAAATATTTTAATTTAGCTGTTTTTCATTCCGTTGACTTTTTCAAGGCGGGCAAGTGCTTTTGCTTCTGCCTCGTCAGCGTCTTTCTTGAGCTTTTCTACAACAGTGTTGATATTGTTAACCATATATACAGGCTGCAAAGTTGCATCCAGACAGTCGCGCCAAAGTGAACTTTCCGGGTCAACAATGTTTCTCTTCAAAGTTGCCATTGAAATCGGAATATGAACATATTTATCATGCACAAGTCCAATAACAATCTTTGTTTTTCCTGCCATAGCCGCATGAACCGCATTGTTTCCAAGGCGCTCGCAGTAGATAGAATCGTTTGCAGTTGTAACAGCCGCACGCACTTCGTATCCAGGGTCAATGTATTTAAGGTTGATATGGATTTTCTTTGAAGCAAAATATTCAGTGATTCTGTCGCGAAGATAAACACCAATGTCCGCAAGTTTTTTGTTTCCGGAAGCATCAGTCTGATTTGTAGAAGTCAAAAGCTCCTGTCCGGCTCCCTCTGCAACAACGATTACAGCGTGATGGCGTTCGTTCAAGCGTTCTTCAATATGAGCAAGCAAGCCGTTCGGTCCATCCAAGTCAAAAGGAACTTCAGGAATAAGGCAGAAGTTAGCTTCGTGGCTTGCAAGGGCAGTCGCAGTCGCAATGAATCCGGATTCGCGTCCCATAAGCTTTACAAGACCGATTCCGTTAATCTGCGAATGCGCTTCCATGTGGATTGAATTTACAGCCTGAGTAGCTTTCTGAACAGCAGTTTCAAATCCGAAAGAGCGGTCAATAAACTGAAGGTCATTGTCTACAGTCTTTGGGATTCCCACAACTGAAATCTTAAGTCCGCGGCGGTCGATTTCGTTTGCAATATCAAGCGCGCCTCTCTGGGTTCCGTCTCCACCGATGATAAACATCATGTTGATTCCCATGCGCTCAATGGAATCTACAATGTCAGAAGTTCTGTCTCCGCCTCCGCGTGAAGTTCCAAGGAAAGTTCCGCCGATTTTATGGATTGCGTCTACATTATCCGGGTTAAGGTCGATTGTGTCATATCCCTGCTCTGCAAAGAATCCTTTATATCCAAACTGAATTCCTTTGATTCTGCGCACACCGTAGCGGTTCCAAAGGCAGCGGACAACAGCGCGGATTACATCGTTAAGTCCAGGGCAAAGACCTCCGCAAGTGCAGATTCCAGCAGTAACGTGAGTCGGGTTAAAGTAAATATATTCACGAGGACCTGCTTTTTCCATGAACTTGGCTTTGTCATCGCAATCTTCTTCAGCACCTTTATAAACATTCACCTGGCGGCGAACATAAGAATTGTCTGTAACATAAGCGGCGCGGAAATTTCCGTGCTCCAAAGAAAGTTCAATAGGAGACTTTACCTTGCATTCTCCCAAGTTTTCAACTGAAAAATCATATTTCATTGTTGCCATAGCAAACCTCGTACCGTGAAATAAAAAGTCGTAAAAACACGCTCTTATAAAGATACTTTCAAATGGTAAAAAATTCAATATCGTAAAAAAAGAAATTGTTAAACTTGACCAAAAAGCATTTTTTGCATAGTTTTCTATATTATGAGAAAAACTTTTTACACTTTGGCGGCAGTTTTTTTGTGCCTTTTTGCATTTTCAAGCTGCGGATACAACGGACTCATCGACAAGCGTGAAGCAGTTGAGCAGCAGTGGGCAAACGTAGAAAATCAATATCAGAAACGCTCTGACTTAGTTCCAAATCTTGTGGCGACTGTAAAAGGCTACGCTTCGCATGAAGAAAGCGTTTTCACACAAATTGCTGAATCGCGGTCAAAGCTTGGCGGAACTGTAAATGTTGACATAACCGATGATCCTGAAAAATTCGCACAGTTTCAGGCTGAACAGAACACTTTTTCTGCAAGCATCGGACGGCTTCTTGCACTAACGGAAAGCTATCCGGAACTCAAGGCAAACGAAAATTTTCTTGATTTGCAAAGCCAGCTTGAAGGAATTGAAAACAGAATTTCCACGGAACGAAAAAGATACAATGATGCTGTAAGCGAATACAACAAGTCAATTCAAAAATTTCCCGGCGTTCTAACAGCGAAAATGTTCGGCTTTACAAAGAAAGCTTATTTCCGCTCGGAAGAAAAAGCCGCAAAAGCCCCGGAAGTTTCGTTTTAATTCGGAAGCTAAAAAATGAGCGCATCTTTTTTCGGCGGAAGCAAGCAGAACAAAAATTTCATTTGGATTCTTGTCCTCACATTTTTCATTGTAGCATTTCTGTCATTTTCCGCAAAAAGCAAAGGGGAACAGAACAGCGCAGCTTTTAACAATGAAGCCGATGGAATATATAAGCCGGTTTTAGACAACGCGGGAATTTTTTCAAAAGCGGAACTAAGGCAGCTTGAATCCTTCATTGCAAATTTGGACGAGCGCACAGGAATTCAGATTGCGGTTATTATTGTAAAAAACTTGGACGGTGAAGACATTGAGTCATTCAGCATGAAGCAAGCGGAACAATACAAGCTTGGTCAAAAAGGAACTGACAATGGAGTTCTGTTAACAGTCGCCATGAAAGAGCGTGAATTAAGGATTGAAACCGGTTACGGCGCAGAGGGAATTCTTACAGACGCAGTTTGCGCACGTATAATCCGCAACAAAATCACCCCGCTGTTTAAGCAGGAAAAATATTTTGAAGGAATCGAAAGCGGAATCAAAGCCATTGCTTCAGTTTTAACAAGCGACGAAAAAATGACAGAAAATCAGTCCCAAGCTGAAAATTCTGCGGAAGAAGATGAAGAAGAAAATCCTTTTTCTGTTCTTGCGTTTGTCTTTTTTGTAGTGCTTATTTTTATAATATTTGGGCGCGGAAAAAATCTCTGGATTTTACCTTTTATTTTTGGCGGCGGAAGTTCAGGCAGAAGAAATTCAGACAGTTTTAGAAAAGGCGGAGGAGGAAGTTTTGGCGGCGGCGGCGCAAGCGGACGCTGGTAAAGCAATTTTTTTTAATTACAACTGTCATTTTTTTAGAGTTAAATAGATTTTCGGCTCCAGCCCCTAAGATGACAGATTATTTTGGCTGAAGATGACAAAAATATAAAACTCAACATTCAGTCTAATCAACAAGCCATAAAAGCCGGCTTATTATTTTCCGTGTTCCCTTACAAGAGTGTTCATTTCGTTTGCCATGTTTTCCAACGAAACCTGCTTTTGGACAGCTCCAAGCTCATAAGCAACACGAGGCATTCCATAAACAACCGATGATTCTTCGTCCTGTCCCAAAGTCCAAGCTCCCTGTTTTCTCATTTCCGCAAGCTGAACCGCTCCATCACGACCCATTCCAGTCATTATAACTCCAAGCGCCCTGTTCTGGTAAATTTTCGCCACGGATTCAAAAAGCCAGTCCGCAGAAGGTCTGTGTCCATTGCGAAGATCTGCACTGGAAAGCCGGATTACATTGCACAAAGTTGATTTTTCCACAACAATATGAAAGTTCCCGGGCGCAATATAAATCTGCCCAGGATGAATTTCATCTCTGTCTTCCGCCTCTTTTACTGAAAGCGGACAAATTTTATCCAGGCTCGCGGCAAATTCCTTTGTAAAACCCGCCGGCATGTGCTGAACAACAAGAATCGGACGTGAAAACCTAGGATCAAGATGCGCAAAAACTTCTCTAAGCGCGTTAGGCCCGCCGGTAGAAATTCCAATGGCAACAACTTCAATTCTGCCTGGCTCTCTTAACGGAACAATGACTTCCGGCTCTTTTCTTTTTGAAGTAAATAAAACTGGAGAAAAAGTTTCCTGCGACAAAGCCGCCGGAGCAATTTTATCTATAATGCCTTCTTTTTTTGCAGCGGCCTCAGCCTCACGGAGCTTTGCCTGCTTTACAAAAGTTTCTGTTAACGGAATATTTTTTCCGTTTTTGCGGGCATATTTTCCACCGTAAGAAGCAATTTTTTCGATAATCGCGCTTGAAACTGATGCGATATTGCTTGAAATTGAGCCGGACGGTTTTGTGATAAAGTCACTTGCTCCAAGCTCCAGACACTGCATTGTTACAGCCGCGCCTTTTGTCGCTATAGAAGAAAGGATTACAACAGGAATGTCCATGCCGCGTTTCTTGCGTTCTTCCAAAAACTGAACACCTGTCATTTCAGGCATTTCTATGTCAAGAAGAATCAAATCCGGCTTAAGAAACGGAATTTTCTGAAGCGCGAATTTTCCGTTCATTGCAGTTCCGCAAACATTCATGCCTTCGGTTTCGTCTACAATTCTTGAAATAAGATTTCGCATCAACGCTGAATCATCGCAAACAAGTACTTCAATATTGTCCATCACAAAATCTCCGCAATAGAAAAGCGGGCTTATTTTTCATTTTTTTGATAAAGGCAAGCCCACGGTGTTTTTAAGAATTCAAATTTCGTGTCCATTCCAAAAAGGCTTTCAGAATGTCCGATAAAAAGATAGGAATGACGCGCCATTGACTTCCAGAAATTATCAATTGTTATTTTCTGCGCCGCCTCGTCGAAGTAAATGAGAACGTTTCGGCAAAAAACAATGTCAAAATTTCTTGCGCCCATGTCAAAACGCAAATTATGGTAGTCAAAGCGGATTGTCTTCATAAGCTCAGGCTTAATCTGATAGCCGCCTTCAACTCTTGTAAAATACGAAGCAAGGTAATTCTGCGGAATTCCTGAAATGCGGGAATCCGGATAAAAACCTTTTTGCGCTGTCATCAGTGATTTAAGGGAAATGTCGGAAGCAATGATTTCAAATGTATAAGGAGCTGGAAGCTTGTCCTTTAGAAGCATCGCCAAAGTGTAAGGCTCTTCGCCGGTTGAACATCCCGCGCTCCAAATTCTGATTTTAAAGTCCCCGACGGTTTGTTTTTTATCTTCAATAACATGAGGGATTACATAATTTATAAGAGCATCAAAATGCGGCTGGTTTCTGAAAAATCTTGTAAGATTCGTTGTGATACTGTCAAGGAAAACTTTGAATTCTTCCTTATCGCTGGTTATCAAACGGTAATACTCCTGAGGATCTGTCAGATTTTTTTCACGCAGACGTTCCTTTAATCTGCTGTCAAGAATCGAACGATTTGTTTCTGAAAAAGTTATGCCGCTTGCATCGTAAATGAGTTTTCTAAATTCATTGAATTGTATATCTGAAAGCAAATCTGCCATAACTCAAATTATATAATTTAATAAAATATTTGTAAACTGAATTACAGCAGTATAAATTTACAGAACATAAGCATATAAAAGCTGATTGGAAAAATTTTTAAATCAAAACAAACTTTAAAACTTTCTTATTTCCACAAATTCGCAGGATTTATTGAGCGGCCGTTTTTGTAAACTGTAAAATGCAAATGCGGCCCCGTGCTCATTCCAGTGCTTCCAACTCTGCCGACCCTTGTATTTGTGTCAACAAACTGACCTTTTCTTACAAGAATTTCATTCATGTGTCCGTAAAGAGTTTTATAACCTGAATGATGCGAAACAATCACATATTTTCCATATATTGCATTATCTCCGCAAACAGAAACTACTCCTGGAAGAGCCGCATAAATAGGAGTTCCCTTTGCGCATGCCATGTCGATTCCGCCGTGAAACGTTCTCTTTGAACTGTCAAAAGGACTTGTGCGCCAACCAAACATCGAAGAATAATAAAAGCGTGTCTTAAGTGGCTTTGTAAACAGATCACCGTTGATTTCCTGCCGGGTAACCCAGTCAAGCTCCGCATAAGGCACAAAAAGCGATTTTCCAGCTGAAAGTTTTTCAGAAAGTCCAAGGTTGTTTACAGAAGAACATTTTTGAGCGTCAACATTGTATTTTTTGGAAATCGATTCAACAGTTTCGCCATCTTCCCTTACCGCGTAAAGAATTCCCGGCATTGAAGGAATTTTCAAATACTGGCCAATCTGAATCAAGCGCGAAGCATGAATGTTATTTACGCTGATTATTGTGTCCTGAGTAACACCGAATTCGTCCGCAATAAAGCCAATCATGTCGCCTTTTTTCACGCGGTATGAAATATATGAAAGTCCGCTGTCGTTATATTCAGGCTGAACCGGAATGTCTTCGCCGGAAAAAATTTCAGTTGAAATATGAGATGAAGTATTTGAATCAAATCCGCCTTGACCGCTTGAATTTTTAAAATGAACAACACCGAATGTAATTCCCGTTACAAAAGCCGCAATTCCTGCAATGGAACAAGCACAAGTCAATGTTAATTTTAAGTATAATTTCATTTTTAGAGTTTTACTATAGCACACATCATCTGAAAACTCAATTTTATTTTTTTTCATAGCAACCTCTAAATTTTTTTGTTCAAACCGATTAAATAAGTTTCAAAAGATTCTGTGCGGCAGGCTTCCGGCTTGAATCCTTTTGCCTGAGTAAAAATTTCGCGCATTTTCATAAGAAGCTTTTGCTGATCTCCGTTCTGAAAAATTTTCACGCAGAAATTTCCGCCAGTCTTAAGCATTGCACCCGCATACCAAATCGCCATTTCAACAAGCGCCTTTGAACGCAAAGTGTCTATCGTGCGGTTTCCAGTCGTCAAAGGAGCGGCATCGCAAACAACCAAGTCGTAAGGTCCCTGCTCCTTTATAAGATTCCGAATTTCCTCGCTAAGCAAATCGCCCTGAAAAAAAACAAGATTTTCAGCCTTGACATCTTTTGAAAGAGGATTCAAATCTACGGAAACAACTTTTCCAGACTGCTTTATATTTCTTAAAAGCCAGACCGTCCAGCTTCCAGGAGCAGCCCCCAAATCAAGAACAATGGAACTTTTTTTTAGCATTCCAAATTTTTCATCTATTTCCTGAAGTTTATAAACGCTTCTTGCAGGGTAACCTTCCTTGAAAGCTTTTTGAGACCAGTAATCGGGCTTTTTGTAAAGATTCTGTTTTGATGGCATACGTTGATTTTCGGAAAAAAAACGAGATTTATTAGCATTGTTGAAGAAATAACACATATAAAATTGCGACTATTTATTACAAAATTCTGTCTTTTTCATAAAATTTTTATACAAATTTCTTTAATTTTCATTGTAACTCTTTTTTTTTTCACTTAAACTTACTGAAAATCAAACAAAATCAAGCGGGTCTATATGAATTACAAATTCGGAGATACACTTCCAAAATTAGTCAGAAAAAGCGCAATCCAGTGGCCTGAAATTTCAGCGCAACTTTCAAGAACAAAGTCAGGCGAATATAAGGAAACAAATTATCACGATTTATTTGAAAATGCCATGGACTTTGCCGGCGCGCTTTTGGACATCGGCGTAAAACGAGGAGATAGAGTCGGACTCATTGCTGACAACCGCGAAGAATGGGAGCAGGCAGACGTCGGACTTCTTTCAATCGGAGCAATAGACACACCGCGCGGTCTTGATGCAACAGAAACTGACCTTGCTTACATTCTTTCTTTTTCAGAAGTTGAAATCACAATTGTTGAAAACGAAACGCAAGTAAAAAAACTTTTGAATATAAAAAAATCAATTCCAACGCTCAAGACAATAATTTCATTTGAGGAAGTTTCAGAAGACGCAAAATCAGACTGCGAAAAGCAAAAAGTTACTTGCCTTTGGTTCAGGGATTTGCAGAAATCAGGACATGAATGGCGCAAGCAGCATCCAGACGCAGTTGAACAGGAACTTGAAAAAGGAAAACCGGACGACCTTGCAACAATAATTTTTACAAGCGGAACTACAGGAACTCCAAAAGGCGTAATGCTAAGCCACGGAAATATTTTATGCCAGCTTGACGAAGTTACAGAGCGAATATTTTTAAATCCTGGCGAGCGCGCCTTGCTTGTTCTTCCTGTATGGCACGCATTTCAAAGGGCAGTTGAATATGTAATCATTGCTCAAGGAGGAACTCTTTGCTACAGCAAGCCGATTGGAAGTGTTCTTCTTCAGGATTTGCAGAAACTTGATCCTTATCTTTTGCCGGCTGTTCCGCGTGTCTGGTCAGCAGTTTACGAAGGAATCTGGCGCAAAATGAGAAAAACCGGCGGAATCGCATTTGCACTTTTCAGATTTTTCGTTGCGGAAGCATTATTATGGAGCAAAATCGACAGAAAATTAAGAAGAAAAAACACACGCTTCAGTCCAGATTATCTTGGCTTTTGGTGGCCGGTTCTTGTATGGCCGTGGCTTCTTCTTTATCCAATCAAACTTCTTGGAAACTTGCTTGTCTTTAGAAAAATCAGAGCAATGGTTGGAAAAAATTTTCGCTCTGGAATTGCCGGCGGCGGAGCATTTCCTAAAAATGTTGACGCGTTCTTCTGGGCAATCGGCGTAAACATTCAGGAAGGCTACGGACTTACAGAAACCTCTCCTATTATAAGCGTCCGTCCGATTGCAGATCCGATTTTCGGAAATGTCGGAACTCCTTTGCGCGGAATGGAAGTAAGAGTTGTTGACGATGACGGAATCATTCTCGGCAGATGCAAAAAGGGAACTCTCCAGATAAAGGGTGATTGTGTTATGCAAGGCTACTACAAACGCCCGGATTTAACCGACAAAGTTATGACCGTGGACGGCTGGTTTGACACTGGAGACATTGCAATTCTTTCTGTGAACAATGAAATTCAGCTTAGAGGCCGAAAAAAAGACACAATAGTTCTTCAAGGCGGAGAAAACATTGAGCCGCTTCCAATTGAAGCAAAAATAAACGAATCCAGATTCATTTCAACTTCTGTTGTATTCGGAACAAACGAAAAAGGAATCGACCAGAAATATCTTGTGGCGCTTATTTTGCCAGACCAAGATGCAATTGAAACTTATGCGACAGAAAACGGAATCAATTTTAACTCTTATGATGAACTTGCAGAAACTGAAGCGATTCAAAAACTTCTTGAAGGCGAAGTATTCGAATCAATCAGCGCAAAAAATGGATTCAAGTCTTTTGAGCGAATAAACAAAATCGCGGTAATAACAAAGCCTTTTGAAGTCGGAGTAGAACTAAGCGCAAAGCAAGAAATGATGCGCTACAGAGTTGCAGATATTTACAAAGAAAAACTCGCAAAACTTTACAAAGACTAAAGTTCCAAAATACAAGCTCCTGATTTTGAATCAATCGGGAGTTTTTTTTGTGGATTCAGCACTCTGATTTTTTGTCCGCTAAAAAACTGCTGCGTAGTCACAACAAGCAAAAGTCCTTTTTCTGAGCAAGCGTAATATCCGCTTCTTCCGCCCGGAAGTTTTATAAGCTCGCTTGTTATCCGCATTGAAATAAATTCTGGTCTTTCATCGGAAAAACAGTTGCATCCGTCAATTTGTCCAGCTTTTGATTTTTGGAACGCAACAAAAGAAAGTACAGCCCTTTCCTTTGGAAGCTCGGATTTTTCAGAAAGTTTTTTCAATTCAGTCGGAGCATTGTCTGTTTTAAAAGCATAGTTGCACCATTTGCCACCTTTTAAATTAAAAACAGTTTCTTCGTTTTTATATTTCATAATTCTTTTTATAACCCATCATTAAATAATTATCAACATCTTTTACGTTTTTATTTTTAAGGTCGCAAATTTTATTTAGCTCTTTCTCAATTTCATGTCATAAACTCTGACGGTTCCTAAGAGTATTTTTGCAGTTCGGACACAATAGGTTGGTTATAAAAAAGGTTGCTAACAATATTTTGAATTAATTCACTATTTCCCGCAATCTTTCTTATAAATAGGTCTTTGTATCGATCAACTGTAACTCCTAGAGCATCACAGACGTCAGATCTGGCTAATAGACCTTTATTGTTGTATTTCTTCAAAGCTTGAACATAATCGTTATTATTAATTATCTCGTCGAATTCATGTTCAATCGCATCAAAGTCCTTTCCAAAAGAATCACCTTTTGTAAGCTCTTTCAAGAGATCTTTATAAAAATCAGATGACTTATTTTCCCCTTTGAATTTCTTGTTTAAAACTTCATTTTCAATCTTAATTAATAGCTCTTTTTTAAAATATAGATTGCATTGTTTAGTCTTATCAACTTTTCATTATCAATAATATCATGATTTTTTGATTTTGGTTTTAATAATATTATATTTTAGTAATCAGTATTACAAAGAAATTATTTATATTATTTTATATTGTACGATATAATTGTACAGCACAATTCTAATATTCAAAGGTCACAAAATTGAAATCAAAAGAACTATTTGGTCTATTCCTAAAAGAAGAACTAACTAAAAAATCAAATCTAAACGTAAGTCAGGTAGCCTCAATCTTAAAATGCTCAAGAAGCACATTAAATGATCTTTTCAACGGTAAAAGACAACTTTCAAAAGCTTTTGCCAAAAGAATTGAAGAATCATTTTCTTCAAATTCTCTTTCATCTGATTACAGTATAAAAGCAGATGATCTTCTAAAAAAGCAGGCAGCTCTCATTTATGGTATCTCAGGAGATAAACTAAATATGGATGAAGATACAAATACAAGATCAAGTCTTGGCAGAATCAATAGTGAAAGATCTAGTGAAGATTCTAATGATAAATACTCTTTATCAAACAATACATCCTCTATTCAGGATCAAGGTATTCCTTTCTTTGCAAAAATCACAAAAGAAAAGATTGAAAGCTATGTTGATAATAATCAACAAAAATGTAGAGGTCTTATTCCTGAACTTGTCTATACCCTTATAGCAACTACAACAAGTCAAGACTATTTAGAAAAATTCTATCTTCCATATGGTGATGATATTAGTTTAAAAGGATTTGATGGAATTGTAAGTTACAATCAAAATCACCCTTACATACCAAAAGGTCTATCTGTATGGGAGATTGGTACCAACAAAGATCCTAAAAGAAAATTTGATGAGGACTTTTCTAAAGCAAAAGAAAAGCTATCAAAGTTATCTCAAGATGTTGATATTCATGATGTAACCTATGTAGCGGTCTTTCCTAGAACTATAAGTTATCAGAATAAGGAAAATTGGATACGTCAAAAGAAAAAAGAAGGATCTGAATTTAAAGATATTAGAATTATTGATGCTTTTCTTTTAGCTCAATGGGCCAATCAATCAGCCTCTGCACAACTTCATTTCTCAAAGCAATTTTCAAATGTTACAGATAATGACATTTTAACTAACATTCAAACATCTAAGCTCATGTACAGAGAAATGAACTTTAACGGAATTGCAAATGGTGAAGAACTTTTAGATGACTTATTTAACTTATACAAAAATGATTATTATGGATTATTTAATAGCTTCATAAGAGGTGTATTAGGTAGCAACATCTTAAATGCAGCATCTGGAAGTAAGATCTTAACCAAATCCTTTATCTGTTATCTTGCTAAGGTATATGACTATGAAGATAAAAACAATTCAACAGACGGTACTGTCAGTGGAATTGAATATCAAGTAAAGGCTACTCTTCAAGACAATGACGAAGAGAACCACCATAAAGACACTGATTTTGATGAGTATCAAAAATCAAGATACACAAATCTCTTTTTAAAAACCTACTACATAAAAGACTATGCCTTACTATCAAATCTAATTTCATCTTTAAAAGTATTGTCAATTCTAATTGTTGATGAAGAAATCATTGACGATAGAATAAAAGAACTTTGCAGAGAAAACAACAATGTAAGGATTATTTCAATAAGAAATTTGTATAACTTTGATATATCAGATCCTTACAAAGAAAACTCATCAATTGCAGAACGCTCTGAGATTATCTCAAATACTAACAGTTTTCCGTCTTTTAAAGAAGAAATTATTTTAAATCCTCTAACCTGGTATAAAATTGAAAATACACTGAATGAGTTTATAAAAAAAACAAATTATTTATCAATCAAATCTTATGAAGAAAATAAAAATGCTGAGGCTATTTTAAATCCAAATAGTTGCAGACATTTAGCTTTGTTATCAGAAGGTTCAATTTCCAACCTGAGAAACATCTTGACAAAAGGAACTGATTTTAAGGTAACAAGAAGACATTTCAATCAAAACTTAATAGAACAAAATGAGGATCTGTCTTTTCTTTTCTGTTTCTGCCTAATAGGAAAAATCAATACAAAAGATAGTCTTCAAGTTGAAGTTCTAAAATCTTTGTACTCAAAAAAAACAGAAGATATTAAACAGATGCTAGCAAAGATTGTCCACCTAAAACTTTCTCAGAGCATAGCCTGTTTTTATAAAGGAATCTATAAGCTGACATCAAGATATATTGTGCTTGATTATATTAATGATGAACCAACAATCAATAAAGAAGACATCTTAAATCGACTATATAATATTATAGAAAGTTTAATCTATCTCAAAATAACATCAGAGACTGGTATTTTCTTTGAAAGAAATTGCATAACTAATCAGGAGTCTTTTGCTTATTATTCTGCTTTTCTAAGTGTATTAAAATTACAAAAAGAAACAGAATCAACCAACCGTAGAAGAAGTTTACCTTCAAACTGTGTAATCGATGAATTAACGCAACTTATTATCAGACTGCTAGATGTTCTATGTTTTAAAAAAGAAGACATCCTTGGAGATGACTATCCATACTATTTAAAAAATAAAGCCCTACAAAATAATATATTTAATGCATTAAATGCAAACAGCAATAATAAACAATACAGCATTCTGAGTGCGATCCGTCCTTTTATAGAGCAGCTTTCTTATTTAGATTGTAGAAATTACTTAAATATAGTTGACGATCTTATATTGAGCTATTGCAAACGAGCAAAAATAGAAAAGTCAAATGATTTAGATGATTATTGCAATCCTTATCTTTCAGATGACTTGTTATATTCATTGTTCTTTGTTTCAAAGAAGATGACGAATTTAAAACAAGTAACGGAACTGCTTATACAGCTTGATGAAACAATGCAGAGCTCAGACAGTTCAAGCTACAATAAAATAACTGAATTGCTAGGATTGATGTTTGATATTTATAATTGTAGCAACACCAGAGCTGTAGATTCAAGAGAAAGGATCTTAAAAGAGTTATCTTCAAAATATCCTGGGCCATGTAAAAATCTCGTAATTAAACAAATTGATCAAATTACTCTTGGAGGTCTTATTACATGCATGCCATCTTTCAAATGGTATGATTTAAATATCAAACTCTCTCAATCTCCTGACACCATACGATATGGTTTAGATAGGTATATCTATTTGTACCTTTCTCTAATAACTACCAGTAATTTATCTTTCGATGAACTTGCAAAGTGTAAAAATTTTGTAGATTACATGAGTGAAGAGCAGCTTCAACAGCTTGAATCTTTAATTGAACTATATTCAAAAAATTCAACTGAAGAAAAACAAATTGAACTACGAGATCTATTTAATCAAAAACAATTTTGGCTTCACCAAAAAGTAAATATTAGTGACAGTTTAAAGGAATTCTTTAAAAAAGCAAGAACAATACTTGAGTCAAAATCAATGTTATTGAAAGATAAATGGAAGGTAGAAGCGATTGCTTCTGATTTAATAATTGATGAGAGCTCTATTCCAGTTGAAGTAATAACAAAATTTAAGAATGAAGACAAATTAAAAGACTATATCCACAAAGAAAGATCTGCCTTTATATACAACACTTTTAAAAAGTTGGGAGGAGACGGACTTAAATGGATATTCAAAAATTGTAAAAATACATATGATATTGGGTACAGCCTAGTTAAAGATCACGAACTGTCTTTAAATGAAAGATTAAATTTATTTACCTTCTTTATCAACGAAATTTATATAACCAACAAAGAGCTCAACTCAATTAAAGAGTTAGATACAGAAGTAAATCAAGAACATAGTGACAGCAACTTATTATCAAAAATTTTACTTAATTCAAAAAGAGATAGCCTTACTCAAAGTAACTTTCAAAATCAGAAAGTTTCACAACTTGATAAGTATTTGACAGATTGTCGGACCTGTATTTGGAGTATGTCTTCAATTGATAAAGGATTCAATCTTAATAGAGCTTATGGAGATTATGTTAAGAAGAATAACCTTTCAATATCAGAAAAAGTAAATATTTTAATCAACTTTCCTTTTGATGAATGTACCTTTGAGCTTGCTGAAAGAACTCGTGATTTAGCCTCAATATATTGGGAAAAGGTTCCTTTATTAAATTACTACGAGAATTGGAAAAATAAGGAAATATTTGAAAAAATTCAGAGTTGTTTAAAAAAAGCAGATCGTCTTATTGAGTTATGCTGTGCTTGTATGTCCTTTTTAGTAAGAACTAACGACTACAAAGATTTTTCTTTAGAATGTGTTCTTGAAATTGTTGATACAATAAACAAGATCAATCTGTATAAATTCCAGAATAAGATAGATTTATTAAAATCAGATGAGCAGGATTTAAATATAAGGAAAAATGACGAAATTGAAAACCGACAGCTCATTGTTCAAAATACAGAATACAATAATTCTGTAAAGTATCAAAATAAGTTAAAACGTAAAGAGAAAGCCATAATAGAATTACAAAAAGATAAATTACTTCTTACAAAATTTGTCGCAAAAGTTTTAAAAGAATCATCATTATCCTTTGAAAATAAGGTTCTAATAGAATTACAAATTTTGCCTTATCTAATGTATGACAACTTCTCACATTTACGAAATGCTAGAGAAGAACAACTCATCTGTATTCGAGAATTAAATCTGTATTTTTCAGCTAATCCACAGAAGTACTTTGAAATCTTTTGCAAAAATTACCTACACGACCATTGTATTTTATTAAAAAAAGACAAATTATTCACAAACGAGAACAGCGTTATTTCAGTTGGTGATTTAGAAAAAGACTTCCCTGTTTACAAGTTTGATCGTGCTGCTGTTATTTGTCTTGAATCAACAGAACTAATTTTTAACAATCTGAATTGTATTCCTGGATTTTGTTACGCCCAAATTCCAGATCATAACTTGATTTCTAGATGGATTAATCAAGTAATTGAAATTTCTAGAAACAGTAAAATAGATGACTTGATTAATATTACAAAAAACAATGTAGCAAAAACATTGGCACATACTCCTAAAGAAAATAACAACCTTATGCCTTATAAAGAAGTTTACCTTGCACTTGAAGATGTTGAAGATTATGACTTTTTACGTTATTTTTACATTGCTTTCTTCAACAGTTATAGTCTTGCGAATATTTACCAATGTGATGATGGAGAAAGGAATCGCAATTTAGCTACTGAGTACAAAAAAATCAGGAACAGTATTAATAAAGAGGAAATGCCATTAACATACAATCTTGTATCTATTCTAGAAAATGGCTATAAGTCTGACTCAAAACATGATAACGAAGATTACATCTTCAGAACATATTTTGAAACATAATAACTAGAGAGAATATCTTGCAAATATTTGGTTCTCCTGCTGATATACACTAACAATTAGCTCTGCTTAACATTTTGATTTATGCCGAGCTAATTTTGACTGATCTGCACTAGTAATACTTGATGATAAACGTCTCACATGCAATATCTTTTTTGAGAGCTGTCAATTCTTAAGGTTGAAGCGATAATAAATGCTCTTGCACTTGTAACAAAAACTTGTGGCTCTGATCGTTGTACATTGTCACAAACGATTATGTTTTCAAAGAACAACCGTAAGCATCAAACTTCAATATATTTTACACTACTAGCTAACAAAAGTGTTTCTTCTGGAAATAAACCAAATTTAATCACAAAATGAACCTAGGTCAGGTAACACTTGATACCAAATCCTTGATACACACGAAACTTAATCGTGGTACCCCTTTGCGTATTGCGCAATATAGGATCACACAATTCGTACTCGGGGATCATTTAGTTTACAACTAGGATCAGCAATGTTTTCCAGCATAATTTCATGAGAAGGATCACCTAATTCACAATAAAGGATCTGCTACCCTCCAAATTTAGCAAAACAAGGTGTTTTGCTTTTTATAAGGAGGAGTCTCATGACACCAAAACTAAAAGTAAAGCTAGTCCTGCAGCTTAGAGAGCAAGGTCTCAACAGGACAGAAATTGCTTCATCAAGGCATATTTCAAGAAAGAACGTCAATGAAATTTTCTCTATTGCTCAAGAGAAAGGTCTTACATATCAATCTGTAAAGGCTCTGTCTGAGGATGAGGTCTACGAGCTTATCTATCCAGATAAATATAAGCGTATGACAGATAATCTTTACACACTACCTGATTATTCCCATATTCACAGTGAGCTCAAGAGAGTTGGTGTAACTTTAAGACTACTTTGGCTTGAGTATTCTGCCAAAGTAAGGTCTGAAGGAGGTGTCCCTGTAAAGTACACGAAGTACTGTCTTGATTATCGCAACTATGTTTCAAAACATGAATTTACCAGTCATATAGATCATAAACCAGGCTACCGTTGTGAAGTCGATTGGTCAGGGCCAACAATGAAACTTAATGTCGGTAACATAACTGTTCCTGTATACCTGTTTGTAGCTTGTTTAACATACAGCCAATACGTCTATGTAGAGCCATGTCTAGATATGAAACTTAACACTTGGTTGGGATGCCATATCAATATGTACCGATACTTTGGAGGAGTTCCTGTATGCACAGTATGTGACAACCTTAAGACCGGCGTGGTAAAGCATCCTAGGGAAGGAGACATCATATTGCAGGGGGACTATGAAAGATTGGGTGAATACTATGGCACAGCCATCATGCCAGCCATAGTAAGACAACCTAAAGATAAAGCCTCTGCCGAAGGCTCTGTTCGCATAATAGCTACTGCAATAATGGCCAGACTGAGAAACAGTCAATACAGCTCCTTTGATGCTTTAAAGTATGACATTTCAATTAAGCTCAAAGAGTTAAACAGTACTGTTATGGAGAAAAAAGGTATATCCAGAGCCGATGCTCTAAAGTTAGAAGCTACTTCATTACAGCCATTACCTGTAATTCCATTTTCTCTCAAGGAGTGGAAATATGAGGTCAAGGTAGCTCCAAACAGCCATATCTCCTACAAAAAGAACTTCTACTCAGTTCCTTATACCTACATTGGGCAATCAGTGTCAGTTTGTGAAGAGATTGTTACAAGGCAACTCAAAGTTTATGACAAAGATGAGGTCATAGCATCGCATGTGATGTTTGGCAATCATGCTTTCAATAATTACAGCACGATTGAAGAGCACATGCCTGATAAGGTTCATAAACCTGAATTCGATGAAGATCGTATCAGAAAATGGGCTGAATCAGTTGGACCAAAGACCAGTCTGGTCATAGACAGGATTTTTGCCAGTGTCAAAATCAAAGAACAGGGGTATAACCCATGCCTGTCAGTACTCAAGTTGAGTAGCAAGCATGGGAAACTGCTTTTAGAGCGAGCCTGCGAACTTGCACTTCAGCATTTTAATACCCCAAGATACAAGCACATCAATGCCTATTTGTTGGAGCAAATCGGCAAAGGTACTGACACCTCTAATATTAGCGATGAGGAAAGGCGAAAACAAGCTAACAAAGGAGCTCACATTCGAGGAGCAGATTACTATAAGACCAGTACCAGCGTTAATGATGAGGAGAATTTATAATGGTTAAAGTAGTTTATCCTAGCATTCTATGTGACGATACTGTTAGAAAGCTTTCAGCTATAGGTATCGAAAAGATGTCTGATTATGTAAATGAGATTGAGGCCGCTCCTGATGCAGTGAAATTGCTGTTCAAAGATAAGCTGGAAATGATCATTGACCGTCTGTACCAGAACAAAATCAATGACACCATCAAACGCTTAAGATCAAGAGCAAAGCTGAGTGAGCCTGATGCCTGTACTCAATCTATTGTGTATGATAATAATCGCAATCTCAGTCGTTATGCAGTCCTTGAATTGGCAACATGCGGTTTCATGAATTACGGAACCAATGTTGTTATTGAGGGAGTGACAGGCTCTGGAAAGACTTATCTGGCATGCGCTATTGCAAATGCAGCTATCGAAAAATGCTATAAGACTCTGTATGTTCGACTGCCTGATTTGATTCAGGAATTTGAAGAAAGAGAAGCTATGCACTTGTCAAAAACAGTACTGTACAAAAAATACGCAAGACCGACTTTACTGATAATAGATGAGTGGCTATTGCAACCAACTACAGAGTCTTTCTGCAATTGTTTGCTTGAAATCTTTGAAAGGCGAAAAGGTTTAAGTACTGTCATGTGTACTCTTTACGAACAATCTGAATGGCACAACAGACTTGGAGGAAATGTCCAGGCGAATCGGTAATCGACAGAATAGTGCACAATTGCGTTGATATTGTGTTAGGTGATCTGAACATGAGAGCCTATACAAGTCCAACAAAGATGAAGTAAAACAAAGACGGGGAGGCGATGCAGCTTAGGCTGCATCGCAGATCTGATCCTTTTGGTGAAATCTACATGATCCCTCAAATAAATGCATAATGACATTTTTATGAAATGGCAGATCCTTTTTCACGTTATATGCAATAGTGGTATTGATGATGCTCTAAGAGAAACCTTTAGCTCATATAAGCGCCATCTTAAATTAGCATCACTTGTGATCTACATGGTGATTAAAAGAACCAATGCCATGCATCACTATGAGCCTTTTCAAAGGTTACCTGGTTACCATGGTCTAGACCCATGAATGACGGACAAATCACCAGACTCTTTCAATCTGTTACCTATGATGAGGTTATACGTTTCTTTAATGCTCTTAACAGAAACTACTGTCAAAAGTATGGTAAAGATTTCTATAAGAGAGTCTTTGTTGCGCTTGATTCTATTTCTGTATCTACCTATTCAAATAACCTGTCTTTGGCTGAGTATGGCCATAACAAAGATGGTGATGATATTCCTCAGATTAACTACATGCTTGTCTGTGATGAAGTTACTGGTTTACCTATCTATGCAAAAGTTTATAAAGGCAATGTGGTTGATGTTACTACTGTTAAGAACTTACTTGCCGAACTTAAAATCATGCATTCACGTGTTACCTCCAGTAATAACAAGGAGGATTTTGTTCCTACCTTAATCTTTGTTACTGACCGTGGTTATGATTCTGAAGACAATCTGCAATATTACCTTATTCATCACTACAGCTTTGTCATCCGTTCTATGCTCCGTTCTAAATGGGTTAAAGACGTTCTCTTAGAAAACTATGACATGCTTATGGAAGATAATTCCCTTGATACCTACACTTCTCAACATATGTGCTCTGCTCAGGTAGAGTACAAGTATGAGTAACTGTAAACTATTCGGTACTCCCACTTAACTCACTGATTTAGATAAACTTTATATAT
>OQVR01000150.1_pt1 | contig 27986 bp, 22 predicted proteins | sample 1691521 | NCBI WGS metagenome assembly OQVR01 (sample SAMN03418256, study PRJEB22391) | human gut metagenome | biome: human-gut; feature: organic feature; material: feces | host: Homo sapiens | place: Tanzania | collected 2013-01
TTCATAATCTGAACACCTCAGGACGAAAGAAGTAAAACCAAAAGGACGCAGCAAAACCTAAAATTTTCTCTCAAACAACCCCGAAAATCAAAAATATCCTAAAAATTTCTCTTCAACCTACCCGAAATCACCCTTTCGGGTGGGGCGCTTTTGCTTTTTTTAGGCTACACTATAGGTGTAAACAACCAACTGTATCCGCTTGCTGTGCTGAGCAAGCGTAGCTGTATCAACGCTGACGATAGGGAATGGATGCAGGAAATGAAGGATTTGCTGTAGGACGCCAGTATTTATCCGGAAGAGATTGATTAAGGTAAAATCTGCATTCTGTGCGGAAATTTATAGAATTAGGGATTTTAGGAGGTAATGAATATGAAAATGAAAAAATTAACCAGCTTATGTGGTTGCCTGTTGCTTTCTATGTGCATGGGCGTTGGCGCTATGACTGCTCCGCTGTCTGCTGAGGCTGCAGCACGCGAAAAGGTTATTCTTGACGCAGATATGGTGGATTTGTTTGATGACGGCATCGCTATGATGATGCTTGCCGAATCTCCCAAAATGGATTTGAAGGGTGTTACCATCGTTATCGGCAATACCTGGGTTGAAACCGGTACCGCTTCCGCTATCCGTCAGCTGGAGGGCATCGGCCGCACCGATATCCCTGTATATATGGGCGTTAATGAAACCGTTCGCAAGGACCGTTTCGCTAACATGAAGGAAGAAAAACGCATTTACGGCCGTGGCCATGACTCCCATCTGGGCGCTGCAGGCTATCCTCAGCCGGCATCCTGGCAGGCTGAATATCGCAAGAATTATAATGATGAGCCGGTAATGAACCCGCAAAAGGAACATGCTGCTGATTTCATCATTGATACTATCAAAAAGCATCCGGGCGAAGTAACCATCGTTGCTATCGGTAGCGGTGCTAACCTGGCAGCTGCTCTGGACAAGGCTCCGGAAATTGCTCCGCTGGCTAAACGCGTTGTTTATATGGCAGGCGCTTTCTTCTGCGAAGGCAACGTAATGCCGACCTCCGAGTTTAACGTTTGGATTGATCCGGAAACCGCTAAAAAGGCTTACCGCGCTCCTTGGAAGGAGCAAATCTTCCTGCCGCTGGATGTTTGCAGCAAGGAACTGATGAGCCACGATGATTTTAAGAATCTGGAAAGCCGCATTAAGAGCGACCGCTTTAAGGCTATGTGGGAAAGCCATTATGCTACCCCGATGTTCCGCAAGAATCCGGCTTTCAAGAACTACATTTGGGACGTTCTGGCAGCAGCAGTTGCTATTGATCCGTCCGTAATTCTGGAATCCGAAACTCTGCCGATTGATGTTGATGACCAATACGGCTACGGTTACGGCCAGACTATGGGCTTCCGCGGCGCAGCTCCTGAGGGTGCTCAGAACGCGAAGATTGTTTACGCTGTAGACCGCGCTAAAATTTGGAAGATGGTTGAGGATGTATTCAACAAGCTGTAAGCAATAATTTTGTGATTTAAAGCTCGCGCCCTACCCGAATTTGCTGTTTCGGGTAGGGCGCTTTAGTTTTTTTTAGAGTACAATATAGGTATAAAAGATTAGCTGCAAAGCAGGCAGCGGGAAGCGGAGGGATGGAGATGTTGAAGAAAAGCTGTAAAAATGTCCTGGTGGGAGCAATGCTGTTGGCTTCGCTGGCAATGCTGCTGAATGGCTGCGGTTCGGATAAGCAGGCTGCGGCAACGCAGCCCAAGGCCACGAAGGTGGAGGAAGCTGCTGCAACTGTCGCCAAGGTGTCTGCCTATGAGCGTGAATATGGCAAGCTGGTGGAGGGTATCTATAATTTTGTGAATGATGGCCATATGGATAAAATGCCGCAGCAGGGCATGACCGGAATTTATGAGCTGCGGGACCGTATGGGTTACGTTGACGCGTTGAACATGCTTGGTTATACGCTGCAGGATATCAATAATGACAAGGTGCCGGAGCTGATTTTTGCTATCTTGGATAATGAAAAGCAGGGTAAGGGCTATTACGGCAAGGATATCTATGCTATCTATACCTTTGTGGACGGCAAGATAAAATTTGTTGATGAAGGCTGGGCACGCAGCAATCTGCAACTGTTGGCGAACAATATGCTGCTGACACGCGGCAACAGCAGTAATACAGATTATGTGCTGGCGCTGGAGGATTTGCTGCCGAACGGTGATAAAAGATGCGTTGATATGTACTTTACCCGTTCAAAGAACGGTAATGCGGCTGCCAACGGACTTGATGTTTACCGTAACGATGTGGGCAGAGATGATGTGGCTGTTTCGCAAAAGACGAATATGACTGCTGATGATTTCTTTGATATGGGCGCAGAGATGGCCGGTGACAGCGTGAAGCTTGAGCTGCTGCCGTTGAAGGAATATAAGCAGAGAGGCTTTAAGGGATTGGCGATGCAGTATCTGGAATGCATGGGCGTACATGAGCTGCAGGATGCAAAGTTTGATCTTTCCAAGTACGAGCAGGTTTCCGTGCCTAATCCCTTTAAGGGTGCGGACGTGATTTTCCGCAGTACGAAAAATCTGGAAGAGTTCCGTCTGCTGGAGCTTGCTTCCGGCAAGAGTGTTTACAGCAAGGATTTGCTGATGGCTGATGAAAAGCTGGTGCTGCATCTGGAGAGCCTGGAAACTATTCCCAAGAATGGTATCAGCTTTAAGGATGATGCAGGCAGGGAGCGCAAATTTGCGATTCTGCAAAGCGGTAAGGACGGCAGTATTTATCTGCAGGAGATTAATTAAGGTATATTTCCTGAAGGGGATTTAATATTTGATGTAAAAAACTTTGGAGGTGTTTTTTATGCGTAAAAGATTTTTAGCTGCAATGTTATTGGCACTGGGTATTGGTTTGTTTGGCGGTTGGGGCAGTGCTCAGGCCAACAGTGCGCCGGAGTCTACTCAAAGCATGCTGCATGTGTGCTGGCTGAAGGATGCTCATGTTAATCCTGCGGCCTGCGAGGTTGTGAGAATGCCGGACGCTTTTGAGCCGGCAAAGGCTGTGGTGACGAGCTCGGTGGATTTTCCTGATTTTCAGGTTGTAGCGCTGGATTTGCGTGAAGTGAGCGCTGAGGGCTATCCTGTTTTTAACGTGCAGTCTGTTTATTATAAGGATTTCCTGCGTGCGACGGAGCCGATTATTATTGTGATGCGTGATTCCGAGTCCTTCCCGCGCAACGGTATCGTGGTGCGCGATTCTTTGGGCAGGGAGCGTGTTTTCGGTATTGCTATCAGCGGTGAGGACGGAAGCCTGCTGCTGAGCGAGGTTGAGAGATAGAGGTGTGTGCGATGAAGAGATTATTTAGCTTGCTGATGTTCTGCCTGCTGCTGCTTGCTAGTACTGCGGCGATGGCAGCGTCTTATTCTTATGGTGCGTATTCGTATATGCGTTATGGTGCGAATGGCAGGGATAATGCTTCTTTGCATCTGATTTATACGCAGTCCGGCATTTTTGCTTCTGTTGTTACTTATGATTTGCAGGACGGTAATGCGCCGATGTTTAAGGGCGTGGGGATGCTGGAGAACGGTTCGCTGGTGCTGGAGGATTATTCATTTGATGTGGGCCGTCATGGTGAGGATACACGTTATTTTGGTTATGGCTCTCAGCCGCTTGTTTGTGAGGCCAGAGTGCAAGATAGTAAGCAGGTTGTGCTGCTGCCGACGGTTGATGCACGCGAGATGGGTATTACTAAGGTGAGTGAGCCTGATATCGGCGGTACCTATAGGTTTGAGGGAATGCAGGCAGAAGAGGATTATACTATGGCGCTGTATTTTCTGCGTAAGCTGAATGTGAAGAATACGGGTTTGGATTTGAGCAGTAAGGATTATTGGTTTGGCTATGGCAATCGTTCGGCCGAGGCTCCGAACAGCGTTTTTAATTCGTATCTGCCGCAGGAGTACGGCGATTATTTTGGGGTTTATGTTTATAATAAGAATGATGAGCTGGTTATGACTTATTATGTGCATCCGAGTTTGTGGGATGCGTATCGTGTGACTGTTGATGGTGAGGTTAAGCTGCTGTGCAGCAATGATGCTGTGGGTTGAGGCAGTGAGCTGAGTTTGTGGCCCTTGAGACGTAAGTTAATATTGCGGAGCAGGGGCCTTTTTGATGTTGAAAAAGGGGTTGCTTGTGCGTCGCAATTAACATATCGCGCTGCAACGAAAAATTTTCCCGAAAATCGCTTGCAGGGTTTTGTTGTTCCAGTGAATGTTATATAAAGCGATTTCCGGACGGAAATTTCGTGCGGAACAACGACGAAATTGCAATAAACTCGCGCTAGGGCAAGAGATTTTTCTGCAGTAGTCAGCTTAGCGCTCAAACAGTATTGCAATTTCTGTTATTCCAGGCACTCATTCCCTAAAATTTTTATGTTTTCACTGCGATATATTAATTGCTCAGTTTAATCTCTAGTGCTATCCTTCTTGCCTTCCCCTTGCACTCTTCGAGTATAACACGACCAACATTTTTCATTGCATGAAAAATGGGTCTTAGTATAGGGAAGGTGTCGAACGTAGTGAGGCGGAAGGGGGTTGCTTGTTGTTTGGAGGTGAGCTTATGAAGAAGCTTTTGTGTGCTTTGGCGTGCGGTGCGTTGCTGCTATTCGGCGGGATGTCGGTTGCGCGGGCTGATTATTATGAGATGTATAATCCTGCTACCCATGTTGAGGGTGGTGCTATGGTGTATGAAACTACTCGTGGCGTTTTGATGGATTTGAAGGTGCACAGCGGCGAATGGCAGGACGACCATTACCGCTATGAGACCGAGGCGAGTGGTGTGGTGCGTTTTGCGCATGACGGTGAGCGTTTTATCGGTTATCTGCATGTGCCAAGTCTTGCAAGCTATGAAAATGGTATGGGTTATCCTTCGCGGTACAGATATAGTATGCCGCTTTATGAAAAGTATGCTTTGGCTAGTCCGCAGGGCTATCAGGCGCAGAGCAAGATGTACGGTGCCTGGATTTTGGGTGAGCCTGAGGGTAATAATAGGGTGCTGCCCTCCCTGACCGGTACCTATGAAAGAAGCAACAAAAGAGGTACTCTCTTTGTGCAGGGTGAAACGGAAATGCCTTGGAACGTAGCGGTGCTGTTCTTGCAACTGGTACTGGAGCCGAATGTTAATTTACTGGACAGAAACAACTACCATTTCAGCTTCTGGGATTATCAGTGGGAACAAGAAAAGGCTTTGTATCCTGATGTTGACAAGCGTTACAGCTATCATACTATGACTAAGATGGGAGATCCGGATGCTCCTAATCCGGTGCAATTTAAGGATGCGCGCTATCTGGTAGAGAAAAGCGGCAGGCTGATTTATAATGTTGCTGATGACGGCACGGTAAGGAAGATTTACGACTTGGCCAATGAATAGGCCGGCGGTTGTGCTTGCGCACGATTTTGGCAATGGAGGTGGCGCTGATGCGGTTACTGAGATTGCTGTTTTTGGCAGGAATTTAGCCGAAAAACAGAAAAATTTTGCTCATCCTACCCGAAATCGGCAGTTTGGGTGGGGTGCTTTAGCAAATTTCGTTGTACAATGAGCTTGTAAGGAAGCATGCTTGCGTATCTAACAGCGCAGGATTATTCTGAGGAGGTGCAACAAATGAAGAAAGGTATTGTATTAGCTTGCTGCGCAATGCTTTTGGCGGGACAATTGCAATCTGCAGAAGCTCTTGACTGGAACAGAAGAATTGGCGTAGACAGAATGATTGACAGAACCATTGATAATACTATTAACAGGGCGGTGAATAAAGTGGAGAAGCAAGAAAAAACCAGACGTGTCATTTTCCAGAATCTGCCGCAATCGGCAGCTGAAATCGGACCGGAAACCGATGCTCAGCAGGTTGCAGCTTACACTGTAGCAGCACTGGCTCGCTACGAAACCAATCCGGCAGAGGCAATTGCTATGCTCAACAAGCTGCTGGGACCAAGACCGGTGCCTAAAAGAGATGAACAGTTCCTTGCAGACCGTTTCCGCGGCCGACAGTATCTGATGCGCTCCTACTTCATGGGAGCAACTCCGGCGAACAACTATCAGCCGGATATGCCGTATACTGTAGAGGTTAAAACTAATGCCTACACTTATCAGGAGGAAGGCTATGCACGCTTCATGATTAGCTGCGGCGGCGCTGACAGCCCGCGTCCGATGACTGTACGCCAAAAGGCTTCTACCGGCGAATGGTTCCTGTGGGATTACAAGGGATTGCTGAGCGGCATTAAAACTCCGGCAGCAGATGATCCGTGGTCTTAAGAATTGTGCAGCTGAGAAAATCAGTGTAGCATAAAGCAGGCAGCTTTCCTGTGGCAGCAAGCAAAATTGCTTGCTTGCCACCTGGGAAGCTGTATTTTTTGGCCCTAATAGCCCGAAAATCTTTAAAATTTCCTGCCACCCTACCCGAAATCAGGCTTTCGGGTAGGGTGCTTTTGCTTTTTTGAGCGTATAATGAAAGTACAAAAGCTGGAAGGAAGTGGTGTATATGAAAAAGTTCTGGAAAAAAACATCGCTGTTTTTAGTGACTGCGGCGATGACGGTTTCCGCTCCGCTGATGGCGTGGGCGCTGGAGCATGACATTGTTATTCTGCATACTAACGATATCCATTGTGGTATTAATGATAATATCGGCTTTGATGGCCTGGCGCAGATTAAACGCGATACCCTGGCCAGAACGCCGAACGTAGCGCTGGTTGATGCAGGTGATGCCATTCAGGGCGCACCGATTGGTAAGCTTTCCCGTGGCCTGGCTGTTGTCAGCATCATGAATTATCTGGGCTATGACTTCTGCATTCCCGGTAACCATGAATTTGACTATGGCATGGAACGCTTTATGGAGCTGGTGCCGCTGCAGCGTGCAGGCTACTATTGCGCTAACTTTGTTTATGCAGGCAATAACAAGCAGGTTCTGCCTGGCTACAAGATTATGCAGTATGAGGATACCAAGGTGGCCTTTATCGGCGCAAGTACCCCGGAAAGCCTGACAACCTCTACGCCGACCTTCTTCCAAAATGAGAAGGGACAGTATATCTACAGCTTCTGCGAGGATAAGAGCGGCAATAAGCTGTACAAGCAGCTGCAGAAGAATATCGACAAGGCACGCAAGGAAGGCGCAGATTATGTATTCATCGTAGGCCATTTAGGTATGGACGGCACTACCCCGCAGTGGAGCAGCGAAAGCGTTGCTAAAAACACTCAGGGCGTTGACGCTGTTATCGACGGGCACTCTCACGAGCGCTTCACCCGTATGGTTAAAAACAAAGTCGGCAAGGACGTGCTGCTGGCTCAGACTGGTACCAAGCTCAAAACTGTAGGCGAGCTGGTAATTACTCCTGATGGAAAGCTGAAGAGCCAGCTGCTTACTAAATCCAACGGTAAAGACGCTACTATTAGCAGAGTTATTGCCCAGGAAATAAAAACCTATGAGCCTTTGCTGAAGCAGCCTGTAGGCGAAGCAATTGTGCAGCTGCGCAGCAATGATCCCGCAACCGGTGAGCGCATCGTGCGTAACCGTGAATGCAGCTTGGGTGACTTTGTTGCCGATGCTTATAGAGCAGTGCTGGATTGCGATGTAGTGCTGGTAAACGGCGGCAGTATCCGCAACGAAATCAAAACCGGCGTAATCAGCTACAACGATTTGCTGGAGGCCTTCCCCTTCGGTAATATGTGCGTAGTTTTAGAGGTAACTGGCCAACAGATTCTGGATGCGCTGGAGATGGGCGCAATCAGCTATCCTGAAGAAAGCGGTGGCTTTATGCAGGTGTCTGGCCTGAGCTACACGATTGACAGCTCTGTTCCCTCCAGCATCGAGCTTGATGCCAAGGGCAACTTCGTGCGTGTTGCCGGTGCCCGTCGCGTCAGCGATGTCAAGATTGGCGGCAAACCGTTAGATGTTAAGAAAAAATACACCGTTGGCGGCACCTCCTACATGCTCAAATCCGGTGGCGACGGCATGACGATGTTCAAGGGAGCGCATCTGGTACAGGACGAAATGATGAGCGATGCAGATACGATTATGGAATATCTGCAGAACCATCTGAATGGCAAGGTGGGCGAGCAATATGCTAATCCTTACGGCGATGGTCGTATTGTAATTAAATAAAAAGCTTTTCCATAGTAAGATGAGGAGATGATTGTTATGTTGAAGAAACGTATGGCGATGGGAATTTTGGCCGGACTTCTGGCCTGCAGCTTTATTGCCGGCTGCGGCGGTGACAAGGGCACCAGCGAGCCCCCTAAACCAAAACCGATTGCTGCCGATTTGAAGGATTTGCCGAACAAGGATATTAAGGCTGGTGGTAAAACCTTTAAGCTGTTTGCGCTGAAGAATAATTCTAAAGTGCGTCTGGAAAATTCCTATGGCAAGGGCATGAAGCTGGCTGTTGTCGGCAGAGATATGATTTATGCCAACATTAAGGACAGACTTGTGCAGATGCAGTGGGATAAAGATGGTCTGCGCATATTGGACAATAATGTTGATGCTTTGTCCGGTAATGCTAAGATTTCTTCCGATGGCACCAGAGGCATTTTCTATAACAATAAGAGAATGAGACTCAACTATTTCGATAGCGAAACTAAGCGCATTGAAGAGGCACAAGGAAGCTTCAATAATCTTGCGGTTATTCCTCAGGGCAATGCTGACAAGGCTTTGATCTGGATGAACCAGGGCGATATGAGAAAGGTTGAGCTGCGCAACGGCTACAGAGTAGGCAAGAATTTAGGCACAGTACGTAAGGAATCCAGAAGCCGTGCTGCTGACGACAAGGATAAAATCAATATTCCGCAGAGCGTTGTTGCAGACAGAAACGGTGATTTCTATGTTGGCGGCAATGCACGTATCGGCACTCAGGATGTAGGCCTGGTAAGCGTTTATGACTTCAATGGCAAGCAAAAACGCGTCATCGGCAAGGAAAAACGTGAAGACAGCAAGGCTATGCATAACTTGACCGATATAGCTTTGACTGATGAATATCTGGTAGTCAGCGATTCCGCTGTAGACAAGCAGCAGCTGTTTATTTACAGAAAGAGTACCGGCATGCTGCTTGATACTGTCAGCTATAAGGATTTGACCGATAATAAGGAAGTTGACAGCAATATTTGGGTAAACCTGAGTAATATGCCTGATAACAGAGTTCTGCTTTCCCTCAGCAGAGGCAGAAAAAATGTTGATGATGAATTCTTCATCCTGCAGCTGTAATGTAAGGTAAAGCAAAGGTACGACAGAAGCTGTAAAATTTAAGAAATAAAGATTTGAGCACCCCCGAAAGATATATTTTGGGGGTGTTTGAATATAGCTTAAATTGGATATTTGGTGTTAGCAGTGTGTATGGCTATATATAGCATAAAAATGAGCGATAAAATGAGCGATAACTGAGCGATAAAGTGAGCGATAAGGTTAATATTGCAATAGTAACCCCTAACCCATAAAGAAAGCCTCCGACGAGTAAACTCGCCGGAGGCTTTTTCAATACGCTGCGCGTCAGTGCTCTGCGTTGCGCATCAGTTCGATATACTGCAGCAGCTCCTTACGGGTTTTTACGCCCAGCTTGCCGTAGATATTTTTGTTATGGTATTTCAGGGTGTTTTCGGTGATGCCCAACTGGCTAATAATAGCTTTTGTCGAGCAACCTTGCACATAAAGGTTGAAGATGTCTTCCTCCTTCGGCGTCAGTGTTGCCAGATTATCGACAAACATCTTATAGCTGTCGGGGTCGACGGTCTCCAGCTTCTTTTCAATAGCCTTTTCCAGGGCAGCCTGGGCAAAGTTGAACTGCTGCTGAGCCTGCTCACGCTCCTGCTGAGCTTGCAGCTTTTCCTGCTGCGTCTGCTCCATCTGTTGGCGTACCTGCGTGATTTCGTCCTGCAGGGCGGCAAGCTGCTGCTCCAGCTGAAGGTATTGGTTGGCGGTCTGCTTTTGCTTTTCCTGCGCTTCCTGTAAGCGCACAGCCGCCTGACCATATTGCTTTTGTACTTCGTTATTTTCGCTTTGCAGCTGGCGCAGTTTTTCAGCCTGCTGCTCAGAATGGTTCTGCAAAAACTCAAAGAACTGGTTAAGCTCCAACACATTCGATTGCGGAGGTGCTTCCGGATTCTGCTGCAGCTGGCGCAAGTCTGCTAACAAGGGATCTACGTATTTTTTGCTGAAGAAGGCGGCGCAAAGCAGGGACAGCACCAACAGAATCAGCAGCATAACAAGTAGGCGCATATTGGCCTGCTTCTGCAGATGGTAGTAGCTGTCTTCAGACAGCATAACTGCTACTCTGTGCTCCGTAGTGCCAACCTTCAGGGGCGCACTGCGGCCAACAAAGCGCTCCTGGCTCGAGGTGAAGTGCTCGTGCTCGCCATCAGTAGTCCTTTTGAGGGCGGCGTTGATGTAGGAGGCCGGGTTGGAAAGCTGTCCCTGGTATTCATCGTCGGCAGTTTTATCGAGAATAGCGATTATCAGCGGATAGCCCTTATAATTGGCCTGCCTGGTACGCTGTTGAAAATACACATTACTGATTTCAAAGCCGCAGATGCCGATAATCTGGCCATCTGAACTGTTGATAGGCATCATAAAAAGTCTGGACTGCTCCCAGCTTTCCTTAAGATGAGCTACATCAGTCAGCAGATATTGCTGGCTGGCATCATTTTTGCCCTCCGCGTGCAGCAGCTTATCAGCCTGCGGATAGGCGTGGACGTTGAGCTCCATCTGCCAGGTGCTGTAAAGACTGATGTTATTATTGCGGGCAACCTGAGGGTTGCCGCGGAACATACAGATTTCGTTGAAGAGAGTGTTTTCTGAATAGATATTGGTAAATTTGAGAAAAAGACCATTATAGGTAGGTTCCAACAGATTCGTGTTGACACTGGCGTTAAGCAGATACAGGGCACCGCTGGCCGGAGCCTGCTGCATTTTGGCAGCCAGAGTCGAATAGGTGGCCTGCTGGATGGCGGTCAAAGCCTCAGGGTTATTGTCCAGGGCTTCATAATTGTTATAAATTCCCTTTTCCATCATCACGCCTTCGATATCATGCTGCAGCTGCTGCGACAAATCAATGTTGTGGGCAGCAAGTGCGTTCATCTGGCGTTTGATATCGTTGGTGCGGGCGTTAAGCTCATATTCAAGAAAACGGTCAATATCATGGCTTGGCGGCTGTAATACGCCGATGATGTTTAACAGTATCAGCATAGCAGAACCTGCCAGCAGTACTAATGACAGCAGGTAAATAATAAAACGGCCGCGCATGGAACGCTTATTTTGCCAGATTTCCTTGCTAATGAGCTGTAATCTTTTTAATTTGGTAAGCTTATCGAGCATCAGTAGCCTCCTTGGCAAGCTTGCAAGGCTTATTGCTTATAGTTCAGCAGCTTTTGGTAGCTTTCTTCTACCAGTTTATCAAGCGTCTGCTGGGGATTAGCGCCAGCGGCAACCTCCTGCAGATATTGCTGATGGGCAGCACGCAGAATGTTTTTACTTCCATATTCCAGATTCTGCTGGATTTCGGCAGCGTTGTGCGGCAGATGCAGCCAGGTGCCTGTTTTATATACCTGCTGCATGCAGGTATACAGCTTGCGGTATTTGTAATTATGCACGGTCTGAGGATTGTTCAGCAGCTGAGGCAGTGCTTGCTTATTAGAGGGCAGGTAGCCTGCGTGCATAGCAAAGTTCAGATTATTTTCTTCCTGTGCCAGCCATTTTGCAAAAACAACGGCAGCCAGGTTTTTACGTTCATCACTGTTCTTGATGGCAAAAAGGCCTACACCGCGCTGCAGCAGTGTCACCTTGCCACCGCTGAAAACGGGACAGGGATAATAGTTGGTAACAATGGTTTCGCGCGTGTTGTCAGGATTGGTCACGTAATCGCGCATATAAAGAATAGCGGCGGTAGAGCCGACGTTGCTGATTAAATCGCCTGTTTTCCAGGCATCTGCGGCATAGCCCTTTTCAATGCCTAAACCGCCGGCAATAGCAGGCTCGGCTGCGGCACGGAAGATGCGCTTGAAGTTGGGGCTGGCAAGGTCCGGTTTACCGTCCTTGATTAACGGGTCGCCCAAGGAAGCCATGCTCGTCAGGTAATAGTTATAGAAATCATCCAGCTGGCACATGTTTTTGCCGCCGGTCCAGGTATAATACTTGCGGCAGAGCGCAAAAAGCTTGTCGTAATCGGCAAAATCCTCAATGCTGGCACCAGTAGCCGCAGCAAAGCGGTCAAAGTGTGTTTGGTTAACAAAAAGTAGCTCAGTTGATTTTGCTACCGGCAGCATCAGGAGCTCCTTGTTTTGATAGCCTTCTGCCAGGAAATCAGGGTGGTAAATAGCTAAATCATCTTTAGTAAGGTAGTTATCCCAATGCAGCAGCTTATCCTTCATTGTCGGGATAACACGCGGATAGGCCGTAAAAAGGTCAGGCAGCGGTACAGCACCTGAATCTTGCTTGGCCGAAGCGAACAAAGCCTTGTCAATAACATTGGAGCTGCTAACGGAGGCTACCTTCACGATAACGCCCTTGGCCTTGCCTTCAGAGGCGTTAAATTTTTCGATGGTATCATTGAATGGAGAGTTTGTTTGGTTGCCATAAACATGCCAGATGGTGAGCGTTACCGGCTTAGCAGGGTCTAAGGATGCATTACTGCCACAGCCGCTGCTCAAAGCAGCAACGAGACAGATTACCAGCAGTAAAAGCTTATATATAGAAGCAGAAAATTTTTTTGAGAAAACAGACATGAAAAAACCTCCCGAAAGGGCATTTTTTGGCAAAAAATATGAAAAATTTTACCTTATCCTACCCGAAATTGCCATTTGGTGTAGTGACGAAATGCCTTTTTTATATTAAACTAAAGGCAAGGAAGCGGAAAGCAGCTTACCTTAAAGAGACAAGTTGATAAGATTGTCTAATGATTAGTTTATCATAAAGTGAAATATTAGTGAATAGTTTTTTACTCAGAATTAGGATAAGTTAGAGATTTTACAAATTCCCGACAAAAGCGACAAAAATGTTTTTACTCAAACACCTGTTAATATTTAGCGGGTTTTGATAAAATATAATTGTTAATATTTTAGTGATACAAAAGGAGGTTGTATTATGGGTTTAATTAAAGCGGCAATGGGCGCTGTAGGCGGCGTACTGGGCGACCAATGGAAAGAGTTTTTCTATTGCGAAAGCATGCCTCCCGAGGTTCTGGTAACCAAGGGTATGAAGCGTACGTCCAGCCAAGGACGCAGCTCCAATACTTCTGCAGAAGACAACATCATCAGTAATGGCAGCGTTGTTGCTGTCAACGAAGGTCAGTGCATGATTATCGTTGAGCAGGGCAAGGTTGTAGATATGTGCAACGAGCCCGGCGAATATGTATACGATACTTCTACTGAACCGTCTATCTTTACCGGCGATCTGAAGGATAATGTAAAGGCAATTTTCGGTCAGATCGGTAAACGTTTCACCTTCGGCGGTGACCCCGGCAAGGACCAGCGCGTATATTACTTCAATATGAAGGAAATTTACGGCAATAAGTTTGGCACCGCTCAGCCGATTCCTGTACGCCTGATTGATAACAACTTGGGCATTGATTGGGAAGTTGGCATCCGTTGCTTCGGTGAATACAGCTATAAGATTACCAATCCGCTGCTGTTCTACACCAATGTATGCTCCAATATTACTGACGAATATCGTCGTGACCAGATTGACAGCCAGATGAAGAGCGAGCTCATGATGAGCCTGGGCGTTGCCCTCGGTACGCTCACTGAAAACGGTATGCGCTACAGCGCATTGCCGCGTCATGGCAAAGAAATCGCTAACGCTTTGAACGAAGATTTGAGCGACCAATGGCGTGACCGCCGCGGTGTAGAGGTTTATTCCTTCGCACTGGCAAGCGTAACCATGTCTGAGGAAGATGCTCAACGTCTGAAAGATATCCAGATGCTCAGCAATCCGAACCGTGCAGCAGCAGCTATGGCTGGCGCTACTGCAGACGCTATGCGTATTGCAGCTGGCAATGAAGGCGGCATGGGTGCAATGGGCGGCTTTGTTGGCATGAATATGGCCGGAATGGCCGGTGGCGCAAATGTGGCTGGCTTGTTTGCCCAAGGACAACAGCAGCAGATGTATGCTCAACAGAATCCTTACGGCCAACAGCCTCCTTACGGACAACCGCCTTATCCGCAACAGCCGCAACCTCCTACTCCGCCGCCGGCCGCCCCTGCCGCCCCTGCGGCAGCAGCACCGGCAGCAGATGGCTGGACCTGCAGCTGTGGCACTACCAATACCGGTAAGTTCTGCGCTAACTGCGGCAGCAAGAAGCCGGAAGACAAACCGGCAGAGGAAGGCTGGACCTGCAGCTGCGGCGCTGTAAACAAAGGCAAGTTCTGCGCTGAATGCGGCAGCAAGAAGCCTGAGGGAGCACCGCTGTTCAAGTGCGATAAGTGTGGCTGGGAGCCGCCAGATCCGCACCATCCGCCTAAGTTCTGCCCTGAGTGCGGCGATATTTTCGACGACAACGATAAACAATAAGCCCCAGTTATCGTGTTAGCACGATGAAGGCCCCTATGCAGGGGGAGAACAGAGATGTTCTGGGTGACAAAGTGTAAAGCTGGCAGGCGGCACTGCTGCTCTCGGCTGAGAGGGCAGTGAGCCTGCTAAGCTACAGAATATCGAGGTGATATTATGGCTGCAACCTCTGTAAACTATCAGTGCCCAAATTGTAATGCTCCTTTAACATTCCTGCCCGGGCATGATAAGGTGACGTGCGAATATTGCGGTACGGAACTGGAAATCAAGGCAGTAGAGGAGTTATATGCAGCGAAAGAGGCTGCTGCAGCGAAGGCGCAGGCAGCTAAGGAAGCCAAGTGGGATACCGCTAACGCAGGCAGCGAATGGGAGAAGGAAGAAGCTGAAATGATGAAGGCGTTCACCTGCTCCAGCTGCGGTGCCGAAATCGTCTGCGACGAAAACACCATGGCAACAGAGTGCTGCTACTGCGGCAACCCGACGATGCTTCCGAGCCGCTTCGACAATATGCTGAAGCCGGACTTCGTAATTCCCTTCAAGAAGACCAAGGAGCAGGCTGTAGCCGCGCTCAAGGAATTCTATAAGGGCAAGAAGCTTTTGCCTGATGCTTTTACTGCTAACAACCGTGTGGAGGATATCCAGGCGATGTATGTACCGTTCTGGCTGTTCGATTCCTCGGTTAATGCGAGCGGCAGCTTTGAAGGCCGCAGTGATTCCGTTTATGAAACGGATGACGAGATTATTACGACTACCTTGCACTATAACTGCGTTCGTGAAGGCACAATGTCCTTTGAGCGTATTCCTGTAGACGGCAGCGAGAAGATGGACGACAAGTTCATGGAAAGCATTGAGCCGTTTGATTACAAGGATATGGTTCCCTTCAGCACCTCTTATTTAGCTGGCTATCTGGCAGATAAGTATGATGTTGATGCGGAAGCAGCCGTAAGCCGTGCAGACGCGCGTGTAGTAAAAAGTGCGGAATCCTGTCTGGAAAACACCGTTACCGGTTATACCTCGGTCAGCGCCAATAATGACCTTGCGGTTATCAAGGAAGAGAACGATGTACACTATGCAATGGTGCCGGTGTGGATTTTAACAACTCGTTTTGAAGATAAGCCCTACACCTTTATGATGAACGGTCAGACCGGCAAGTTCGTCGGCAGTCTGCCGATTGACTACGGCAAGCTGCGCAATTACACGCTGATTTCCTTCCTCATTGGTGCGATTTTGGTTTATCTTATCGCCCGGTTCGTGATGTAGGGAGGTGCCATGATGAGAAAGTTATTTGTAATCTTGACCATGCTGGCAGCCCTGATGCTGGCAAGCGTTGGTTTGGCAGCAGCGCCGAGCCTTGTAGATAATGCCAATGTACTGACTCCGCAGCAGAAGCGTGAGGTGCTCACAGAGCTGCGCAGACAGGAGCAGGAGCATGGTATCCGTATGGGCGTTGTAGTCATGAAAACCATCAACAATGAGGAGCCCGGTAAATATGCCAACAAGCTTATTGATGATGTTTATAATGACGGTGCCAACGGCAATATGGTGCTTTTGCAGGTTATCGACAAACGCAAATGGTATATCAGCACTGACAAAAAGCTGAAAGAGGTTGTCAAAGGTAATGCCGGTGTAGAATACATGAGCAAGCCTATGGTAGCCAAACTGAAGAATAATGATTATGCCGGAGCGTATATCACCTACGCGCAAAAGGGCGGCGAGCTCATGAGCTATTATGAAGCTAACGACGAGCCCTGGGAGCCTGAGGAGGAATTCAACTGGCTGGCATTGATTATCGGCCTGGCTGGCGGCGGCCTTATCGCCTACGTATATCGCGGAATGCTGATGAGCAGCATGAGCAATGTACGCAACGAGGTGGCGGCAGATGCTTACCTGAATAAGGAAACCTTCAAGCTGGTGCATGAAGACGATATTTATACCCATACTACGGTAGCAGCAGTGCCGAAGCCGAAGAATGACAGAAGCAGCTCTAGCGACGACGGCAGCGTAAGCGACAATTGCAGTGATAATGATCATGGCGGCGGTGGCGGTGGCTACTAATGCGGAAATAGAAAAAGAACTATCGCAGAGTATTGCTTTGGGCAGTACTCAAGGCGATAGTTCTTTTACGTTGTCCACAAACGTTAGCGTGAAGTCAAGTGTTTTTTTGCAATTTTGTTAGGATAATCATGCTCGTGGAGATATGGTATAATATCATTATAAGAGAAGTAAATTTATTCGGAGGTGCGCAATGTACGAGCAGATTGTTGCCTGGTGGCAGGCGAAAAATATTCAGACGGACGCAGATTTGGAAGAAGCGTTCAATGGACATGTGATTCCCTTTGCCTATAATTCGGGCAATATCGAAAATCCCAATGTTACTTATCACGATACAAGAGAAATTTTTGAGCATGATGGTGTGACGAGCTATACGGGAGATATTCGTACCTTGTTTGAAATCCGCAATGCAAAGCTGGCCAATGAATATTTTTTTGAAGCCTTTGAAAATCGCCAGCCTGTCAATGAAGAGTTTATTAAGGAAACACAAAAGCGCCTGACGCTGAATACCTTTTGCTGATGGCAAAGGACGAACAGGACGCCTGGTGATGAATTATTTGCTGATGCTGCATGAGAATCCACCGATTGTTATTCATCAGGAGAATAGAAAGGCGTACTTTGAGGCCATGGGACGAAGAACAAAATCTGCAGCCGCTTAAAGAGTTTATGCGTCCGCAGACGGTGAAGACGTGGGAGAAGAAGGTGCTGAGGAGAAGAAGGTAGCTATATAAGCATAGAGTTATGGAGGGATTATATAATGGATGCCAAAGAAATTATAGAACTTCTGAAATATGGAGAACATATAAATTTAGAATGTAAAAAAGCGGAGAATCAATTACCTAAAGCTGTATGGGAAACGTATTCATCTTTTGCTAATACTGATGGAGGGATTATCTTATTAGGCGTTGAAGAAAAATTAAAAGAAATTGATTTTAATAAACGATTTAACTTTGTTTCAATTCAAAATCCACAACAACGAATAATCGAATTTTGGAATACTATTAATAGCTCTAAAGTTAGTAGTAATCTTTTAATGGATTCTGATATTGGAATATGTAATGTTAATAATGCAGATATAATTTGGATAAAAATACCTCGTGCCGAGTATAAGTATCGCCCTGTATATATTAATGAAAATCCTTACAAGGGGACTTTTAAGCGTAATCATGAAGGCGATTATCATTGTACAGAAGATGAAGTTAAGGCTATGATTAGAGATGCTAATGATTCTGGCAATGATGGAAGTTTATTAAGAGGATTTACAGTAGATGATATAGATATGAATTCATTACATTCCTATCGAATTGAATTTCAAAATAGAAATCCTGAACATGTATGGAATGGACTAGATGACGTGTTATTTTTGGAAAAAATGAAATGTTATTCTTTGGATAGAGAAACAGGCGATAAGTGGCTTACAACAGCTGGATTATTGATGTTTGGTAAGGGAAGCTCGATTATTGATCGTTTTGATAATATTCGCATGGATTATATTGATAAAAGTAATTTGGTTCCAGGCAGTCGTTGGAGTGATAGAATTACGTATGATGGAAGGTGGGAAAACAATTTATATAGTTTTGTAAGAATAGTTATGCCTAAATTAGTATTTGGCATTAGACAACCATTTAAATTGAAAGGTTTAATTAGAGTTGATGATACACCAGTCCGTAAAGCAATTCGTGAAGCTGTGATTAATATGGTAATACATAGTGATTATATGGTTAATGGTTTACTGAAAGTCGTGAAAACAGATATGGGATTTGAATTTTCTAATCCTGGTAATTTAAAATTGTCTGTTCAAAGAATATACGAAGGTGGACATTCTATGGCAAGAAATCCACGGTTGCAAACAATGTTTAGAATGATAGGCTATGGTGATAATTTGGGGTCTGGATTTCCAACAATTTTACAGGCGTGGGGAGAAGAAAAGTGGAGAAAACCAGATTTACAAGAAAATGAAGATTTGAATCAGGTTGAATTAAAGTTATGGAAGATTTCTTTAATGCCAAAAGAATGTACAGAGTACTTGCAAAGCAAATTTGGATGGGTATATGAAAAATTAGAAAGGTGTGGGCAAATTATTCTAGGGACTGCGTATTTGGAGAGGTATGTGACTAATAGTCGATTACAAGCCATCCTTGGCCTGACCAGCATAGAAGTGGGACGCATGCTTTTAGAATTAGTTCATAAAAATATACTTATATTTGATGGAAATGGCAGATGGCGTCGTTATAGTATCAATGAACGCTTTAGTATTCCACCAGAACAAATAGACTTAACTGTTAATGAACAAATTGATTTTAAAATAGATACTGATAAAATAATTTATAATTATATAAAAATAAATGGGTTTATAACAGCACAGCAGGTTATAACTAGTACTAAATTGACAAGTAAATCTGGAGCTGTTAAAGCATTAAATAGGTTGATTGATGAACAACTTATCAAAAAGGTGCGTAAAGGCAGGCAAATTACATATGTATTAGAAGATAGAGAATAAGGAAATTTAAGAATAAAATGAATCGTAATCTGTTAGACGAATCAGTAGACGAATCAGTAGACGAGTAGACGAATCAGTAGACGAGTAGACGAATCAGTAGACGAGTAGACGAATCAGCGGAGGGAAATTTATGCCAACTTTAAACTGGATTGGAAAAGATAAGGTGGTGAACCACCATTTAGAGGTGCCCTTTCATGTGCTGGAAAGGCAGTACAGCTTTGACGCAGAAGGATGCCACGCCGAGGATAACGGCAGCGAGAATATGATTATTCACGGCGACAATCTTTTGGCGCTCAAGTCGCTCTTGCCCAAGTATGAAGGGAAGATTAAGTGCATTTACATCGACCCGCCATACAACACGGGCAATGAAAGCTGGGTGTATAACGATAATGTCAACGACCCGCAGATGCAGCGCTGGCTGCATCAGGTTGTGGGCAAAGAGGGAGAGGACTTGTCGCGCCATGATAAGTGGCTGTGCATGATGTATCCACGCCTTAAATTGCTGCAGAGACTGCTCGCAGAGGACGGAGTTATTTTTATCAGCATTGATGATAATGAGCAGGCGAATTTGAAGCTTATTTGTGATGAGATTTGGGGGAGTAAGAATTATATTGATAGAGTAACTGTTATAGTGAAACCAGAAGGAAGAAGATATGGATTTTTTGCTAAAACTCATGAAAATATACTAGTCTATGCGAAGAATATAGCACAAGCAGAGCTGAATGAGATAGAAGTTGAGGGGAAGACATATGATTATTTTGATGAAAAAGGTGGATTTTGTTTAAAAGGCCTTAGAAACCGTAATGTAAGAGCATTTAATGCTACTAATAGACCTAATTTAAGATATCCTTTTTTTGTTAATATAAATGATGTAGATGAAAATGGTTTATCTGTAGTGAGTGTTTATCCTAAAGAAGGCTATGTAGAGGTATGGGCACAAACAATTGATGGTTTAGAAAGTGTTTGGCGATGGGGAAAAGATAAGGTCAATAATAATATTGATAGTTTATGTGCTGTGAAGGGTAGAGATGGACTAATAAGAGTATTTCAGAAGGAACGTAAACTTACAGAGACGGCAAAAACTGTTTGGACTGATAAAAAATTTAACTCTATAGTAGGCACTAGAGAGGTAAAAAATATTTTTGAAAAAGCTTCTTTTGATTTTCCAAAACCGTTAAGTTTGATAGAACAAATAATAGAAATAGCTAGTAACGAAGATTCTATTATACTTGATTCTTTCGCAGGTAGCGCAACGACAGCTCATGCAGTTCTCAATCTAAATAAAGCATATGGCGGTAATCGCAAATTTATCTGTATAGAGATGATGGATTATGCCGATACAATTACAGCAGAGCGCGTTAAGCGAGTCATTAAAGGCTATAAATCAGAAGCAGATAAAGAAGAATTGATTTATGATCAAGAATTAAAACCGTCTAACTTAAATAATGCAGCGCAAATGCTGGAAGATGCTAAGGCTGCTAAAAAGACTGCAAAAGAGAGTGGGAGTTATACCAGCGTAGGTAATCCTAAAATTACTAATAACCATTTACAAGTGGTTGGCAAAATAAAAGCTAGTGATGAAATAGTTGGCACGGGCGGCAGCTTCAGCTTCTACGAGCTGGGCGAACCGCTTTTAATCGACGAGCAGCTCAACGAAGCAGTGAGCTCCGAAAAAATTCGCGAATACATCTATTACATGGAAACGCGGCAGGCGCTGCCGGACGCTTCAGCGGCAGAGCCGATGCTGCTTGGCGTGCATCACGGCGCCGCCTACTATTTCAACTACGAAAAGCAGGCCGGCACAACCTTAAACCGCGCCTTTTTGCGTACGATAAGAACGAGAGCAGAAGCCTACGTGATTTACGCCGATACCTGCGTGCTTTCTGAACATGAGCTGGAAAAATATCACATCACGTTCAAAAAAATACCGCGGGATATAGCAAGGCTGTGAGGGTGAAACGATGGAACTGAAAAATTACCAGAAAAAAGTTATAGCAGACCTGCAAAGCTATCTGCACTGTCTGCAAAACGCAGGCAGCCTTGCGGAAAGCTGGCAAAGCTATTGGCAGGCTAAGGATATCAGCGTTGGCGCTGGCGGTGCACCTGCCTATAAGGACAATGTGGCCGAGGTGCCCGATGTTTGCATGAAGGTACCCACGGGCGGCGGCAAAACCTTTCTTGCCTGCAGCGCCTTAAAGCACATTTTCGCCTCTATGCCGCAGGAAAAACCAAAATTCGTCGTTTGGCTTGTGCCTTCTGACCCGATTTTGGACCAGACCTTAAAAAATCTTGCTAACCCGGACCACCCTTATAAACAGGCCTTGGACAGAGACTTTGGCGGAAGAGTGCAGGTGCTCAGCAAAGACATGCTGCTCAGCGGACAGGGCTTTTCCGTTGACATAGTACAGAGTATGCTGACTATTTGCGTTTTGAGCTTTGACTCCCTGCGCATTAATTCCAGACGTAGAGATACGAGAAAACTGTATCAAGAAAACAGCAATCTGGCAGATTTTGCGGCTTATTATAAACATGATGCTATCCTGCTGCAGAATACGCCTGAAACAGCACTTATCCAGGTTTTGCGCCATTTGCGGCCTGTGACGATTGTCGATGAAAGTCATAACGCAACTTCAGAGCTAAGCGTGGAAATGCTCAATAATATTTATCCATCCTTTATTTTGGAGCTGACGGCGACGCCGAAAACGAGCAGTAACGTAGTTTCTTATGTAGATGCACGAGAGCTGAAAAAGGAAAACATGGTCAAGCTGCCAGTCATCGTCTATAAGCGCAGCAGTCGTGAAAGCGTTATTGCGGATGCTATTCAGCTGCGCGGACGCTTGGAACAGAAGGCGCTGGAGGAGGAGGAGCTGACAGGAAATTATATCCGTCCCATAGTTCTCTTTCAGGCACAGCCCAAAAATAATGAAGATAACACAACCTTCGGCAAAATTAAAGATATTCTGCTGAAAATCGGTATTCCAGAAGAACAGATAGCGATAAAAACGAGCGAAAAGAATGATTTGAAAAATGTCGACCTGTTGAGCAGAGCGTGCGAGGTGCGTTATATTATTACAGTCAACGCCTTGAAGGAAGGTTGGGACTGCCCCTTTGCCTATATTCTTGCATCGCTGGCCAACAAAACTTCTGCTGTTGATGTGGAGCAGATTTTAGGCCGTGTGCTGCGCCAGCCATATACAAGGCAGCATCAGCATTTTCTGCTTAATTCGTCCTACGTGCTGAGCTGTTCCAATGATTTTCGTCATACGCTGGACAGCATCGTCAAAGGCCTTAACGGCGCAGGCTTCAGCCGTAAAGATTACCGTATTAGCGATGAAAAGGCGCTCGTGGCGACGGAGCAGCCGAAGGTGGAACAGGAAACGCTGTTTACGGAAGAAGATATTCCGACGCCAGAGGAAGAAGAAGGCTTTGCTGATATAGAGCCTGAGCATATCAAAGAGCAGACGGACAGACCGCAGGAAGAAAACAAAGAGCTGGATGCTATGGAGCAGCAGGCACAGCAGCAGACAGAGAGTTATACAAAAGCTAATGAAGCAGAAGATTTCATGGGAGGAGCGGAGGCCGAGATGCAGCACAGATATCAGATTAAGGCAGAGAATCAGGAGGCGGCGCAAAAATTGCGGTTGCCAAAGTTCTGCATCAAGGACGGCTTAGGCGAAACTCTGGGGCTTTTTGAAGAGGGTGCTGTGGAATATGATTATCTGGAACCAGAGCATCTTTTGGAGGGCTTTAGGCTTTCAGGGCAGGACGCTAACGTGAATTTTAAACTGGCAGCCAGTGAGATGTACGCAGTAGATATCGCCAAGAGCGGAGAAGCTGTGCCGCAGTATCGCATGGTGACAAGTGGAGATAAGCAGCGTCTGCGTGAATATCTGGACAGACTGCCGCAGGAAAGGCAGATAGCGACGTGCATAGATGTTATCTGTGCAGTGATTAATAAAAAGAATGCTTATGAAAGCAGTGATATCAAAGGCTATGTTCGTCGCGTGGTCGACGGCTTGCATAGCGATGATTTAGTCACAATGCTAACGTCTAAGGAGACTTATGCGAAAAAGATTCAAGATAAAATTGATAGTTTAGCAGAAGCCTATAAGCAGAAAAAGTTCATGCAGCTTTTTGACGCAGGACAGATAGAGTGTTGCGAACGCTATGAGCTGCCTGCGTTTATCACGCCTCTTGATGCTACGGATTCGCTGCCGAAGGCTCTATATGAAGCAGAAAAAAACGATATGAACGAATATGAGCGCAAGGTGCTGGATATCATCATCGGACAGGAAAATGTACTTTGGTGGCACAGGATTATTGAACGTCAGGGATTTTGCATCAACGGTTTTATTAAGCATTATCCTGATTTTCTGGTGCTGACGAAAAGCGGAAAGGTTGTGCTTGTCGAAGCAAAGGGCGACCATCTGGCTAACGATGACAGCGAGATGAAGCTGCTTTTGGGACGCAAGTGGCAGGAGGCCGCAGGCAGGGATTATCGCTATATGATGGTCTTTGCGAAAAAAGACTTCCAGCATGATGGAGCGTATACGCTGGACGAATTTGCTGAGGTTATGAAGAAGCTTTAGAGCGAAGAATAATAACAAAGAGCGCAGCAGGCGAGGCCTGCTGCGCTTGTTTGTGTGGAGCTATGGAGTTAGAAATTATTATTTCATACTCTTATAAATCGCCTCTAAATTTTCCTCCATGCGCTGCAGATAGGTTAGCGTGCCGGCGCTGCTTTCGAGCGTGTGGATGGGCTGCGTACCGGCGCCGACCTCTTTGGCCAGCGTCAGCGAGGTTTTGGGGCTTACAGCGTCTTCGACGAAGATTGTTTTGACGTGCTTCTCCTTGCAGAACTCTGCCAGCTGCGCCAGGCTTTGCGCGCTAGGCTCACCGCTGGCGAAAACGTCCTCGACGCTGCTCTGCGTCAGGCCGAGGTCACGGCACAGATAAGCAAAGGCGGCATGGCCGGTGACGAAGTTTTTCTGCGGCAGCTGGGCGAATTTTCCCTGATATTTGGCGAGCAGCTCTGCGAGCTGCTTATTATAGCTTTGGGCGTTCCTTTGGTAGAAGTCCTTGTTCTTGGGGTCGACAGCGGACAGGGCGTCAGCAATATTTTTTACCTCTATCTGCGCGTTGGCGAGGCTCAGCCAGGTGTGCGGATCGTATTGGCCATGCTCCTTGATTTCGTCAGGATCGTCCAGCTCGATGAGTGTAATGCCCTTGCTTGCTTCAAGAACCTGCAGCTTTTCGTTGCTGGCAGCCTTGATGGCCGTATCCGTCCAGGTTTCCATGCCGGCGCCGTTATAGACGAAGAGAGCGGCCTTATGCAGGGCCTTCATATCCTTAGGCGTAGGCTGAAAGTCGTGCGGCTCCGTGCCGTCAGGAATGAGCGTCGTGATAGCGACCTTGTCCTGGCCGACAGCCTGCACCAGCTCCTTCATAGCGTTGAAGCTGACAACAACACTGGTTTTTCCTGCGGGCGCTGCTTTTTCTTCGCTGCCGCAGCCTGCAAGCAGACTGGTACAGAGCAGTGTGAAGGCAATAAGTATATTGATGAAGTTTTTATGCTTAGACATTTTTTATCTCCTTGTGAATAAATGCGAATGGTTTGCGTTTACTACGCAAAATTTATGATAGCACTCGCTCGTGCTGTTGTCAAGCGAAATGCAAACGACTTGCATTTTCATCTGGATAAAGCTATAATATGTAGTCGATAAGCTTATAATTTTATGTTTTTGGTATGTAAATAGTGAGGAGATAGCCATGATTAAGCTGGAGCAGGTAAATTTTTCTTATGATGTAGGCAGTGAGCTGCTCAAGAATATCAATATGCAGGTCAACGACGGCGAATATGTCGCTATCGTGGGCGAGAACGGCAGCGGCAAAAGCACGCTGCTCAAATTACTTTTAGGGCTGCTTGAGCCTGCAAGCGGCAGGGTGACGAACACATTCCGCCGCATCGGCTACGTGCCGCAGCGCTTTGAAACGCTCAACAGCCAGTTTCCGCTGACGGTTGCTGAGGGCATGGAGTGCTACCGCCGCGTGGTCGGCGTGACAGATAAGGATGCTGTGCGCCGCTGCCTCGAGCAGATGAACGTTTATGAGCTGCGTGACCGCCTTATCGGTACGCTGAGCGGCGGCCAGTGCCAGAAGGTAATGATTGCGCGTGCGCTTTTGGGTGCGCCTGATTTGCTGATTTTTGATGAGCCGTCGACCGGTATCGACCTCAAAAGCCAGCAGGAGCTGTACCGCTTTATGAAGAAGCTGCATAACGAAGGCTTGACGATTATCACGGTGGAGCATAACCTGAATTTTGCTGCGCATTATGTAGATAAGATGTATCACGTTGCCAACGGTGGCGGTCATTTCTGCTCGCCGCAGGATTATGTGGCAGAATATGTAGCGAATAACGCAGGAGGTGGCGAGAATGCTTGAGATGTTTGAATATAGCTTTATGCAGAACGCTTTCCTGATTTCGATTATGATTTCGCTCGTCTGCCCGATGATTGGCATGTTTCTCGTGCTGCGCCGCTATTCGATGATTGGCGATACGCTGGCGCACGCATCACTGGCAGGCGTGGCAGTCGGCCTTTTGGTCAAGCTGAACCCGATTGTGAGCGCGTTCGCTGTGACCTCGCTGTTTGGCCTGCTTATCGAGGTTTTGCGGCAGCGCTTCCGCCGCTATGCGGAGCTGATTCTGGTGATTATCCTGTCGCTGTCCGTGGGTATTGCGATTACGATTATCAGCAGCGGTCTGGTGCGGACGAATGTGGAGGCCTTTCTGTTCGGCAGCATTCTGACGGTGACGCAGGAGGACGTTATCGCTGTGGCGGTGCTGTGCGTGGTGTCGCTGCTGACGGTGTACCTTTTATATCCGCAGCTGGTGCTGCTGACCTTCGATGAGGACGGCGCCAGAATTGCCGGAGTGAGGACGAAGCTGATAAATTATATTTTTTCGCTGCTTGTTTCGGCGATGATTGCTGTGTCTATCCGCGTGGTGGGCATTCTCGTTATCAGCTCGCTGATTGCTCTGCCTGTGGCGGCGGCGCTGCAGCTGGAGAAGGGCTTTAAGGTGACGATGGCGGCGGCGATGCTGCTGAGCTTTATTGCGATTGTGGCCGGTCTGTGCGTGTCTTATATGGCTGGCGCGGCGCCGGGCGGCGTGACAGCGCTCGTTTCGGTTGCGCTGCTGCTGCTGGTGCTTGTCTATAGGCAGCTGCGTGCTGTGCGTTGAGAAAGGGAGCGGAGAATATGGAAGAAGCAAAAAATATGCCGCAGGAAAGCTATGGTGAGTATCTGCACCGCTATGGTTTGAAGAATACGCGTCACCGTCAGCTGGTGCTGCAGCTTTTGGCGGCAAGCCACGGCGTGCTGACAGCAGAGGAGATTTTTCAGCAGTTGTGCCTGCAGGGGGAAACGATAAACTTTTCGACGATTTACCGTATTTTGGAGATGTTTACGAAAAAGGGGCTGACGGAAAGAAATTACCTGAGCAATTCGCGTAAGTATGGCTTTACGCTGCATTCTCTGGGGCATAGGCACCATCTTATCTGCCTGTGCTGCCACCGCGTTATCGAGGTGGAGCACTGTCCGATGGCTGATTTTGAGGAAAAGCTGGCAGAGCAGACGGACTTTTCTATCGTGGGGCATAATTTGGAATGGTACGGCTATTGTCCGGAATGCCGCAAGCATTAACAAAATTTCTTTCACACGCGGCCTAAAGTGTGTTAAAATATAATAGAGAAATTATGACTAGAGGTGAAGCGAATTGGTAAAGGTGATTGCTATAGCCAACCAGAAGGGCGGCGTTGGCAAAACTACTACAGCGGTAAATCTGGCCGCGTGCCTTGCAGCAAGGGAGCGTAAGGTGCTTTTAATAGACAGTGATCCGCAGGGGAATGCTACCAGCGGCTTTGGCTTTGATAAACGCGATATTAAGCAATGTATATATGATGTATTGATTGATGATGTGAATATGCAGGAGGTCATCAAGCATACGGCCTATAAGGGACTGGATATTGTTCCGGCAACGATTCAGCTGGCAGGCGCAGAGATTGAGCTTGTTTCGCTGATGAACCGCGAGGGACGTATGAAAAATTCGCTGGAGCGCGTCAAGCATAACTATGATTATGTGATTATTGATTGTCCGCCGTCCTTAGGACTGCTGACGATTAACGGCCTGACGGCTGCAAGCTCGGTCATTATTCCGATTCAGTGCGAATTCTACGCACTGGAGGGCGTGACGATGCTTATGAACACGATTCAGCTGGTGCAGCGCAACCTGAACCCGGCGCTGAAGCTTGAGGGCGTGCTCATGACCATGTATGACAGCCGCACGAATCTGTCGCAGGAGGTTGTGGACGAGGTCAGCAAATATTTCAAGACGAAGATGTATCAGACGATTATTCCGCGTAATGTACGCTTGAGCGAGGCTCCGAGCCACGGACAGCCTGTTATCGATTATGACAGCAAATCCAAGGGCGCACAGGTGTATATGGAATTGGCGGATGAGGTGATTGAAGATGAGTAAGAGGGGCGGCTTGGGCAAAGGTCTGGGCGCAATTTTTGGCGAAAATCCGAGTCCGGTGCCCGAGGCACCGCAGGAGCCTGCGAAGGCAGAAGGCACTGCCGAAGAGGTGTTAATTAAAAAAATCACTGCGAATCCTTATCAGCCGCGTCGCGTGTTCGATGAAGAAAAGCTGGAGGAGCTGGCCGCTTCTATCAAGGAGTTCGGCGTAGTGCAGCCGCTCGTCGTGCGTGCGAAGGGCAAGGGCTATGAGCTGGTGGCCGGTGAGCGTCGTCTGCGTGCAGCAACGCTGGCAGGCCTGAAGACCGTGCCTGTTATTGTTAAGGATTACGATGAAGCGAAGATGATGGAGATTGCGCTGGTGGAGAATATCCAGCGCCAGGACCTCAATGCCATAGAGATTGCACTCGCATACG
>OQVR01000153.1_pt1 | contig 27886 bp, 35 predicted proteins | sample 1691521 | NCBI WGS metagenome assembly OQVR01 (sample SAMN03418256, study PRJEB22391) | human gut metagenome | biome: human-gut; feature: organic feature; material: feces | host: Homo sapiens | place: Tanzania | collected 2013-01
CATCAACCCCGGCAACATCGGCGGGGAGGATCGGGTGAAGGCGGTGGTGGAGGTGGGCAAGGACAAGCACATCCCACAGGCCCCGTCTCCGTTACGCCGATGTGCAGGGTGTAATCGCATTTACTGCGGAACAGCCGAGCCGCCGCCACCATGGTAGGCACGGTGGAGGACTTCATGGACACGCAGGTGTCATAGAACCCCTGCTTTTCCAGCAGCTCCAGGTGCTCGAAGGCACTTTCCACCAGAGCCTCCGCCGTAGGATGGCCGTACTTTTCCAGCAGCCGCTTATCCAGACTGCCGCCGTTGACGCCGATGCGGATGGGGATGTTCTTCTGCTGGCAGGCATCCACCACTGCCTTTACCCGATCGTCGTCGCCGATGTTGCCCGGGTTGATGCGGATCTTATCTACCCCCACATCGGCGCAGGCCAGCGCAGCCTTATAGTCAAAGTGGATATCTGCCACGATGGGGATGTTCACTGCGTTTTTGACGGCCTCAATGCACTTTGCATCGGCCGGGCTGGGGCAGGTCACCCGCAGGATCTGGCAGCCTGCAGCTTCGCACCGCTTAGCCTGTGCCACATTGCCCTTGACGTCCTCCACCGGCACATTGAGCATGGTCTGCACCGCAATAGGGTTGCTGCCGCCGATGGTCAGATTGCCGATCTTCACTTCGCGTTTTTTCTGCCGCATAAGGGTTCCCCTTTCTTATACTGTCCCGGTGATGAGCCGGAGAATATCGTTGTAGGTTGCAAAGAGCATCAGCCCGAACAACAGCCCGAAGGTTGCAAGAGTGAGCACGCTTTGCAGCTTTTCCGGCACTGCATGGCCGGTGACGCCTTCAATGACCAAAAATACCACCTTGCCGCCGTCCAGCGCCGGGAAAGGCAGCAGATTGAAGATGCCAAGGTTGACGGTGATAAGTGCCAACAGCTCCAGCAGATCCTGCCAGCCGTAGCTGGCTGCCTGCCCAATGGCCGACACGATGCCCACCGGGCCGGAAAGGTTGTTGATGCTCTCCCGCCCACGCACCAGATCCACAAGGGAGGTGAACACGATGCGCCCATAATACAGTACGCTATTTCCTGCCTCCCGCAGCACATTGCCGGGGGTCTTTTCCAACCCATAGACAGAAAAGCCGATGCTCATGTGGGTCTCGCCTTTTTCGTCCTGCCATGTGTCGAACTGCACTCCCGGCAGCTGCACCTTTTGGCCGTCCCGCAGCACGGTGAAATCCGCACTGTAGGACTGGGTGCGCACCAGCTCGTACAGGATATCGTTTGCCACAAAGCAGCGGCGGCCGTTTACTGCCAGAACCTTGTCCCCTGCCTGCAGGCCAGTCTGCCCGCAGAGGGCGCCGTCCTGAATGGCGTAGATGATCTTGCTGGTGATGGGCTCGTTCTGGGCGGCGATGAGGATCACCAGCACCACAAAGCCCAGCACAAAATTCATGACTGCACCAGCCACCATGACCAGTGCCCGCTGCCATACCGGCGCTTCATTCAAAGGGATGCCGGCGGGCTGCACGGGTGCTTCGGTCTCCGGGGCGGGCTGCTCCTGTGCCGCGCGGGCAGCTTCTGTCTGCTGGCTTTCGGGGCTTTCCTCCCCTTCCAGCGCTACAAAGCCGCCCACAGGCAGGGCGCGCAAGCTGTACTGGGTGCCCTTGCGGTTCTTTTTCCAGAGCACCGGCCCCATGCCGATGGAAAACTCGTTGACCTGAATGCCGCAGAGCTTTGCCACCGCAAAATGCCCGAACTCGTGGATGGCGATCACCGCACTGAACACGAGCAGCGCGGCAAGGATGGTGATAATAAATGACATTCGTTCTCCCATATCGCCCCGGGGCTATCACAAAAACAGCGCCGGAGCGTATATTGCTGATAAAGCGTTACAGGTGTGCCCGCACGAATGCGCGCGCCATGCGGTCGCACTCGTACACGTCTGCCAGCGTATAGTCGCCGCCAAAGCTGTCGCTGTCCACAACAGCCTCCACCAAGCGGCCGATATCCAAAAAGCCGATCTTATCCTCAAGGAACAGCTTAACGGCTTCCTCGTTGGCACCGTTGGCGGCGCAGGGGCCAAGACCGCCCTTGCGGATGGCCTTTTTGCAGGCGGCAAGGCAGCGGAAGGTCTCTTCGTCAGCCACGTCGAAGGTGAGCAGCTTCAGGGTGGTAAAGTCCAGCTCCGGCACTACGCCCGGCACACGCTTGGGGTAGGTCAGGGCGTACTGGATGGGGATGCGCATATCCGGCACACCCAGCTGGGCAATAATCGAATTATCGCTGAACTGCACAGCAGAATGGACGATGCTCTGGCGCTGCACCACGATCTGAATTTTTTCCGGCGGCAGACCAAAGAGCCATACAGCCTCGATGAGCTCCAGACCCTTGTTCATCAGGGTGGCGGAGTCGATGGTGATCTTTGCGCCCATACTCCAGTTGGGGTGCTTGAGGGCGTCTGCACGGGTCTTGCCGCGCAGCTGCTCGGTAGTCATGCCGAAGAAGGGGCCGCCGGAAGCCGTGAGTAGAATTTTCGTCAGGCTGGGAGCGCTTTCCTTATCTTGCAGGCACTGGAAGATGGCAGAGTGCTCACTGTCCACGGGAAGCAGCTGTACACCGTGCTTTTCCACGGCCTGCGTGACCAGATGACCGCCGGTGACAAGGCTTTCCTTGTTGGCCAGCGCCAAGTCGTGGCCGCTCTCGATGGCGCACAGACTGGCACCAAGACCGGCAATGCCCACCACACTGTTCAGCACCACATCCGGGCCGTCCAGCGCAGCCAGCTCCTTCAACCCCTCCGGGCCGGTGAGCAGCTTGGGCGCATTTGCCCGGCCTGCCAGCGCAGCGTCCAGCTTTGTGGCGGCGTCCGGGTCGGTCATACAAACGTATTTCGGGTGGAACTCCTCGACCTGCTGCAAAATCTTTTCCACATGGCTGTGGGCAGAAAGGCCGTACACCTCGTACCCTTGGGCGCGGATGACATCCAGACTCTGGGTGCCGATGGAACCGGTAGAACCCAGCAGCGTAATTTTTTTAGACATAATAGTTTCCTCCCCTGTATCAGGCGTAGAACACGGCGGTGATGACCATGGTCACGAAGGGCGCGATAAACATCACGCTGTCGAAGCGGTCCAGAATGCCGCCGTGCCCCGGGAAGATGGTGCCGTAATCCTTAATGCCGCACTGGCGCTTGACCACGCTGGCAAACAGGTCACCGTAGATGCCCAGCACCGCAGCGATGCAGCCCAGCAGCGCGATGATAACGTACATAGAAACGCCGATATTAGAGCGGGTAAAGGCCTCCATGCGGTTTGCCGCTATGGAGTAGATGAGGGTGGCGACCACGCCAAACACCATCGTGCCCAGCACACCGCCGATGGCACCCTCCACCGTCTTTTTTGGGCTGACCACCGGGCACAGCTTATGCTTGCCGAAGGCGCGGCCTGCAAAGTAGGCGCAGGTATCGCCGCCCCATGCAAAGCAAAGGATGAGCAGAATGAAGAAAACCGCATCATAGCCGAATTTTTCCACCGGCAGACGCTCCTTGAGCAGGACGAAGGAGTAGAAACAGAAGATCACGATGCCCGAAAACACCAAAAGACCGCTGGCCTTCTGGTAGCTGATGGTGCCGTTGCGTACCACCAGATAGATGGCAAAAAAGGTTACCAGCACAAAAGACATGGGCATGACCAGCTTGCGCATGGCGCTGTAACTGGAAAGCATGACCAGCAATGTGTAGGGTACCAGCACTGCGTACATGAGCCAGTCCTTTTTTTCAAAGCCGAGGGCGCTGTAAATCTCGTGGATGGCGATCAGAGTGATGGCTGCGATCACCAGATTGAACACCATGGTGTTGAAGGTAAACATCACGCCGATGAGCACCAAAATGCCCACGATCGCAGTAATAATGCGTGTTTTCATAGGTTTCGATCTCCTTTGTTCTTCCGGCAGCAGCCCCTTGCGGGGCAACGCATTCCGACCCGAGGAAGTACCGGGTCTGCCGGGTCTGCACCGTGGGTGCAGGGTTTGCAGTACGGACGCCGGGCCGCTCAGATGCCGCCGAACCGGCGGCTGCGATGGTTAAACTCCTCAATGGCGGTATCCAGATCGGCGCGGGTAAAGTCCGGCCAGAGCACATCCATCTCCACCAGCTCCGAATAGGCGGCCTGCCAGAGCATGAAGTTGGACAGCCGCTTTTCTCCGCTGGGACGCAGAATAAAGTCCGGATCCTTCTGCCCGGCGGTGTACATGGCATCGCTCATCATCTGCTCGTTGATATCCTCGGGGCGGATCTCGCCTGCCGCAGCCTTTGCGGCCAGCTGCTGTGCCGCCCGCACGATCTCCGGGCGGCCGCCGTAGTTGATGGCGATGTTCAGGGTCATGCCGGTCTTGCAGGCAGAGTCCCCTTCCAGCTCGTTCATCATCTTTTGCAGTTTGGGATCCAGTGCGGTGCGGTCGCCCAAGAACTTGATGCGGATATTGCGGTTCTTGTAGTCAAAGCCCTCGATGAGGTACTGGGCGAACAGCTTCATGATGGCACCCACCTCTTCCAGCGGGCGCTTCCAGTTCTCGGTGGAGAAGGCATAGAAATACACCGATGCTACGCCAAGTTCATCGCAGTAGTTGGCAATATCCTTGAACACCTCCGCACCTTTTTTGTGTCCTGCGGTGCGAGGCAGGCCGCGGTTCTTCGCCCAGCGGCCGTTGCCATCCATGATGATGCCGATGGAAAGCCCCTCGGCAAATTCTTTGGGGTGTGCCATTTATACCTCCCGGCAGCAGGGCTGCCCTGCAAAAAGTGCCGCGCACCTTTCACCAGCGCACGGCACCTCCCAATTGTTATTGTGTGCTGCGGATCAGACGGCCATGATCTCCTTCTGCTTTTCTTCCACGGCAGCATCAATGTTCTTGATATACTTATCGGTCAGCTTCTGGACATCCTCTTCCATGGTCTTCTGGGTGTCCTCGGTCAGCTCGCCGGCCTTCTTCATGGCCTTGGCCTTATCCATGGCGTCACGGCGCACGTTGCGCACAGCAACCTTGGCATCCTCGCCCAACTTGGAGACTTCCTTTGCCAGCTGCTTGCGGCGCTCCTCGTTGGGTGCGGGGAAGTTCAGGCGGATGGTAACGCCGTCATCAATGGGGGTGATGCCCACATCGCTGGCCATGATTGCCTTGCTGATGGGACGCAGCAGGGTACGATCCCAAGGGGTAATGGTAAGGGTGCGTGCCTCAGAGACGGCCACAGCGGCCACCTGCTGGATGGGGGTGGGGGCACCGTAGTAATCCACAAGCACCTTATCCAGCACAGCGGGGTTTGCACGGCCTGCGCGCACAGCGGCCAGCTCGCGGCTCAGATGCTCCACAGAGCTCTTCATCTTATCTTCGTAAACCTTGGTGTTGCTGCTCATTGTCGTTGTTCTCCTGTTTCTTTATTCTATTGATCCATGCAGGCAGCGCACTGCGCCGCTGCTGCTCTATCCAATCGTATGCAGTTGCACCGGGGCGCTATGCTCAGCCCTCGTAGACCAGCGTGCCCACGTTTTCGCCCTGCACAGCCCGTGCGATGTTGTCCGGGTCGGCCAGATCAAACACCAGAATGGGCAGCTTGTTGTCGCGGCACAGGGTAGCTGCGGTGCCGTCCATAACGGCCAGCTGATCCTCCAGCACCTTGGTAAAGGTAAGAGTATCGTACTTTTTGGCATCCGGGTACTTGTGGGGGTCCTTATCGTAAACGCCGTCCACCATGGTTGCCTTGAACATCACATCGGCGCTCACCTCCACGGCGCGCAGCGCGGTAGCCGTATCGGTAGAGAAGAAGGGGTTGCCTGTGCCGCCGCCGAACACAGCGATCTTGCCCTCATCCATGGCGCGCAGAGCGTCCTTGCGGGTAAAGGCAGGTGCCACCTGCGGCATGGTGATCGAGGTGAACACCTCGGTGGGCACACCCAGCTGCTCCAGCTTATCAGAGACAGCCAGTGCGTTCATCACCGTAGCCAGCATACCGATCTTATCGGCCAGGGTGCGCTCCATCTTACCACTGGAGCGGCCGCGCCAGAAGTTGCCGCCGCCCACAACGATGCCGATCTGCACGCCAAGCTCATGGGCCTTCTTCACGCCGCCGCAAATGGCGTCCATGGTGGGCTCGTCAAAGCCCATGCCCTTTTCGCCGCCCAGCGCCTCGCCACTGATCTTTAAAAGGATACGCTTATATTTCAATGCCATAATCCAAACACCACCTGTTTTATCTTTTGCCGGATAGCCCCGGCATTTTTACTATACTATATTTTACAATAAAACTCCCATAAAGTAAACAGTCAAACGCACCGTTCTTCGCAAAGCTTTTGTGAACGAACGCGCAGCGCCCGCAAGGCTAGCTTTTGCTCCAGGGTGATGCGGCGGCTTTCCACTGCTTTCTGGATGGTCTTGTTGTGCGTCCACACATCCAGCCGCTTTTCGGTCAGCCACGGCAGTGCCGCTGCGGGCTGCTTCGCCAGTGCAGTGGCAAAATACCACGCCCGCATCATATTGACATAGTATTCCTCGCTGTGCACCGCCGCCACCCAAGCCAGATATTCTGGCCGGAAGGCATCGTCCAGATAATACCGCATCAGCATCCCGATGCCGTAGCGCACGGTATATACATGGTCAGAGCCCAGCCAGCGCCGGATCGCAGACAGCAGTTCCGGCTTATGCTGCGCAAACACCTTGGGGCTGAAGTTGTCGCAGACTGCCCAGTTATCCACATAGGGCAAAAAGCGCTCCGTTGCCGCCAGCGCTGTGCCGAAATCCCGGAAAGGCTCCAGCAGAAAGGCGTGGAGTGCGTTTTCTTCATAATAAAAATGCGGTAGTTCTTGCAGAAACGCCTCCGCTTCCGGGGTGTCTGCCAGCTGCTTTGCCAGCCTGCGCAGCAGCGGCACCCGCACCCCGATCACCGTTTCCGGCGGCAGGGTAGGCATCAGGCGGCTGTAAAAGACCCGATATTCCTTATCTTGCAGCGCAAACAGCTGCGCGCGGATTGCATCCACTTCCGGCATTTTGTCACTTCCCTTCTGCATCATTGTACCAGATGGGAGGGAAAATGCAAAGAGAAAGACCGCAAACGGCTATTTGTTCCGTCTGCGGTCTTTCTCCTATTCAGTTATTGTGTCTCAATCCAGATGGTCAACGGCATACTGCGCCTGAGATGCGGTAAACTGTTCACCATACTCAGATGTAAGCTTGTCATAAACCGCGCTTTTGGACATCGACATATTATAATAATATTGCTTTGCCTTTTCGAGGGCATTCGCATTCCAATCCACATTCGTCATATTATCAATGGCATACTGTGCTGCATCCGCAGGGAAACCTTCACCATAAGAGGAGGTCAATTGGTCATATACTGCTTTCTTTGACATATGAAGATTTCTAGCATATGACAAACCTTTTGTTAGCGCATTTTGATATTCTTGATTAGAAGATTTACCAGAGCCCTTTCCCGTAGAGCCAGCACCGGGACCGCCCGTAATCCAACCGGGTCTCGAACTATATGTCGAACTATTTTTATCGTTTGAATTGCTGTATGATGAAGTAGAAGTTTTCCTAGCCTTACTTTTGACGTTTACAGTCATAGATGCACTTATATTACCATCAATCGTTGCGGTTATTTGCGCCGTTCCCTCTTTTCCGGCATATAGCATTCCCTTTTCAACTTTCGCAACAGATTCATCCGTTGAAGTCCATACAATCTTGTCTGCATTGATGTTTGCAGGATATACGGTGTATTCTGGACAATTATATATCGTATCCGTTCTTTTCGTGATTTCTGTTTCTTTAAACTCAATTCGGGGTTCGTTATCCACGGTAACTTGTTGCGATGAAGCCATTTCACTATCGGCTGGCTTTTTACTGTCGGCTAGTTTTCTACTATTCGCATACCAACCGAGACCTCCACCGCATACTAGCAAAAAGACTGCTACCGTTACACCTATAACTTTCCAATTTGATAAATGCTTTTCTTTTTGTTTCTTTATGTAGCTTGTCTCAATATCAGCTACTGCTTTTCTAAGGTTTTCCTCGTCTTTGGGGGCAACAAAATAGCAGTATTCAACTTTTGTATCGTTCTCTTCTACCGTAATCATCAAAACCGATTCATTTTCTTTTCGCTTTACCTTTATGCTCTTGACTACTGAATAGGAAATGACCTTTCCCGTTCCATCAATAATACCGTCCGCAATAAAGGTAAAATCCGGTGAATTACCTGTTCCTGTAAAGTGGTACTCCATTGTACAGTCCTCCTTGTTTGGCATTCTTTTTTCAATTATATCATTTTATGTTTAATTGTAAACATAATTATAACATTTCTTTCTATCATTCTATGCATCATAATAGAATCAGGGTGATAATTATGGACGAACTCAAGATAACAAAGCGCACTGAGCCTGTTATGTTCACGATTCGTGTCGACAAATCCGTTGTTGACTTTTACGACGATTTAGCGCAAAAGACGAACCGTTCTCGAAACGAGCTTATTGGTCTTGCACTGGAATACGCCAAAGATAAAATCAAAATCGAACCGTAATACGTTCATTCATATCAAAAGAGCCGCAGCCGGGAAGAAAATCCCCCGACTGCGGCTCTTCTGTTAATTTATAGCAATCCCATGAATTAGTGCAAATAATCACAAAATTTGAACCAACCTGAGCAGTCAGAAGGTGAAACAGTCTGAAAATCATGTTGAATCGCATTCGGAAGAGCATCGAGCGTTCGTGCTTTGAATTTGCGCAGGAAGGACTTCACTTTCGACCAAAGCTTTTCAATGGGATTCAGGTCGGGACTATACGGTGGAAGATAAATGTAGCGAACACCGGAACTGTCCAGCAGATTTTTCACTGCCTTTGCATGGTGCGACTTTATATTATCCATTACGAGGACAGAATTGCCATTCAGATGAGGAAGCAAATCGGTTTCTAGATACCGCTTAAACCTCTCTACAGTCGTTCCACCTGAGAAAGTCGTATAGTGTAATGTCCCGTTTAACTGGATAGATGACAGAATGGTTGTGTTTTTGGGCTTGGAAAGTGGTGCAGAATCAACAGCTCTACTTCCTCCAAGCGAATAAGCATACCGTCTTGTCATATCGGTATTGCATCCGCTTTCATCCAGAAACACAAGGTCACTTGCCTTGAATCCAGACATAAGGCTGTTCCAGTTTTTTCTCTTCTGCGCCACATCGGGGACGCTCCTGTTCGCTGGCATGAAGAGATTTCTTCTTACGGCGATAACCCAATTGACGAACTGTTTTTCGGACAGTTTCATTGCTGACGGTAAGGTGAAGAGTCTCAATGATCTCCTGCATTGTTATGTCCGGGCTGTTTTTTACAAGCTGGTTGATATTTTCAACTTCTTCCGGGGTCAATGCTGGTTTTCTTCCACGAAGGCAGGTTCGAGTTTCAATTGAACCGGTTTCATCCAAACGCTTTTTCAGGCGGTAGACGGTACTCCGGTTAACATTGTAGTTTCTTGCTACTTCCCGGACATTACGACTTCTTTCCAATGCTTGAATCAATAGTTTCCTTGCCTCGTTGTGTAACATTTGAATCGCCTCTTTGACTTGATTCTACACCTTTTGTCAAGCTGTTGCTCTATTTTTCTGGATTGCTATAAGTTCACCTCTTGGCTTATACAACCTTCCATCGTATTATAGGAACAGTTGTTCCTTATCAAGCAGCTTTACAAAATTATGTTATAAACATTGGTGCTTTCCCTCCAACAGACAACAGGTTATCCCACATGGAGGCATGACATGAAAAAAGAAACGAACTTTGAAACCAGTCCACTTAACACACAGGATGCCAAGGCAGAATCGCCACTACTCTGACTCCTGACGCAACCAATGGAGATAAAATAAAAGCCCTCCGCACCGCCCAGCACATGAGTATGGCTGAACTGGCACGTCAGGCTTCTATGTCAGACCGTGCGATCCGCTATATTGAATCCAACCAGCGTGAACCAAGTGTAGATTCAATCCAGAAGATTGCCGCAGCTCTTGGAGTCGCCACCGATTACTTTATTGATGAGGCCACTTTCCAGCAAGAACTCAGCGATGACCAATTCTACGCTGATGTCCGAAAGAAGTATGGCTCCCGTGGTGTTGCACAGGCAAAGAAAATAAAAGAACAGACCACAGCCCTATTTGCAGGTGGTGAACCGTCCGAAGAAGATCAAGTGGCATTTATCAAAGAAATGGAAGCACTTTTCCTCGATGCAAAAGCTGATGCGAAGAAATTTACTCCCAAAAAGCATCTGCGGTAAAGAGGCACAGTTACTCCGGAGGAAAGGAGTCTACTTTGAACACACGCATAATTGATACCGCCGATGCTGTGGTTCGCCGCTATAAGACCCGGAATCCAGAAGATATCATCTCACAACGGGCTATCAAATTGAAAGACATCCGTTCTTGCCACAACCTTCTGGGATACTATAGTATCTTTTGTCTCATATGGTACTTTCCCTGCCAGTGACAGCTCGTTAACATAGAGCACATCCGCCGGGATGGGGTAGATATCTAATTTATGGTGCATAGTTGGCCCCCTCTTTGGTTAGACATAGTTAATTCTGGCGTTTAAACAAACCGTGTGGACTCCTTGAGTTCAGTTTGTCCACACGGTTTGCACATTCATGGTTCTACTGTTTTTTTACAATTCCTTTTTCTTGGAACATACGCCGAGACGAAGAAAAATCGGATAAAGATAGCTTGCGCCAAAAGTTCCGAGTTCCTTTGGCCCATCTACGCTACCCTTTTCCTTCTGAAGTTCTCTTGCCCGATGAAAAGCCTTTATCACAGTTGCCCGTGTCACGCTCTTCTCCTTTCGGTTGAAGAAAATCTCTCCACCTCTCACGGTGTACTTCATCGATAATTCATTTTCTGTTTTAAACGGATAGTCTGCAAATGCCACGATTGCATCCCACAAATAGTTTTCTATATCATCTGACGCCACATTGTCCAGTAGCTTCTTATATGCAACTTTCCTCTTTCTATAGAGTCTTCCGCCCTCCGCATTCAATGTTGGACACAACATCATGTAGATACCTTTTTATACGGCAAATATGCATTCACGGAAGCCTTTTTCAACCCAGTGTTATCCATAATCTGCTTGAGACTGCATCCTTGAGCACACATAGCCTGAATTTTTCGACTCATCTCAGTACTGTAATATCCGGCAGTAATTTGGATTTTTCGAATTTTCAGAGGAGTCATTTGCATAGCATCTGCCATCTCTCTTAATGTCAGAGTGTCTGCTGAGCGTTCTTTCCGATCATCAAAAGGTTCTCCAACGAGGTCAACCACAGTCTTTAGTTGCTCCTTAATTGCCTCATCTCTGTCATAGTCAGGCTTTTTCCTTGGTCGACCACGCTTGGATTTTTCAGCAGTAGCTTGTTTGCTTGGCATTATATCACTTCAACTTCTCGATAATATCGTCAGCACTGACACCCTCGGCTAGCAGCTTCTTCACGAGATTTTCTGCCTCGTTCTTCTTCGCTGCTTCGGCGGCCTTTTGATCAGCGGCGGCTTTCTTAGCTTCCAGCTTGGTCAGTTCCTTCTGGGCAGACTTGAGAGCTACCTTTTTCTCTTTCAGGTCTGCCTTCAAAGTGTCAATGTTTGCGGTAATGGAAGTAATCTCGGCAGTCAGAGATGCAATAGTCTCCTGCTTCTCTGCAATCTGGGATGCGAAATCGGTGGTAGTATTGGTTTTGGGGCGGTTTTTGCTGCCTTTTGTTCTAGGCATGGTGATAACCTCTTTCATTTTTTATTGGTTTAAGTATAGCACTGTGTTGGGGGAAGGGTAATACTGTCATTAACCCATAGCCCATTTGCTATCCAAGAAATCAGGAATTTCATCCATACTAACCGGCGTATATCCTACGCCAAAATCATTGTCACTATTGAGATATCCCATCTTTGGCAATCCATTGGCCTCTTGGCTCAGTTTTCGAAGATCATCACTATTTTCTATTTCTTGTTTCACGCTTTTTGAAATGAAGTAATTTTCTGTGTATGCAAACAACAAGTAGTTCAGATATTTTAATACTTTATCTTCCGAGCTTGAGTTAATCTGGTGTCTAAGGCTTCTGTAGAGCTTATCACGTTTGTGATAAAACGCCAACACAACACTTTGATTCTTCAATGGAAAAAAGCAAAGATGCATGTACTGCATTCTAATATTCGGACTGTAATCATACACATCATTAACCTTTTTTCCTTCCATATCCGATGGAAGCGCTATTGCTGACTGTGCTGCAATTGGAATCACATACGGCAGAACTTTCCAAAATAGGACCTGATATCCGCCTGTTTCATTCCGATTTGCAATACCTTTGTGGAAAAGCATTTCCTCCTCAAATTCATCCGCATCAAGTTCTTTCAATCCAATTAAATCTTCAACATTCTTAAAACAGGAAAACTTTTTCTGCTGAATTTTAGCAATTTCTTTTTCTGTAGCTCTCTTGCTCATCAATAGCAGCATATCCTTCACCGCTATCTCTGCCAACATTTTATCTGTTGGATTTTTAATCAAATTAGCTTCATTCTCGTAATCCTGAAAAAATGTTCCATCACAGCTTCTGCATATATAATTAAATGTCCCTGACTTATTGACACCATTTTCAATGTCCACAATTTCTTCATCAAATCCCATTGCCGCCGAAGCATGTAGAACCATTCCATTATCTGCTATCGGTCGCAATGCTAATTGTGGAACAGAATGGGAATTGCAAAAACTGGTCTGGATATTTCCACACAAAATACATTTTGTCGGTTTTGCGCTTTTTCTCGCCTCTGATAGCATCTGATTTATTTGTTTTCTAACTTCAATTACATCCGTTCCTTCTGGAATATCAAGAAAACTCATACGCAAAACCTCCTTATTTTCATCACATCTTCGCCGATCATAATAGATCCGTTGCCTTCTGCTCACCACGAAGAGGTGTGTGATATTATTACGAGCAGCGTAGGGAGCATCCGCTCCCACAATTCACGTGATTTCATCTATGATATTTCATGGAGGTGTAAATCACATGAAGAATAAATTAGATTGGTTCGATGATAACTGGAATTGGGATGTACTACCCACACGGATGCTATATGAGCTTCTGCTCTCCCCTACTTACCGATGGCCTTGGAAAGTGAAAGCTGTATGCTCGTTTAGGTCTGGTGCTGCGTTTCCACAATGTCCACGGTGCGGAACTACTATGCAATGAGAGTATCAATTCTTCTGTGACCGCTGCGGCCAAAGGCTCAACTGGAGTGGTTTTGATGAATGTGAAGTGAAGTACATAGGATGGAACGGAATTGAGGATGATGAAGACGAGGAGTTCGATACAGACTGAAATCCATGGTTTCCCCTGCGGCTCCAGTATACCATAAACCAGCTTTTTGGAAAAGACACTCCGTCATTTTTTCGGGCATCGTTTTTCTAGCTTTGAGATTGACTTACTTCAAGTACTCTTCCGCACTCTTGCAAATCTCTGCTTCTACCTTTTCAGCAGTTTCCTTATTCTCTGCACTGACTGAGATATAGGTCTTGAGTTTCGGCTCGGTACCGGAAGGACGCACCACAATGGAGCAGTTATCTTCCAGCAAGAACTTGAGCACATCGGACTTGGGTTGGCCATCCAGACCCAGCGCGTAATCCAGCGGTTTGACAACCTTCTTGCCGCCAAACTCCTTGATTCCGCCCCGAAACGCCTGCATAATGCTCTGCATCTTCACAAAACCGGCATTGCCATCAAACTCATCCTCCATGCCCAGCGCCATAGAACTTGTTGATAAAGAACTTCTCTGCCAACTCTTCCAGCACAATTTTCTCCGTAAAGTGTTCGTCCAGATACTCCTTCACGGTTGCTAATTCCAGTCGCTTTCGGCTCACAGTCATACTCTTCGGATGCCAGGACTGCTCCATCAGGAGAGTCAACAGAGTCTCCAACTTCTCATTGATTCGCATGTCCCGGATGTAGTCAGATGAGGAAGCTAAGTTGTAAAGATCTGTCAGAAGAGAGGTAAAGGGCGTTAAATCATCCGGGTGAAACACAGGCCGACCACCACGCTCCTTGTACTTCTCATACACAGCCGGAAGGGATAGTGCATAGAAATGGCACCACTGGAGAGCCCAAAGATCATCCGAGGTAGAATGACTGTAGGCTTTTCGGCAGTCGATGAACACACAGTCTCCCTCGCTCAGCTGATAGGTCTGTCCCTCGTAGTAAAGTTTACCCTCACCAGACAAGACAACGAAACACAGGAAAGACACTAAATCCGATCTCTGGGATACATGTGGGTGAACAGCCTGCAAAGAACCGACCTCCTGCAAATGGCAAAGGTCGATGGGGTGTAAATGGTTCGGGAGGAGCTTACAGAAAATGACTGTGGGTTGAATAGTTCTTGTTCCATAAGCTACTCCTTTCCAATATCACTTTTTCCTTCGCTTATATCCAACTGGTGAAACAGCATCCTTTGGAATATGCCACGGCGATCCTTTCCTATCTTGGTTGCAATCCGGAATCTTGCCTTCCCTGCACCACTTGGAAACTGTGGCCTGCGTCACGCCGTATTTTTCAGCAAATTCTCGTGTTCCTATAGCTTCACTCATCTATGTAGCCCTCAAATTGATGCATTCAAATATTAGCATAACAACATGGAGGAATCATGCTTCTTGAAGAAGCATCCGTATTTTAGTTTCGACCATGTCGAAAGCGACATCATTCATCCCACTGTTGATGATAATATCCGCAATTGCTTTTGTGGGTTCCACATAAAGATAATGCATTGGCTTTACTGTATTAATATACTGCGAAATGATTCCTCTCAAATCACGGCCTCTCTCTTCTGTATCACGGAGAACTCTACGAAGAATTCTCTCATCTGCATCAGCTTCAACAAAAATCTTTATATCAAACAGCTGGCGTAGATCAATGTCATGCAAGGACAAGATTCCCTCTACAATAACAATCCTGCTCGGTTTTACCAAAATTGTTTCTTTTGATCGATTATGTTGTGTATAATCGTAGACAGGGCACTGGATGATTTTTCCGTTTTTCAAGCTTTTGATATGTTCAACTAAAAGGTTCGTTTCAAGCGCATCGGGATGGTCATAATTGATTCTCATTCTCTCCTCAAACGGAATACTATCACGACTTTTATAATAGTTATCATGATATAGGACAGCAATCTCTTCAGGAAAAGCCGCCTTCAGTCTATTCGTGAATGTTGATTTCCCTGATCCAGTACCGCCTGCTATACCAATAACAATCGTCTTCATTCTGTCATTCTCCATCTATTTTTGTATAATTGGCTCAAACTTCGCGCCTATGTAAAGCAAATATTCACTCTGTATTTTATGAGCATCTTTAGTCTTACTTTGGAAATATTACAACTTTTTCAAGGGCATTTGCATGGTGTATTTATTATGTCCGGTCTGGTTTTTATAAGCTGGTTGATATTCTCAACTTCTTCCGGGCTCAATGCCGGTTTTCTTCCACGAAGGTAGGTTCGAGTTTCAATTGAGCCGGTTTCCTCCAGACGCTTTTTCAGGCGGTAAACAGTACTCCGGTTCACGCTGTAGTTCCTTGCCTCGTTGTGCAACATTTGAATCGCCTCTTTGTCTCGATTCTACACCTTTTGTCAAGCTGTTGCTATATTTTTCTGGATTGCTATAAAAACTGGAACTGATATTTTCAGGATACGCTTTCCGATAAATCGGCTCCTCAAAACGGTTGCCTACAATCAAGTAATCACAAGATGAAGTGAATACATAATCCTTGCCATTTTCCTCTCTCTCGATTCGCGGAATTATTTTCTGATCCACTGAATTGTCTGGATTAACTCTTTCCATACAAGATTCACGCTAATCAGCATAATGCCTACGGACACAATAATATCAAAAAGCATTGATGTTACAAACAGTGAAAGCATACTAACTGCAATACTCATTCCCATCAGTACAAACAACTTGTAATTTCTTCTGCCTGTTCCATAATAATGCAGAGCCATATTGATCTCGACAGTTCTGCTAACTGCGATACTCAGCAAATAACCGATTCCTGTTGCCTGAAGCCCCCAAATCGGCAGTCCAATAAACAAGACAGGAATCGAGATTATAATTCTAACTATGGGTACAATAATCTGATTTATAGTTTTCTTTTTTATGTAAATTCCGATAGAATATATCGTTGAAAGCACATCAAAACAGGAGCCGCATACGATTGCCGGTGCTATTATCATCACGTCCGCGTAATCCCGATCCAGAATCAGCACCAGCCATCTTCTGGTCAGAATCGTACCAGCCAAAATACACACCACAAAGAACGTCATAGAAATGCCAATGTTAAAGAATGCATCCTTGAATTTCCGCTCATTCTGGTATTCTCTATAGGCATAAGGTGTCCAGATGTTCGATACCGTAGTCTTTACCATATTCATCACAGTAATAAATATAGAAGCTGCCGTATAGACCGCCAAAACATCCCAGTTTGTCGCTTGGCGAATAACCAGCTTTTCAATCAGTGGGATAGAAAAACCCATAGAAGTTGTCAATGCCAATGGGAGGCCATACCTAAGCATTTCTTTGGAGGACACGTCTACGCCCACTGGATTCTCGCTGTGTTTTGCACCTATCACTGCAACTATGTTGATCAACAGGGCGGCAAACACACCACAAGTCAGCGCAACAATTGTCCACCCCAAAGAAATATCGCTCATCAGGCAATAGAGTACAACAATAGCTACCAGGAAAACGCCTTTTGTTGCGATATTAGAAACCGAATAATTTATTGCCCGTTCTTCCATCCGGGCAGTCACCATCAGGAACCGCTGGATAACAAGTATCAGCAAATACACACAGAGGATAAGACAACTGTTTGTGGCTATTCCTTCCCCAAAAACAACTGAAACCATCCTCTTACTGGGCTCAAGCAGGAACAAACAGGTCAGCAGACACAGCAACAGAGGATAGCACATGCACCGAGCCAGATACTTCCAGTATCCCTCTTTCCGGGAGGCAAAATACCTCATAAATGCTTCATCCTGTCCCAGATAGAGGAAGGTTGAAAGTGCTGTGGTAAAGGTCGTTACCATTCCATACTGGGCATATACTTCTTTGCTTAGTATGCGTGTCAGCAAAGGCGTAGAAATCAAACCTAAAAGAGCTGATACCAATGTACCTCCAAAATAATATACAATATTTTTAAGTTGTTTCTTCTGTCCCATTTTGTCTCCTATAATATCATTGATACTGATAAAGCGCTATCATTCGCTGTGGATAGTTTCCGGGAATAAAGTCTCTGTTTTCAAGGGAACACATCATATCCTGATACAGCTTCTCCTCTTCATCTGGCCGGGCGAGTACCTGCCGAATCTCTGTTTTTCGTAGCTTCAGAACCGCTTTTACCAGCCTGCGCCGGTCAACTGAGAACGCAGCTCCATTCTGTTTTTCTTTTTGAAATTCATGGAGGGCACGCATATCCTCGATAAATGTGTCCAGCATTTCCTCAACGGTCAGCTTCTCATACAGCACGCTGGAGTAGTTCTTCTTCATTTCCAGACAGTTTCTCAGACGGTTCAGAATATCGGCAGAAAATTTCGTTCCAATCAACGCTTTGGGGAAATGCTCCAGCCGTTTCTGATAGGAACAGATCAGCATTCCCTCGTAGGGAAGCACAACACTTAAAACATCGAGCGTATTCCGGGCAATCAAATACTTCTGCTGATGCTCCGGGATTTGCGTGAAGTCCCGAAGAACATGATAAAGCCGGTGGTTAACTACAGAGTTTAACTCGGCAAAATTCAAGTTTCCCACATCAATTTTGGGGAATAGTGAAAATACAGTTTCATCACCGCAGATCATGCATCTCGCCTCTGCCATCTCAAAGTTGATAAAGCGCTTGTCCATCATAGGAAGTTTCTTCTTCCAAACGTAATTCCACTCTAGATTGAAAAAAGGAGACTTTACTTTTTTTTTCAGAAAGGAATTCAAGTCCTTTAGTTTTTCATCTAATGCTTCCGGGATCATATTCGAGTTAGTTATCACAGTAAACTCATAATCACTCAATAACTGCCACTGCCCTTCCGCATCAAGGTAATAGCTCTCCTCCCCACGGGAACAGCTTCCCATCAAAATAGCCGCGTAGACTTCCTGACAGCCCTCCAGCACTGCCCGGACATGGGCTGTTATCAGATCTACCATATTCTTCCCGGTTGAGTGCAAATGTGAATCATGCGTCATTTTTTACCACATCTCCAATCAGTTTCTGTACGACCGCGCATTTTTTCTCAGAACTGAACCGATCCTGTACAAAGCGCTGACATTTGCTTACAATTTCTTCCTGCTCTTCATATGTCTTTCCCAGCCAAACAGTAATATGTTTTACTATGTCATCAGCACTTTCTTTTTCGCAAATCAGTTCCTCTGACCAGAGCATCTCTGGAATCCCATCACATCTGCTGCCGATCACACAGCATCCCATTGAGATTCCTTCCGCGACTACCAGTGGTGCGGGATCGTTGCGGCTTGGGACAAGAAGAATATCGATTTGCTTATATAGTTCTGAAATCCGGGAATGACTAACCTTCCTATGAAGTTCAACATGGATTTCCTCGGAAATCATGCGCATACAGCTTCTGAAAAAATCATCTTCCTCAGTGTTGGTTACAATCAGCAACCGAACCGTATGGATGCCAAGGCTGCTTTTTTTTCCGTTCAGTTGATTCACCGCCTGAACAAGAATATCAAATCCCTTTCGCCGGAGAACACCGCCTATGAAGCCAACGGTCAGTACCCCGGAGTCGCAGCTGCAGTGGTATGGATTGGTCTGAAATTCTAGACCGTTGTATACAACATGTATCTTTTCCTTCGGAACGCCACATTGTGCCAGCTCCCGTGCTGCGGCATCGGAGGGAGTCAAGACTGCTGCAGATTTACAGCATGCCCTTGCTCCACCCAGTCCCCACGCCGGGCGCAAATGCCTGACCATATCATGAACATGGGATATAATGGGATATTCTTCAAACATTCCATGAAAGAGCACGTTTTCCAGCGTATTATTGAGGTATACCGCATTAACACGAATACGATCCACCCACCGCTTCGCGTCACTATGCTGGAAGGCACGTTTTACCCGTTTCGCCTCTAAAGGCATTAATAAAAATCTTGTCAGGCTCGTATTCCGATATTCCGAATACTTCCAGAAGAAAATACGGTCTTCGGGAACGAATGAAGAAAACTGCGCGCTGTTTTCTTCATTCGTTCCGATTATAAGTATGTAGTTGTCGTCTGTTGATCTGCTCAGATAGTCCGCCAGTGTTGCTTCTGCTCCTGAAAAATTGACAAAGGATGCTACAACAAATAAAACTTTACTCATTTTATCCTCAGTATCAGCTTTTGCTCAGTTCCTCGGCTTCATCGTAAATCTTTTGAACAAATCGACTTACTGTGTAGGAACGAGCGATTTCTTCCATTCTTTTTGTAACCTGATCATCATCAGCCATGATCGTCATAATCATATCAGCCACGGCTTTATCATCAGCATAGTAGTCAATGTAGTAGCCAGCATTTTGAGTAACCTCACGCAAAACCGGGATATCGTTCATCAGACATTTGGTTCCGCGGAGCGCCGCCTCAAGAGGTGGCATACCGAATCCATCATAGCGGGACGAATACAGAAGCATCTGGGCAAAGTGGTACAGATTCTCCCGTTCCTCGTTGGAGATATACCCCAGCAGAATGATATTGGGGTATTTGTCACAGTATTCTTTCACCGTCCTTTCGACTTCCGGATCCTCCGCGATGCCGGCAAGCACCAGCTTGTATTCCGAATCAGCGAAATACTTGCTGAATATCTCCAATACGCGGACAGTTCCCTTCCAATAGTTCATCCGTCCCATCATCAGAAAATATTTTCCCTCCACCATGGGTTCCGAGGAGGAGGTATAATCCTCAGGAGCGAAGATACCGTTATAATTCACGGAGATATTCTTCGCGTTCGGAAACTGCTTCATTATTTCACTCTTGCTGAAATTGGAAACCGTTTCCACAAGTGCGGAATTGCGGATCGTATTCCAGATAAAGAATTTATATTCCAAGATGTATTTTCGGGAATACTTCTGAATACCGGATAGGGTGTAGATATCCGGTATCTGGGAAATGATCTTGACGCCCTTGATTTTCACAGGCGAATACTGATTCACCTGATACAGCACATCCACAGGATGCTTTTCAAGGAACCGTTTCATCCACAGATGATACCGGATTGCGTCAAGTCCACCGTTATTCTTTCTCCCATGATAATAGTTCTTATAAGATCGAACCAGATATTTCTGATTCAGTGGCACATCAGATAAAAGAATCAAATCATCATAAGGACTCTTCTCAAGAATCACTTCCAAAATCAGGCCGAGACTGATCAGCTTGTCCCGTGTCAGTTCCCGGCAGTCAACTGCCATTTTCATAAACTCATCTTCCTTTACGAATAATTTTTGCCGGATTCCCAGCTATAACCACATTCTCATTCTCACATGAGGAAATAACAACCGAATTCGCACCAATCCTGTATATCTCGCCCAATACTTTTGCACCTGCGCCAATCAGAACATCATTTCCAATAACTGGTGCTCCCCGGATTTTGAGCCCCTATTACTACATCCCCATAAATTCTGCAATTTTCACCTATGCTGGCTCTTGGATTAATTGCCACAGATCCATAATGAGCAATCGATAATCCTTTTCCGCAAACATTAAGTGGTATTGATCCGCAAACATTAAGTGGTATTGAAAACCCAAGCCTAACACTGTCCCTATGGAGTTTGAATCTGAAAATCGCATAGAATATTCTTCCAATCATTTTATGCCCCTGAACATTTTTTAAGTATTCAACCTTACGGAGCAATTTTTCCCATTTCCATATATCATCCAGCGGTCCAGGTCTTTTCTTCGTTTCGAATAACGCTTCTCTATCCGCTTCTATATACTCGATATATTTTTTATATGAATCTATCATTTTCTCCTCCATTTATCATACACGCAACAGAACAAATGCAAACCAAACACAATACATTGCAATCAATATCGCAGCCCGATAATTTACTTTCCGACTTCCTAGCTTAACCATTGTCAATGTGTGGCTTCCTTGATCATCTTCTGGGCACAAGTAATTTACTGCGAAAATGTAAATAAGAGGAACAATGAAAATCACTTCTCTGAATGTGATAATTTGGAAACAAGCCAAGTATACATAAGGCACGATTACGCACAGTGAATACAGGCCGAATTTTTTACATTTCCGTATCATCCAATATACGCCCAGAATCGTAACTGGCACATCAAACCATCGGAAATACACGCCAAAGTCAAGCATAAACCTTCCCACATGCTCGGAAGAATTTGGCAACATGATATAAAAAAGCAGATCCAAAGGTACTTTCCAAATTTCGTTTATGTTGTGTATCGTGAGAAAGTCAAACAGCGAACCCGAACTTATCGATTTATCTCTCCCTGCTGTATACTGGCCAAGCAGAGACATTGTATCGCTATAATACTCTGTCGACATCAGAACAACTACCATAACAAGGATAAGCGTAATCACACAAACATATGCAAAAGTTTTCTTGCCCTTATGAGCGCTTGTACCGCCTAGCTTCTGATGAAATATGGTGCATCCATACACTCCCAGTACAAGCAATCCCATTCCACTTCGGACTAATTCCGACATAATACAAAAAAACACAAATGATATTATTCTATTTTTCTTCTCTCTCTGCAATGCCATCAGAATCATACAAGATGTTGTAAAGAAGAACATTGAAAGTATATCTTTTATCTCAAATGAGCATATTGTTATCATAAAAGGGAAACAGCAATACATTTTCGTCGCCGTGAATTTTCCACTTTGATAATTAATTGCTCTATCTATGTAAGCAATTGGATAAACGCACAACACTGACGCAAAAAAATTGACTAACCTACCGTTGAACGAAGAAGCCCCAAAAAAAAGATATAAATAATTCAAAAAAATCTGATAACTGTTGCGACCAAGAGAGGGAGATGCACTTGCAACTACAGCTCTAAAATAATAGTTGTAGTCATCTGTTATCATAAATGGATATGAATCAACTATGAAAGCAAAATAGATTAAATACCATATCACTCTCACTGCTATAGCAGCAAAAAAAATACTGTCAACCCTTTTTCTATCAGACTTCTCAAAGAAAGGTGTCACATATCCACGGTACATAATGCTTATAACGATGCAAAGCAACATTAGCCATAGCGTTCCCCATGACAAATCAAACATCACTAATTCTCCAAATTATTGATAATACTGTTGTAAATCCTATGCGCTCCTATTTTATCTTCATCTCCGATATCTAGATTCGTCACAACAATGCCGGAAGCTTCATCCGTATGCTCCATATAGCCATGCATACCCGTGCAGATTGCGTGTCCCGTGATTCCAAAGCAACTGGGATCAAACACGTATCCCTGCTTTAGACGATAGAGCAGATCTCCGAACTGCGTGTCCGCAGCACCAAACAAAGCTCTCGCATCATGATCCATATATACCAGATACTCACATTTATCCATCGCCGTCCGAATGCATTTCAGCTTTCCAGCGCTTTGAGACCAGAATCTAAGATAGACAGAATCGTTGAAAAAGAAATAATCCTGCCCCGGAAGTCCGCATATCCGATAAATATAGTCGGTAATGTTCACACCGGTATGCACCTGAGCCATACCGTGATCGGAAATCAGCATAATGACTCCGTCAGCGTGCTTTTCCAGAAAACCTTTAAATAGTATTTCAGACTTACGGACAATTTCATCCGCCGCTGCCATGTATTCGCTTCCTTCGCAGCCCACCACATGTCCCTGCCGATCCAACTCTTCCAGAACAACAACGATGTTTTCCTCTCCATTCGCGACATACTCCAACGCCTTTTGGAAGGTCTGCTTCACCGATGATTCATAGGCTTTTGCACACTTGCGACCAAAGACAATACAGTCTCCTTCCTGCATAAACAGATAAGTTCCCCTGTGAACAAACGCTTTGCGTTCACTGAATGGGATATTATCTGATTTTTTCGTGATTCTCCGATAGATAAAGCGGTACAGATCGTTGATTGGACGAGTCCGATCCAAAAAATGCGCCAATTTTCCGCTTTTCGCAGGGTATGTCTGCATATCATAGGCAAAATCCGTAAACACGCCTAAGTCATCGGGACTCCTACCCTGAAATATCTGATAATGCAGATTGGAGCTGTACGCAATACCAGGCGTTAACTTGTACAGCTTACTCTCCAGTTCCAATTTTCTCAGTTTCAGGTAACTCCCATAGGCAAATGCATCCGCGAATACAACACACAGTGGTCTCATTTTCTTACCTCCTCCCATTGAGATATTGCTTCATACTTCTGGTCAGCGGGTATATCCTCGTATGTATAAATGAAATGCAAGAAACCATCAGCCCCTCCGGCATAATGCTGGTACCGAAGCTCAGAAGCTTCTGGGGTACGGTCCGATCATCTGGCTTCATCGGCTCGTCTTTCCATGGGCTTTTTGCCTTATATTCCAAATATGTCTTTGCGTAAGGGTGCTTGCAACCCACCACCCATGGGCGGATGCTCATACGAAAACAGGACTGGAAATGCACAATTGCAGGAGCTTTCACCGCTTCCCGATACTGCGCCGGATCTCCCGGAACAGGCGGCTTGCGAAGCTTGATCAGATTCTTATAGTCGAAGGCAAAGAACACTGTCATGCAATTGTACTTAGGATGCAGAATTCCAGATCGCCCCATCTTACTCAAAACGCCATTCTGAACCCCCTGGTCAACAAAGGTGATGTCGCCCTGATTGTCCCGGATATACTGCAAGAACATTTCTTCCACATTGTTCTTACGCCATGCTTCCAAATCCACCAGAAGGACACCATTGTTGATATAATTATCCTCAGGCTGTAAACCCAAATTAGTGCGATAAGCCGCTCCCCGGCAGTCATCTACGCCATAGAGCCACTTATCTCCCATGTTCATTTCCCACAATGGCGATAGATCTTGCAATACTAACGTGTCGCAATCGATAAACAGGACCTTTTTTACGGATTCCGGGAGCATGGAGGGCAGGAACAAACGGTAAAACGTGCTGATATTCCAGCGTCCCACATTAATCTCCGTTGCAGAACGCTTTTCAATATCCGGATGCGACAAGTAAGTCAACGACCTGCCAAATCCAGCAGTCATCTGCTCTAGACGCTGCTTGTTCTTTTTGGAAATATTGTTGTCAATTAAGTATATATTGAGTTCTTTTACATTTTGATTGTGCTCCAGCAATGACAGTATCGAAATGCCCGCAATCTCGCAATAACTATCGCTGGAAGAATAAACAATATTCATTCTATTCTCCGTCATTACTCATGGATTTTCTTTGTGTACTCTTCAAAGCTCATCAGATTCAAATCTTTTTCGCTGATGATCAGATTCTCTTTCCCGCCAATCAGCTCAAAAGGCCACTCGATGCCAATATCCGGGTCATCATACATAATGCCGGAGTCGCCTTCACCATAGAAGACCTCAGCACACTTATAGCTGACTACAGAATCCTCAATGACCAGATATCCATGGCCAAAGAACTGCGGAACCAGCAGCATATTGGTGTTTTCGCCTGTCAGGTGGAAACCACGCCACTGGCCAAAAGTGGGAGAATCCGGGCGCAGATCAACGATAACATCATAAACATGACCAGAAATACAGCGCACTAGCTTAGCCTGCTGCTTCACCAGCTGAAAGTGGGTTGCCCGGATAACGCCGCGCTTAGAGATCGTGTAGAACACCTCCTTCAGATCATGGTCAATCCCATTTGCCTTGAACGTGTCCACATTGTAGTCCTTGATCAGGCCACCCCGGGTATCCGTTGCATAGAAGGGCTTGATCAGATATGCGCCTTTCAGATCAAGTTCCTGAAAATCAAATTTCTGTACCATTATGCTTCACCTCTGATATAGTTAGCCGTCATTTTAATACCTTCTGCAAAGGGAATCTGATTGATATAGCCAGTATCTCTTTCCACTTTTTTCAAATCGAACTGGCTGTAGGAAATGTCTACGCCCTTAAAGGGGATGTCTCCCAGTCCGATCTCTGCTGTCGGGTCCACAATATCCCGCATTTCCAACAGAAACTCCCGCAAAGGCTTGGGTTCACCGGAGCCAATATAGTACCGGTTAAATGCCTTGCCCTTTTCTGCTACTGCAATAATAGAATTGATTGCATCGGTGATATAGATAAAGTCATAAGTCTGATAGCCTGCAGTGAAAGAGCAGTGTTCCTTGTGCACCAGCTTGTTGATAGAAGTGTAGATCATCCGGGCGGATTTTTCGCCAACTCCGTAGATATTCGTGATAATGACCGGGATAAACTCTACACCATTCAATTTTGCAACCGTCTCACCCATTAGATGAGCAGCGAGTTTGCCTGTGCCATAAATATAACCACCGGCAGGTTCGATATCATCCGACTGGAGGTATTCATAGGTTTCCATCTCATTGATACTGGAAGCATAAACCACACGCCTGCAGCCGACTTCAGCACAGAGTTTGATATAATCACAAGCCAACTTTACATTGTTCAACTGGACTGCATAGTCTGCACGCGCCGGGCCAGAAGTCCCAGCCCATGCCAGATGGAAGAAGCACATGTAATCCTCCGCGGGAATCTCCTTTGCCAGTTCCGAAACTTCCTTATTCAGCACGCTTACACAAGTGACCCGATCATCATTTGCCAGAACATCATCAAAACGAATGTCTAAAGCTACCACATGATAGCCTTTTTCCAGCAATGCATTCACCAAAGTTTTGCCAATAAAACCGTTGGCACCAGTAACAATCACATTTTTCATATTATTCTCCCACCGACAAAAAAGCAGCAATTTCGTTATCCATACAGGCACGAATGTCTCCGCCTTCTACCCAACACTTGCTCCATTCCACGACCATCTCGATGGCCGTATCGAGGTTCCAATGGGGCTTCCAGTCAAAAGTGGTCTTCAACTTGGAACAATCCAGTTTCAAAAAGTTTGCTTCGTGGGGGCCACCGTCATAGCGATTGACCCACTTCATGCCTTCGCCCCATTTGCTCACAAACAAATCAACCAGTGCCCCTGTCTGGAAGCAGTCAACATCGTCAGGGCCCACATTATAATAGCCTGCATATTTCATGTCCTGATACTGCATTGCAGCAATCATCAGATAGGCATACAGCGGCTCCAGAACGTGCTGATACGGACGGGTCGAGAACGGATTTCTTACTACAATATCTTCATGCTTGATTGCAGCACGGATACAGTCTGGAATAATGCGGTCATTTGCGAAATCGCCACCGCCGATCACATTGCCTGCACGAGCCGTAGAAATAGCAACATGATTATCGTTAAAGAAGCTATTTTTATAAGAGTGTGTGACCAGTTCAGAACAAGACTTGGAATTGGAGTACGGATCATAGCCATCAAGTTCTTCATTCTCCCGATAACCCCAAGCCCATTCCTTGTTCAAATAAACCTTGTCAGTTGTCACATTCAGAAAAGATTTCACGCAGCTGTTATTGCGCACACATTCCAGAATATTCACTGTGCCCATTACATTCGTTTCATATGTATAGGCAGGATCTTTATAGCTATCACGAACGATGGGCTGTGCCGCCAAATGCAACACAATTTCCGGCTGAGCTGCATCAAAAGCGGTCTTTAATGCTTTGTAATCGCGGATATCGCCAATCACAGAATGCACATCCTGCTCAATCCCAGCAATCTCAAACAGAGAAGGGCTGGTGGGTGGATTCAACGAATAACCCGTGACAACTGCCCCGGCATTTGCAAGAATCTTGCACAGCCAAGAACCCTTGAAGCCGGTATGTCCGGTAACAAAGACTTTTTTCCCTTTATAAAAATTCAAATCAAACATATCTATTACTCCTCCCACACCTTCCAAGGTGCATTACCTGCCTCCCAGAGCTGTTCCAGTTTCTGTTTTTCCCGCAACGTATCCATACACTGCCAGAATCCTTTGTGGATATATAGGCCCATTCACTACTTAAATCTAACTTTTCCATATCCGAATCATATGCACGTCGATTTAAACATTTCGTCAATTCATCCGTATTTGAAGTATAAATATACTTTTCTTTTTCGTACTTCTCCTTTAAGACTCTAGAGAGCATTAAAACAAGTAAGCATGAAGCTAAAGTTAAATAAATACCAACAATACAGATCGCAACAATATTTGTTTGAGCATTCATTGACTCTGACATACATACAGCTACAATATAATCTCCATGTTTACGTTTTACAAATCGATAGCCTTTATGATTGAAATGAGCCATATTTCCAACCCAAGATGCATCTGTAGCTCCCAAAATCTTTTTTGTCTTTGCGTCCACCACATAAATTTCCATACCCTTATAAACAGGCATATCGGCAACGACATTTGAAATTTGGTTTCGCTTCAATTCCTTTAATAGACGCTTTGGTGTAATACCCACTTGAACCATATGGGTTTTAGCCTCATTCCAAGTGATCGCATACATCATCTCTTTAGCTTCAGCGGTATTGGGTGTAACATCCTGGCATAATGTTAAATCATAATTGTTTAACATTTGTTTAAAGAAAGCCATTTTGTTCTCGTTCACGACCATTTGCTTGCGTTTCTGTTAGTCTTTTTTTATATTTGTAATCATTGTAATAATTATATACAATATATCCATCTGTATCCAGATTTCCATATGTACTTTCGAGATCTGCCGGATCTGTACCATATGCTGCTGTTATCTGATCTGCAGTTGCTCCCCATGTTATTCCACCTGGAAGAACAATGT
>OQVR01000158.1_pt1 | contig 27571 bp, 20 predicted proteins | sample 1691521 | NCBI WGS metagenome assembly OQVR01 (sample SAMN03418256, study PRJEB22391) | human gut metagenome | biome: human-gut; feature: organic feature; material: feces | host: Homo sapiens | place: Tanzania | collected 2013-01
TGGCACTCCAGAATTTTTGCCTTGAAGTCAGCCATTGCACGTGTGGAATAAGTCTTCACCACGGCCCTTGTGTTCTGCACCATGACCATTCCATTCTTGTCATCTGCATTGGTTATGGCAAAGGCTGTTTTCGGGAGTCCGTCGAAGAAAGCCTTCTTTGCATTGCGGTAGTTTTCGAAAGTTTTATGATAGTCGAGATGGTCACGTGTAAGGTTGGTGAATATTCCTCCCACGAATTCCAATCCACCTATGCGTTTCTGTGCTATGGCATGAGAACTGCACTCCATGAACGCATACTGACAACCGGCTTCCACCATTCTGTGCAACAGATAGTTAAGTTCTATCGGGTCGGGTGTGGTATGGTCCGCAGGAATTGCTTCATCTTCTATATAGTTGCAGACAGTCGAGAGAAGCCCACATCTGTATCCGAACTTACGAAACATGTTGTATAATAAGGTGGCAATTGTGGTCTTGCCATTTGTTCCCGTCACTCCCACGAGCTTCAGTTTTTTCGAGGGATTACCATAGAACAAGGTCGCAACTTTTCCTACAGCATCTTCGGTAGATTCCACCTGTACGTATGTAACTCCACTTTCCTTTACCTTCGGCATATTTTCGCAAAGAATTGCCCTTGCCCCAAGTTCTATTGCTTTAGGTATAAACTTGTGTCCATCTACCTGTGTGCCTTGTTGTGCAACAAACAGATGGCCTTCTTTTATACGGCGTGAGTCTATGTTCACACCAGTAATATCAATATCCGTCTGTCCTACTACGGCAAGCGGTTTCACTGTACTTAGCAATTCATTCAATATCATAATCGTATCTACTTTTTGTTTCTTTTCACCTTATTATATTATATATGCTGAAACCTGTGTCATCTCAGGTGCAGCACACATTTCTGTCCTTTTCTTATATTATTACCTGCAACAACAGACTGCTCACGCACTTTTCCTCTGCCGAGCACTGTCACTTTCAGCCCTCTTGCTTCCAGCATATAAACTGCGTCTCTTGCTCCCATGCCCGTAACATCGGGCATGATGCCTTTGCCGCAGACAGGCATTTTTATGAGAGTCACAGAATTGCCGTTTCTTTCAATCCTTCCCCATATAGGGTTTCCGTCAACATAGCTTCCGTTCCATCCGTCGTTCGTCTTCACTCCAAGATGGGTCAGCACATAGTCCGCAGCAAGCAAGTTGCCGTTCTTCACATCCGGCATAAACACTGACAACGAGTCACGGGCGTCAGAAGCGAGCAGCTTGAGGCTTTGCGCCATTATGCCTTCTGAGATCTGACGGAACACCGGTCCGCTCTGCAAGCCTCCCGATGCAGGAGCACCGGGTTTCTGTATACAGACAATACAACTGTATCTTGGCGCATCTGCGGGAAAATATCCGGCAAAGCTGACAAGATAGTTCATCATGCCGTTCTTATATCCGCCCTTGCCCTTGGAAATCTGCGCTGTTCCTGTCTTTCCTGCAGACTTGAAGGATTGTGACTTGGCTCTTTTACCCAGTCCGTAGTCTACGACATGGAAGAGTATTGCCTGCATCTCCTTCAGGGCCTTGTCGCTACAGATTTTCTCTCTTAGCACGACTGTCGGAAACTCCTTCTGTACTTCCCCATCTTTCATCACACACTTGACGAACCTTGGCGCCACCATCTTGCCATTATTTGCTATGGCATTGTAGAAAGCAAGTGTGTAAATCGGTGGAATCTGTGTTTCGTATCCTATACTCATCCAGGGCAACGTCGTGCCATACCAGTTGGTATACTGTCCACGCTTGTTTTTTTGGGGTTCACGTATCTGTGCCTTTGCTGCCCCCTTGAAGGGTAATCCAAGATCAATTCCCATTCCAACACGCTTGAGTCCTTGTACAAACTTCTCAGGATTCTTGCTGTAGAAGCGGTCTATGATACGGCTTACACCGATGTTGGAACTTACCTCCAAGCATTTCGGCAATGATATTCTCTGGTATCCGCCTCTTGCCCAGTTGTGGTCTTTCATTTTCGCTCCGTACATGTCCCACACTCCACATCCTGTGTCCACCGTATACGTTGTGTCCACAACACCGTCGTCGAGTGCAACAAGCAATGAGGCCGGTTTGAACACGGAACCAGGCTCAAGAAGGTCGGAAACTGCATCGTTCTTTATCTCGTAGTAGTTGCCGTCGGCACACTTCGTCATGTTTACCATCGCCTTTACGTCTCCTGTCTTCACTTCCATTACGATTGCCACACCTACACTTCCGTTTATTTCTTTCAGCTTCTCCACGAGGGCGCGTTCCGAAAGATCCTGCATACCGACGTCTATCGTTGTCACGATGTCAGAACCGTTCACCGGTTCCTTCTCCACCTGTGCTATATTCTTGTTGAGTACCTTATGTATGCTCTTCATTCCGGGAGTGCCTCTGAGGTAAGAGTCAAACCATTGCTCCAATCCGTTCTTCGGCTGTCCGTTCCATGTCACGAGGTCACCGATTGTTCTTGCCGCAAGAGAACCGAAAGGTTTCTTTCTCGTCGAGAACACGGTGAAGTTGAATCCTCCCCTATAAGCAGGTTGGTTAAACACAGGAAGCTGCTTTACTGCCGTAAATTCATCGAAGGTCACTCTTCCCTTTACTATAGGCCAACTCTTGCTATTCTTGTCGTAACCCTTCTGCAGGTGTTCTCTTATCGACTCTACGGTGCGCTTGGGAAAGATACGGTGCAACCCTTCACAGATTTTGTCGAAGTTCTCGTGCCACATCGTGTCGCGGAACTGCCGGCACACACTGAAGTCTATCTTCACTTCATACTCCGGCAAGTTTCCCGACAACAGTCTTCCGTCACTGCTGAGGATGTTTCCTCTTTCCGGAAGGATAGGTCTGTTTTTCACCTTCTTCTGTGCAGCCACTTTCATCCAATAGTCATGTTTCACCGTGCCTATGTAAACCACCCTGCCTACAATCAGCATACCTAGAAGCACCGCCGCATATGCTATTATACGGTATCTGGTTATTATTTTTTTCTTGTCAAACGAACTGCTCATTGCTCCGGTACATTTATAATATAAGGTGGTTGTGATGGTATATGCAGCACGCTGTCTTTATTCTGCCTCAGCATCTCAAGCACATTACTCTCGCGGCTGACTTCCGTAAGGTCGCTTGTGCTAGACATCGCCTTGAATTTCGCCTCCTCAAGTTCCTTGTTAAGCCTTGCTATCTCTATACGTTGCTTGTCACAACTGTATCTGTTAGATATATATATTATGGTAAAGCCCACCACCAGCAGAATAAGCCATAGCTGCTGACGTATAATCTTTGCCGTCAGGAATTCCCCGCCGAGAATCTTTGCAAGTTTGAACTCCCCGGCAAGCGGACGCTCGTCTTCACGTGCCTGTTCCTCCACGAGTCTTTTCAGCTCCTGACGTGCCTCCGACGCAGGTTCAACAACTTCCGTTCCGACATTTACGTTTTCTTCACCTGTAGTCTGTCCAACATCTGCTGTTTCTGCCTTTGGCTTTATTTCATTGTTGTCTGTCTCTTCTTTCATCTTTTTTCTGCGATTCTTAGTTTAGCGCTTCTGCTTCGTGGGTTTCTCTCCTGTTCTTCAGCATCAGGCACGACGACTTTGTTGTTGACAAGCCTAAAAGGAGTATTTACCCTTCCGAAGAAGTCCTTTTCCATTTTTCCTTCCGGATTGCCTGTCTTCATCACGTTCTTCACCATTCTGTCTTCCAGACTGTGATAAGTTATTACCGAAAGCCTACCGCCGGGCTTCAGCAGTTCCGCAGCCCCGACAAGCATCTCACGCAGGGCCGACATTTCGTGGTTTACCACTATTCGCAGGGCTTGGAAGAGCTTTGCCATTTCCTTCTTTCCACGCTCCTTCGGGAACAGCGGAGCAACGACATCCATCAAGTCTTGCGTTGTCTGTATTTTTTTCCGCGTCCTTGCCTTCACTATTGCCGATGCAAGACGCCTTGAGTTCTTCAGTTCCCCATAGAGGTAGAACATATCCGCGAGCCGCTCCTCGTCATTCGTGTTCAACAGGTCTGCGGCAGTATCTCCGCCTCTTTTGTTCATTCTCATGTCAAGCGGAGAATCAAAACGGAAAGAGAAGCCTCTTGTCTCATCATCAAAATGATGACTCGATACGCCGAGATCGGCAAGCAGACCGTCCAAGCCGTTCACTCCATAATACTTCATCCAGTTTTTCAAGTATCGGAAGTTGCTTCTGACAAACGTGAAATTATCTTGCGGTTCAACGTTCCTCTCAGCATCTGCATCCTGGTCAAAACTGTAAAGATGAGCTCCGCCATAAAGTCGTGACAAAATTTCCCGACTATGGCCGCCTCCACCGAAAGTAACATCCACATAGACGCCCCCCGGCTTTATGTCAAGTCCGTCCACGCTCTTCTCAAGCAGTACCGGCACATGATAAGATTCAATTATTTTTGCCATAGTCTTCTTTCTGATTCATTATTTCCTCTAATGCCGCTCCGAACTCTTCTGGTTCCATGAACGGTCTCTCCAAACTCTCTTCGCTCCATATCTCCACCGAATCACCCATTCCGATAAAACGCACGCTTTGCCCGATATTCACCATAATAGTGTAGCGCTTGGGTATCAGAAATCTTCCATTACCATCGAGAACAACCGTCTCAACATCAGACACGAACTGACGGAAAATTCGCTGATGATCCTTGTTCCAGCGGTTGAGCCTTGACCTTAGTTCGTCCATCTGGGCATTCCATACGCTTTCAGGATAAAGCACAAGACATGACTGAAACACATCCTTCCGCAACACAAGCTTCTCCTCACCACCGGATTGCAGTATCTTGCGGAATACTGACGGAAGGAACACACGTCCCTTGGCGTCCACCTTTGCCTCTACATTACCTAAAAAACGCATACGTACCTATAATAAAGATATTCGGGGTCAAAGTTACACAAAAATCCCCACACACCACCACTTTTCCCCACAAAAGTTACAAAAAACATTTGTTTTTTTGTCAGGACACGCCATTCTGCATCTACAACATCATGAAAAGACAACATCCGGCACACGACACAGTCATCAAATCGTGCTAAACATATCCCTAAGCACCTGCAGAGACTTCAGTTCACCGAAATCAGGCACATGAAGCCTGTAGAAATCCAAAACAACATCAAGACAGCGGTTGCGCTCTTCATGAGACATTTTGAAAAGATGCATGCTGCCATAATCCATACGCATCAAGAGATACATAATCCTGCTGTCTTCAGCATCAAGGAAACCACGCCCAGGAAATGCTGAAGACACAAAACAACCGTTCTGCATGTCAAAGCAGTACCCTTCAACATAACCCTCCATATTGGGGTAAACGCCCACAAACCGCGTAAGACGCATCATGAAGACAAGATGAAAGTTGGAAAAGCCGGCAGAAGAACCGTCAAGCCACTGCACACTGTCGCAAACATAGTCATAAAGCAACGGAGACTCCGACCCACCCATAGTCACACGACACAGAAATTCGGCAACAAACATCGAAATTGACAGTTTATACGGATCAAACGGGATAGAGGAAAAAGCCCTGAAAATATGAGCGTCCTTGACAACAAGAAGACTGCCTGCCGATTTTCGCTCCACCACAAGCTCAAGCAAAGACATGGGCTGGAAAAGCTGACGACGCGATTTCCTTTTTTTTGAGGAACCCACCAAGGCGACACATGACACCCTGCCCTCCTCACGAGAAAGGACATCAACCATCAACTTAGAATCATTGAAAGCGAAAGCACGAAGTACTATAGCCGTTATTTTATACATAATACAGCCACAAAAGTATAAAAAAACTTCCTTTTAAGGCACAAAACACGCAAAAACAACAAGAAAAGACGTTTTTTTTATAATTTCCTTCAAAAATATTTGCGCAATTAATTTTATTACCGTAACTTTGCACCGCAAAATCCGAAACATGGTCCCTTCGTCTATCGGTTAGGACGAGAGATTTTCATTCTCTAAAGAGGAGTTCGACTCTCCTAGGGACTACAATAAAAAATAAAAAGAATAATAACAAGATGGCAAATCACAAATCATCAATCAAGAGAATCCGTCAGGACAAGAAAAAAAATTTGCACAACAGATATTATGCAAAGACTATGCGTAACGCAGTTCGCAAACTGCGCGCAATGACAGACAAAGAAGAGGCTGTTAAGATGTACCCAAGCGTACAGAAGATTTTGGACAAGTTGGCAAAAACCAACCTTATCCACAAAAACAAGGCTGCAAACATCAAGTCAAGCCTTGCTCAGCACATCAACAGCTTGGCATAATAACCTTCTGCAGTTATTAAGAAATTACGAAGATGCCACAATCAGATTTGATTGTGGCATCTTTGCGTTCAACACAACCTGCACTTTCAGACAACTTTCCATCATCACCCCGGCATTAAATACACTTTTAAAGTGAAAAGTTTCCGCAAGTCAATAAAATTGACTATCTTTGCCGCTGAAAATACGAATCAAGCAAATGTCAGAGAATCAAATAAACGAAAATAATTATTCCGCCAGCAACATTCAGGTGCTGGAGGGACTCGAAGCCGTGCGCAAGCGCCCGGCAATGTACATCGGTGACATAAGTGAAAAAGGACTTCACCACCTGGTAAACGAGACTGTAGACAACTCCATCGACGAAGCAATGGCAGGATACTGCACACACATCGAAGTAACTATCAACGAGGACGAATCTATAACCGTACAGGACAACGGACGAGGAATTCCAGTTGACGAGCACGAAAAGTTGCACAAGTCAGCACTCGAAGTCGTAATGACCGTACTTCACGCCGGAGGAAAGTTCGACAAAGGCTCCTACAAAGTCAGCGGCGGTCTCCACGGAGTCGGCGTAAGCTGCGTAAACGCCCTCTCAACAAAGATGAAGTCACAGGTATTCCGCAACGGAAAGATTTACCAGCAGGAATACGAAAAAGGAAAACCGCTATACCCTGTGGAAGTGATAGGAGAAACAACCCTTCAGGGAACACGCCAGCAGTTCTGGCCAGACCCCACCATTTTCACAACCACCACATACAAATACGAGATCATCGCCAAGCGCATGAGAGAGTTGGCTTACCTCAACGCGGGAATAACCATCACCCTCACCGACAAGCGCCCCGATGAGGAAGGAAGAACAAAGCAGGAAGTCTTCCACGCAAAAGAGGGACTCAAAGAATTCGTGCGCTACGTAGACCGTCACCGCACCCACTTATTCGACGATGTCATCTATCTGAAAACGGAGAAGCAAGGCATTCCTATCGAGGTGGCAATAATGTACAACACCGACTACAGCGAAAACATCCACTCATACGTAAACAACATCAACACAATTGAGGGAGGAACCCACCTTGTGGGCTTCCGCATGGCGCTGACAAGAACACTGAAGAAATATGCCGACAGCGACCCTGTAATATCGAAGCAGATAGAGAAAGCCAAGATAGAGATTGCCGGAGAAGATTTCCGAGAAGGACTCACAGCTGTAATCTCAATAAAGGTGGCAGAACCGCAATTCGAGGGACAGACAAAGACCAAGCTCGGCAACAGCGAAGTGACCGGAGCCGTGCAACAGGCCGTATCAGAAGCCCTCACAAACTATCTCGAAGAACACCCGAAAGAGGCGAAACAAGTATGTGAGAAAGTAATCCTCGCCGCAACGGCACGCATCGCAGCCCGCAAGGCAAGAGAAAGTGTACAGCGCAAAAACCCGATGACAGGCGGCGGACTACCCGGCAAACTTGCCGACTGCTCCAACCGCGACCCAAAGGAGTGCGAGATATTCCTCGTCGAGGGAGACTCCGCCGGCGGTTCAGCAAAACAGGGACGTGACCGCTACAGGCAAGCCATCCTGCCACTAAGAGGAAAAATTCTTAACGTGGAGAAGGTCATGTGGCACAAGGTTTTCGAGAGCGAGTCCGTAATGAACATCATACAGAGCATCGGCGTACGCTTCGGAGTGGACGGTGAAGACGACAAGGAAGCAAACACCGACAAGCTCCGCTACGACAAAATCATCATCATGACCGATGCCGACGTCGATGGCTCACACATCGACACCCTCATCATGACACTCTTCTACCGTTTCATGCCGAAAGTCATACAGGAAGGTCACCTCTACATCGCAACACCACCACTCTACCTCTGCACTTTCAAGAACAAGGTGAAGGAATACTGCTACACAGAGCAGCAGCGACAAGCGTTCCTCGACAAATACGGCAACGGAGTGGACGATGACAAGAACATTCACACACAACGATACAAAGGTCTTGGAGAGATGAACCCGGAACAGCTTTGGGACACCACCATGAACCCAGAGACCAGACTTCTGAAGCAGGTGAATATTGAGAATGCAGCAGAAGCCGACGAAATCTTCTCCATGCTCATGGGCGACGACGTGGAACCACGCCGACAGTTCATCGAAGAAAACGCCACATATGCAAACATTGACGCATAACAGAAGCGAAAGTACACTATTAATATGGTTGTAACAAGACAGGAAACTGTAGGATAGACTATAATTGTAGGAAACGATGACAGAACAGGAAACAACAAACAATATATAGAATACAAAGCACAAACAATCCTGAAAACAGCCAATAAAAGAATCTAATGACAACAATGACGCAGACGGCACACCCGTCTGCGTTTTTTTTGCAAGCCCTCCCGATAGGGAAAACGTATGATCAGCCACTCCATCCCATAAGCGGAAAAACGCAAGCAGCAGACTATTCCCCTACAAGGAAATACACGCTAATGATTAAGAAAAGACTAAAAAAGAGATAAAAATCAGCAACATAAGCTACATTTTGCCACAAAACTTTGCACACTTTAATGATATTTGCTAACTTTGCAGCGTTCAGTGGAATGGGGAGCCCCAATGGAGCTCCTCATTTTATTTTAAATCCTCCTACATAAGGGACATAATCATGCATGACTTTTAAATCCGGCAAAGGGGGAAAATGACACATTATTTTTTATATATGATAGACAAAAACGTAGTTGAAAAACTGGTTAACCAATGGCTTGAGGAAAAAGACTATTTCCTTGTAGACATTGAAATTAGCCGCGACAACAGAATCGTGGTAGAAATCGACCATGCAGACGGAGTATGGATTGAGGATTGCGTGCAGCTGAGCCGCTTCATCGAAGACAACCTGAACAGGGACGATGAAGACTACGAACTGGAAGTAGGAAGCGCAGGCCTCGGACAACCATTCAAAGTAAGACAGCAGTTCATCAATTTCACTGGCAAAGAGGTAGAAGTGCTCGATGCAGAAGGAAAGAAATGGAAAGGACTACTGAAAAACGTTGACGGCGACGAATTCACCGTAACCGTCAAAGAGAAGATAAAGAAAGAAGGAGCAAAACGCCCTACCCTCGAAGATGTAGACCACACCTTCAATATGAACAACGTGAAATATACAAAATACTTAATAAGTTTCAAATAAGCTATGGCAGCAAGAAAAAATGAAGAAGAGACCGTAAGCATGGTCGACACCTTCCGTGAGTTCAAGGAAACAAAGAACATCGACCGTACCACCCTCATGAGCGTACTCGAGGAAAGTTTCCGCAACGTTATCGCAAAAATATTCGGAAGCGACGAAAACTTCGACGTCATCGTAAACCCAGACAAAGGAGACTTCGAGATATACAGAAACCGTACCGTCGTAGCCGACGGTGTGGAACACGACGAGAACAAGGAAATAACCCTTACAGAAGCACGCAAGATACAGCCCGACTACGAAGTGGGTGAAGACGTAAGCGAGAAGGTGGACTTCAGCAAGTTCGGTAGACGAGCCATCCTTAACCTGAGACAGACACTGGCTTCAAAGGTGCTGGAGCTTGAGCACGACAGCCTCTACAACAAATACAAAGATCGCGTAGGACAGATCATCAGCGCCGAAGTATACCAAGTATGGAAACGTGAAGTTCTGCTTGTAGACGACGAGAACAACGAGCTCATCCTGCCAAAGGGAGAGCAGATACCACGCGACCAGTACCGCAAGGGCGAAGCCGTAAGAGCCGTCATACTGCGCGTAGACAACGAGAACAACAATCCGAAAATCATACTCAGCCGTACAAGCCCCGTATTCCTGCAGCGCTTGCTCGAACAGGAAGTGCCGGAAATCAACGACGGACTCATCACCGTGCAGCGCATAGCACGCATGCCAGGAGAAAGAGCCAAAATCGCCGTTGAGAGCTACGACGAGCGTATCGACCCCGTAGGAGCCTGCGTCGGAGTGAAGGGAAGCCGCGTACACGGCATCGTAAGAGAACTCTGTAACGAGAACATCGACGTCATCAACTACACATCAAATACAAAACTCTTCATCCAACGCGCACTGAGTCCGGCAAAAGTGCTCAGCATAAACGTTGACGAAGAGAACCACAAGGCAGAAGTATACCTCAAGCCAGAGGAAGTTTCGCTCGCCATAGGACGAGGCGGAATGAACATCAAGCTGGCAAGTATGCTGACAGAATACACAATCGACGTATTCCGCGAAGTGGAAGAAGGAGTGGAAGACGAGGACATCTATCTCGATGAGTTCTCCGATGAAATAGACCAGTGGATCATCGACGCAATAAAAGGCATAGGTCTCGACACTGCAAAAGCCGTGCTCAACGCCCCACGCGAAATGCTCGTAGAGAAAGCCGACCTCGAAGAGGAAACCGTCGACCACGTACTCGAAGTACTTAGGGCTGAGTTCGAATAAGCAGCAAAAGCACGGTTCGGACAAACACCACACACAAAGGCAGAGTTCGGACAAACAGAAAAGGGAAACATAATGTGACGTCCGGGCAAGCCTTTAAAAGTAACGTTCGGGAATAATAACAGAAAAGAAGAAGGGTAAAAAAACAAGTATGAGCATCAGATTAAACAAAGCAATCAGTGAATTAAACATAGGACTTCAAACGGCAGTTGATTTCCTGAAAAAAAGAAGTGAGCTCGGAGACGCACCGGAAGGACCAAACTCCAAGCTCACCGACGAGCAGTATAAAGCCCTCGTGGAAGCATACAAATCAGACAAGGAAGAACGCACACAGGCAGAAAAGCTGCTACAGAAAAAGCCTAAGGAGAAAAAGCGCACCGAAAAAAAGACAGAGCGCCAGCAACAGAAATACACTCCATTAGGGAAAATAGACCTCGACAGTATCGGCAAGAAGCCGTCGGCACAATCTGCTGCCTCAGCTTCAAAACCCGAAGAAAACAAGGCAAAAGCTTCTGCCGTAAGCCAGCCGGAGAAAGAGGACAAAGCAGCTGCACCACAGCAAAAGGCAACGGCCCCACAGCAGCCAAGTAAACCAACCGCAGCTGTCCCCAAGGCAGAACCACAGCCAAAGTCAGCAGAAAGCAAGCACGAGCAGAAGAACGACAAACAGCACACTGCCCACGACACGCATGCCACACAAGCCGGCAAGCCAAAGGCAGACAGCAGCGCCAAAGCTGAAAAGCCAAAGGAGCAACAGACACAGCAGGCAGCCACAGTTGCCAGCCAAGACACAAAGGTGTTCACATTGAAAAGCGAGAAGAAACTCACTCCAAAAGTGAACGTGCTCGGAAAAATAGACCTCGATGCGCTCAACCAAAGTACACGTCCAAAGAAAAAGACAAAAGAGGAACGCCGCAAGGAACGCGAAGAGAAAGCACAGCAGAACCACAATGGCAACGGCGAACGCAAAAAAAGACAGCGCATAAACAAAGAACGCGTTGACATAGCAGCAGCTGCCAAACAGCAGAGCGGCAACCAACAGGGCGGACAAAAGAACGCAGGAGGCAGCAACAAGAAGAAAAACCGCAAACGCGGCGGACAGAAGCCAGCCGAAGTAAGCGAGGAAGACGTAGCACGCCAGGTAAAAGAGACGCTCGCACGCCTCACCAGCAAAGGTCAGAACAAGAAGGGAGCCAAATACCGCAAGGAGAAACGCGACGCCGTGCAGGAACACCTGAAGGAGCAGCGCGCCGAAGAAAAGGCTGAGAGCAAGACACTGAAGCTCACAGAGTTCGTAACCGTAAGCGAACTGGCAAACATGATGAACGTATCAGTAAACCAGGTCATCGGCACATGCATGAGTGTAGGAATAATGGTTTCCATCAACCAGCGCCTCGACGCAGAAACCATCAACCTTGTGGCAGAAGAATTCGGATTCAAGACAGAATACGTCAGCGCAGAAGTGTCTGAAGCAATAAACGAGGAGCCAGACGACGAGAACGATCTCGTGCCACGTGCCCCAATCGTAACCGTGATGGGACACGTAGACCACGGCAAGACCTCACTGCTTGACCACATTCGCAACACCAACGTCATCGCCGGAGAAGCAGGAGGCATCACACAGCACATCGGAGCATACAACGTGACACTGCAGAACGGCAGACACATCACATTCCTCGACACCCCAGGACACGAAGCCTTCACAGCCATGCGTGCCCGTGGTGCACAGGTTACCGACATAGCCATCATCATCGTGGCTGCCGACGACAGTGTCATGCCTACTACACGAGAGGCCATAGCACACGCGCAGGCTGCCAACGTTCCGATGGTGTTCGCCATAAACAAGATAGATAAACCGGGAGCGAACCCCGACAAAATACGCGAAGACCTTGCCAACATGAACCTCCTCGTAGAGGAATGGGGCGGCAAGTACCAGTGCCAGGAGATAAGCGCAAAGAAGGGAATCGGAGTAGACGACCTGCTGGAAAAAGTACTCCTCGAAGCAGACATGCTCGAGCTCAAGGCCAACCCTAACCGCAAAGCAACGGGAAGCGTCATAGAGTCATCGCTCGACAAGGGACGCGGATACGTATCCACCGTGCTCGTGAGCAACGGAACCCTGCGCGTTGGCGACAACCTCATCGCCGGAACAAGCTACGGCCGCATCAAGGCCATGTTCAACGAGCGTAACCAGCGCATCGAAGAGGCAAAGCCGTCAGAACCGGCAACAATACTCGGACTTAACGGAGCGCCTACAGCTGGTGACGCCTTCCACGTACTCGACACCGAGCAGGAGGCACGCGACATTGCCAACAAGCGACTGCAGCTGCAGCGCGAACAGGGACTCAGAACACAGAAGCGTCTGACCCTCAGCGATATCAGTCATCGCATTGCCCTCGGTTCTTTCAAGGAGCTCAACATCATCGTCAAGGGAGACACCGATGGAAGTATCGAGGCACTTAGCGACTCATTCATCAAGCTCTCGACAGAAAAGATCAAGGTCAACGTCATCTACAAGGCCGTGGGACAGATTTCAGAAAGCGATGTAACCCTTGCCGACGCTTCCGACGCACTCATCGTAGGATTCCAGGTACGCCCTTCAACAGCAGCACGCAAGCTTGCCGACCAGGAAGGTGTGGAAATCAACACCTACTCCATCATCTATGACGCTATCGAAGACGTCAAGTCTGCAATGGAAGGAATGCTCGACAAGGTTGTCAAGGAAGTCATTACCGGACAGGTCGAAGTGCGCGAAGTATACAAAATATCGAAAGTCGGCACCGTGGCAGGAGCCTTCGTCACCGAAGGCAAAGTACACCGCTCCGACAAAGCACGCCTCGTACGCGACGGCATCGTAGTACACACCGGCGAAATCAACGCCCTAAAGCGTTTCAAGGACGACGTCAAGGAAGTCGGCGTGAACTTCGAGTGCGGTATCTCACTCGTCAACTTCAACGACATCCAGGTAGGCGACGTTATCGAAACCTTCACCGAGATAGAGGTCAAGCAAAAGCTGTAAGACCCCAGAAACAAAAACGACATTATTTTCCCAAGATAAAGAACCGTGGCATTCCGTCACGGTTTTTTAATGGTTCTTCGTCAATTTAGGTGGTAATGTTTCTTCCAAATAAGTCAGCATAAAAAGAACTGAGATTTGAGATAACTAAAACAGGAAAAACTCTACAGCGAATATGTTTACGGCAGATATTTCCCGAATCCAACAATAGACTTATACGTTTCAAGGTCATTTTGCACCTTTGCATAAGATAAACTTCGGCTCAACAATATATCCAAGACAAGACTTGGATTATATTGCATTACCCATACAAAAGACAAAGCCCAACAAGCAGAAAAACAGGAACCATACCAACCTACAAGAACCAGCGACGACCACTCCCAAGAAGCTCAATATCAGGCGACAGACACCTCTATGCAGCGGAAAAATCATAAAAAAAGAAAAATAAAATGCGGTTTTCTCTTTTGTTTATAAGTAAATAACTATCTTTGTGCGATTTTTATTCGTATATATAGACATTACAGGAAAATATATACATAACAGATGTTGTTAAAACAATAAGTTTTTTAGATGAACGTAATTACGAAAACAGTTCAATTGCCTGATGGCAGAACCATCAGCATTGAAACCGGGAAAGTGGCAAAACAGGCTGACGGCTCTTGTGTGCTCCGTATGGGCAACACCGTTTTGCTCGCCACCGTTTGTGCCGCAAAAGATGCAGTTCCCGGAACAGATTTCATGCCTTTGCAGGTTGAGTACAGAGAACAGTATGCCGCTGCCGGAAGATTCCCAGGCGGATTCACAAAGCGCGAAGGCAAAGCAAGCGACAATGAGATTCTTACATGCCGACTGGTTGACCGCGCACTGCGCCCTCTGTTCCCAGCAGACTTCCACGCTGAGGTGTATGTGAACATCATCCTCTTCTCTGCCGACGGAGTAGACCAGCCTGATGCACTGGCAGGATTTGCAGCATCATGCGCACTGGCATGTTCAGATATTCCTTTCGAGTGCCCGATTTCTGAAGTACGCGTGGCACGCATCAACGGAGAATACGTAATCAACCCGACCTTCGAGCAGATGAAGGAAGCTGACATGGACCTCATGGTAGGAGCATCAGCCGAAAACATCATGATGGTTGAAGGAGAGATGAAAGAGGTTTCAGAGCAGGACCTGCTCGGAGCACTCAAGGCAGCGCAGGAGGCTATCCGCCCGATGTGCGAGCTGCAAACAGAACTATCGAAAGAGCTCGGCACCGATGTGAAACGCGAATACTGCCACGAGGTGAACGACGAAGACCTGCGCAAGCAGATCAACGACGAGCTTTATCCAAAGGCATACGAGGTAGTGAAAGAGGCTCTCGACAAACAGGCACGCCAAGATGCTTTCGACAAGATTCTCGCTGACTTCCAGGAAGCTTACAACGCCGCACACACCGACCTCACCGAGGAGGAGCTTGAAGAGAAGGCAGCCCTGATGGACAAGTACTACCACGACGTGATGCGCGACGCAATGCGTCGTTGTATCCTCGACGAGGGAATACGTCTCGACGGCCGCAAGACTAACGAGATACGTCCAATATGGTGCGAGGTTTCACCACTGCCAATGCCTCACGGAAGTTCAATCTTCACACGTGGAGAGACACAGTCGCTGACAACCTGTACGCTCGGAACAAAGCTCGATGAGAAGATGGTAGACGATGTGCTCGACAAGAGCTACATGCGCTTCCTGCTGCACTACAACTTCCCTCCATTCTGTACAGGCGAGGCTAAGGCACAACGTGGTGTGGGACGCCGCGAAATTGGTCATGGTCATCTGGCATGGCGTGCGTTGAAGGGACAGATTCCTGCAGACTACCCTTACACAGTACGCCTCGTATCACAGATTCTCGAGTCCAACGGTTCCTCTTCAATGGCAACCGTATGTGCCGGAACATTGGCGCTGATGGATGCCGGAGTACCAATGAAAAAGCCTGTATCAGGCATCGCAATGGGTCTCATCAAGAATCCGGGAGAAGACAAATACGCCGTATTGAGCGATATCCTCGGCGACGAGGACCACTTAGGCGACATGGACTTCAAGACCACCGGTACGAAGGACGGACTCACAGCCACACAGATGGACATCAAGTGTGACGGACTGAGCTTCGAAATCCTCGAAAAAGCACTCATGCAGGCAAAGGAAGGCCGCGAGTACATCCTTGGCAAGCTTACCGACACCATAGCAGAGCCACGTGCAGAACTGAAACCACAGGTACCACGCATCGAGGCATTCGACATTCCTAAGGAATTCATCGGAGCCGTAATCGGTCCGGGCGGAAAGATCATACAGCAGATTCAGGAAGAGTCTGGAGCAACAGTAACCATCGACGAAACCGACGGCAAGGGCAAAGTTCAAGTAAGCGCACCTAACAAGGAAAGCATCGACAAGGCTATCTCCAAGATTCGCGCAATCGTTGCCATACCGGAAGTAGGCGAGGTTTACGAAGGAACAGTACGCTCCATCATGCCTTACGGATGCTTCGTGGAAATCATGCCAGGCAAAGATGGACTGCTCCACATCTCGGAAATCGACTGGAAGCGCTTGGAGACCGTAGAAGAAGCCGGCCTCAAGGAAGGCGACAAGATAAAGGTGAAGTTGCTTGAGATTGACCCTAAGACAGGCAAATACAAGCTCTCACACCGCGTGCTCATTCCGAAACCGGAAGGATACGTAGAGCGCGAGCGCCGTCCACGCCCTGAGCGCGGTGAACGCCGCCAGCGTCCAGAACGCGGAGAACGTCGTCCACGTCCTGAGCGCGGAGAACGCTTCAACAACGGCGAGCAGCGCCGCTTTGAGCACCGCAGCAACGAGCAGACAAACGAATTCCACGACCCTATGGCAGAGCGTGAGCCAAAAGACTTCAACGACTCTCTCGACCATCTGGACTAACAGAACAACAAGTCTGACGGAGCCAGACAGTAGCGCCTCAGACAAAAGATAAGAATATGCCCCACAGCTCGAACAAAGAGTTGTGGGGTTTTTGGTATATAAAAAAATCTTTAAATATAACTTTTATCACTCATTATTTCGTAACTTTGCATCCACAATTTATATATATATATTTTAAGTCATGACAAGTGGCGCCACACGAAGGCAGCCACAATACAAACAGGAGGCGTGAGCCTCGTTTCGAAACAACAGGAAAATGGAAATTAAAGATAAGAACAATGAGTTCGTGAAGCAGGTGGCGGAACAGAAATACGAGTTCGGCTTCACCACCGACATCCATACGGACATCATCGAGAAAGGTCTTGACGAAAACATCATCCGACTGATCTCCAAGAAGAAAGGAGAGCCACAGTGGCTACTCGACTTCCGTCTTACGGCGTTCAACTACTGGAAAACGCTGCAGGAACCGAAGTGGGGACACGTACACGTACCCGAAATCGACTACCAGGCAATTTCATACTATGCCGACCCGTTGGCAAAAAAGTCTGAGAACAAGGAGATTGACCCAGAGCTGATGAAAACCTTCGACAAGCTGGGCATACCGCTCGAAGAAAGACTTGCATTGAGCGGAACAGCAGTGGATGCCATCATGGATTCCGTCTCCGTAAAGACCACATTCAAGGAAAAGCTCGCAGAGAAGGGAGTCATCTTCTCGTCAATAGGAGAAGCCGTGAAGGAGCATCCCGACCTGGTAAAGGAATACTTAGGAAGCGTGGTGCCATACCGTGACAACTTCTTCGCAGCACTGAACAGCGCCGTATTCAGCGACGGCTCCTTCGTATACATCCCCAAAGGGGTGCGTTGCCCTATGGAGCTAAGTTCATACTTCCGTATCAACGCAAGAAACACAGGACAGTTTGAGCGAACACTCATCGTAGCAGAAGACGACTCATACGTTTCCTACCTCGAAGGCTGCACTGCACCGATGCGCGACGAGAACCAGCTGCATGCCGCCATAGTTGAAATCATAGTGAAAGACAATGCAGAGGTGAAATATTCCACCGTGCAGAACTGGTATCCTGGCGACGAAAACGGCAAGGGAGGAGTGCTGAACCTCGTGACAAAGCGCGGAGACCTGCGCGGCGTTAACTCAAAACTGTCATGGACACAGGTGGAGACAGGTTCTGCCATAACATGGAAATATCCATCATGTGTGCTGCGTGGCGACAACTCCGTGGCAGAGTTCTACAGCGTTGCCGTGACAAACAACTACCAGGAGGCAGACACCGGTACCAAGATGATACACATAGGCAAGAACACCAAGAGCACCATCATCTCAAAGGGTATATCTGCCGGACACAGCCAGAACTCATACCGCGGACTGGTACGCGCAACGGCAAATGCCGACAACGCACGCAACTACTCTTCGTGCGACTCCCTGCTGCTCGGCAGCGACTGCGGAGCACATACATTCCCATATATGGACATCCACAACAACACCGCCGTAGTGGAGCATGAAGCCACAACAAGCAAGATCAGCGAAGAGCAGCTCTTCTACTGCAACCAGCGAGGCATCCCCACAGAACAGGCCGTCGGCCTCATCGTGAACGGCTATGCCAAAGAGGTATTGAACAAGCTGCCGATGGAGTTCGCCGTAGAAGCACAGAAGCTGCTCAGCGTGTCGCTGGAAGGCACCGTGGGATAAAATCACTGTTCTACAAGAATTCTCAGAGACCCAGTTCTCCTATCACTCTAAAAGAAAAAATCCAAACATCATGTTAGAAATAAGAAACCTACACGCCAAAATCGGCGACAAAGAAATACTGAAAGGCATAAACCTCACCGTAAAAGACGGAGAGACACATGCCATCATGGGACCTAACGGCTCCGGAAAAAGCACACTGAGCGCAGTGCTCGTGGGTAACCCACTATATGAAGTGACAGAAGGCGAAGTATACTTCAACGGCAAGAATCTTCTTGAAATGCCTCCCGAAGACAGAGCACACGAAGGACTCTTCCTCTCATTCCAGTACCCTGTGGAAATACCAGGCGTGTCAATGACAAACTTCATGCGCGCAGCAATAAACGAAAAGCGCAAATATGAGGGCAAAGAGCCGCTCTCTGCCGGCGACTTTCTGAAGCTGATGAGAGAGAAGAGAAAAGTGGTGGAACTCGACAGCAAGCTCTCAAACCGCTCCGTAAATGAAGGATTCAGCGGAGGAGAGAAGAAGCGCAACGAGATTTTCCAGATGGCAATGCTCGACCCAAAACTGAGCATCCTCGACGAGACAGACTCCGGACTCGACGTCGATGCCATGCGCATTGTGGCAGAGGGAGTGAACAAGATGCACACCCCTGAGAAATCCACCATCGTCATAACACACTATGAGCGACTGCTCGACATGATAAAACCAAGTGTAGTGCACGTGCTCTACAAAGGAAGAATCGTGAAGACCGAAGGACCGGAGCTCGCCAAGGAAATAGAACAGCGAGGCTACGACTGGATAAAGGCCGAAGTCGACAAATAGGATTAGTGTCTGATACATATCTTATTGCCAATCAGCCATTAACCCATAACTGTAAACACTAAGAAGATGCAAAGCGAAAAACAATATATAGAACTCTACGAACAATGCAGGGAAATGATAAAGGGGCACGCCAATGACGTGATGAACAGCTGCAGAGATGCCGCCTTCGAAGACTTCAAGCGCCTCGGATTCCCAACAAAGAAAGTGGAGAGATACAAATATACCGACATCCCGGCTCTCTTCAAGCCGAACTACGGACTGAACATCAACCGACTGGACATTCCCGTAGACCCATATGAAGCATTCCGCTGCGACGTGCCAAACCTGAGCACATCGCTCTACTTCGTGATAAACGACAGCTTCCACAACAAGGTGCTGCCCAAGAAAGAACTGCCCGAAGGAGTGATTGTAGATTCCCTAAACAAGGTTGCAACCGAGCAACCGGAGCTTGTGGCTAAATATTACGGAAAGATCGCCAAGAGCAATGAGGACGGCATTACGGCACTCAACACGATGCTCGCACAGGACGGACTGTTCATATACGTACCGAAAGGCGTGGTCATCGACAAAGCCATACAGATAATCAACATACTGCGCTCCGACGTGGACCTGATGGTAAACCGTCGCGTACTGATTGTTGCTGAAGAAAGAGCAGAGATAAAACTGCTGTTCTGCGATCATGCCGCTGATGACAGAAACTTCCTTGCCACACAGGTCATCGAAGCCTATGTGGGCGACAACGCTTCGCTCGACCTGTACTGCCTCGAAGAGACACATGCAAAGAACGTGAGGGTAAGCAACGTCTTCATCAGCCAGCAGGCTAACAGCAGAGTAAACCATAACGTCATAACACTTCACAACGGAACGACACGCAACCGTACAGACCTCGTATTCGAAGGAGAAGGAGCAGAATGCAACCTCTGCGGATGCGTCATCGCCGACAAGAACCAGCATGTGGACAACAACACTCTCATAGACCACAAAGTGGGACACTGCCAGAGCAACGAGCTCTATAAATATGTGCTTGATGACGAGGCGGTGGGAGCCTTCGCCGGAAAAGTGCTGGTGCGCCACGGAGCACAGAAGACCACCTCGCAGGAGACCAACCAGAACCTCTGTGCCACCAAGACAGCACGAATGTTCACACAGCCAATGCTCGAAATATATGCCGACGACGTAAAATGCGCACACGGCAGCACCGTAGGACAACTCAACGATGCAGCCCTCTTCTACATGCAGCAACGAGGAATAAGCCTCAAAGAGGCAAAACTGCTGCTGGAGTTCGCCTTCATAAACGAAGTAATTGACAAGATGCAGCTGGAGCCGCTGCGCGACCGTCTGCACTACCTCGTTGAGAAGAGGTTCCGCGGAGAGCTGAGCAAGTGTGAGGGATGCAAACTGTGCAAGTAAACCGACCTGTACTGTATCCCCAATGCCACATAACAATAAGAAACTCCCATTAGTACAAAACCAAAAAGCCAATGTACGATATAAACAAGGTCCGCCAGGACTTCCCCATACTGAGCCGCGAGGTTTACGGCAAGCCGCTCATATACCTCGACAACGCCGCCACCACACAGAAACCACTCTGTGTGCTCGATGCCATGCGTGAAGAATATCTAAACGTAAATGCCAACGTACACCGCGGCGTACATTATCTCTCGCAGCAGGCAACAGACCTACATGAAGCAGCACGCGAAACGGTGAGAGCTTTCATCAATGCCAAGTCAACAAGCGAAGTAATCTTCACACGTGGCACGACAGAGGCCCTAAACCTCGTCGTCTCATCATTCTGCGATGAGTTCATGAAAGAAGGCGACGAAGTCGTTGTCTCCACCATGGAGCACCACTCCAACATCGTACCGTGGCAACTACAGGCTGCAAAGAAAGGCATCTGTCTGAAAGTCATACCGATAAACGAGAAGGGAGAGATCCTGATGGACGAATACGAAAAGCTCTTCACGGAAAAGACAAAGATAGTAAGCGTGGCACACGTAAGCAATGTGCTCGGCACCATCAACCCCGTGAAGGAAATGATACGCATTGCACATGAACACGGAGTGCCTTTCATGCTCGACGGAGCACAGAGTACACCACACTTCAGCGTTGACGTGCAGGACCTCGACTGTGACTTCCTTGCCTTCAGCGGACATAAGATGTATGGCCCTACCGGCGTAGGAGTGCTCTACGGAAAGGAAGACTGGCTCGACCGCATGCCACCGTATCAGGGAGGAGGCGAGATGATAGATAGCGTAAGCTTTGAAAAGACTACCTTCGAGAAGCTTCCCTTCAAGTTTGAAGCCGGCACTCCCGACTATGTAGCCACACACGGTCTTGCCACTGCCATAAAATACATGCAGAGTCTTGGCATGGACAACATACATGCACATGAGAAGATGCTTACAGATTATGCCATGAAGCGTATGAAGGAGATTGAAGACATGAGAATATTCGGAGAAGCAGAAGAGAAGGATGCTGTAGTTTCTTTCCTCGTCGGCAACATCCATCATCTCGACATGGGCACATTACTCGACCGTCTGGGCATTGCCGTAAGAACAGGTCACCACTGCGCCCAACCGCTGATGATCCGTCTCGGCATACAGGGTACGGTACGTGCTTCCTTCGCCCTCTACAATACGACCGAAGAGATAGACACTCTCGTTGAAGGCATAAAGAGAGTGAGCAAGATGTTCTGACAAACACCGCTACACGCTTACCCCACATCATGCAAATACAGAGAAACTGAACTTATAAAAGCGACACATAAACAACGCAAGATAATATGCATTTTCCAGTAAAAGCACATTATCTTGCGTTGTTTATTACATATTCCTATTCATTAGTGGTAAAGGTATCCACAAAGCAAACGAAGAACAAATATAACCAACCCAAAAACTCCCGCTACATATTAAACGCAACGGGAGCTTATATCATGATAAAGTCATAAATTTATTTCTCTGGCATACTACCATCATCTACAGGCGCACTCTTTGGAGCCTTGATGCTCTTGCCGGCATTGGAACGGCCCTTGCTCTTGTCCTTCTTAAAGAGGCTCTTGCCCTTATTGAACAGTCCTTTCACTCCGTCGCTGACAGATTTGATGGGATTCTTCTCGGCAACCGTTTCTGTAGGTCTGTCTTCCTCAAGCTCGTCCTTGATGGTTACAGGTTTTGTCGTCACCTCGATTACTGCCTTTTCTTTCGACTCGGATGGAGTCGTCCAAGAGTAGTAAGTATAGTCTGTATCCGACTTCTTCACAAACTCATTGTGAGTGGTCAGACCGTTGTCGGTAGTGGTAAAACTCTCCTTGTTCCCGGTTTTCTTGTAGTTCAGCACTCTCATCGGCTCAGAGGCACAGCCGTCAAGGATGAATACCTTCTTGGTCAAATCAAGTTTCACCCAATAGCCACTATCCTTGTAATAGAATGTTCTTACCTGGGCATTAGCCACAAATGCGAATACGCAAAATACGCAAAATAATAACAGGCGCTTCATAAGCTTTCGTTTTTTTGTTAGTTATTTAAATATAAAATGTTAATAGATTTTCTACGTGCAAATATAACAACAAATTCCAATATATCCGTTTTTCGGAACACTTTTTTTGTTCAAAATCATATAAAGCTTAAAGAATCAAGGATATAGTCCGCCGAATTTGGTGAATCGGAGAGAATATTGTAAATTTGCACTCAGAATGTATTAGTTTTTTATTACTCCGCTTTTTTAGGGATTTAAACATATATAGAATATAACACAAGATTTTTATCATGGCAAAGAAAGCTTTATTGATGATACTCGACGGATGGGGTATCGGCAAACATGGTAAGGGTGATGTAATCTACAACACCCCAACTCCTTATCTCGACTATCTTACAGCAGTGAGCGCACACTCACAGCTCATGGCTTGCGGCGAAGACGTTGGTCTGCCGGAAGGACAGATGGGAAACTCTGAGGTAGGGCACCTCAATATCGGTGCCGGACGCATCGTATACCAGGACCTCGTAAAGATAAACCGTGCCTGCGCTGACGGCTCTATTCTGAAGAACCCGGAAGTGGTAAAGGCATTCTCATACGCAAAAGAGACAGGCAAGCGTCTACATCTGATGGGACTCACCTCTACTGGCGGCGTACACTCCTCTCTCGACCACCTATATAAGTTCATCGAGATTTCAAAAGAGTATGGTCTGGAGAACACCTTCGTACACTGCTTCATGGACGGTCGCGACACCGACCCTAAGAGCGGCATAGGCTTCATCAAAGACCTTACTGCCCACTGCGAGGCAAACGGTGCGCACATAGCAAGCATCATCGGACGCTTCTATGCCATGGACCGCGACAAGCGCTGGAACCGCGTGAAGGAAGCTTACGACCTGCTCGTTGAGGGTAAGGGAACAAAAGCCACCGACATGGTGAAGGCCATGGAGGAGAGCTATGCTGCCGATGTTACCGACGAGTTCGTAAAGCCTATCTGCAACGCCAATGTTGACGGCACTATACAGGAGGGCGACGTTGTCATCTTCATCAACTACCGCAACGACCGCGCCAAAGAGCTCACACAGGTGCTCACACAGCAGGACATGCCGGAGGAAGGAATGCACACGATAAAGGACTTGCAGTATTTCTGCATGACCCCATACGACGCTTCTTTCAAGGGCGTAAACATCCTCTTCCCGAAAGAGAACGTGCAGGACACTCTCGGAGAACATCTCAGCAAGCAGGGCAAAAAGCAGCTTCACACTGCCGAGACAGAAAAGTATGCCCATGTCACTTTCTTCTTCAACGGCGGACGCGAGACTCCATACGAGGGTGAAGACCGTATCCTCGTGCCTTCCCCTAAGGTTGCCACCTATGACTTGAAACCAGAGATGAGCGCATACGAGGTTAAGGACAAGCTCGTGGGTGCCATCAACACTCAGGAGTATGACTTCATCGTTGTAAACTTCGCCAACGGCGACATGGTAGGCCACACTGGCGTATACAACGCCATCGCAAAGGCTGTGCATGCCGTTGACAACTGCGTGAAGGACGTTATCGAGGCAGCAAAGGCAAACGACTACGAGGCTATCATCATTGCCGACCACGGTAATGCCGACAATGCCATCAATCCGGACGGCACTCCTAACACTGCCCACTCTCTGAACCCAGTACCTTTCGTTTACGTAACGGACAACAACTCAGCTACCGTAAAGGACGGACGTCTTGCTGACGTGGCTCCTTCCATCCTCCACATCATGGGACTGGAGCAGCCTGCCGACATGACGGGCGAGAACCTTATTGAAGACAACATCCACTAATCCGGTACTTCTTTCCGGATATATTGACAAAAATCCCGATGCAGTCCAAGCACCGGGATTTTTTGTTTTCCTTCTCTAAACGGAACATATTCTACGGCTACTAAAAACAAGCAAAAATCAAAAGTTACGCAACTGTCTTATAGAAGTTACCGAGTTTCTAAAAGATTACAAATTGCCCTTCTCTGACACTTCCCACAAATCGTACACAAAAGAGGGAAGGAAAACAAACATCTGTCCCCCTCCCCTTTCTTGTATAAGACCATTGCAAAGCCTCACTTGATTTATAAAATAAAGTCTTACTTGTTCATCATGGCAAGGAAGATGTGCAGCGCCTGTCTCACGGAACGCAAGCCAAACTGCTCAATATGAATGTCCTCAAGCTTCACCCAAGTACACTCCGCCGCATCATCAGCAGCCTTCATCTCCTGCTCGTTGTCCACCTCGCAAAGGTAAAACATGTCGAGCGTATGCACGTCAAAATCCGAATACCTATATATATTCGGCTGGCTGAAGAGATATTTCGAAGACACCACATTCAGCATCGTCTCTTCCTTCACCTCTCTCTTTATGCCCTCTTCTGCCGTCTCCCTTACATCTACAAAGCCGCCAGGCAGGTCAAACATTCCCTTTGCCGGCTCCTTCTTTCTCTTCTCTACAAGCAGCTCGCCCTTGCCATTTAGGATAAAAGCGGCAACTGCCGACGAGGGATTAAGGAAATACTCAAATCCACAATTCTCACATTTCTTACTCTTCTCACTTGACTCCACGAAATGCGAACTTCCGCATTTCGGACAATAACAGAACTTTTCTAATATGTGCATAAAACCATATAATTGATTCAGACTGCAATATTACAAAAAAACTTGCAAACTTCTATGGCATTCGCAATAAAATGAAACTTTTATTACGAAAATATTTCCCTCTGCATCGTAATATTATCTAAAACATCACCAACCGAAAGAATATTACCCGATAATGGACGATAGACTTGCATATTCCGATTTTTTTTACGAATATTGCATAAGATATACTGAACGTAAACAAATAATTATACTGAAATGAATTTTACAAAGAAGATTCTTCTGACATTCTCTCTCCTTCTGGCTCTTGCCGTTTCAGCAAGTGCACAGAAGCCTTTCGTTGTTAACCTATGGCAGAACGGAGCGCCAAACGACAACGGCGACGTTGCCGACACCGCCACCGTGAAGGTGTTTCTGCCCCGTAAGGAGGAGGCTACGGGCAGAGCAGTGGTTATCTGTCCCGGCGGTGGCTACCAGCATCTTGCCATGAACCACGAGGGTTACGACTGGGCACCATTCTTCAACAACATGGGAATTGCCGCCATCGTATTGAAATACCGCATGCCACACGGCAACTGCGACGTGCCTGTTGCCGACGCAGAAGAGGCAATGAAGCTCGTAAGACGGAACGCCAACGCATGGAACATAAAGGCTGACCAAGTTGGAATAATGGGATTTTCGGCTGGAGGACATCTTGCTTCCACCATTGCCACCCATTCAAAAGGTGATGCAAAGCCCGACTTCCAGGTTCTCTTCTACCCCGTCATCACCATGCTACCCGACATTACCCACAAGGGCAGCCACGACAATTTCCTCGGAAAGGATGCAAAGAAAAAGGATGAGAAGCTATACAGCAACGACGCACAGGTATCAAGAGCCACGCCACGTGCCTTCATCGCCCTCTGCGACGACGACCATGTTGTGTTGCCGGCAAACGGAGTGAACTACTACACTGAGCTATACCGCCACGACGTTCCCGCCTCCCTCCATGTCTATCCTTCCGGCGGACACGGCTTCGGAATACGCGACAGCTTCAAGTTCCACAACGAGATGGAACTCGAACTGAAAGCTTGGCTGAGAAGTTTTTAAGGAAACAAGTCAAAGGAGATCAGTCTTCATCATCCTGTGAAGACTTCTCCTTGTGATATTGTCGTTGGTATTCAGACGGTGTCATACCGTTCACCTTTTTGAAAGCCCTTATGAAGCTGACATTATTAGTATATCCCACCTCTTCATAAATGGCCTGCATCGTGACGTTGCCATAATGCTCCGTGTCAAGCAAACAACGGCATGCCTCTTTTATTCTGCACTCATTGAGCAGAGTCTTGAAGTTCTTCCCATAAGAGTCATTTATCACCCACGACACATAACGAGTGTTTGAGTCAACAGCCTCAGCAAGAGCATTAAGACTGAAATCAGGGTTCGAGATATACTTCGCATCATTCATCACCTCAATAATGCTGTTCAGCAAGCGCTTCTTGTTCTTCTCACTCATAACGATTCCGCCAATGCCCTGCTCCTTTTCATTGCCATCCGGCTTCGCATCGTCTGAGCTTTCTTTCTTACTGTCTTCTACAGAGACCTCGTCTGACGAACTCTCGCTTGTAGAATTCTTTCGTATTGACTCCTCAAGAAGTTTCTTTGTCTGCATCTCCTGCTTCCCCATCTCGATGCCTTTGCGGATAAGCGCACGGTAGGCATAATCCAACCTCCGGTTGTTGCGGAACAGCAATACCAGGACTATTACCAGAGCAAGCAAAAGACCACTGAATACCACCAATGTTATAGATTGCCTTGAGATAGTGCCATTCAGCGTATCAATCTGCTTGTCCGTCTTGCGGTTCTCATATTCCATCAAGGCATTGCCTGCAGAATAAAGGCGGCTGCGGTTGAAGACAGAGTCCTGCATCACGAAATATTCATCGTTATAATAATCGCCAAGTTCATTGTTTCCCGACATCATGTAGGCATCGGCAAGAAGCTTGTATACGCTCGTGATGAAATCCCTGTCTCCTTTCCCCACCTTGGGCTTCAGGCATTTCCTGCCATACTCTATAGCCTGTGCGTAATCCCCTTTCAGAAGATACAGGTTGCCAATCTCATAATACTGGAAAAGTATCAGATTCTCATCCATCTTCTTTTCCTTTGCATAATCAAGAGTTTCAAGATGCTTCTTTATCGCATCGTCGTATCTTCTTTCGGCTGTATATATCCGGGCATAATCGTAGAGAAGATAATAACGGCTGTCATCGTCGTATCTCTCGAATATGGTTGCTGCATGCAGCAAG